>Ga0070740_10005596_pt1 | contig 11547 bp, 9 predicted proteins | sample Coa_R2_FD_67286 | JGI IMG/M metagenome (GOLD analysis project Ga0070740, IMG submission 67286) | Surface soil microbial communities from Centralia Pennsylvania, which are recovering from an underground coalmine fire - Coalmine... | ecosystem: Environmental > Terrestrial > Soil > Unclassified ...
AAGGCACGGGTCTCGCCCGACCAGCCGCTCGGGGTCTCGCTGCGCCTGGCGGCGGCGACCGCCGAGCGGCTGCACGGCGACGCAGCCGCGCGCCGCGAGCTGCGCAGCTTCTTCGACGGGAACGACATGTACGTGTACACGGCGAACGCCTTTCCGTACGGCCCGTTCAAGGACCGCGTCGTCAAGGAGAACGTCTACGAGCCCGACTGGCGGACGGAGGAACGCGTCGTCTACACGATGCGCGTCGCCGACCTCCTCGCGGAGCTCGCGCCGGCGTCAGTCGAGCCGTCGATCCAGACCTCGCCGCTCGGCTTCAAGCCGAACGTCGATGGCCCGGACGTCGTCGCCGCCTACACCGACGGCGTGCTGCGCGTCGCCGCCCATCTCGTCGCGCTGCGGGAGCGGACCGGCCGCACCGTCACGCTGGCGATCGAGCCCGAGCCCTACTGCTTCCTCGAGACGACGGCCGAGACGATCGCCTACTTCACCGAGCACCTCTACACGGACACCGCCGCCGAGCGGGTCGGCGACGAGGCGGCGCTGCGCCGCCACCTCGGCATCGTCTTCGACGTCTGCCACCAGGCAGTCGAGTACGAGTCGATCGGCGACTCGCTGCAGGCGCTCGTCGACGCCCGTGTCCCGATCTTCAAGCTGCAGGAGGCGGCGGCAATCCACGTACCGGAGGTGACGGCGCCGGCGGTGGAGACGCTGCGGCGCTACGCGCAGACGATCTACCTGACGCAGACGTACGAGCGGCGCAACGGGCGCCTGAACCGATACCTGAACCTCGAAGACGCGTTCGCCGCGTGGGAGCGCGCTCCCGATCCGGTCGAATGGCGGACGCACATCCACGTCCCCGTCTTCCTCGACGATCTCGGCGCCTTCCGCTCGACGCGGTTCGCGGTCGAGGAGGCGCTCGCGTTCCACAAGCGGACGCCGCTCTCCGCTCAGCTCGAGGTGGAGACGTACACCTGGGACATGCTTCCCGCGGAGCTCAAGACCGGCGACATCGTCGAGTACGTCTGCCGCGAGCTCGAGTGGGTGCGCGGGCAACTCCAATGACGAGACGCCAAGGAGGGCGACGATGCTGAAGGCGACAGCGGGCAAGGTCCTGCCGACGACGATCACGGGCTCGCTGCCACGGCCGAGCTGGTACACGGAGAACCTCGGGACGCGCTCGTTCCTCGAGGCGATGGTGACGACACGCTTCCGCGAGCAGTACACGGACGCGCTCTCCGTCTACCTGCGCGAGCAGGAGAACGCCGGCCTCGACATCGTCACCGACGGCGACTGCCGCTTCGACCAGGACATCGGCGGCCAGAGCTGGACCGGCTACCCGACACGGCACATGTCGGGCTTCGACCGCGGCCGGCCCGAGCTCGCGACGACCGGTGCCGGCGGGATCGCCTTCCCGCGCGGGCACATCCTCCACGACTACCTCGAGGCGCGCGTGATGCCGAAGATCGTCGGGCCGATTGGCCGCGGCGACCTCCAGTTCACCGAGTGCTGGAAGGCGGCGCAGCGGCTGACGAGCAAACCGGTCAAGTTCGGGACGGTGACGCCGGAGCTCGTTGCGTTCGCGGTGCAGGACGAGCACTACAAGGACCTGCCGTCGCGGATCATGGCCCTCTCGAACGCGATGAACGAGGAGCTACACGACCTCGCCGACGCCGGCTGCCAGGCAATCCAGCTGGAGGAGCCGCAGATCCACCTGCTCGCCGCACGCGGGATCGTCGACGACGTCATCAACCCCGAGTTCATGCTCGAGGTGTTCAACAACACCGTGAAGGGGCTGCGCGAGAAGACGGAAGTCTGGTGCCACACCTGCTGGGGCAACCCGTCGCAGCAGCGCATGTTCGCGCAGGTGCAGTCGTACGAGCCGGCGCTCGAGCTGCTGAACCGGGTCGACGCCGACGTGATCACCTTCGAGACGAAGAGCTCGAACGCGATCGACCTCGCCGCCATCGGCCGCCGGATCACCGAGAAGAAGATCGCGATCGGCGTCATCGACCACCACACGCTCCAGGTCGAGTCGGCGGACGAGGTCGCGGATCTCGCACGCCGCGCCCTCGAGCACATCCCGGTCGAGCGGCTGATCCTCTCCTCGGACTGCGGGATGGGGCGCGAGGGGATGAGCCGCCGGCACGCGGCGTACAAGATGGTCTCGATCGTGCGCGGCGCGAACATCGTGCGCGCCGAGCTCGGCCTGCCGCAGGCCGAGGTGCTGGCAGCGGACCCGGACTACTCACTGCTTCGGACGGCGTGAGCCGGTGAAGGTCGGCTTCATCGGGCTCGGCCGGATGGGCTCGGCGATCGCCGGCCGCCTGCTCGGCGCGGGTCACGATCTCGTCGTCTGGAACCGGACGCGCGCGAAGGCGGAGGCATTCGCGGCCGCGCGCGTCGCGGGCTCGATCGCCGAGGCGTGCGCCGGACGCGACGTCGTGATCACGATGCTCGCCGACGACGAGGCGCTCGCCGAGGTCGTGCTCGCGACCGGCGGCCTCCGCGACTCGCTCGACGCTGCCGTCCACATGACGATGGGCACGCACGGCGTCGCGGCGGTCAAGGCGATCGCCGACGCACACGCCGGGGCCGGGCAGTCGTTCGTAGCCGCGCCGGTCCTCGGGCGACCCGAGGTCGCGGCGGAAGGGCGGCTCGGGATCGTTCCCGCCGGCGCGCCGGACGCCGTCGCCCGCTGCGCGCCGTTGTTCGAGGCGATCGGGCGACGGACGTTCCCCGCCGGCGAGCGGCCGGAGGCGGCGACGGCGGCGAAGCTCGCGAACAACTTCCTGCTCGGCTGCGCGATCGAGGCGATGGGCGAGGCGTTTTCCCTCGTCCGCAAGTACGGCGTCGAGCCGCAGCTCTTCCAGGACATCCTGGTCGACGGGCTCTTCGCGGCGCCCGCCTACCAGGTGTACGGACGGCTGATCGTCGAGGAGGCTTACGACCCACCGGGCTTCACGACGCTGCTCGCGCTCAAGGACATCGACCTCGTGCTCGACGCCGCCGAGCTCGCGCGCGTGCCGCTGCCGAGCGGAAACGTCTACCGCGACCGGCTGCTGAGCGCGATCGCGCACGGCCGCGGCGAGCTCGACTGGGCCGTGATCGCACACGAGCAGGCGCAGGCAAGCGGCCTCGAGTGAGAGTCAGGGTCGCGCAGTGACGGTCGCGCCCGTCCGACTCGTCACCCCCGGCGACCGGGCATGGGACGAGGCGCGCGGCTGCTGGAACCTCGCCGTCGACCAGCGGCCGGCTGCCGTCGCCTTCCCGGAGAGCGCGGCTGAGGTCGGTAGCCTCGTGCGGCACGCAGCAGCGGAGGCAATGCGGATCGCGTTCCAGGGCGGCGGGCACAACACGGCCCCGATCGGCTGGAGCGAGCGCGTGCTCCTGCTCCGCACCGACCGGATGCGCGGGATCGAGATCGACGCCGCCGCAAGTCGCGCCCGCGTCGACGCCGGCGTCCTGTCGGACGAGCTGACGGCGGCGGCCGCGGCGCGCGGCCTCGCCTTCCTCGCCGGCACCTCGCCGGACGTCGGCGTCGTCGGCTACGCGCTCGGCGGCGGCCTCAGCTGGCTGACGCGCAAGTACGGCCTCGCCTGCAACAGCATCGTCGGCGCCGAGGTCGTCACGGCCGACGGCCGCCTTCTGCGCGTCGATCGCGAGCACGAGCCGGATCTCTTCTGGGCGTTGCGCGGCGGCGGCGGCAACTTCGCCGCCGTCACCGCGCTCGAGCTCGCGCTGCTGCCGCTGGCAGAGGTCGACGCCGGCGCGCTCTTCTGGCCGATCGAGCGGGCGGTCGAGGTGCTGAGCGCGTGGCGGGAGTGGACGGCGACCGTGCCGGAGGCGTGTACGTCGCTCGGCCGGCTGCTCAAGCTGCCCGACGCCGAGGAGGTGTCTCCTCGCCTGCGCGGCCGCTCGTTCGTGCTCGTCGAGCTCTGCGTGGCCGGCGACGCCGCCCCGCTGGTCGATCCGCTCCGCCGCCTCGACCCGGAGCTCGACACCGTGGCGACCATTTCGCCCACCGGGCTGAGCGCGATCAACATGGACCCGCCGAATCCGGTCCCGTACCGCGGCGAAGGGATCCACCTCCGCGCGTTCGACGTCGCCGCGGTCGCCGCGCTCGTCGAGGCGTTCGTCCCGTCGGCGCTGCTGCATGCGGAGGTGCGGCACCTCGGCGGCGCCGCGGCGCGGGGCTCGGCTGCGCACGGCGCGCTCGACCGGATCGACGCGCCGTACACGACGATGAGCTTCGGGCTCGCGCCCGACGCGGAGTCGGAGGCCGCCGTGCTCCGCGACCTGGCACGTCTCTACCGGGCGCTCGCGCCCTGGGACGCCGGGTCGCGCTACCTGAACTTCACCGAGTCGCCCGTCGATGCGCGCCTGCTCTTCCCGGCGCGGAGCTACGAGCGCCTCCGCGCAGTGAGAGCGCGCTACGACCCACGCGGTCTCTTCCGTGCCAACCACTGCCTCGCCTGAGCCGCGCGTCCACGTGACGGGGACCCATGCGCGGCGTCGTCGTCACGAACACGCCAGGCTGACGCCGCATCTCGGCAGCGCGACCCGCACGACGCGCCAGGCGATGGGGATGCTTGCCGTGCAAGGCCTCGCCGCCGTGCTGCTCGACGACGTGCGACCTGCACACGCGGTCGTCTAGCCGCCGGCAAGCCGAGCGAGCGCCTTCGACGCCAGCCGGTCGAGCGCGCGGACCGACAACTCGAGGTGCTCGCGCTTCGTGTCCTCCAGCTTCGTGTGCGAGAGGCCCCGTAGGCTCTGCACGAACAGCATCACCGTCGGCACTCCGGCGCGCGAGACCTCGGCCGCGTCGTGCAGCGGCCCGGAGGGCAGGCGGTGGGACGTACCCGCGACCTCGCGGACCGACTCGTCGGCGAGCTCGATCAACGCCTCGTCGAACAGGATCGGCTCGATCTGCCAGATTCGCTCCCAGTCGACCTCGAGGTTCTCCTCGCGCGCGACTCGCTCCGACGCCCGCTTCGCCTCGTCGAGCATCGTCGCGAGCGTCGCCGCGTCGAGGTGACGCTGGTCGAGCAGGCATTCCGCCGTCTCGACGACCGACGTGACGATCCCCGGCTTCGTCACGACGCCGCCGATCGTGCAGACGGCGCCGCCGCCGATGCGTCTCGCGATCTCGCGGATCTCGAGCTCGAGCTTCGCCGCCCCCGCGAGCGCGTCGCGGCGCTTGTCCATCGGCGTCGAGCCCGCGTGCGCAGCCTGACCGCGGAAGGTGACGCGGTGGCGCTCGACGCCGAACGTGCCGAGGACGACACCGAGCGGGAGCTCGAGCGACTCGAGCACGGGGCCCTGCTCGATGTGCAGCTCGAGGTAGGCGCCCGCGCCGGCGAGCTGCGCGCGGGCGTCGAGCGCACGGTCGAGGTCGACGCCGTGCTCCCGCAGCGCGTCCTCCCAGCGGACGCCGTTCGCGTCCTGCCGCTCGCGGATCTCGTCCTGGTCGCGCATCGACCCCGCAGCCGCCGAGGAGCCGAACAGCGAGCGGCCGAAGCGCGCCCCCTCCTCGTCGGCCCAGTTGACGAGCCGCACGGTCACCGGCGGCTCGCCGTCGGCGGCGATCCGGCGCAGGACCTCGACGCCGGCGACGACGTTGAGCGCGCCGTCGAGCCAGCCCCCGTTCGGGACCGAGTCGATGTGCCCCCCGATCAGGAGGGCGCGGTCGGAGCGGCCTGGAAGCGTGAACCACTGGTTTCCGGCCGCGTCGATCTCCTCGCGTGCGCCCGCCCGGGCGACCTTGTCGCGGAGCCAGCTGCGCGCCCGCTCCCACGTCTCCGTCCAGGCAACCCGCTGCGCGCCGCTCTCGTCCCCGGTCAGCTCCCGCAGCTCCTCGAGCTCGGCGACCGTGCGGGCGGGGTCGAGCGCCATGGGCGCGACTCTACAACTGTGATATGTGAGCAGCCATGCCCGCCGCTCTCCGCCGCGCTGCGCTGCTACCCGTCGTGCTCGCCGTGCTCTGGGGGCTGTGGGAGGGCTGGCACTGGGTCGGCACACGCTTCCGCCTCACGTGGCCGTTCACCGTCGACGACACGACCATGCCGCATCTGCACGTCATCCTGCACGCGCTCTTCCAGCCTGCGCAGGTAAACGGACCGTGGCTGATCGACATCCTCTGGCACGCGGCGCTCTTCACCGCGAAGGAGTCGGCGGTCGGCTTCGGCCTCGGCACCGTCGTCGGGTTCGCGATCGCCGTCGTGCTCTTCCAGTCCCGCTTCCTCGAGCGAGGCTTCATCCCCTACATCGTCGCGTCGCAGACGATTCCGCTCCTCGCGATCGCCCCGATGGTCGTCGTCGGCCTCGGCTCCAAGGGCGTCAAGGACTGGGTCTCGGTGTCCGTGCTCGCCGCCTACCTGACCTTCTTCCCGGTCACGATCAACGCGCTCCGGGGCCTGCAGTCGGCGGACCAGCGTGCGGTCGAGCTGATGCGCTCGTACGCCGCCGGCCGCTGGCACATCCTCTGGAAGCTGCGCGTGCCGGCGTCGCTGCCGTTCCTCTTCTCGGCATTCCGGATCGCGGCGCCGCTGTCGATCGTCGGCGCGATCATCTCCGAGCCGGCTGCCTCGATCCAGGGCGGTCTCGGCGGCGCGATCGTCAACTTCAACCAGTACTACTCGATCGAGCCGCAGGAGCTGTGGGCGACGAACGTGATCGCCGCGCTGCTCGGGATCGGGTTCTTCCTCGCCGTCGTCGGCGCCGAGCGGGCGATCGTCCGCCGCGCTCCGGAGCATGTCGCGTGAGTACGAGCCCGGTTCGGCCCTGTCCGGCGGCAGCCACCGTCTGTCCGGCGGCAGCCACCGTCGTCGAAGTGGAACAGATCGTCCACAGCCTCGTGGCGTGCAGGCGTTTCCGCACCGCGTCCGGCGGCAGCCGCCGTCACGGAAGCGTCACGGCGTGAGCGTCGTCGAGCTCGCGGGCGTGACGAAGCGCTTCGAGCGCGGCGGCACCGTCGCGCTCGAGGGGATCGACCTGACGATCGAGACGGGCGAGTTCACCAGCCTGATCGGCCCCTCCGGCTGCGGCAAGTCGACGCTCCTGCGCGTGATCGGCGACCTGATCCCGCCGACCGCGGGGCGCGTAACGGTGAACGGTAAGAGCGCCCACCAGGCGCGGCTCGACCGCGACTACGGGATCGTCTTCCAGAACGCCGTCCTATACGACTGGCGCACCGTCACGAAGAACATCGCGCTGCCCCTCGAGATGCTCGGCTGGAGCCGGACGAGACGCGCTGAGCGGATCCGCGAGATGGTCGAGCTCGTCGAGCTCTCCGGCTTCGAGGACCACCATCCGTGGCAGCTGTCCGGCGGCATGCAGCAGCGCGTCTCGATCGCGCGCGCGCTCTCGTTCTCGCCGCCGCTCCTGCTGATGGACGAGCCGTTCGGAGCGCTGGACGAGATGACCCGCGAGCGGCTGAACATGGAGCTCCTCCGGATCTGGCAGGAAACGGCGTCGACGATCGTCTTCGTCACCCACTCGATTGCCGAGGCAGTCTTCCTCTCCACCCGTGTCGTCGTCATGTCGCCGCGCCCCGGCCGCATCGCCGAGATCGTCGACGTCGACCTGGCGCAGCCGCGCACGGCCGCGACGCGTGAGGACCCGCGCTACTTCGAGCTCGTCACGGCGGTGCGCGAGGCGCTTGCCCGCGGCGGCGCTGCGCGAGCCGTCGAGCGTGAGCTCGTCGCCGGGGAGGAGCCGTGAACGTGACCGCGCCTGCTGCCGTCGAGCCCGTGCCGCGCGGCGCCCTCGCACGCCGCGTCGGCCGCGGCGCCGCGACCTGGCTGCCGGCAGTCGTCGTCTTCGCGGCCGGGCTCGCCGGCTGGCAGTGGGTCTTCTCGCCGCTCGCCGGCAAGTTCCTGCTGCCGCGGCCGTCGGCGATCGCGCGGTCTCTCTCCGACAACCACCACGTGTTGCTGAGCGCCGGCTGGTTCACGTTCAAGGAGGCGCTCGGCGGGTTCGTCATCGGCGCCGGCGTCGCGATTCTCGTCGCGCTCGTCCTCGCGCGCTGGCGTCGGCTCGGAGAGGCGCTGATGCCGTACGCGATCGCCGTCAACGCCGTGCCGATCATCGCCTTCGCACCGATCACGAACGCGTGGTTCGGCGTTCTCAACCCGCACTCGAAGTGGGCGATCGCCGGCGTGCTCTGCTTCTTCCCCGTGCTGGTGAACACGCTGCGCGGCCTCACGTCGGTTGCGCCCGAGTCGATCGAGTTGATGCGCTCCTACGCCGCCAGCCAGGTCGAGGTGTTCCGGCGACTCCGGATCCCGGCCGCCCTGCCCTTCGTGTTCACCGGGCTCAGAGTCGCGACCGTGCTCGCGATGATCGGTGCCATCGTCGGTGACTACTTCGGCGGCTCGACGCGCGCGCTCGGCGTCCAGATCGAGAACTCGATCACCCTCTTCGACTTCCCGCTCGGCTGGGCGGCGATCGTCGTCGCGAGCGCCTTCGGGATCGCGTTCTACGTCGCGGTCGTCGCGACCGAGCGGGTCGCCCTCCGCGGCGCCCCGTCGACAAGGGATTGACGATCGGTCAGAATCGCCCGGAGCAGCGACGAACAAGGAGGGCGCATGAGGCGTACGTTCTGGACGGCGGTGAGCGCAGGGCTTGCGGGGATCGCAACCGCGGCGGCGCTCAGCGGCGCGGCAGGCGCGAGCACGAAGCTGACGAAGGTCACCTTGCAGTTGAAGTGGGTGACGCAGGCGCAGTTCGCCGGCTACTACGCGGCGCAGTCCCAGGGGTACTACAAGGACGCCGGCCTCGACGTGAAGATCAAGGTCGGCGGCCCGAACATCACGCCGGAGACCGTCGTCGTCGGCGGCGGCGCGGACCTCGGCCTCGACTGGCTGCCGAACCTGTTCGCGACGGACGAGAAGGGTGGAGGACTCGTCTCGGTCGCGCAGGTCTTCGCCCGGAGCGGCATGACCGAGATCACGTGGAAGTCGAGCGGGATCAACTCGATCAAGGCGATGGCGCGCAAGACGGTCGGCGTCTGGTGCTGCGGGAATCAGCCGGAGCTGTTCGCGGCGCTGAACAAGAACGGCATCAACCCGAACAACCCGAAGGACGTCACGATCTTCAACCAGCCGTTCGACATGACCGCGTTCCTCAGTCACAAGATCGACGCGGCCGCGGCGATGACGTACAACGAGCTTGCCCAGGTCCTCGAGTCGAAGGATCCGAAGACGGGCAGGCTCTACACGCTCTCCGATCTCAACGTCTTCAAGATGGCGAACATCGGCACCGGGATGCTCGAGGACAACGTCTTCACGACGTCGAAGTGGTTGAGCAATCCGGCGAACCAGGCGACGCTGGTCAAGTTCCTGAAGGCGTCGTTCCAGGGCTGGATCTACTGCCGCGACCACGTCTCGGCGTGCGTCGACATCGTCCTCGCGAACGGGCCGACGCTCGGCAAGGGCCATCAGACGTGGCAGATGAACGAGATCAACAAGCTCGTCTGGCCGAACCCGAGCGGCATCGGCATCGTGCCGATGTCCGCGGTCGAGCAGACCGAGACGATCGCGAAGACCTACGGCGTGATCAAGAACACGCCGCCTGCGACCGAGGTGAACTACACCTGGGCGAAGAAGGCGCTCGCCCAGCTCAAGGCGGCGGGCGCGGACGTGACCGGCGAAGGCTACAAGCCGGAGGCGGTCACCGTCACCCCGGGCGGCAAGTAGCAGAACGGAGGGCCGCGCCGCGGCCCTCCGTTCTAGAATCGCGCCATGTCGGTCCTGATCAAGGGCGGCCGGATCGTCACCTCGGCCGACGACTACGTCGCCGATGTCTTCGTCGACGGCGAGCGGGTCTCTCTGATCGGCGAGTCGCTCGACCTCGACGCCGACCGTGTCATCGACGCCACCGGAAAGTACGTGCTGCCGGGCTGCGTCGACCCGCACACGCACCTCGACATGCCGTTCGGCGGCACGGTGACGATCGACGACGTCGAGTCCGGCCAGACCGCCGCGGCCTTCGGCGGGACGACCTGCCACGTCGACTTCTGCATCCAGGGCAAGGGCCAGAGCTTCGCCGACGCGCTCTCCGACTGGCACGCGAAGGCCGAGGGCAAGCAGCTGATCGACATGGGCTACCACATCGCCGTCACCGACCTCTCGTTCGACGGCGCGCTCGAGGAGCTCGCGTCGCTGCCGGAGCGGGGCGTCACCTCCTACAAGCTCTTCATGGCCTACAAGGGCGCGCTCCAGGTCGACGACGAGACGCTGTTCAAGGCAATGGAGGTCGCCGCCGGGAGCGGTGCGCTCGTGATGGTGCACGCCGAGAACGGCGACGCGATCGACGTGCTCGTCAAGAAGGCGCTCGCCGAGGGCCACACCGAGCCGCACTGGCACGCGCTGACGCGTCCGCCCGAGACCGAGGGCGAGGCGACGAACCGCGCGATCCAGCTCGCGCGCGTCGCCGGCTGCCCCCTCTATGTCGTCCACGTCTCGTGCCGAGAGGCGGTCGAGCCGATCGCCGCCGCGCGCGCGAAGGGCTGGGACGTCTGGGGCGAGACCTGCACGCAGTACCTCTTCGTCGACTACACGTTCCTCGAGCGGCCGAGCTTCGAGGGGGCGAAGTACGTCTACACGCCGCCGCCGCGCGACAAGGCGAACCAGGAGGTGCTCTGGGACGCCGTCCGCACCGACGTGCTCTCGGCGATCTCGACCGACCACTGCGCCTTCCGCTGGGACACGCAGAAGTCCCTCGGCCGCGACGACTTCTCGAAGATCCCGAACGGCGGGCCCGGGCTCGAGAACCGGCTGCAGATGATCCACCACTTCGGCGTCCGCGAAGGCCGGATCACCCTCAACCGGATGGTCGAGCTGCTCGCGACGAGCCCGGCGAAGCTGTTCGGGCTCTATCCGCGTAAGGGGACGTTGGCGATCGGCTCCGACGCCGACATCGTCGTCTTCGACCCCGAGAAGCGCGTCACGATCACGTCGAGTGACCAGCACTCGAAGGTCGACTACAACCTCTACGAGGGCACCGAGGTCGTCGGGACGCCCGAGACGGTGCTTCTCCGCGGCCAGGTCCTCGTCACGGGCGGCGACCTCGTCGGCACGCCGGGGATCGGCCAGTACGTCGCCCGCGCGAGGTTCGGCGGCGAGCTCACCCGGGCCGGCCAGCCCGTCGCGGCCTAGCGCCGAAGCGGCGGCGCGGGCCGTATCCCGGCCACCTGTTCGAGGGTTGTACGGGGTGTGGAGGATGCACGCCCGCCCTCGCGCCACGACGGCGGGCGGGAAAGGAGAACCGAATGAGAACACGGATGTTGGCCGTCGGGATCGTCGGTGTGCTCGCGACGATCGCCTGTGCCCTCGTCGCCTCGGCGGGCGCGCGGACGGTCGCCGCGCCCGAGGCCCAGATCACCGGCGTCACGCCCATGCACGCGGTCGTCGGTCAGCGCATCACGATCACCGGTAGCGGCCTCGACGGCACGACCGCGGTCACGTTCGGCACGGTCAACGCGGCCTCGGTCGCCGTCGATCCGGCCGGAAGCTGGGTCCGCGCCGTCGTCCCGGCCGGCGTTCCGAC
>Ga0070740_10005597_pt1 | contig 11543 bp, 9 predicted proteins | sample Coa_R2_FD_67286 | JGI IMG/M metagenome (GOLD analysis project Ga0070740, IMG submission 67286) | Surface soil microbial communities from Centralia Pennsylvania, which are recovering from an underground coalmine fire - Coalmine... | ecosystem: Environmental > Terrestrial > Soil > Unclassified ...
CTTGAATTTTGTACAGAGCATCCATCATGGTGCTCAATCCTTCCTCATCTTGTGAACCAAATCCTTCATCAATAATGAGTGTCTGCAATGAGGTCCCTGCGCGGCGTGCGAGAAGTTTTGATATAGCAATACGCAACGCAAAATCTATTCTAAATGCTTCACCGCCGGAAAACATCTCATAAGGGCGAATGCCAACGGCATCAGAGATCTTGATATCTAATGTTTCTTTGGTGCCGCCACTTTTTAAATCTCTCAATGATTCAATAAAAATTTGAGCTTGATTTCCGGTTAATTTCCCCAGTAATTGGTTAGCTTCCTGTTCAATTTCTGGTATTGCTTCTTCAATTAATAATGCTTGGATGCCATCTTTTCCAGTCGCCGTAGCAATAGTTTGATAATCTTCAATAGTAATATTGAGTGTAGTGATGCTTGTTTGAATTTCTTTAAGTTCTTGCTCAAGCTTTAACAACCGTTGTAATTGTTTTTCCAAGCCGCCTTGTTCTTGCAATATACTTTCTTTTTGTTTTCTCAGGTGATCATGCTTTTGTTGCAAATCTATCATTTGTTGATGAACACTTTGTATTCGTTGTTCCAGATCATTATACATCTGTAACGACTGAGTCAATTCTTGTTTTATTTGTTTTATTTTTTTAAGTTCAGTACACAGTTGATCTATTGTTTTCTTTCGTTGTTCTTGGAGGGCTATCTGTTGAGCTAATTGCGAATATTCTGATAATTGTTGCTCAACTTTTTGGATAGCAATCGTTGTTTGTTGATGTTTGTATGCGTCATATGCAACTGCAATTTGTTTTTTATTAAGTTCAGCTAAGGTGTTTTGAACAGTCTGATATTCACGGTTAGAGAATAATAATTGTTGTTCTTGTGCGGTTGCTTCATGTAGCTCCTTGCCCATTTCATGTAAGGCTGCTGATTGCGCTGCTTGTTCTTTCTGCAACTGTTCTCGTACTTTTTGTTCTTCTGCAATTGTTGCAGCAATGGTTGCGATACGTTTAGTAAGTTCTTCCGCTTTAAGTTGGAGTGAATTGATTGTACTTATATTTTGTTTGAGTGTCGTCAATTGGCCATGCTGTTCGATCAAGATTGCTTTTAAAGAACTCGTTACTTTTTTAAGACGTGAGATACGTTGGCGTAAAAACTGTTCGTTTGTTTCAAATTTTTTCTTTAGAAATTTTTTACGAGTGGCGGAAAGATTCTGTTCGCATAGTGGGCAGCTTGGATTATCATCATCATGTACCATCTGATTTTTTTGTTCTAGGTTTGCAAGTTCCTCTTGTAACCAAGCACCCTGCGCGTTGAATTTCTGATAATATTCCTTGCGCCGCTCAAACTGTTTTTCAACAATGCTAAGCACTGATTGGTCTACAATATCGGTCTTGATTGCTTGTTGCAAGGTTGCTAACTCTTTTTCAAGCTGCTGTTGTTCTTGGGTGTACCGCGCACACTGTTGTTCCAGATGGGCAAGGTTAGTTTTGGTTGCCATCTGCTCTAACTGTAGTTTATCAATTAATGCTTTCTTGGTTACCAGCTGTGCAGCGCATTGCTGTGCAATATTTAATTCAATACTGCGCGCTTCTTCCCTTTTTTTTAAAGTTTGCTCTTTAATTTCTAAGCTTTGCTGTAATAATGTTTGATGAGTAATAATTTCTTGCATCAGCTGTTTTTTACGGTCTTCCAATAGCCGCTGTTCATGTAAATTACTACTTTTTTTCTGAATAGTGCGCCATTCGTAAAGCGTGGCGCGTACTAGTTCTTGGTTTTTTGTCTCTTCTTGCAGTAATTGGTTAAATTGAAATTGTAGCATCTGCCGCTTGTTTTGATCACCATTGAGGGAATTAATCTGCGTATCTAATTGTTGCTTTTGGGTATTAAAAGAGGCTTCCTGTTGTGTATTTGCGAGCAATCGTTCAGTTACCAACCGCATTTGTTGTTCAATAGTTGTTTTTTGATCTGTTTCTTGAGAGAGCTTGATTTGTATGGTTACAAGACTTTCTTTTTGTGCTTGGGCCTGTTTTACTTTTTCTGTTGCAAGTGTTCTAATGTTCTCATATCGATTGAGACCCAAAATAGTAGCTAATACATTTTTTCGTTCTTTGGCTGATTTTTTAGAAAATTCATTTGATTGACCTTGTCGCAAAAATGCAGAATTTACAAATGATTCAGCATCAAGATTGAGCATTCCTTCTAATTTTTCTTGTGTTTGGCGAATAGTTTTATCAGTTAATGGAATCAGCTCATCTCTTTCCGAATCAAGCAAACCAAAATCTAAAGCTGCATAGGGCTTTCCATATGTTTTAGCAAATTCACGTTTTACGCGATAGGTTTGCCCATTAAATTCAAAATCAAGAGCAACAAACATCTGTGTTTGGCCAAGTCTTAATAATCCTTCATCAGCTTTAGTAACTCCGGTTGTTTTACGTGCTTGTCCCCACAAAGCCCATGTTATTGCATCAAGTAATGCTGATTTGCCATGACCATTTTTACCAGACAAGCAAATGAGATGATAAGCAGTAAAATCAATGGTTTGAACTTCAGAACCGTAACTTAGAAAATTTTTCAATTGCAGTTTTAATGGGATCATTGGCCTATTGCGGTAATGAAATGATTAAAATTTTTGTAAGTGTATCAAAAAATAATCCCCTGCCAAAGCAGAGGATTTATATTTATTAGAATGATAAGAATAAGTTATTACTCTTACTCTTCTTCACCTTCTTCCATTTCTTCATCATCTGGCATTGCTTCTTCAGCTTGGTCAATAAGCAAAGATAATTCATCAGCAATGGTATCCCAAATAACTGAGTCTGTAGCCACCGTAAAACATCTGCCAATAAATTCTTGCATTAAAGCACTATCTTTTTCCATCATGCCTTTTGAATATAGATGCCCACCCGCTTCTTCTGAGATCTGACTCATTTTAACGGCAAATGACATATTGTTCTTATATGTTTCATATAATTGCTCTGGATCAAGGGCATTAAATTGTTCCATCAATTTGTTGAATTCTTGTTGTACTCGCTCATAACCTTGCTTATCTTGTTGTTTTCTGAGCTGATACATCAATAGGCTCATAGAATTATAATCCATGTGATTCCTTTCTGTAGATTTTGCTGCCCTGACAAGGGCCATAAATTGTTAATAAGGGTTAGTATATCTATATTGGTTAGTTTTTACACTCAGAAAAAAGATGCTTTCTTATTCGCAAGAACAGTTCTTTGAAGAAATATTTGGCAGGAGAAACTTATATAACCCAAAGTTACTTCAGTATCCAGGGCTGCAAGTAGAGCTTACTTTCCTGATTTAAGCGCTACGACGGTTTTAAACCGTTGAGCGCTTCATAAGTTCATGATAGTATCATATATTCATAGAAGTTAAGGTAGATAAAGTAAAAAGGGCGCTCGATGCTGGATTCAATTTTTAGAGAATATGATATTCGGGGTAAGGTTGGCTCAGAACTTCTTGTGGAAGAAGCCTATAACCTTGCCAGATCAATTGCTTATTTTTTTCATGAAAAGCGGGGTTCAGCAGTAAAGACTGTTGCATTAGGTATGGATGGACGTCTTCATTCAGAAGCTATAAAAAATGAAGTGGTCCGAGGACTGACTGATAGCGGATTAAATGTACTATTTCTTGGTATTTGCCCATCCCCCGTACTTTATTTTGCTTTATATAATTTACCGGTTGATGCGGGTCTTATGATTACGGCTTCCCATAATCCTAAAGAATATAATGGTTTAAAGATTTGCTTAGGTAAAGATTCTGTATGGGGAGTTCAAGTTAGGGAAATTCGTGACTTATATAAGGCTGGCAAACAATTAGAATCTTCGGTTAAAGGTACCGTATCTGAATATCCGGCAATTAATGACTATATTACCTGGATGGGGCATAGTTTTAAGCATCTAAAAGGTATGGACTTTAAGGTAATAGTCGATTGCGGCAATGGGGCTGCAGGAGCAGTGATGCCTGCACTTATTAAAGAGATGGCTTGGCCCAATGTTCAATTATTATACCCAGAGATTGATGGAACCTATCCTAATCATGAGGCGGATCCTGTTAAAGAAAAAAACATGCAGGATGTTAAAAAGATCCTGACTGAAACAAGTGTGGAGTTGGGTATTGGCCTTGATGGGGATGTAGACCGTATGGTGCCAATGACCAAATCCGGCTATTTAGTGCCCGGAGATAAACTCCTTTCAGTGTTTGCTCAGCCGATTGTGAAAGAACATCCAGGCGCAGCAGTAGTAATGGATATAAAAAGTTCTTCTGGCCTTATTGATCTGCTTAATCGATGGGGCGCCAAGCCCTGTCTATCTCCATCGGGGCATGCGATTGTTAAAGACCAAATAAGACAACACAATGCTTTGCTTGGTGGTGAATTAAGCTGCCACTTTTTCTTTAAAGATCGCTACTTTGGGTACGATGATGGCATTTATGCAATGTTACGCTTATTCGAGATTCTCTCACCAGGCATTAGTCTTGATGCTTTATTAACACAATTTCCTAAAAAATTCAGTTCCCGAGAAATTCTTATCAGTTGTCCCGATGAAAAAAAGCGAGATGTTGTAGAGAATGTTAAACAACTTTTTGCGCAACGGACTGATGTTACGATAATCACCATAGATGGAGTGCGAGCTACTATGGATTATGGGTGGGGTATTTTGCGAGCTTCCAATACCACTCCAATGTTATCATTACGTTTTGAATCAGACACAGAGCAGGGATTGCAGCAAGTTAAATTAGACTTTTTTAAAGCTCTCGAGCATGCTATTGATCCAGTTACTTTGCGTGAACATATAGGCATAGAAGGAATCGCTTGAGAGCAATAGGATTACACATCCGTCTGAATGAGACATTAACACAGGTAGCAGAAAAAGCATTACGATTAGAACTTCCCTTTTTCCAATGTTTCTTAGTGCTAAAATCAACTGGCAATTTGGTCAAACCTCCACAAGAAGATATTGAATCTTTTCTTGCACTTCGGCGAGAACATTTTGAGGATCTCTATATTCATGGCTCCTATTGGATCAATCTGGCTGGAATTACCAATACCGGTCATAGGGCACTCAAGCGTGAATTAGAATTAGCAAAACGGCTTGAGTTTAATCGTTTTGTTATTCATCCCGGATCAGCAAAAGGAGGAGAAAGTAAGCTTGATGGTATCGATGCGTTAGCAAGAGCATTAAATGAGCTGCTAAAACATGAACATGATATTACTATGATGTTGGAAAATACGGCGCATGGTGGTTTTTCAGTAGGTGGTGATTTACATGATTTTGCTTTACTATTACAAAAGCTCGATCGCCCAGAAAACATTAAATTTTGTATTGATAGCGCGCATGCTTATTCTTACGGTTATGATATTACAACGGAACTAGGCAGAGATAAGTTTATTAAACTATTGGAAGATACCATCGGTATTAATGCTGTTGCTTTGCTTCATCTGAATGATACTAATGAAAAATTGGGATCAAAAATCGATAGACATGAACTCATTGGCAAAGGCCGCATTGGTATTGATTCATTAAGAGCATTTGTTACCCATGATAAGTTGGTTCAAATTCCCTTGTTGATGGAATTGCCCGTTGTAGATGAGGAAGTTGAAGTGCAAATGCTAACTATGGTACGCTCCTGGCATACATAATGCTTATCGTTAAAGGAGTAAGGAATGTTGCGTATTGCCATTAATGGATTCGGGAGAATTGGGAGAAATTTTTTACGTACTATTTTACAAGATCCTAATGCGTTAAAAAAAATCAATGTGGTAGCTATTAATGTTGGGCCAGCAAAATTAGAACTGCTTGCTCACATGTTCAAATACGATTCTTTAATGGGCACCTATAAAGGTACTGTTTCATTCAAAGGCGATGAGTTACACATTGATAATCAACGAATCAAAATTCTTTCCATGATGGATCCAGCTACGATTCCATGGAAATCATTAGATATTGACTGGGTAGTAGATGCTACCGGTAAATTCACACATCGCGATGGCGCACAAAAACATCTTCAGGCGGGTGCTAAAGCAGTGCTTATTACTGCTCCTGCAAAAGATGAAGATGTTACTATTATTCCCGGTGTGAATGATGCAGCATTTAAGTCTGGAACTCATCAGATAGTTTCTATAGGAAGTTGTACTACTAATGCCTTTTTACCGATGCTTAAAGTGCTCCATGATTTATACACTATTGAACGATCATTCATGACCACGGTGCATGCGTATACTAATACGCAGGTGCTTTTAGATGTTGAAGCATCTGATCCGCGTCGTGCACGTGCCGCTGCAATTAATATTATTCCAACCACAACCGGTGCAATGAAAGTAATGGGTAAAGTAATACCTGATCTTATTGGGTGCGTAGAAGCAATTTCTTTACGCGTGCCGGTCGATAAAGTCTCTTTAATTGATTTGACTTTCGTGGGCAAAAAGGAAGTGTCTATGGATGGGATTAATGATGCATTCAAAAAAGCGGCTGAAAGTGGACCGATGAAGGGAATAGTTGCACTTACTATGGATCCTTTGGTTTCTTGTGATTTTAAAGGAGATCCACATTCTGTAACTATTGATGGTCTATTGACCGCAACCTGTGGCGAGCGTATGGGCAAAGTTTTTGGTTGGTACGATAATGAATGGGGCTATAGCGAGCGGTTGAAAGATTTCTTAGTCCGTGATGCAGCAAAATGATGAAAGATTTTTGAAAAGTTCGTGAAGGTTATCATGAAGAGTATAGTTGTTTTGTTATTTTTTGTATCAATCTCAATCAATGGTTTTGCTCCAGATTCATCAAAAGCACGTTTTGATAAAGCGTTTAAAGAAACACGGTCTCTTGCGTTTCAAATCGGACAAGGTGAACGAACGATAAGAAAATTAGAGGAAGATCCTACCCAAAATGCTGATCAAATAATTGCACTATCCAGAATAGTAGATAAAAGCAAAAGAGGTTGGTTAAGTGAGCTTTATAATGCTGCACATTTATTCATGGCAGTCCCCGCTGAACAGTTTGCCCGCCCATGGGCTGAACTAAAAAGAGAATGGGATGCAGCAAATAGTTTTCACCAACAAAAAAGTAATCAGTTTAAGGTTCAGCAAGATAGTATTAGTAGAGCTACAAAACTGTTTCTAGAAAAGCGGCAGCATATGCAATGTGCCTCTGCAGATCAGATGCGAAAAGCATGGACTGAATTACGCACTGCTGAAGCTATCAGTAAAAATGTTGAACGCAAAATTGTTTTCCAGTTACAACGAAGTTCAATGAATGCAGTAACGTTGGCGGTTTCTTGCTGTGCTAATTGACCACATGACCGCAGTAGCTTTAGACAATGCAGTTACGAATAGATGCTTTTCCTACGGATTTATTAGGGTCTAGATTATCTTTCCTCTTCACAATAAGCTCAATTTAGTTTACCCTGTAGCGTAATAATGTTGCAAGAAGCGAATGTCAAAATTCAGGCATTTGATAGGGCCCATAGCTCAGTTGGTTAGAGCAATCGGCTCATAACCGAGAGGTCCCAGGTTCAAGTCCTGGTGGGCCCACCAATAACTATCAATCGCTTCTAACCCGGATCAAGTTGCAAAGGTGTAGAATGAATGAATCGCCGTTCCGGACTTTTATAGAGCTTATCAGTTTCGATCGTACTATTTTAGCGCTTGAGCAAGAATTACAGAAAGTTGAGCATGGTATCCGTGTTCTGCATGACCAAGAAGTTAGCTTGATGCGTGATATTGACCAGGCAAAAACAATAGTACATGAGGCAAAAAAGCAAGTTGATGAAGTTGAGCTTGAAATGAATACGCTTGATCAAGCCGAAGCAGATAAAAAGAAACGACTTGAATTAGTTTCAAACAATAAAGAGTACCAATCAATTAAAGGCGAGCTTGAAGTAATTAAAGATAAACAACATGAGCTTGAGCAAGGGTTGATTGATGCTTGGAAAGTTCTTGAAACAGCCGTTAAAACGCATGATCATAAAAAGGTTGAATTTGAACAACAGTTGACCAAGCTTCATGGCCTTATTCAAGAACATCAACAAAAAAAAGTAGTTATTCTTGCCGATATTGATTCCCTGAATCAAAAAAGGCCTGAAAAAGAAAAAAATGTTCCGCAAGAATGGTTGGATAAATATGCAGCCATGCGTTCTCGCGTATCTAATCCGGTAGTTCCAGTAGTAAATGGCAGCTGCAGTGCTTGTTTCTTTAGAGTATCTGAACAAGATTTAATTGAATTACGCCGTCATAAATTATTGCAATGTAAAGATTGCTATCGGTTTTTATATCTTGAATCACCTACAACAAGTAATCCATAATCATGAAACAATTATATTTATTTGAGGTTTACGAACCGATGCAAGATACCGAGCAGGTAAAGCTTGCTCCGATTAATTTTTGGAAATTGTGTATCGATGGTGCCGCCAGAAATAATCCAGGACCAGCTGCGGTTGGTATTTATTTATTGAAAAATGATCAACCTATTCAAGAACAAGGTTTTTATTTGGGTGTAAAAACCAATAATCAAGCCGAATATTTATCGCTGCTGATTGGTATATATTATCTAAAACAGCATGTAAATTATAATGATCCGGTACTCATCGCTTCAGATTCTCAATTGTTGGTTCGACAATTACAAGGTTCATATAAAGTTAAGCATCCTGAATTAAAACCTTTCTACACTTTTGCAAAAAAAATGCTTAACGATTTTAATTATTCTATTGAGCATGTGGCCCGAGAAGATAACATCCAGGCAGATGCATTAGCAAATAAAGGGATCGATGAAAACATCAGTGTACCGCAAGAAATTAAAGAATGGTTACGCAGTCACGAGATTGTGGTTTAATCTATTTCTTGCTTTATTATTTAGCACCGTTTTTCTCTGTGATGGTTCAATAGTATTGCCTACTCGTAGAGTAGTCATTGATAAAACATCAGCACATAATAGTTTATGGTTATTGGAATCTGCGCAAGGATTCGATATTACTGATGCGCATAACGCTGCCAAGAAAAAACAAGTTTCCGATTCTTTAGTGCATGTAGCATTAGACAGTGGTACCTTGATCATTAATGGTCAAAGTGCCAAATCAGACAAAGTAGTAATAAGTCCAATAAATGGCATAATCCATTGTGGTGGCCAGGAATATACAGGAACAATAGTGATTGCTGGGCAAGATGGAGCTATTTCAATCATTAATTATGCACCAAGTGAAGAACAAGAAAATCCCGATAAAACATCCCCTCATGAGAACTCGCAAAAGCATCCTGCGGTTAAAAAAACTAAACAGCAAGAACCATCAAAAAAAGAGTCTGTGCACGTTCATGCATCATATAATGTGCGGGTGTTGCTTGATGAAAAATCTAATTTAGCCAATCCTTGGGTCTTGAAAAATGATGGTTTTGTAATCGTTGATCCTGCAGACCAAAAAGAACAAATGGTTATTTATGGTCCTACATTGTCTATTACTCAAGAGAAAGGTCAATGGCATTTTAATGGCCAAAAATTTTTAAAGAAGCAAGCGTATATTATTCCTAACTCAGGAAACATTACCTTTGAAGGTAATCACTACCAAGGCGGATTTTTAGTCACGAGCCATAAAGGTAAATTATTACTGATCAATAATCTTGAAATTGAAGAGTATGTTACCGGCGTACTGCGCAGTGAAGGTTGGCCCGGCTGGCCTTTGGAAATTAACAAGGTAATGGCGGTTGCATGTCGCACCTATGTGATTGCTATGGTGCAGCAATCGAAGTTAAAAAAATTACCGTATCATATTAAAAATACTAACGCACACCAAACCTATTGTGGAGCACATAATGATGAGGTGTTAAAACTAGCGGTAGAGCAGACTAAAGGTTTATTTTTAGCCTATAAAGGTAAGCCGATCACCGCGATGTTTGATAGCTGTTGCGGTGGCATCATACCCGCAAAGATTAAAGGATTTGATTTTAATAAGGCGCCGTATTTAAAACGTACCTATGCTTGTCCGCATTGCAAAGGTTGTAAGATTTATCATTGGCAAGCACATTTTACCCTCACCAAACTTGCCAATATTCTGCATGCTGAATTTCCGCAGTTGAAAAAAATAAAATCAATAAAGATTACTAAAAAAGATGACGCAGGTATTGTGCATGAAGTTGCCATTCAAGGCCTTAAACGTACCGTGCTCATTTCGGGCAAAAAGTTATATTCATTGCTGCAACCTAAAGTAAAAAGTCGTACTTTTTCTCTTGCAACTAAAGGTGATGCAATTACTTTCAAAGGTCGTGGTTATGGGCATCAGCTTGGGTTATGCCAATGGGGTGCACGAGAAATGGTCCGCAAAGGGTATGGGTTTAAAGATATTTTGTCTTATTATTATCCTAAAACGAATTTCATGCGATTAAGTTGAGAATATAAGCTGTAAAATTTGTTTATCAAAAAGATTGTATCACAAATGAGTGCCGTTTATTTCATTAACTCTGGTAATGCTTGAGTAGTCATGATATTACTGTGTATGAGAAATGAAACGAACAATTTTGAAAGTTGATTTATGCCTGGATATAAGGGTCACACTGTCGGCGGTCTAACGATTTATGGGATTACGCTGTATTTATTACGTAGTATTTTAAAACCTACGTGGCTTAATGCCATCGAGTGGCTTTTATTCACCTTAACAGGCGCCTTATTTCCTGATATTGATGTAAAAAGCAAAGGGCAGCAACTATCGTATGCACTCATTTTGGGTATTTTTGTAATATTGCTGTTGCGGGATCAATTTGATGCAGTAGCTATCCTGGCAGTGTTGGCCCTAATCCCCATGGTAGTACGTCATCGCGGATTATTTCATCGGCTTTGGTTTATTCTCATTTTTGCGGGCATTATTGTGGTAGTATGTTTTTTTTCTACTACACTATCCTGCCGCATGATTCTGCTCGATGCTGGTTTTTTTGTGCTGGGTGCAATTTCGCACCTTTGGCTTGATATGGGATTTAAAGGATTATTTCGAAAATAACTAAAAACTTATGATTTCTGAGGCAATGCAAATAATGTTTGTGCATTATGGGTTGTTTGTCGTCCAATTTCTTCAAATGATTGTTCGCGCAGATCAGCCAAATATTGCGCAACGGTAGCAATTTGTCGTGGATGGTTTTGTTGGCCGCGCATCGATTGTGGGGGTAAAAATGGTGCATCTGTCTCTAGCACGATCTTTTCCAAAGCAATTGTTTTTGCAATAGATCGTAGTGTATCATTTTTCAGATAGGTTAGTGTGCCACCAATGCCGATAACAAATCCCATCTTGAGTACTTCATCAGCAAAATACTGATCTTCAGAAAAGCAATGAATTACGCCACGCTTTATTTGTCCTTTAAATTCTTCTAATGAGCGCAATGTTTCTTGCCCTGCATCACGGGTATGCACAATAAGTGCAAGATCATATTCTAAAGCAATCTCAATCTGTGCTTTGAATGCATCATATTGTCTTTGGATATTATAATCTGGGTAATGGCGATCAAGGCCACATTCGCCAATGGCAACGATCTTATTTTTTTCTGCTTGCTTAAT
>Ga0070740_10005598_pt1 | contig 11543 bp, 10 predicted proteins | sample Coa_R2_FD_67286 | JGI IMG/M metagenome (GOLD analysis project Ga0070740, IMG submission 67286) | Surface soil microbial communities from Centralia Pennsylvania, which are recovering from an underground coalmine fire - Coalmine... | ecosystem: Environmental > Terrestrial > Soil > Unclassified ...
CCGGTTCAGCAGCTCCACGGTCGCCTGCGCCCCGCCGACCTCCGCCACGCGTCCGATTGCGCTCGGCAGGCCGCTCCGCGGCGATTCCTGACGTCCGACTGCAGGTTGAATATCCATGACAAACCTGTCGCGAGCGGTTGAAATCACGTTGGCCGTGGACATGGGCTTGGGCCGAGCGGGGGAGTTACCACGGCGGCGTCCAATTTCCATTAACGGCCGGAAAGCTCTCGAGTGCCGCCTTGCCCAATGATTAACCGTTCATTGACAATGCGAACCTGTTAACCATCAAGCAATCACGATCGTGCTGCGCGGTCCCAGGCGCGCGAGCAGCCGCCTGAGGGTCTTCAACTCGAGGGCGATGCAGCCGGCGGTCGGAGCCAATCCGGCACGCGCGACATGAAGGAAGATCGCGCTGCCACGGCCGGCAATGCGCGGGCGCGTATTGTGATCGAGCTCGAGAACGAAATCGTAAAGCCGATCGCTGCGCATCAGGCGATCGGCGCCGCTTGCGGGGGGAATCTTGATCGGCCGGTTGTAGCGGCGATCGGCGGGATCCTCGCACCAGCCGTCGTCGGATGCGATACGCCGCACCGGCAACAAGGTGACGGGACGGGGATGACGGTCCGCGCGCCACCACAGTCGCACGATGCGGAAGACGCCGCGCGGAGTGGCGCCGTCACCTTCGCGCTTGTTGGCCTTGACGCCCGCGCGGCCCAGCGCCACCGGCACGGTCGCGCCGCCGGCGCGAAGCCAACCCTGTGTCCGGCGGCCCGGTCGGACCCGCACGGAAAGCCGGGACAAGGCACGCTGCGGCATCGACAGCCGATTCCCTTCGCCACGCATGGATTTGGCATTAGATATCAGTTCCCGCTTGCCCTTCCAGCGCCGAATGCTCTATTGCGCGATGGTCGGCGGACCGGGCTATTGTTTGCGGGTGCAAAAAGGGATTGACGAATCCATGGCCAGCAAGCGGACCATCCTCATCGTCGACGACGACGCGGAATTGCGCGAGGCCCTGGTCGAGCAATTGGCGCTGCACGAGGAGTTCGATGCCGTCGCCGTGGATACCGGCACCAAGGGCGTGCAGGCGGTCAAGAACGGCACCGTCGACCTGGTCATCATGGATGTCGGCTTGCCCGACGTCGATGGCCGCGAAGCGGTGCGCATCATGCGCAAGAACGGATTCAAGGCGCCGATCATTATGCTGACCGCCCATGACACCGATTCGGACACGATCCTCGGCCTCGAGGCCGGCGCCAACGACTACGTCGTCAAGCCGTTCCGCTTCGCGGTTTTGCTCGCGCGTATCCGCGCCCAGCTGCGTCAGCATGAGGCAAGCGAGGATGCCGTCTTCACCATCGGACCCTATACCTTCCGGCCGGCGTCCAAGCTTCTTCTCACCCCCAAGGGCGGGAAGGTGCGGCTCACCGAAAAGGAAACCGCCATCCTGCGCTATCTCTATCGCGCGGGGCAGAAACCCGTATCGCGCGAGACCCTGCTGCAGGAAGTGTGGGGCTACAATTCCGGCGTGACCACGCATACGCTTGAAACGCACATTTATCGCTTGCGGCAGAAGGTGGAGAAGGACGCCGCAACCCCGGCGATCCTGGTCACGGAAGCCGGCGGCTACAAACTCGTGCCGTGACCGGCCGATCTTCCGCACGCGCGCGGCGAGCGTGCGTAAGTGTGATATCCTCATGCGCCGCGCCGTATCTTGGTATCGGCCGGGCGTGGCATCTGCGATGGGCGGCCCAATGACGGAATCCGACAATGTCGCTTGAGGATGACGTCGCATTCCTGCAGCAGATCCCGACGCTTTCCGTGCTCGGCCGGCAGGCCTTGCGCGTGCTCGCCATCGGTGCGGAGCTGCGGCGCCTGCCAAGCGGCGCGGTACTTTTCTATGCCGGCGAGCTTGCCGACGGGGCCTATGTGGTGCGGGACGGCACGTTGCTGGTGGAGGCGGGAGGAGGCACGGCGGGACGGGATTGGACCGTCGGGCCGGGCGCGATGGTCGGCGAACTTGCGTTGATCACCGAGACGCTTTCCCCGGTGACCGCGATCGCGCGCGAGCCTGCCACCGTAATCCGCATTTCGCGCAATCTGTTCCGCAAGACGCTCGAGGGCTATCCCGCGGCCGCGCTCCGCCTGCGCGACATGATGGCGAAGCGGGCGGAAGCCTGGGCCAACGATCTCGCAGCGGTCAGAAGACAACTCGCGGCATCGACGTGATCCCGCGGCTCCGCCGCGGATCGCGATGATCATGACCCCCTTGGACGGCCCGCGCGGGCCGGCTCGCGATGGCGGTGCCGCTCGTCCGATCGCAACCGGGGCTAAATTTCGAACCGAGCCGTCACTGGCACGTGGTCCGACGGGCGTTCGGCCCCGCGATAACCCTTGGCGATCGCGATGGAGGATACCGCGTCGGCGATCGCATCCGAGGTCCAGACATGATCAAGCCTGCGCCCGCGGTCGGCCGCACGCCAATCGCGCGCGCGATAACTCCACCAAGTATAGAGCTTTTCCGGTTCTGGCGCGAGCACGCGCATGGAGTCGACCCAACCTCCCGCCTTGCGCGCGGCGATGAGCTTTTCGCATTCGATCGGCGTGTGTGAGACAACATTCAGCATCTGTTTGTGGCTCCAAACGTCGTGCTCGAGCGGCGCGACGTTGAGGTCGCCGACCAGGATCGCGCGTTCGTTGCGCCTCGGATGCAGATGTCGGGCACGGCCCATCTCGTCGAGGAAGGCGAGCTTATGCTCGAATTTCGGATTCACGACGGGATCGGGCTCGTCGCCTCCCGCCGGGACATAGAGATTGTGCAGCGTGATTCGGTCCTTCAGTCCCGCGCGCTCGCCCAGGACCACGGCGACATGACGGCAGTCCGTCTTGCCACAGAAGCTCTGCACATCGACGCCGTCGAACGGCAGACGCGAAAGCACGGCCACGCCGTGGTAGCCCTTTTGGCCGTTAAGCGCGGCATGGACGTAGCCGAGTCGCTTGAAGCGCTTGAGCGGAAACGCGTCATCCGGACACTTGGTCTCCTGCAGGCATAGCACGTCCGGTCGCACGCTCTTGAGAAAGCTCGCGACCAGGTCGATGCGCAGGCGGATGGAATTGATATTCCAGGTGGTGACGGTCAGTGCCATGACCGGAAGCATAAGCACTCGCCGCGACGCATAAAGGCACGGCGCCGGATGTCCACAGGCTCGGCGCGGATCGCCGCCCAGCGGCGGCGGAGCCGCGATCCCTAATCATCCCTAATTATGATAATTCGTGTAGTCGATTTTGAACATATCGGGATTGGGACGCTTGGTCGTATCGAGGTTGTAGACGGCAACCGTCGTATCGTAACCTTGCGGATCGGTCACGGTCCACTGCTTGAGCTGCATGTCCTTGGCGCTGAACATGATCATCAGCCGGCTCGTGCCGACGATCGTGTTCTTCTCCTCGAGCACGACGGTGACATAAACGTCATCGGCATCCACCGCGATCAGCTTGGTATCCTTCTCGAGATTGACGTTATTGGCGAGCAGAAACCGCAGCGGGGTCTCGGAAAGCGGATAGATGTCCTGCTGCGCCAGGCGCTGGTCGCGCACCGCCACGGCCGATCCGTCGGCGATGACGGCAATCGGACTCGGCGGATCGTATTCGAATCGGACCCGGCCGGGCTTGGCGAGGAAGAACTCGCCGGTGCTGCGACGGCCGTCGGGACCGATCTGCACGAATTTCCCGCTCATCACCTGGATCTTGGAAAGATAGTCGTTGACCCGCGCGATAATCGCGCGCTGTTTGTCATCCAGGCTGTTGGCATTGCCGGGTTTGCCGAGCAGCGCCGCGAAAGGGTTGTTGATCGGCGCCGGCGTCGATTGGGCAACGCGAGCCGGAGCCGACGATTCCCCGCCTGCCGCGGCCGGGATCACCATCGGCATCGTCAGCACAAGGCCGAGCAAGGCCGCGGCCGCCAATGCCCACCATTCCCCCGCCTTACCCCGTTTCGCCATGACGATCTCCCACCCGGTGCGGCCCCGCGATCTCGACTAACCGCGAGGTATGGCTATTTCGCGACCCTCCCGGCGGGCCGTGGACCGGTCGCGCGGCCCGGGCTTATCCGCCCCTTGGGCGATTCTCAATAGCGCTCCTCGTCGTCCTCCGGGATGAGGATTTCTCGCTTGCCGGCGTGATTGGCCTGGCCGACGATGCCTTCCTTTTCCATGCGTTCCATCAGCGTGGCGGCGCGGTTGTAACCGATCTGCAGACGGCGCTGGATGTAGGAGGTCGAGGCCTTGCGGTCGCGCTTCACGATGGCGACGGCCTGGCTGTAGAGGTCGCCGCCGTCGGCAAGTCCCATGCTCGTCGAGTCGAATACGGCACCTTCGTCCTCCTCGAGGTCGTCGGACGCGGTCACCTCGTCGAGATATTCCGGCTGACCCTGCGCCTTGAGATGTCGCACGACCTTTTCAACTTCGTCGTCCGACACGAAGGGACCATGCACGCGGCTGATACGGCCGCCGCCGGCCATGTAGAGCATGTCGCCCTGACCGAGCAACTGCTCGGCGCCTTGCTCGCCGAGGATCGTGCGGCTGTCGATCTTGGACGTGACCTGGAAGGAAATGCGGGTGGGAAAATTCGCCTTGATGGTTCCGGTGATGACGTCGACCGAGGGACGTTGCGTCGCCAGGATGACATGGATGCCGGCGGCGCGAGCCATCTGTGCAAGACGCTGGATGACGCCCTCGATATCTTTACCGGCAACCAGCATCAGGTCGGCCATCTCGTCGACGATCACCACGATGTAGGGCAGCGGCTCAAGCTCGAGCTCCTCCTTTTCATAGATGGCCTCCCCCGTCTCCTTGTCGTAACCGGTATGCACCGTGCGCGTCAGCCGCTCGCCCTTGCTGCGCGCTTCGGCGACGCGCGCGTTGTAACCGTCGATGTTGCGCACGCCGAGCTTCGACATCTTCTTGTAGCGTTCCTCCATCTCTCGGACCGCCCATTTGAGGGCGACGACGGCCTTGCGCGGATCGGTGACGACCGGGGTGAGGAGGTGCGGTATCCCGTCGTAGACGGAGAGTTCGAGCATTTTCGGATCGACCATGATCAGACGGCACTGGTCGGGGCGCAGCCGATAGACCAATGACAGAATCATGGTGTTGATTGCGACGGATTTTCCCGAGCCGGTCGTGCCTGCGATCAACAGGTGCGGCATGCGCGCGAGGTCGACGATCACCGACTCGCCGCCGATCGTCTTGCCGAGGCAGAGCGGCAGCTTGGCGACCGTCTCGTTATAGTCCTTGCCCGAAAGCAATTCCCGCAAATAGACCTTCTCGCGCGTCGGGTTCGGAAGCTCGATGCCGATCGCGTTGCGTCCGGGAACGACGGCAACGCGCGCCGAAACGGCGCTCATCGAGCGAGCGATGTCGTCCGCCAAGCCGATCACGCGGGAGGACTTGATGCCCGGCGCCGGTTCGAGCTCGTAAAGCGTTACGACGGGTCCCGGTCGCGCGTTGATGATCTCGCCGCGCACGCCGAAATCCGCGAGCACGCTTTCCAGGGCCGCGGCGTTCGCATCGATGATGTCGCGCGAAAGCGTCGTACGATCGCTGGCGCGCGGTGCCGCCAGCAGATTGAGCGAGGGCAATTCGTAGCCGTTGGTCGCACGCCGCGGTGCAACGCGTGCCGGCGCCGCGCGTCGGCGCGGTTCGTGGCCGTCGACCTCCTCCTCATCCTCGTGGTCGGCCTCGACCGGAATAGCCGCCGCAGCGCCCGCCCCGAAACGGTCAAAACGCGGCTCGCGGCGCGGCGCGCCGGAAGCCGCGGCCGGGCGCACCGTCCCCGGGACGCCCCTCAACAAGCGGGCGCATCGCGCCTTCCAACTCAGCAGCGCGTGCACGACGAAGCCGACAAGGGCGGACACGCGGTCGCGTGGCTCGTCGACGTCCTCTCCATCCTCATCGTCAACCGGTGCGGATTCGGGCAGGTCTTCCGTCGCGCGCCGCCGCAGACCGGCTGCCGCGACCGCGGCTGCGGCGGCGGCAAGACCCAGCGCGACGGCGGTCGCGGCCAGCGGCAGCCCCGCGGGTCGCACGAACAGGGCCAGCAATCCGAGAACGGCATCGCCGCAGACACCGCCCAGGCCGGTCGGCAAGGGCCAGGAGCCGGTGCGCGGAAGCGCGGACGCGAATCCGGCGAAAAGCAGGGTCGCGACGATCCACAACAGACTGCGCCACCGGCTGCCGATCGGACGATGCGACAACAGCCGCCAGCCGAGCAGCGCCTCGGGGGCGATCAGCATGACGCTGGCGAGGCCGAGCAATTGCATCGCAAGATCGGCGAAGATCGCGCCCGGCAGACCGAGCAGGTTGTGTATGGGTTTTTGCGTCGCGTGGCTGAGCGACGGATCCTGCACCGACCAGGTAGCGAGAGCGATCGCGCCCGCCAATGCCAACATCAGCAATGTCAGACCGGCCACTTCGCTGAGACGACGCCGGATGACATCGCGGAAATGGTCGGCGACGAAGCCCAGGACGTCGACGCCATGGTGCGTGGCGCGCATGATTCTCCCTCAGCCCAGGACGCGAACCAGACGATGCAGTGCTTCGGCGGTGGCGCGCTCGTCCTGCACCATCGCCACGCGGATGTATCCCGCTCCGGGATTGAAGCCGCCGGCCTGTTCGCGTGCAAGGTACCGCCCCGGTACGACGCGCACGCCCGCTTCCTTCCACAGCCGGAGCGCAGCGCTTTCGTCGCCGCCGTGCTGCGACACATCGAGCCAGAGAAAGAAACCGCCGGCCGGCCGTCGATAGCCGTAACGCGTGCCGATGATCCGGTCGGCAAGGTCGAATTTTGCCGCATAAAGCCTGCGATTGTTCGCCACATGGGTCTCGTCGCCATAGGCGGCGATGCCGACATGCTGCGCCGGCGTCGGAACCTGCGGCGCCGCTACGTTGCGCAATTCGAGAAAAGCGGCGAGGAAGCGCCCGTCGCCCGCGGCAAAACCCAGGCGCAGGCCGGGCAGATTGGAACGCTTGGAGAGCGAATGAAACACGACCACGTTGGCGAAGTCCGCGCCTGCAACTTCCAGCATTCCCGGCGGCGGTGCCGCACCGTAGATCTCGCTGTAGCACTCGTCGGCGAAGACCAGGAAGCCGTGCCGACGGGCAAGAAGCACGAGTCGTTCGAGATAGGCTCTGCTCGCGACCGCACCCTGCGGATTGGAAGGGGAGGCGATGTAGCAGGCGACCGTGCGCGCGAGCAGCCGCTCGTCGACCTCGTCAAGGTCGGGCAGGAAACCGCTTTTGCGGGTTGCCGGCAGATAGACGGGCTCGCAGTCGGCCGCGTGGGCGCCTGCCACATAGGCGGCATAGAAGGGATTGGGAACGAGCACGGCCGGCCTGCCGGGACGCGGCTTGACCCATCGCCGCGCGGCCAAGGCGGCGAGGAACAGGCCTTCACGCGTGCCGTTGAGGACGAGCACTTCGTGCGCCGCGTCCACCGGGCGCGCAAGCCGATAACGGCGTCCCAGCCATTGAGCGACGGCTTGGCGAAACGGTTCGATGCCTCGGTTTGCGGGATAGCGGCCGAATTCGGCGACGTGTGCGGCGAGCGTCGGGCCTACGAAGGCGGGGACCGGGTGCTGCGGTTCGCCGACCGAGAGATTGATCGCGGGGAGGGCGGGTTCGATGCCGTCGAGCAGCTCGTTCAGGCGCGCGAACGGCGAGCGGGTGTCGACCGCCGGAGCAGGAGACGACATGGCTTCAGGCTGGGCGGCCGTCATGAGCATGAGACACGCGATACACGGGGCGCGCTACAATAAATAGCGCGAGGTTAAGACCCCGTTAACCAATCCCGGCGTGGTCGCGCCGGCGGACGAGAACGGCCCCGGTCCTTGCGAACCGGGGCCGCCGCAAGAGGACGGAACGGGATTGCGCGTCCCGCCCGCGCGCCTGCGCTACTGGACGGCTTCGCCGTGCAGCGCGATGTCGAGGCCCTCGCGTTCCACTTCGTCGGACACGCGCAGGCCGATGATCGCGTCAATGATCTTGAGGATGATCAGCGACACGACGGCATCATAGGCGATGACGATGAGGATGCCCTTGATCTGATTGAGCATCTGAGCCGGATTGCCCTCGATCAGGCCGGCCGTGCCGCCGTATTCCTGGATGGCGAAGACGCCGGTGAGCAATGCACCGACGATGCCGCCGACCGCGTGCACGCCGAAGCAGTCGAGCGCGTCGTCAACGCCGTGCAGCCGCTTGAGGCCGGTGACGCCCCAATAGCAGACGACGCCCGCGGCGACGCCGATGACCATCGCGCCGATCGGACCGACGAAGCCCGAAGCCGGTGTGATGGCGACGAGGCCGGCTACCGCCCCCGAGCAGATGCCGACGACCGTCGGCTTGCCGCGCGCGGCCCATTCCACCAGCATCCAGCTGAAGGCGGCGACCGCAGTGGCGATTTGCGTCACGGTCATCGCCATTCCGGCCTGGAGGCCGGCGGTCACGGCCGAGCCGGCATTGAAACCGAACCAGCCCACCCACAGCAGCGAGGCCCCGATGAAGGTCAGCACCATGTTATGCGCCGGGCCGCTGTCCTTGCGCTTGCCGAGGAGGATGGCGCACATCAGCCCGGCCACGCCGGCATTGATATGCACCACCGTGCCGCCGGCAAAATCGAGCACCTTGAAGACCGCGTCGCTGTTGCCGTTCGACATGAAGCCGTCGGCGCCCCAGACCCAATGCGCGATCGGCGCGTAAACGAAGATCGCCCACAGGCCCATGAACCACAGCATGGCGGAGAATTTCATGCGTTCGGCGAACGCGCCGGCAATCAATGCCGGCGTGATGATCGCGAAGGTCATCTGGAAGCACAGATAGACGGTTTCGGGAATGGTCACCGCCAGCCCGTTCGGATTGCCGACGCCGGTCGAGATGTCGCTCAGAATGCCCTGCAGAAAGGCGCGACTGAGCCCGCCAATGAATGGCGAGCCGGTGGTGAAGGCAAGACTGTAGGATACGACCGCGTAGACGATCGTCACGAGGCAGGTCACCGCGAAACTGGTCATGACGGTGTCGCCCACGTTTTTCTTGCGCACCATGCCGCCGTAGAACAGCCCGAGGCCGGGCACGGTCATCATCAGCACCAGCGCGACCGAGGTCAGCATCCACGCCGTGTCGCCCGAGTTGGGCGTGCACTTCTCAAGCACGGCCTTCTTCGGGTCGGGATCATTGGCGCAAGCCGGCGGCGGCGCCGCGGGCGCCGCGGTTGCCGTCGGTGCGCTCGGTGCCGATTGGGCGAATGATGCATCGTGGGAGAGGAGGCCGAGAAGGACGGCGAGCAGAAGTCCGAAGGCGGGGGCAAGAAGGCCCGCACGGGAGAGTTTCTTCAACGTCATGGTCGTAGCTCCTGTCGTGCTTGTTTGCTGTGCGGGGCGGTTAGAGCGCGGCGGCATCGGTCTCGCCGGTGCGGATACGCACGGCATGATCGAGGGCGAAGACGAAGATCTTGCCGTCGCCGATCTGCCCGGTTTTGGCCGCGCCGGTGATGGCGGCGACCACCTTGTCGACCTGCTCGGAGGGAACTGCGACTTCGACCTTGAGCTTGGGCAGGAAGCTCACGGCATATTCGGCGCCGCGGTAGATTTCCGTGTGCCCCTTCTGACGCCCGTATCCCTTGACTTCGGTGACGGTCAGCCCTTGCACCCCGATGGAGGTCAAAGCGTCGCGCACCTCGTCGAGTTTGAAGGGTTTGATGATGGCCATGACGATTTTCATGGATTCGATCCCCGCTTGGGCCCGTTTCGTCGACTCATGCAGTGCGGGCGGGTTCACTGGACGGCGGCCCGCAAGCTGCGCCTTGCAGGCTCTGCCGCCACGAGCGGAATCAAGCCCCGTGCCAGCCCGCGTCGATGCGCGTATGACATTGAATCAATAAGGGAAATGCCGGTGCCCCGAGGGGCGAGGCACGATCGACCGATCCTGCCGCCTATTAAGGCGCCAGCGGGTCCGCCCGCTGCATAAGAATTAGTCAGCGGCCCGTGCCGTGCGGTCGGGCCGGCGAACGGGTGCGGTGGCGCGGTCTTCGATGCGCTTGCGACCGCGCGGTTTTTCTACTGCAGCGCCTCGCCGTGCTGGCTGACGTCAAGACCCATCACTTCGTCTTCATGGCGCACGCGCAACGGCACCAGCGCGCCGATGATCCGGAGAATGATGTAGGTGAGAACGCCGGACCAGACGATCGTCACGACGATGCCATAGAGCTGCGCCGCCACTTGATGCGGGTTGCCTTCCAACAGCCCGCGCACGCCGTCCGGCATGTCGGGCCCCGCGGACATGGCGGCGGCGGCGAATATGCCCGTGAGCAAGGTGCCGGTCATGCCGCCGACGCCGTGCACCCCGAACACGTCGAGCGCGTCGTCGTAGCCGCATTTGAGCTTGAGCCAGGTGCAGGCCCAGAAGCAGACCGCACCGGCGATCACGCCGATCAGGGCTCCCTCGAGCGGGAGCACGTAGCCGGAGGCAGGCGTGATGGTGCCGAGGCCGGCGACCGCGCCGGAAATCATGCCGAGCACGGAAGGCTTGCCGCGCGTCCACCACTCAAGCACCATCCAGGTGAAGGCGCCGGTGCTTGCGGCGAGATGCGTTGCCACGATCGCCATGACCGCGCGCGCGTTGGCGCCGAGCGCCGAACCGCCGTTGAAGCCGAACCAGCCCACCCACAACAGGCCGGTTCCGATCACCGCGAGCGAAAGGTCGAAGGGTGCGAGATTCTCGCTGCCGTAGCCGCGGCGCGCGCCGAGCACATAGGCGGTCACGAGCCCGGCGATGCCCGCGTTGAGATGCACCACGAGCCCGCCGGCAAAATCGATCGTGCCATAGGCGCCGAGGAAACCGCCTCCCCACACCCAGTGCGCGATCGGCACGTAGACCAGGATGAGCCAGAACACGCAAAACAGCAGGAAGGCCGAAAAACGCAGGCGGTCGGCTGCCGATCCCGCGACCAGGGCGACGGTGATGACCGCGAAGGTCATCTGGTAGATCATGAACAGCGCCTCGGGAATCGTCTTGGCCAGCGGCGAAACCGATTCGGGCGTGAGGCCGTGGAGGAGCACGCGTTGCAGCGAGCCGATCATGGCGTTCTCGCCGGTGAAGGCGAGGGAATAGCCGACGGCCGCCCACAGCACGGACACCAGGAACGTGGCCGCGAGCGATTGCGCCATGGTGGCGAGCACGTTCTTCTTGCGCACCATCCCCGCATAGAACAGCGCGAGGCCGGGGACCGTCATCATCAGCACGAGGCCGGTTGCCCCCATCATCCAGGCCGTGTCGGCGCTGTCGATCTTTGCCTGCGCAAAAGCCGGCGATGCAATGAACGCAGCAACCGCGGCGGTGATGCCGGCGACGCGAGTCGGCACGCGAATCATGGATCCCCTCCCCCGAAAGTGGATGCTAAAGAGCCGAAATATCGGTTTCGCCGGTGCGGATGCGCACGGCGTGTTCCAGCGGAAGGACGAAGATCTTTCCGTCGCCGATCTGGCCGGTCTTGGC
>Ga0070740_10005599_pt1 | contig 11534 bp, 9 predicted proteins | sample Coa_R2_FD_67286 | JGI IMG/M metagenome (GOLD analysis project Ga0070740, IMG submission 67286) | Surface soil microbial communities from Centralia Pennsylvania, which are recovering from an underground coalmine fire - Coalmine... | ecosystem: Environmental > Terrestrial > Soil > Unclassified ...
ATCGGTTTGCACGGCTTGATTCAATTCGACAGCCGGTCTTTTTTCGACACGTCGTCGGGATTCAAGGCGGGCAGCGATGATTTTCTTCTGCGCAAGGCGCGTCCGATTTTGACCGGCACGCTGTTTCGTGATTTTGATTTCAACTTTACGCCGGATTTCGGGGGCAGTTCGCCGGCGATTTATGACGCCTATGTCAATTATCATTATGCCCCGGCGCTGCAGGTGCAGGCGGGCAAATTCAAATCGCCGGTCGGTTTGGAATTGCTGCAATCGGATCGCTGGACGTTTTTCAACGAACGCACCTTGGCCAACAATCTGGTGCCCAACCGTGATTTGGGCGTGGAGCTGCACGGCGATTGGTTTGGCGGAATCGCCAGTTATGCGGCCGGAATTTTCAACGGCGCCCCCGATTACAGCAATCCGGGCAGCGGAATCGTTAATGCGGATTCGGACAACAATCCGGCGTTTGTCGGGCGCCTTTTCTTTCAACCTTTGAAAACCTCCGGTATGGAAGCGCTGCAGGGGGTGGGTTTCGGTGTTGGCGGCAGCTATGAAAGCGATCGGAACGGCGTGAATGGGTTGACGGCGGGATACGTTACCGACGGTCAGCAAAAATTTTTCAGCTACGCGGGAGGGGTCGTGGCCGACGGCGATCACTGGCGAGTGGCTCCACAGGCTTACTATTTCTACGGTCCGGCGGGTTTGCTGTTTGAGTACGTCATCTCCGATCAGCGCGTGAGGAACGGGGCCGGTGCCGCCGATTTGCAAAACACGGGCTGGGAAGTTTCGGCCGGCTGGGTGTTAACGGGAGAAAGCGATTCTTACAACGGCCTGACGCCGAAGCATCCATTTGATCCGCGCAAAGGGCAATGGGGGGCGTGGCAGATCGTCGCGCGGTTTGCGGAACTGGAGGTGGACCATCAGGCGGATTCCACGACCTGGGCCGCCGCCGGTTCGGCGTTGCGGGCGCGCGGCTGGTCGGCGGGCATCAATTGGTATCTGAACAAAAACATTCGTGTGAACGCCAGCTACTCGCACACGCAGTTCGGCGATCCCGTGGGTACGGCCGGCGCCGTGACCCGACAATCCGAAAACGTTGTCTTCACCCGCATCCAACTGGCATTTTAAGAATTGAAAATCTGAAAGATAAAATTCGAGACATGAAAACACTTTTGCAGCTTTTACTGGTCGCGTCACTGGCCGTCTCCGGCGGCGCGAGGGAAATCAAACTGCTCAACGTCTCCTACGACCCGACGCGCGAGTTTTATCGGCAATTCAACGCCGCCTTTGCCGCTTACTGGAAAAATAAAACCGGCGATACGGTGACGGTGGAGCAATCCCACGGCGGTTCGGGCAAACAGGCCCTGGCCGTGATCAACGGATTGGAGGCGGACGTGGTCACCCTGGCGCTGGCGTATGACGTGGATGCGATCGCGCAAAAGGCGCGCCTCCTGCCGACGGACTGGCAGAAGCAATTTCCCGACCACAGCGCGCCATACACTTCGACCATTGTTTTTCTGGTGCGCAAGGGAAATCCCAAAGGCATTCATGACTGGAACGATTTGCTCAAACCCGGCGTGAGCATCGTTGTGCCCAATCCCAAAACCTCCGGCGGCGCGCGCTGGGCGTATCTGGCCGCCTATGCCTACGCGCTCGAAAGGTGGGGACATGACGATGCGAAGGCGCGGGATTTTGTGAAGCAAATTTACAAAAAAGTTCCCGTGCTGGATTCCGGTGCGCGCGGCTCGACGGTAACCTTTGCCCAGCGCGGCATTGGCGACGTGCTGCTGGCGTGGGAAAACGAGGCGCATCTGGCTATCCAGGAATTCGGCGCGGACAAATTTGATCTGGTCACGCCGTCTTTGAGCATTCTGGCCGAACCGCCGGTGGCGGTGGTTGAAAAAAACGCCCGGCGCCACGGCACGCTCGAAGTGGCCAGGGCGTATTTGCAATATCTTTATTCCGACGAGGGACAGGAAATCGCCGCGAAAAATTTTTATCGCCCCCGCAACCCGGAAATTGCCCAAAAATACGCCGCGAATTTTCCACCGTTGAAACGGGTCACCGTGGACGAGGAATTCGGCGGTTGGGCGAAGGCGCAGCAGACGCATTTTGCCGATGGGGGGGTGTTTGACCAAATTTATCAACCTTGATGCCGCCGCCCGGGCACGAGGCGAGCAGCTTGCCGGCCGGTGGCTGTGAACGCCCACTGCGGTTGTGGCTTCCCCAAGACATGAGAATTGCCGAACACTTCGTTCGCGCCGGGCCACCGGCGATGTGGGCCGGATTTGAGAGACGATGCCGGTGGCGACGCGGCGAACAATTTCGCTCGAAGGCGATCGAGGCATGGCCTATGCTCCCGCTCTCCAACTGGTGGTGATGAAAACAGGTGCTAAAACATTTCGCGTGCTGCCGGGGTTCAGATTCACGCTCGGCTACACCCTGTTTTATCTGGGGCTGGTCGTATTGATTCCTTTGGCGGCGGCGTTTACCAAGGCGGCCGAACTGACCTGGCCGCAGTTCTGGAAAATTGTGGCATCGCCGATGGCGCTGGCGGCGTATCGCTTGAGTTTCGGGGCGTCGTTTCTGGCGGCGCTGGTTAACGCGTTTTTCGGTCTGATTGTCGCCTGGGTGCTGGTGCGCTACCGGTTTCCGGGAAGAAAGCTGATGGATGCGCTGGTGGATTTGCCGTTTGCGCTGCCAACGGCCGTTTCGGGCATCACGCTGGCGACGTTATATGCGCAGAACGGCTGGATTGGGAAATGGTTTGCGCCGTTCGGTATCCAGATTTCCTACACGCGACTGGGGGTGTTTGTGGCGCTGACGTTTATCGGCCTGCCGTTTGTGGTGCGCACCCTTCAGCCGGTGCTGGAGGATTTCGAGGTGGAAATCGAGGAAGCTGCAGCCACTCTGGGCGCCAATCGCTGGAAAACTTTTTATCGCGTTATTTTGCCTATGGTGGCGCCGGCGCTGCTGACCGGTTTCGCGCTGGCGTTCGCGCGTGCGCTGGGGGAATATGGTTCGGTGGTCTTCATTTCCAGCAACATCCCGCTGAAAACCCAGATCGTTCCGGTGCTCATCATGTCCAGGCTGCAACAATTTGATTACGCGGGGGCGACGGCGCTGGCGGTGGTCATGCTCGTCATCTCCTTTTTGCTGCTGCTGGTCATCAACGGGATTCAGGCATGGCGTGGCCGGCACCACGCCCGCACCTGACCGAGGGAACCATGGCTTCCATTTCCACCTCTTGTCGTGCGCCCACCGCCGAACCGGCCTGGGTGCGCTGGCTGTTGATTCTGGCGGCGATGGGGTTTCTGGCGCTGTTTCTGGTGCTCCCGCTGGCGACGGTTTTTGCCCAGGCGCTTTCCAAAGGGGTCGGCTACTATCTGCAGGCGCTGATGGACCCCATGACGTGGAGCGCCATTAAACTGACCTTTCTGGCGGCGGCCATTGCCGTGCCGCTGAATTGCCTGTTTGGGCTGGCGGCGGCCTGGGCCATTTCCAAATTCGACTTCGCCGGAAAAAACCTTTTGGTTACGCTCATTGATCTGCCGTTTTCCGTTTCGCCGGTGATTTCGGGTCTGGTCTATGTGCTGGTATTTGGCGCGCAAGGGTGGCTGGGACTTTACCAGAATGCGGAACATCCGTGGCTGCCGTGGCTGCAACATTTTCTGAACGCGCACGATGTCCGGATTATTTTTGCCGTGCCGGGTATCGTGCTGGCCACGATGTTTGTGACCTTTCCATTCGTGGCGCGCGAATTGATTCCGGTCATGCAGGCGCAGGGTCGCATGGAGGAGGAAGCGGCGCGCACCCTGGGAGCGGGCGGCTGGCAGACGTTCTGGCGCGTGACGCTGCCCAACATCAAATGGGCGCTGCTCTACGGAGTTATTCTGTGCAACGCGCGGGCCATGGGCGAATTCGGCGCCGTCTCCGTGGTGAGCGGGCATATCCGCGGCAAGACCAACACCCTCACGCTGCATATTGAAATTTTATACAACGAATACCATCTCACCGCCGCTTTTGCCGTGGCCTCGCTCATGACGTTTCTGGCCTTGGTGACCATCGTTTTGAAGAACTGGGCTGAGCGCCAAGGCTCGGCGCGGGAAAGATCAGCGTTTTGAGACCGATGAACGCCGAAAGAATCCTGGAAACGGGCCGGGGATGCTGGAGTCCCTGCCGCAAAAAAGCGGTGGCGGTCTGGGCGCCGGTGAGGACCGGGAGACAATGAATCGTTCGCCATGAGCGTCGAAGTCCGTCACATCATCAAACAATTCGGCCGGTTCCCGGCTTTGCACGACGTGAGCCTGAAGGTGGAATCCGGCGAACTGGTCGCCTTGCTCGGACCATCCGGGTCGGGCAAGACCACGTTGTTGCGGGTCATCGGCGGATTGGAATTTCCCGATTCGGCTGATTCGCGTGTGTTATTTTATGGTGAGGATGTGACCGGGCTGCCGGCGCACAAGCGGCGCGTGGGATTTGTCTTCCAGCATTACGCCCTGTTCCGGCATCTGACCGTGTTTGAAAACGTGGCGTTCGGTCTGCGCGTTCAGCCGTTCTGGAAACGGCCGCGGGAACCGGTCATCCGCGAGCGCGTGGGCAAGCTGCTGAAACTGGTTCAATTAGAAACGCTGGCTGAACGGTATCCCGCCCAGCTTTCCGGCGGACAACGTCAGCGCGTGGCCCTGGCCCGGGCGCTGGCCGTCGAACCCAAGGTGTTGCTGCTGGACGAACCGTTCGGCGCGCTGGACGCCAAAGTGCGCAAGGAACTGCGCCATTGGCTGCGAAAATTGCACGAGGAAATCCACGTCACCACGCTGTTTGTCACCCACGACCAGGAGGAAGCGCTGGAAGTGGCCGACCGCGTGGCGATCCTGCACGAGGGCCGCCTGGAACAAATCGGCACCCCAGCGGAAATCTACGATCACCCCGCCACGCCGTTCGTCTGTGATTTTCTGGGGCAGGTCAACACGTTGGCCGGTCGCGCCTGCGCCGGCGCGGTGCAGATCGGCCAAAGCACCTTTGCCGCGCCGGAAATTTCCCATGCCGCCGACACCCCCGCCGTGGCGTTTGTGCGTCCGCACGACATCCGCCTGAGGCGCGAAAGCGGCGGACCGGCCGCCCTCAAGGCGCGCGTGAAGCATTGTCACCCTGTCGGACCGCTGGTCAACCTGGAGCTGGAACGTCTCGACGGCGGAGGCGTGCTGACGGTTCAGTTGAGTCGGGAGGAATTCCGCCGGCTGCAGCCCCGGCCGAACGAAGAGTTGTTTGTGGAATTGCAGAACGTCAAAGTGTTTCCGGAAGATTATTCCATTTGATGGCGCTGCGGGCGAGTGGCCCGCAACGGCAGCAGCGGGTGTTTCTGGCCGCTGGAACGGCAAAATTTTTCGTGCGCGTGCCCCGCGCGCTCCGTATCTTCCGGCGCCTTATGGCAAGCATTCAACCCTTCCCGGCGGTGCGGCCCCGGGCGGAATGGGCGGCGCAAATTTGCGAGCTGCCCTACGATGTGGTGTCGCTGGAGGAGGCGCGGCAACGGGCGGATGCCAATCCGTTAAGCTTCTTCCACGTCAGCCGGCCGGAAGTGGATTTTCCGCCCGGCGCGAATCCCGGCGCGCCGGAAGTGTACGCCCGCGCGGCGGAAAATTTTCAGAAACTCATCCGTTGCGGAGCCTTGCGGCAGGATGCGCAGCCGGGATTTTATTTGTATCGTCAGATCATGGGCCGGCATGCGCAAACCGGTGTGGTGGCCACGGTCAGTTGCCGGGAGTATCTGCAGGGGGTGATTAAAAAACATGAACTGACACGTCCGGACAAGGAAGACGACCGCGTTCGGCACCTGGAGGCGCTTAACGCGCAAACCGGTCCCGCGTTTCTGGCCGGTCCTGCCTCGCCGGCATTGGAGGCCTTCCTCGCCCAAAAAATTTCCGCGCCGCCGGAAATTGATTTTGTCGCCGCCGACGGCGTGCGGCACTCGTCGTGGGCGCTCTTTGATGCGCATGACCTGCAGTTTTTGGAGACGCAATTTGCGTCCATTCCCTGTCTTTACATTGCCGACGGCCATCATCGCAGCGCCGCTGCCGCGCGGGTCTTCCAGAACCGCCAGGGCGCCGGCAGCAGCGACCGGTTTTTAGCCGTCATCTTTCCCCACAACCGCATGCAGATTCTGCCTTACAACCGCGTGTTGAAGGACTTGAACGGTCATTCGCCGGAGCAGTTGCTTCGGGAGTTGGAAACCGTCTTCCACATTGCCCCGGCGGCGAGCGCCGTGCCGCAGCGCAAGCACGAAATGGTCTTTTATTTTCAAGGCCGGTGGCGCACGCTCGCTTTCCGCGAAGCCTTTTTGCAGAGCCACGACCCGTTGGAGCAACTCGACGTGGAATTGCTGCAGCGGCACGTGCTGGCGCCGCTCTTCGGCATTGAAAATCCCCGCACCAGCGAGCGAATCCATTTCGTGGGAGGCATCCGCGGCACGGCGGAGCTGGAAAGGCTGGTGGACAGCGGCCGCTTCGCCTGTGCCTTCTCCCTGTTTCCCACGAGCCTGGCGGATTTGATGGCCGTGGCCGACGCCGGTCGGGTGATGCCGCCCAAAAGCACCTGGTTCGAGCCGAAGTTGCGCGACGGGATGTTTTGCCACCTGATCTGAAACGCGTCGAAGAGAGCGGCGGCCGGCCGGATGACCATTTGCCGCTGCCGCCTCTTCTGGCAAACTTTTCCTGTGCCGACCGACCGTCTTCATCGCAGCCTGCGCGCGACCTTCATCGGGTTGACGGCGAATTTTTTTCTGGCGCTGATCAAATTGCTGGCCGGCGTTTTCGGCCATTCCCAGGCGTTGATCGCTGACGCGGTGGAATCGTTTGCGGATGTCTTCAGCTCGCTGGTCGTCTGGCGCGGCATCGTGGTGGCGTCCCGGCCGGCAGATGCGGAGCATCCCTACGGCCACGGCAAGGCGGAGCCGCTGGCGGCGGCGATGGTGGCGGGCGCATTGTGGTTTGCCGCCTTCTGGATTGCGGAGCGGTCCCTTCGCGAAATTACCGCGCCGCACCCGGCGCCGGCGCCCTTCACGCTGGCGGTGTTGGTGGCCGTGGTGGCGGTCAAGGAAATCCTGTTCCGCTTTGTGCGCCGTGAAGGGCGGCAGGTGGACAGTCCGGCGGTGCATGCCGACGCCTGGCATCATCGCAGCGACGCCATCACCTCGTTCGCCGCGGGAGCGGGCATTTCCCTCGCCTTGCTCGGCGGGCCGGGCTACGAAGCGGCGGACGATTGGGCGGCGCTGGCCGCGGCCTGTGTCATCGCCTGGAACGGCCTGCGCTTGTTGCGCCCGGCGGTGAACGAATTGATGGACACCGCGCCCGATCGGCAGATCAGCGAGGAAATTTGTGCCCTGGCCGAAAACGTCCCCGGCGTGGCGCGCGTCGAAAAATGTTTCGTGCGCAAAATGGGTTGGCAGTTTTTTGTGGACATGCACGTGGAGGTGGACCCGCAAATGACCGTGCGGCGCTCGCACGAAATCGCCCACGAAGTCAAAGACCGTGTGCGCGAAAAAATGCCGCGCGTCAGCGACGTGTTGGTGCACATCGAGCCCCTGGGCGAGGGGCGCTTGCCCGCCGACGCGGCCTGAATCTCCGCTGAAAGGTATTTCGGGATTTCCTCGCGGCGCGAATTGTGGTTAATTGCCCGCATGGCAGCGTTGCAAAAGGCCATTGACGAAGCCGTCGCCACCTTCCACGCCTTGTTGAAACTGGAAGCGCCCCTCAATCGCGCGGCGAAACTGGTTTTGCACTGCCTGCTGGCCGGGAAAAAATTGCTGGTCTGTGGCAACGGCGGCAGCGCCTCCGACGCCACTCACCTGGCCACGGAATTCCTTTGCCGCTTTCGCGACGACCGCCGGCCGTATCCGGCCCTGTCGCTGACGGCCAATGGCGAGTTTCTGACGGCGGTGTGCAATGATTATCATGCCGACGAGATTTTTGCGCGGCAGGTCCGGGGGTTGGGTCAAAAAGGCGATGTGCTCATTGCCTTGACGACCAGCGGCCAATCCCGAAACGTCTTGCGCGCGCTGCAGGAAGCCCGGCGTTGCGGCCTCAAGAGCATCTGTTTCCTGGGGCGCGACGGCGGTTTTACGCGCGGCCTGGCAACGGTGGATTTACTGGTGCCCGGCGAAAACACGGCGCGGATTCAGGAAGCGCAAAAACTCCTTTACCATGTCCTTTGCGAGATGGTGGACGAAAAATTGCCGAAACAATGAGGCGCCGCGCTCCGGAACCCGATTCCGGCGCGTCCGGCGTCCCGGTTGCCCGGCAGCGGAAAACGTTTGAAATGAAATTCATTTTTGTCACCGGCGGCGTGGTCAGTTCGTTGGGCAAGGGTCTCACAGCGGCCGCGCTGGGCACGCTGCTCGAAAACCGCGGTCTCAAGGTCGTGCTCCAAAAGTTCGATCCCTACCTGAACGTGGACCCCGGCACCATGAACCCCTACCAGCACGGCGAGGTTTATGTGTTGGACGACGGCGCGGAAACGGACCTGGACCTGGGACATTACGAGCGCTTCACCAATTGCAAACTCACCCGCCTGAACAATCTCACCAGCGGCCAGGTCTATCAGACGGTCCTGAACAACGAACGCGAAGGCAAGTATCTGGGCAAAACCGTGCAGGTCATCCCGCACGTCACCGACGAAATCAAGAACCGCATCCACCTGCTCGCCGAAAAATCCAAGGCCGACGTCATCATCACCGAAATCGGCGGCACGACGGGCGACATCGAAGGGTTGCCGTTTCTGGAAGCCATCCGCGAATTTGCCCTGGAGGTGGGCTTCCACAACGCCGCCTTCGTACACGTGACCTATGTGCCGTTTATCCGGGCGGCCGGGGAATTGAAAACCAAACCGACGCAGCAATCCGTCGCCAAATTGCGCGAAATCGGCATCACGCCCCACCTGCTGGTTTGCCGCAGCGACCGTCCGCTGGACAAGGAGTTGCGCGCCAAAATTTCTCTTTTCTGCAACGTCCCCATCGAGGCGGTCATTGAAGAAAAGGACGTGGACCATTCCATTTACGAAGTGCCCCTGATGCTGCAGCGCGAGCGGGCTGACGACCTGGTCTGCCAGCTTTTGCATCTGGACACCCCGCCGGCCAACATGACCCACTGGCAGGAAATCATCCGCAAACTCATCGCCCCGCAGCATCGCGTGCGCGTCGGCGTCGTCGGCAAATACGTCGGTTTGCAGGACGCCTACAAATCCGTCTATGAAGCCATCATTCACGGCGGCGTGGCCAACGATTGCGGCGTGGAAATCGTGCGGGTGGACGCCGAGGAAATCGAGAAGAACGGTGCCGAAAACATGTTGAAAGACCTCGGCGGTATCCTCGTGCCCGGCGGCTTCGGCGAACGCGGCGTGGAAGGCAAAATCCTCGCCGCCCAATACGCCCGCGAAAAGAAAATTCCCTATCTCGGTCTTTGCCTGGGCATGCAAATCGCCACCATTGAATTTGCGCGGAACGTTTTGAAGCTGGCGAAGGCGCATTCGACGGAATTCGACCCGAACACTCCGCATCCGGTCATTGCCATGCTGGACGAGCAGCGCAAGATCACCCGGAAAGGCGGCACCATGCGGCTGGGCGCACAACCCTGTCAACTGGCGTTGGGCACGCGCGCTGCCCAGCTTTACGGCTCGTTCGTCGTCAATGAACGCCACCGCCATCGCTACGAATTCAACAACGCCTACCGCGAAAAATTCGAGAAAGCCGGCTTTGTCTTCAGCGGCCTGTCGCCGGACGGCAGACTCGTCGAACTGATTGAATTGAAAGACCACCCTTTTTTCCTGGCCAGCCAATTCCATCCGGAATTCCAGAGCAAACCGCATCAGCCGCACCCGCTGTTCAAAGGATTCATCGCCGCCGCCCACGCCCGCAGCCACCAAAAGCCGCTGTGACAGGCCTTGAAACTCAAATCCGCCGCGCTTTCCGATTTTGAGGCGGCCGGGCCTTGCCAGTGAATTCAGCGGTATTGCACGCAATTGCACGCCAGGCGGATGACCTGCGCCAGCGCCGTTCAATTGCCGGCTGAATTGGCTTTTCGTTTTTTGTTGACTCTTCCAACTCCGGCAGCATAAATTTCGACATTCACGCGTTGAAGGGAAATTTATGAAAAAAAATGGCGCTCTTTTCCGGTTGGTGGTCACATTGGCGGGTGTGGGCGGAATTTCCGCTGCTCTCCAGGCTCAAGTCATTGAAATTTACGTGGCCGACAGCCTGAACAACAAGATTTACGAGTTTAGTTCCGCCGGGAATTTGCTGGGCACGATTTCGTCAACCGCCCTCAATGGGCCGGACGCCTTGGCCTTTGATGCCAGCGGCAATTTATTTGTGGCTAACTTCGGCGGCACCGTTGCCAAATTTGATCAGAACGGGAATTTGATCAATGCCACCTTTGCTTCGGTGGGTAATGCCACCGGCCTGGCCTTCGACAGCAATGGCAATCTTTACGTGGCCGATTCCGGTGCCAACGCCATTTATAAATACACTCCCAGCGGCAACGGTTCGCTGTTTGCCAGCACCGGCAACAACTCAGGACCTTACGGCCTGGCTTTTGATTCCAGCGGCAATCTTTATGCGGCTTACATTACCAGCGGTCTCATTGAGAAATTCGATTCCACCGGTGCCGGAACGACTTTTGCCAACACCGGCGGCGCCGCTCCGTGGGGCTTGGCTTTTGATTCCAGCGGCAATCTTTACACCGCTTATTCCGGCACTGATGTAATCGAAAAGTTCACCTCCGGCGGGGTGGGAACAGTGTTTGCCAGCGGAGGAAATCTGAATGAACCGGCGGGTCTGGCTTTTGACAGCAGCGGTAATCTTTACGTTGCGAATGCAAACGGCGGCACCCTCGAAAAATTTGCTTCCGGCGGGCAGGGAACATTGATGGTGACCAACAACCTGAGCGCTCCGGTGGCAGTTGCTATAAAAACCGTTCCTGAACCTTCTGTTTGGGTGCTTTTGACCGCGGGGGCGGCGATGCTTTGGCGCCGGCGCAACACCAAATAAAAATTGGGCAGAGGCCCGAAAACCTCTGCCCAGGCGCATGCGGCGGCGCCCGTTTTCCTCAAGCCGCATGTCTGGTCTTGCCAGTCGTTCCAAACTTTTTCCGATACAGAAACCCCAGGCCGGCAAGCGCCAGTCCCAGCAAGCCTGCCGTGGTTCCGCCATCTGGAACCGATTGTGGCACGAAGGGCACCAAGGGGTCATCGAACGTGAAGCGATAGCCCGTATCCGAACTCGGGTCGCGAAAGATGGAAAGCGACCACGTGGCCAGGGATTTTTGAAACGGCGAACCCAGCCCGGTGATGGTGGCGACGCCCGTTCCTGAAAGAGCCAAGATTGAACTGCTTTGGTTGACCACATTGACGGAACCGATCGTGAAAGTATAGGTCAAAAGTTTGGAATGAAATGTCCACAAGGTCACAGGCGTGTTTTTCGGATTCCAGCTTAGCACCGACGCCCAGTTAACCGGCGTTCCCACGTTCACTCTCGAGTAGGC
>Ga0070740_10005602_pt1 | contig 11529 bp, 6 predicted proteins | sample Coa_R2_FD_67286 | JGI IMG/M metagenome (GOLD analysis project Ga0070740, IMG submission 67286) | Surface soil microbial communities from Centralia Pennsylvania, which are recovering from an underground coalmine fire - Coalmine... | ecosystem: Environmental > Terrestrial > Soil > Unclassified ...
CGAGGGCGAACAACTCACGCCGTCGAAGGGCCGACGCTCGAAGAGCAGGTCAGGCGCGCGGTCAATGCCGGGTTGAAAGAGCATGACGCGCGAGCGATGCGCGTCGCGTCGGCGCGCGACGAACGCGCCCGCATCGTCGAGCCGAGGCTCGCGCCCGTGCCGCAGGCGACGAAGCCGTCGCCGCTCCCGGTCGAAAGAAATACGCAAGAGCCGGACGCAGCGCCGACGATTCGCGTGACCATCGGGCGCGTGCACGTGCGCGCCGTCATGGGCGACGCGCCGAAGGAGTCGCGCCGAGTGCCCGCGCGCCCGCGACCGTTGCTCTCGCTCGAAGACTACCTGGGCCGGCGCGGCGGAGGCGACGGATGAGTACCGCGCTCGCCATCGCGTCCGTCACCGCCGTCTTGAAAGACCTTCTCAACAACGGCGTGGTTGACCACAACGTGCAGCCGCTCGTCGGCGACGTGACGGTCAGCGCGCTCGCGCCCGACCGCATCATCACGGAGGCGTCGCCCGAAAAGAGTCAGCTCAACCTCTTCCTTTATCAGGTGACGCAGAACGCCGCCTGGCGCAACGCCGCGCTGCCCTCGCGCAACGCGGACGGCGCGCGACTGACGAACCCGCCGCTCGCCTTAGACCTTCACTACCTGCTGACCGCGTACGGCGAGAAAGACCTGCACGCCGAGATACTGCTCGGCTACGGGATGCAGATTCTGCACGAGGCTTCGGTGCTGACGCGCGACTCCATCCGCCGCGCGCTCTCGCCCTTCCCGCAGCAGCCGTTCGACGCGGGCGACCTGCCGCCGCAGTTGCAGGCGCTCTTCGCGTCGGGGCTGGCCGAGCAGGTCGAGCAGATCAAGATCGTCCCGCAGTCAATCAGCACGGAAGAGATTTCGCGCCTGTGGACTGCCTTCCAGGCGAAGTACCGACCGACTGCTGCCTATCAGGTTTCGGTCGTGCTCATCGAGAGCCGCAGCGGCGCGATACGCTCGCCGCTCCCCGTGCGCGAGCGCAAAATCTACGCCGTCCCCTTCAAGCAGCCCGTCATCGAGCAGTTGCTCGCGCGCGCCGACGCGGCCTCGCCCGCGGTCGCCAACCAGCCGATACTTCACGACTACATACTCGTGCTGCGCGGCAGGCAGTTGCGCGCCGAAGACACGCGCGTCAACGTCGGCGACGCCGAAATCGTCCCCGCGGCGAACAACGTGAGCGAGGCGCAGATAAGTTTCCAACTGCCGCCCGACTTGCCCGCGGGCGTGCAGGGCGTGCAGGTCATTCACGGCGCGCAGATGGGCGAGCCGCCCGCCGCGCACCGCGGCGTCGCGTCCGACGTTGTCGCGTTCGTCCTGCGCCCGCACGTTGACGCGCTCGTCGTCAACAGCCAGCAGGGGAGCAGCCCCGACGTTCGTTCGGGCACGATTGATTTGACGGTCAGCCCGGCGGTCGGGCGCGAGCAGCGCGTGCGCCTTCTGCTCAACGAGCTTTCGCCGCCGCCCGACCGCGCCGCTTACGCATACGGCTTCGAGCGCAAGTCGCCGTACCAGGAAGTCTTCCCGCCGAACACTCCGCCACCGGCGACGAGCGCCCTCTCGATTGCCTTCAAGGACGTGAGGCCCGCGCAGTACCTCGTGCGCTTGCAGGTTGACGGCGCGGAAAGCCCGCTCGACACGGACGCGGCGACCAACGCCTTCAACGCGCCGCTCGCAGACATCGCATGACCGACGACGCACTCAACGACTGGCAGGAGGAGAACCGGCGTTACCTCGTCGCGCGGCTCGCGCTCGTGCGCGCCGCGCTCGCCCGACACGCCGCGCGCGCGCGAGCCGGCGCGTCTGCGACGGACGCGCCCGACACGGTCGCCGTCGAAGGAGCGAACGTCGTCGAAGGCTCTGCCGCGCAGTCGAACGTCGTCGCCGACTTCGCCGAATCTTCCGGCGCTCCGCCCGACGAAGAGTTGACGCGCGAGGGCGGCGAAGCGCAGACGCGTGAGAGTCACGCGGAGCGAACACGCGAAAGCGGCGAAGGGCGGGCGCACGAGAGTCCGGCGGCGCTCGCCGTGCTTTGCGATGCGCTTTCGCTTTCGTCATTCGAGCGCGACGTGCTCCTTCTGTGCGCGGGCGTTGAACTCGACGCGTCGTTCGCACGCCTGTGCGCAGAGGCGCAGGGCGACGCGCGGCGCGACTACCCGACGTTCAGCCTCGCGCTCGCCGCGCTCGACGAAGCTCACTGGAGCGCGCTCTCGCCCGCGTCACCGCTCCGCTACTGGCGGCTCGTCGAAGTTGACGCGGGGCGCGACGCGCTCACGCAGGCGCGACTGCGAATAGACGAGCGCGTGCTGCATCACCTGACCGGCATCACTTATCTGGACGAACGTCTGCGCGGTCTGGTCGAGCCGGTCGAGACGCCGAGTGAGTTGCCGCCCTCGCACCGCGAACTCGCGCACAGGCTCGCGGAATCTTGGGCGGGCGAGGAGCGCGGGCAGGCGTTGCCGGTCGTCTCTCTGTCGGGCGCGGACGCTTCGGGCAGGCGCGCGGTCGCCGCCGCCGCGTCGGCCATGCTCGGACGAAGGCTGTACGCGCTCCACTCGGCTGACGTGCCGCAGGGCGTCGGCGAGCGTGAGGCTCTGGCGCGGCTGTGGGAGCGCGAGTCGGTCTTGCAGGAGGGCGCGCTGCTCGTCGAGGTCGGCGAAGGCGAAGGCGCGCACGCGGTCGTCTCGTTCGTCGAGAGCGTCGGCGTGATGCTCTTCGTCTCGGCGCGCGAGTCTCTGCGTCTGCGCGCGCGGCGTTCGTTGAGTGCGGAAGTGCGAAAGCCGAGCGCGGCGGAGCAGCAGCAGCTCTGGCAGAACGCTTTGGGGCCTCTGGCGCACGAGCTGAACGGACAGCTCGAAACGCTCGTCTCTCACTTCAACCTGAGCGCCGACGCGATCCGCGCGGCGGGCGCGCAGGCGCTCGCGGCGGCGGGGCGCGAAGAGATGGGCGAAGTTTTGTGGTCGGCCTGCCGCGTCCGGGGGCGCGCGCGCCTCGACGACCTCGCGCAGCGCATCGAGCCAGCGGCTGGATGGGGCGAACTCGTCCTGCCTGAATATCAACTGCGGATGCTGCGCGAGATCGCCGCGCACGTTCGACGCCGCGGCGTGGTGTACGAGTCGTGGGGATTTGCGGCGCGCGGCGGGCGGGGCCTCGGCATCAGCGCGCTCTTCGCCGGTTCGAGCGGGACGGGCAAGACGATGGCGGCGGAAGTTCTGGCGGGCGACCTGCGGCTCGACCTCTACCGCATAGACTTGTCGCAGGTCGTGAGCAAGTACATCGGCGAGACGGAGAAGAACCTCCGCCGCGTGTTCGACGCGGCGGAGGAGAGCGGAGCGGTGCTCCTTTTCGACGAGGCCGACGCGCTCTTCGGCAAGCGCAGCGAGGTGAAGGACAGCCACGACCGCTACGCCAACATCGAGGTCAGCTACCTTCTCCAGCGCATGGAGTCTTACCGCGGCCTTGCGATTCTGACGACGAACCTCAAGACCGCGCTCGACACGGCCTTCATGCGCCGGCTGCGCTTCGTCGTCCACTTCCCCTTCCCGGACGCCGCGCAGCGCGCCGAGATTTGGCGGCGCGTCTTCCCTCCGGGCACGCCGACCGAAGGACTCGACTACGAAAAGCTCTCGCGCCTGAGCGTCGCGGGCGGACACATACGAAACATCGCCCTGCACGCCGCCTTCCTCGCGGCGGACGAGGGCGCGGGCGTTTCGATGGCACACATACTGCGCGCCGCGCGCGGCGAGTACGAGAAGATGGAGCGGCCTCTGACGGAGGCGGAGAGCGGAGGATGGCTGTGAGCGCGCCGAACGTCGAACTGCACATCGGGGAGCTTCTGCTCGAAGGCTTCCCGCCTGCCGAGCGCCACCACATCGGCGACGCGCTCGCGCGCGAGTTGACGAGGCTTCTGACTGAAGAAGGCGTGCCGCCGTCGCTCGCGTCGTTCGGCGAGGGCGTGCGGATAGACGCGGGGCAGTTCAGAAGCGAGGGCGGCGCGGAGCCTGACCAAGTCGGCGCGCAGATCGCGCGCTCGGTGTACGGAGGTCTCGCGCGATGAGCGACACGACGCGCCAGCCGGTTAAATCAACGAACGCGCCCGCCGCGGCGCGACCCGCGCGAACGCTCGCGTCGCCGGCGCGCGAGTTGAAGCCGCCCGTCTCGTCGAGAGTTCAACCGGAGTCTCGCGCCGGGGGCGCACCGCCCGCAGTCGCGCAGGGCGCGGGTCATGACTTCGGGCAGGTCTCGGTCAACCCGCCCGCGCGCGGGGCATCGGGTTTGCCCGACTCGATGCGAGAGACGGACGCGAGAGCACACAGCCGAAGTATGAGCGAAAGCGACGGCGCGAGGGAGAAAGCCCCGCCCGAAGTCACGGAGACCGCGCGTTTCGGCGGGCAGCCGCTCGACGCGCCGACACGCGGCTTCATGGAGTCGCGCTTCGGCCACGACTTCTCGCACGTCCGAATACACACCGACGCCCGCGCCGACGAGGCGGCGCAGTCCGTCTCGGCACACGCCTACACGCTCGGTAGCGATGTCGTCTTCCGCTCCGGCCACTACCGCCCCGACACCGATGCGGGCAGGAAGACTCTGGCGCACGAGCTGGCGCACGTCGTCCAGCAGGGCGGCGGCGGCGCGGGCGCGAAGGGGGCCGCGCCGCGCGGCGGCGGCGACCTGTCGGCGGCGGAGGTGAGCCGCCCCGGGGAGGCCGGCGAGCGCGAGGCCGCGCGCGCCTCCGAGGCAGTCGCGGGCGGGAGCTTCGCGCCGCCCTTGCAGGGCGCGCCGCGCGCCTCCGCGCCCTCCGTCCAGCGGGAGCCGGACCCCTTGGACAAATTCCACCCCGCCGTCACCATCCCGCTCGGCTCCGGCGGCAGCAAGAAGAGGCCCGACAATCTCCCGCCCGCGCCGGCCACGCCCTTCAAGCCGAAGCAGGACCTCATCGGGCAGAACCTTGAGAAGGCTCAGGAGCAGCAGATGCTCACGAACTACCTCGTCGCTCAGCAGACCAGGATGGGGCTATTGCCGGCGAAGTCCGGGCAAGGGGACGCGTCGCTCGACAAGCAGCGCGCGGGGAAGGCGGATGCGGACAAGCCGGCCCGGCAGCCGTCAGGGCAGGCCGCCGGGGATGAGAAGGATTCATGGGCCGAAATCTACGGCGAGCACAACGCGCGCACGCAGTCGTTCGATGACTACAAGAAGGGCTGGGGTGAGGTGAAGGGCACGGTCGAAGAGGGCGGTCGCGGCATCCCCGCCGCGCCCGAAATCTCGATGGACTTGCTCAGGAAGATTTACCCCGACATGGCGAAGGACGCGGACGACCCCGCGCTCCAGAAGAGCGCCGACACCGCCAACAAGGCCAAGAGGTATCTCGACAGCCTCAACGAGGCTTTCAAGATCATGAAGATTGACACGGTCGAGGCGCAGGCCAACTACCTCTCGCACGCCTTCGTCGAGTCCGACCAGTTTCGCCAGTTCACCGAGACGCAAGGCTCCACCTCCGCGCCCGGCGGCGGCAGCCAGAAGTGGCAAGACGACCCGAAGAAGGTTCAGCGCAACATGTCCTACCTCAAGGACACCTACGTGCCCAACGAGAAGGACTCGCCCGACGACGTGAAGCGGAAGCTCGCCGTCAACCCCTCCGGTGCGTCCGGCGACTTCGAGTTCATCGGGCGCGGCCCCGTGCAGGTCACGGACAAGTTCAACTACGCCGAGGTCGTCGCCGTCATCGAGATCGCGGGCGAGCAGTACGAGAAGGAGGCCGCCGCGCTCGAGGCGGCCAAGAAGGACAACACGCAGGCGAAGCAGTTCGCCAAACTTGCGAAGCAGGCCGCCCACGACATCAAGGCCGACCCGACCGCGGCGGCCAAGCCCGAGTACGCCTTCCTCGTCTCGGCGGCGCACATGAAACGCAGGCACTCGGACAGGACGGTCGGCTGGGCGACGCCGGGCGCGACGTGGGAGGGGGACGACGCCGGGAGCAGTTGGGTCGCGGGCGCGAAACAGACGCAGGCGCCGCAGCTCAAGGCGCTCAAGGACAAGTCGGATGCCTACGCGCGCATCTACCCGCTGCTGCTGGAGGAGGCCGTCCAGAAGAATCCCGCCGCCAAGACGAAGCTGGAGTCGAAGGAAGGCACACAGGCCAGCCTGTACCTGAAGAACTGGCGGGCCGCCAGCAAGAAGGCCGAAGAGGCGAAGGCGAAGGCGAAGGCCAGGAAGACCGCCGAGTGATCGAGTCGAAGCGACCCGGCAAAGGCCGGGCCGGGAGGTTTGTCGTTGGGCACGCGCGTTAAAGTCAGGCCGCAGCCGCAGCGGGCGGCGCGCAGCGGGAAATCCGCGGCGCAGTCCGCCGCGCCGCTCATGCAGCGCAAGTGCGCCTGCGGGGCCGCGCCCGGACAGACGTGCGGGTGCGACGAGCACGACGGCAGGAAGTTGGCAATCAGACGCCGCGCCTCGACGCACGACGTGCCCGACGTTGTGCCGGCGGTCGTCGAAGAAGTGCTGCGCTCCGAGGGCCGTCCGCTTGAGGCGTCAGTGCGCGCTCTGATGGAGTCGCGCCTCGGCCACGACTTTTCTCACGTGCGCGTGCACACCGACGCGCGCGCGGCGGAGTCGGCCAGCGCGGTGGGCGCGCTCGCCTACACGGTCGGCAGGGATGTCGTCTTCGCGTCGGGGCAGTACCGACCGGAGACGCGCGAGGGAAGGCGTCTGCTCGCACACGAGTTGGCCCACGTCGTACAGCAGGGCGGCGTCGGCCACTTCGACGGCAGGCTTGAGGTCGGGCCTTCCGACGGCCCCGAAGAGCGCGCGGCGGACGAGGCCGCGGCGGCGGTCGAAGAGGCCGCGACGAACATCGAAGCGGCAACGATGAACGTCGAGGCTGCGTCGGCTCTCCGAATCCCCGCAGCGACGGCGTCGGCCAAGCCGTCGCACGCTCAGGGCGCATCGCCCGCGCCGCGTCAAGGTCAGGGAGCGTCGCACGTCCTGCAACGCAAGACAGGCGATGCCGCGAGTTGGATCAGGGGACTCTTCTCAAGTCTCATCCTCGGCACGTTCGGCTTCCCCGACTCGTGGCTTCTGGAGTACCTGGAAAAGCTGGACAGGACGGGCGACATCGAGGGCGACCCGGACAGCGACGACAAGGCGCGCGAGATCGTCAACACGTGGCGGAAGGGCGGGAGCAAGTTCGTGCTGACCGAGCAGCGCAAGGCGCTCCTCATCCACGAGATGCTCGACGGCCCGACCACGGGCGGCGACGAGGACGCCATACTCGAACTGCTCGTCCGTTCCTACAACTACGAGTTGAGTTACATCTTCGGCCCCGGCGGCGTCATCCCGAAGCGGCTGAGCGAAGACATCCCCGACGACCCCGGCGACCGCCTCTTCGAGTTCTTCGTCAACCGCTGCGAGGGCGGGCACGAGGCCGCGCTCGCCGGCAAGTTCAAGCCGACGGGAACGCCGCCCGTTCCGCTCGGCGTCGAACTGCCGCCGGTCGGTGCCGTCATCTCGAACGTCGAGCTGTTCAAGGGCGGCTCGACGGGCTGGGACGAGGAGTGCGTCCTCGGCATCCTCTGCTCCGAAGACAAGAAGGTCGTCTCTCAACTCCCTTCGCTCGACGTGAAGAAGATGGAGCGCATTGACGTCAAGCAGTGGAAGTTCGACGGCAAGACTTGGACGAGCCAGATCGTGCATCCCGTCGGCGTCAACAAGCCCGACGATAAACTCGTCGGCATCATCAAGAGCACCGACTGCAACTCCGCCGCGCAGACCTTCTTCCACGAGGTGCGCCACCAGAACCAGACCGAAGACGTGAGGAAGACTCACTACACGATGGAGGTTGACGCGTACACAGAGACGGAGAAGTGGGCCATCGCGCGCGGCCTGCCGGAGACGAGTTCGAGCGAGTCGCTGCGCTCAACCGACCCGCGGAGCGGCGTCCAGAGTCCGAGCGCCAAGGCCATCGAGAAGAAGGTGACGCGGATTTACGGCGGGCCGACAGACGTTGCCGACGAAGAGGTGAAAGGGCACGAGGGCGCGAACACGACTCTCGTCGAGGTTAACGGCAAGGCCGACAAGCGCCAGTCGAAGGAGGGAGACAAGTATCTCGAAGAGCCGCCGACGTTCGCCGGCGAGAAGCCGCTCGACCGGAATAAATGGAAGTGCCCCGAGCAGAAGCCGGGGCCGCTCATCCAGCGCAAGTGCGCGTGCGGGGCGAACGCCGGGACGACGGGCGAGTGCGAAGACTGCCAAAGCAAACGCGCGCCGGGGTTGCAAACGAAGCTCAACGTGAGCGAGCCGGGCGACCGCTTCGAGGCGGAGGCCGACCTCGTCGCCGAACGCATAACGCGCATGCCCGACCGACTCGAACACGGCCAAGCGCCGGGCCTGCAAAGACAGGCGGTCACTTCCGTCGGCCACTCGCACGGAGAATTGTCAGAAGCCCCGCCCGTCGTGCAGGAGGTCTTACGCTCGCCGGGCCGTCCGCTCGACGCGCAGACACGCGGCTTCATGGAGTCTCGCTTCGGTCACGACTTCAGTCGCGTGCGCGTGCACACCGATGCGCGGGCGGAGGAATCAGCGCGGGCTGTCCACGCCAGAGCCTACACCGTCAGGAGAGACATCGTTTTTTCTGCCGGTCGTTACGCGCCGCACACGGGGGAGGGCAGAAGGCTGATTGCCCACGAACTCGCGCACGTCGTTCAGCAGCGTGGTGCCGGTGCGCCGCCATTCAATGAGCCACACGGCATCTTTGAATCGAGCGCGGAAGTTGCAGCGCGCGATGTCGCAAACGGCAGCACTGTTTCCGGCAATCTTCCCGCCTGCGGCGTCGGGCTGTCGCGCGCTCCTGATTCCGACGAGGACATCGCCCGGCAACTCCGCGAAGTGAACGAACGCTTGAAGCAGCCGAACTATGCCGGTCGTGATCGAGACCTTGCCATCAGGGAAGCCTTAATCGTGGCTTCACAGAAGGACACCGACGAAGAGGATGAAGCGGTTGGGCCTACCCCTATGGCTTTGGACACTTCCAAGCGGGGTCTTGCCAAGCCAGTCGTGAAAGCGGCGAAGCCGGCCAAGCGTTCTAAACGTTCTAATACAGCGCCGGATAAATTCGCACCGGGCGGCTTCACCGATGAGCAAATCTACAAGGAATATAATGAGTCCAAGAAAAGAATTGAAGAGCGGGAAGAGAATGACCGCAAGATTAGGGCCAGACCAATAGAGGATCGTATAGAACTGGCGGAAAATCACCTCTATAACTGGGCATACAAGAGAGGTTTACATGACGGCTTGTGGAGTCCGACGGGCGAAGAGGTTTGGAACTATGGATACTATTACGAGGACTACGACGAGCCTCGCCAACTTTTCACCGAGGACGAGAGACCGCTAGTCATCAAGATTCGAGATGGTTTTCTGGCGTGGCAGCAGGCGAAAGCACGTGATGAATTCGAGCGTGAAAAACAAAGGGCCGAATGGGCGCGGCAGGATGCCATGGAAGCTCAGTTCAACCAGATCACTTCCCCGGCACCGTTCGTCCAAGCCTTCGCCTTGACAGCGATTGACCCGTTCCTGGGAGCTGCCGTTATGGGCGCGCAAACCGGACAGATGGCCGGCGAAGCCTATAACGCCTGTCGGTCCGGGCCGAGTTTAGATTGCGCAGATAAGGTGATCCCGGTGGTTGGGGCGCTCGCAATGGAAAGGCTCGTGAGCGGCGGCGAACCCTCCGCACCTGTACAGGAGAGGGTTCCGACTGGACTGCCCGGCGCAGGCGAAGGGCCTCCGTCCGAGCCGGTGACGGCTGCTGTTCCGAAGGGCGGCCCTATGCGGCGGCCACCGGGCGGCGGGGACCGGGCCGGGATGACCGCCACTGAAAAAACTTTAACACCGCATAGGAAATCGACACCCGTAGTAGAGGAGCTTCCGCGCAGCACGGTGCCAATGAAAGATTTCGAGCCGCCGGAGGCGCTGCCAAAACAGCCCACAACCCAAGGCGAAGAGACGCGCACGACCCGCGTCAGCAGAACGGACGAAGACCCGACGGGCTTTAAGGGTGGGAAGAAGAAGACCCCATCAAAGCAGGCAGGGAAACAACAACAGGAAGAAACCTCCACTAAGGTCGGGGGCAAGAAGGGAGAGGACCCGGAAGACTCGAAGGGCAGCAAGAAGACGCAGACGACCGCCGCGCCGAAAAAAACTTCGACAGCGCCAACTGCGCAAAACAGGCCCAAGCCAGGCGCTCTGAAAGACGCCGCGGGCGAGATTCATGGCATGCGCCGCCCCAAGGGGCAGGCCATCGCGTTTGTTGAGGTGAAAGTTGGAGACGAAGTCCGCCTGGCCGCGGCGGTGAATTCTAGGGCGGGATTTACCAAAGGCCAATTGGCTCGGCTGCGCGAACTGAATGTTGAGATCATTCCGTCGTTCGGGAAAGAAATCGTGCATGCCGAGGCGAATGTTGCGATCTGGGTAAAAGCTCTGAGGGACAGCAACAAGGGGAAGGCGGTACAGGTGTTGCGTTGGGGAGTCAGCGCGACGCAGACGGGCGGCTATATCTGCTCGGCGTGCCGTCAGATCATAACAACGCTGGGCGGGGTCATTGAGGAATTCCCCGCGATGGGCAAGACCTATTAACCCGCGTAGAAAGGCGTCGCTTCGCTCTTCCCGACATAATCAGATCGTGAGACACGATACATGAGCACCTTTGCAAACTCTCCGCGCCTGCTGAAAGGCGGCATCGTGCTGATTGACCCGACGACATCGGTCGTCGAGCGAATAGTCACGCTGCAATACAACCCCGACACGCTCAGCCGCAGCCTCCAGATAAGGAGCGTCCACAGCGGCGAGGGCGGCGACCGCTCCGAGGCTCTGAGGCTGACGGGGCCGCCCGTCGAGACAATCAAGCTCGAAGCCGAGATAGACGCGACCGACCAGTTGGAGTTCCCCGAACAGAACAAGACGGTCGCGCAGTTGGGGCTGCACGCGCACCTCGCCGCGCTCGAAACAATCGTCTATCCGACGACCAATCAGATACTCGCAAACCAGAGGCTCGCGCAGTCGGGCACGCTTGAGATCACGCCGATGGAGACGCCGCTCGCGCTCTTCGTGTGGAGCAAGAACCGCGTCATGCCCGTGCGCCTCACCGACTTCAGCATCACCGAGGAGGCGTTCGACCCGGCGCTCAACCCGATACGCGCGAAGGTCAGTCTGGGGATGCGCGTGCTGAGCGTCAACGACCTCGACTTCGACCACAAGGGGACGAGCATCTACCTCGCGTACCAGCAGCAGAAGGAGCGCCTCGCGGCGCTCTACCAGGGCGGGCCGTTGAGCGGCCTCGGCATCAACAGAATCCCTTGAGGTATTCCGAGACAGCCGCGTGAGGTCTTAAAACGTATGTTTCCCCCGACCAGCCGTTACTACCTGACCGAGACCGCCGTCTTCGAGCCGGACGGCGGGCGTCACATAGTTTACCTGCGCCGACGCTTCGCCCCCGCGCCCGAAAGGTTCGTGACGC
>Ga0070740_10005604_pt1 | contig 11527 bp, 10 predicted proteins | sample Coa_R2_FD_67286 | JGI IMG/M metagenome (GOLD analysis project Ga0070740, IMG submission 67286) | Surface soil microbial communities from Centralia Pennsylvania, which are recovering from an underground coalmine fire - Coalmine... | ecosystem: Environmental > Terrestrial > Soil > Unclassified ...
GCCGCCTGAGCCAGGCCACCGTCGGCGCGAATACCTGGGAACGAGCCTGCGTCCCGCACAGCACATCCAGATGACCCCATCCCTGAAGCGTGCGTAGCGTCACGTCGTCGCTGCCCGTGGAATGAGCCGATTCGACGACCCATGCGGGCCAGTCCGGCGCGATATTGGTGCTGGAAAAGGCGATCACCGGAATCTTCGATTGCTTGAGCGCGGCGCGCAATTCGGGTGTGAACGGGTTCTCGTAGTCCTGAACCGCGGGCCAGTAACGGTCGTAGCCGATCAGCATCCGCGCCAGCACCACAGGATCGGAATAGCCGCCGAATGGATTCGCCAGGCCGCCCTTTCCCCCAAACGCCTTCGAGTCGTACACCACGCGCTCGAGATTCTCCGCGGCGGTCCGGTACTTCGGCAACGGCGCGGGGCCGTTGGGATTCGCGATTACCGATTGCATCAGGAATTGCCGGTTCTCCCACGTAAGATTCTTGCCCACGAGGTCGTCCACCACGTGATCCTCCGGCGCCGGCCGGCTCGGGCGGCGCGGAATAAAGCCGTCGAGCGCGATAATCCCGGCAACCTCCGCGGGATGCATCGCGGCAAACAGGTAGGAGAACAGCACGCCCCGGCTGAATCCCGCAACGAAGATCTTGTTCGCCCCCGTCATGTTCATCACGAACGATGCCGCCGCGGCGATGTCGGATTCGAACACCTCGCCGGTCCATCGCTTGAAGACATCGCTGATCGCCGCCGGCGTCACGCTCGAAGGCACGAAATGGGTGCGATAGTCGAGCGTCCACACGTCGATCCCCTGGGTGGCGAGATAGACGGGAAACGAATAGCGCGGATCGTAGAGCGCGATGTCGCCGTTCTGATTGGTTCCGGGAAGGTAGAGAACGACGATCGAAGGATGCTCGGGCGGTCGCGAACCGCGCGCGAAGCGATGAAGCGCGATTTTGTCGTAGAAGGTGTCGCCGATGCGGTCGAGATAGCGCCATTCATAGATACCGTGGGCGGCGGTCAGCTCCACCGGGCCGCCCGCCAGCTGAAACCCGCGCGGGTCCGCAAACGCCGCGCAGGCCCCGGCCAGAATGGCGGCCGTCACAACGGTGACGGCCAGGGACGTTCTCTTCAATCGGGATGGGGGTATCTGCCCGGGTTTCATCCAGCCCTTTCGCGCATCAAAGCATGGAGTGCCGCGTTCTTATAGCATCATCCCCTTCGCCTCGCATCGCCGGTTGACCCCCCGCCGCCGGGCATGCCAAACAGAAATGATACACGTCCGATCACCTCAATCGCGGAACACGGGAGTCACGGAATGAGCAAGAAAGCGCAATTCGCCCTCTTCTCGCCACAGGCGGGTCTTAACTGGCAGGCACTGCTCGATCGCGCCCGGCTGTGCGAAAAACTCGGTTACCATTCGATCTGGCTGGTCGATCACATGTGGACCGGACAGATGCCGGATCTCGATCACGTGGAATGCCTGACCGCGATGAGCGGGCTTGCCGCGGCGACCGAAAAAATCCGCATCGGCACCCTTGTCATCTGCAATTCCTATCGCAACCCCGCGCTGCTCGCGAAGTCCCTCTGCACCATCGATCAGATCTCCAACGGACGCCTCGAGATCGGGCTCGGGGCCGGATGGATGGCGGAGGAGTACAAGGCGTACGGGTATGAGTTCCCATCGATGGGCACGCGCCTTAAGCAGCTCGAGGAGGGCCTCGAGATCCTTAAGCTGATGCTCACGGAGAAGCGCGCCACCTTCAAGGGCCGCTATTACTCGATCACCGATGCGATCAACAACCCCAAGGGCGTCCAGAAACCCCACCCTCCGATCACGATCGGCGGAAGCGGCGAGAAGGTGATGCTCAGGCTGGTGGCGAAATACGCGGACCGGTGGAACTGCCCGGCCGGCTACAAGAGCTTCGAGGAGAAATTCAGCGTCCTCAAGAGCCATTGCAAGGATATCGGCCGCGACATCAACACCATCGACATCTCCGAGCAGCTCCTCGTATGTCTCGGAAAGACCGACGACGAGGTCGCGCAGAAGTGGAAGATGGCGCAGGGGCTCAGGCCGTTCTCAATCACCGGAATCAAGGGCACTCCGGCGCAGATCGCCGATGAGCTCAAGAAACGGATGGCGATGGGGATCACGACCTTCACGATCTTCTTCAGCGACTTCGGTCAGCCGGCGACGCTCGAGCTGTTCGCGCGCGAGGTGATGCCTGCATTCGCGTAGGATCAACGGACTGCGCCGCGCACCTTCGCGTTTTGTCCGATCGATCGTGGCGGCCGCGGCGCTGGTCGGATGCGCGGCCAGTCCGCTTCACTACAGCGCCGTGCTCGACCAGCCCGACGGGCTCGGCCCCGGCGATCCCGTGCTGCACGACGGCAACAACGTCGGATCGGTGACCTCGGTCTCGCCCAGGGCAGGCGACGCGCAGGTCTCGGTCGAACTGGACCATCGCCTGTCCGGCAGCGTGCGCACTGATTCGATCCTGATCCTGCGGGGCGCTGGCACGTCGCCGGCGCTCGAGCTCATGACGCCCGGGATGGCCGGCGCGGAAGCCTCCGACGGCGCGCAACTGTACGGCGCATCCAACGAGGATGAAGCCCAGCTTCTGGTCAACATCCTGGGTCCCATGGCGATGGGCAACAGCTATGGTCAGTTTCTCAACCGCGCGTTGCCGCAGGCCAGCCCGTCGCCGGGCGCTTCCGTGATGCAGAACCAGCTCCTCGATATCCTGCGGCAGACGCTTGCCGCCGCCACGGCGGCAAGCGGGGCCACGCCGATGGGGCGAATACAGGCCGAGCAGCTAAGGCGCGATGCGGATGCGGTGGCGCGCCAGCTCGATGCGCACGGGCGAGGGACGGAGGCCGACCAGCTCCGCGAGCAGGTCGATCGGCTGACCGGCGCGGCGGGCGTTCCGCCGAACACTCTCACCGTCCCCCGCGCAACCCCCACTCCCTAAACCGCGTCTGTCAATCAGAGTCCGGCGGGATTAGGATACTCGTCATGAAGTCGCGCTATTCGCACCCGGAGAACCGGACCAATCCTCCGGAACTCATCTGGCCCGCGTGCGGAGCCTTCTGCAATGTCTTGTGGTGGGCCCGCGGCGTGGCCACCGGCAAAGCCGCAAGCCCCGAAGCATCGGCGTCCCGCCCATCTCCCCGAATATCCGAATCGGAAGACCCTACAGATTCGCGATAACCGCCCTAGCGAACTCCATCGTGCCCGCGCTGCCGCCCTGGTCGGGCGTGAGCACCCTGCCTTCGGCGTAAACCTTGCGCACCGCATGCTCGAGGCGTCGCGATGCGTCCGCGAACTCGAGGTACTCGAGCATCATCGCCGCCGACAGCATCGTCGCGGTCGGATTGATGATTCCCTTGCCCATGATGTCCGGGGCGGTGCCGTGAACGGATTCGAAGTACGCGTAGCCGTCTCCGTAGCATCCGCTCGGCGCGAGTCCGAGCCCCCCGATGGTTCCGGCGGCGGCATCCGAGAGGATATCTCCGTACAGGTTGGGCATCACGACCACGTCGAGGTCGTGGGGACTGGCGACGATTCGCCTCGCGAAGTCATCGACGATGAACTGTTCGTAGGCAATCTCCGGGTATTGCGCGGCGGTCTCCTCGACGATCCTGCGGAAATATTCGTCGGCCTCGCGCAGCATGTTGTATTTGGAGGTGCAGGTGAGCTTGCCCTTTCCGCCGGCGCGCTTGCGCTTTATCGCGAGCCTGCAGGCGAAGTCGGCGACCCGGCGCGTGTTGCGCTCCGTGATGACCTTGATCGCGTACATTCCCTTCTGCGAGGTGTCGAGCGGTCCGCGCAGGATGCGGCTGTGCGGCTTGAGAGGCGCAAGATTCTCCAGCGGGCCCTCGAGTCCAAGATAGAGGTCTTCGAGATTCTCGCGCACGATGACGAAGTCGATGCCCTCGGGACGAGCGAGCGGGCTTCGGTAGCCAGGCGACCATTTTGCCGGCCGCACATTGGCATACGTCTGCTTCCCCCATCGCAGATACATGATCGACGTGGTCTTGCCCGAGGTCGATCCGAACAGCGTGGTGTCGGAGGAGTCGATAGCCTTGCGCGCCTCGACATCGGTCTCGCCGCGCACCCATTTCTCGCCCGGGGGGAACTCGATGTAGTCGATCGGGAGGCGGAGCGCGCCAAGCACCTCCATCGCCGCCGCCATCGCCTCCGGCGCGGCATCATCGCCAGGCAATACAACAACTTTCCTGTTCGCCACGGAACATTCTCCCGAAGGCGCGCCCGGCCGCGGCCGCCCGCAACCGATTGCGCGATGCCGGGCCGCAGTCCGACCCTAACGGCTGCGGCGAATCTTTTCGGACAAGGCCATGATGCAGAGTCCTGTGCCGAAGGACGCGGTTCCAACCTCGATCGAATTGTAGAAGGCAAAATCCCCCGGCGGGGTCTGCTGCGAAACCCCGGTGAAGTTCCCGCCTTCGTCCACCTTGCCGCATATCGCGGCTATGGCCGCATCGTAGGCCTCCCGCGCAAGCTCGACCTCCAGTCCCTCGAAGCGGCGGGCGAGCGCGCGGCCCAGCGCGAGCGCGAAACCCGCCGTTGCTGAACTTTCCACGTATGAATCCGTGCGATCCAGCACCGTGTGCCACAGGCCCGAGCGATCCTGAAGCCGCCCGACCGCATTGAGCTGGCGGGCGACCGCCCGCCGCAGCACATCGACCTTGGCCTTGAAACGACCCTCGCCGGCGCGCGCGCCGAGGATTCCGATCACCTGGGTGGCGGCAATCGCGAACCAACTGTTGCCGCGCGCCCACAGGCATTCCGAATGAGTGCGCTTGTCAACGTACGCAACGTGCCAGAGCATCCCGCTCGCTTCGTCGAGGAGATGGCGATGATGGAGGAGGAGTTGATCGAGGGCGCGATCGAGCAGAGTGTCGTCGCGAATCAACCGCCCCAGCGCCGCCATCGCCGGCGCCGTGAAGTAGGACACGTCCACCCATACCTCCATCGCGGGAGGATGGGGGACGATGGCGCCGTCGGGTGTGCGCAGGGCGACGGTATCGAACGCCGCCACCACCTCGCGCGCATAGTTGAGAAAGTCCTGGCGGCAGGTCGCGATATGAAGATTGATCGCGGCCAGCGCTTCCGCTGACCAGAACCAGAACCATCCCGAAAGCTTCGGCCCGCGCGAAAGCCTGCGCTCGAACCAGTGGATGGCAGCTTGCAGGGGAGCATCCTGATCCAGATTCGCCGAGGCCTGCACCAGAGCGTCGCACAGAATCGCGTCGCCCCAGTGAGCCTCCTTGGTAAGAAGCTCGGCGCTGGCACGCCTTGAAAGGCGTTCCAGCACCGGCCTGATCTCGCGTACGATCATAAATGTCGATGCCCCGGATAAGCCGGCGGGATGGCGCCCGCCGCCTAATCCTCAGGCCGGCGCCCTCTCATCCGCCGTAGTTCCATCCCGTCTCTTTCATCGTCAGCGGTTCGGCTTCGCGCTTGACGTGGGCCTCGGTGACCTTGCCGACGACGATGCTGTGATCGCCGAGTTCGTAGAACCCGACAACTTCACATTCGACCGCCGCCGGCGCATCGCTCACGATCGGTGCTCCATTTTTCCCGTTCTCGTAGGCAAAGTCGCCGAACTTGCCGTCCTTGGGCTCCACATGGCGGAAGAAGGCGCCCGCGATGGCCTTTTGGCCCGACGCAAGCATCGACAGCGCGAACTTGCCCGAGTCCTTTACCATCGCGTGCGATCCCGAATCCTTCTTGACTCCGACCACCACCAGCGGCGGATTGAAGCTTGCCTGGGTTACCCAGTTCACCGTGGCGACGGTGGCCTTGCCGGCGTGAGCGGCGCCCAGCACCTGCAATCCGTAGGGAATCATCAACAAAGCCTGTTTCTTAGCCTTCTCGTCCATCGAATGAATGCCTCCAAAAAAGACAGGGGTTGAAAGCATCGGGCGACGGCGCGAACAAAGCGTCTTCCCATCGCTCGATGCGCGGATGATATAATCCTCAACCGGTTCGTGCCTATGCCTCTTATCAAGCCAAAGAACCCAAAGATCAAGGGGTTGAACGAAGTCGGCCGCTACGCCGTCGGCGTGCAGTGGGCCGACGGCCACGACAGCATCTACCCGCTTGAGAATCTGCGCCGCCATTGCCCCTGCGACGTGTGCGACGGCAATGCCGGCGGCGAAACTCACGCGGACGGCCACAGGATGCGACAGTTCACGCGGCTTGGCGAGCAGGCCGTGTTTATCGAATGGGCCGACGGCCACGAAACCATCTACACGACGCGCCAGCTCAGGGACATCTGCCGATGCGCCTACTGCGTCGCCGAACCTGAAAGACCCATCACGGGCGGGTAAATCCGACAACCCCGCAAAGGAGGCATCTCTGATGTTTTCGGAGAGCTTGAAAAGGGCTGCGCTTGCCATCGGGCTGGCGCTGGCGTCCGCGCCCGCCGCATGGGCTTTTCCGGGCGGAGGAGTCGGCGGGGTCGGCGCCGCAGGCGGAATCGGCGGTTTCTCGGCACCCTCCATCGGGTCCGTCACCGGCGGCAATATCAGCGTGGTCAACGGTCTCGGACCGACCTTCCGGATGCCGGAGCGGTTCAGGGAACTCAAGGTTGTGGGACAGATCGGGTCGAATCGGATGGTAGTGCCGCCGAACGCCACGATGGTGCGGCTGAGGCTCGACGGACAGGAAATCCCGATGCAGCTAGATACGGAACTGCATAGCGCTGAACTGCAGTTCAATCCCAATGCCGACTACGCGCGCGATTTGTACCGGTCAATCCTGACCAAGAGGATCGAAGTGGTCGGCCAGCCGGAGCTGCGCGATCAGATAGCGGCCGCCGCCGCCGAGAAGAAGCCGGTGCAGATCGAGGGCTACGTGTTCGATCGCGACAGCCCCTACATGGTCGTGAAGTCGGTCAAGTCGGAGTGAAAGTCGTCACTGGCGGCTGATGCTGCCGCGGCCTTTCGGTCCGACGTTCAGCGCCTTGAGATTCGCGCGGGCCACCGCGAAATTCGGATCGAGATCGACCGCCCTCTGGAATGCCTCGGCGGCTTCGTCGATCCGATCGAGATCGTGCAGCGCCATCCCCTTGGCGTTGTAAAGCGAAGCGTTGCGCGGATCCTTCACGATTCCCGCATTCGCCGCCATGAGCGCATGCTCCGGATCGCCGATTCGGAGATAGATGTCCGCCAGCTCCTTGAAGTTCTGCGCCGACGGATTGACCTGGGTCGCCTTGAGATACATGTCAACCGCGGTCGGCCCGTCGTGGAGAACGCCGTAGCAGAAACCCAGGTCGACGTAGGCGGCATCGTTGCGCGGATTGATTCGGACAGCTTCGTGCAGCTTGTCGATCGCCTGTCGAATCTTCGCGCTGTCCACCGGCTTCGACATTCCCGCCTCCCGCACCAGCGCTTCGGCCTGCTGGACGAGCCGGTCGGACTCAGAAGAGTTCTGCGCCGAGGCCGGGGCGGCGGCAGCAAGCGCCGCGAAAACCGCTATCGCGAGCATCCCGCTGCGTCGCGATGCGGTCGCGAGACGGGGCCGGGGCTCAGCCTGCTCACGTTCCTCATCGCGCGGCCCGCGCTGCATGGATGCGCCGACCATCTCCAGGATTGCGGGCAGGACCACCAGCGTCGCCACCAAAATGAACCCGACGCCGAGACTCAGCACCCATCCGAGGCTTGAGATACCGCGATGGGTTGCGGGGATGAGGGCGGCAAACCCGGCGATCGTGGTCAGCGACGCAATCGTTACGGACTTGCCGACTGCGGTGGTCAGGATGAGCCTGGACTTGTCGGTCTCTTCGCGCCATCGATAAAGCATATTCACGCCGTTATCGACTCCGGTTCCGATAATAATGGGAACTGCGAACAGATTGGCAAGATTGAACTCCCATCCCATCAACCCCATCATCTCGAGCAGCCACGCCCCGCCGAACACGAGCGGCACCGTCGCAAGAGCGGTATCGCGAAGATTGCGGAAGTCGGCGAACACGAAAACGAACACCGCAACGAGTGCAAGCACCGCCGCCCGTTCATAGCCGCGGCGCATCACGCTCGCGATCGAATAAGCCTGGACGGGCGGTCCGGTGACGTCCGGATCGATGCTTCTAAGCGCGGCGATGAACCCGGCAAGCGGTGCATCCTCCCACACGTCGCCCTTCGGATATATCTGCACGAGGTAGGTGCCGCTCAGGCCGATGAAATGGCTGCGCAGCACCTGCGGCAGATTCGCGACCGTTATGTCCGACGGATCGAGCATCCCGCGAAACTGCGCCAGCTTGGACGCGAACGATCGGGCCGCCTCCGTTTCGAATCGCGCAAACGCGTTGGGATCGGATTTGAGCCGCGCCAGCGCCTCCTTCGCGAGCTCCGCGGTGCGCGCCGCGGTGCCCGACGGATCGCTGTCGCGGGCGCCGGCCAGCTTGAAGCTGAATGCCTCCAACTCGCGCCTGAGACCCTCCGGATCCGAAGGCCGAACGATCGGTGATACTTTGAGCGAATCGATTATCGGCCGCAGCGAGCGCAGCATCGCCCGCTTCTCCTCCTGGTCGCCGGGAACGTAGGTCGCGATCGTCTCGGCATCGGAAACCTGCGCCAGCTTCCGGAACATCGCGGCCTTGCGCTCCGCTTCCACCTCGCTCGGACTCAGGGAGACGGCAAACCACGAGGAGCGGCCGGAATCCCTAAGCAGCATCTCCTCGAAGCGCACCGCCTCGGTCGATTCCGCCTGAAGCTTGAGCAGATTCAGATCGAACCGGAGATTGCGCACCGCAAGGAGGCCAAGCACGGTGATCGCGACCGCGGCGCCGACCACGAGCCGCGACCGGGCGAAGAACCGCTCGAGCATCGGCTCGTGCTCGACGAGCTTGAGCGCGGGCGCGAGATGCGGCGGGCGGCGGCGGTCGCGAAGCGCGACCAGTGCGGGAAACACCAGAAGCGCGGAGACCAGGCACAGGAACAGCCCGCCCGCCGACACGATCCCGAGTTCCGCTATTCCCTTGAAATCGCTGAACACCGGCATCAGGAACGCGAGCGCCATGATGCACGCGGATGCGACGACTCCGGCTCCCGTGTTGACCACGCCGAGTTCGATGGCCTCGCGGGTGATTCGCCCCCGTCTGCGCGCCTCGTCATATCGCGCCATCAGATGAATCGGGAAGTTGATTCCGATTCCCGCAAGGATGCTTGTGAAGACCGCGGAGAGCAGGTTCAGATGGCCTATGGCGAGCGTGGTGAAGCCGAACGACCACGCAACTCCGATCAGCAGCGCTGCCAGCGCGAACGCGGGCTCGACGATTCCGCCGAACGGGATCACCACCAGAAGCACGTTGCTGCCGATTGCGAGAACCGAGGCCAGTGCGATGTCATGGGCGGTGGAGGTCGCCTCCGCCCGCGCCAGCGCCGGCCCTCCGGTGATTCCTGCCTCTATCGCTGGAAAACGCGACCGCACCTCGGTCAGATGAGCCTCAATCGCGTCGATCGGGTTCGGTCCGTCGTCGTGGTCGTTGCGCACCACGTTCATCAGCAGATACTTGCCATTGTCCGAGGCTAGGTATCCGTCGCGAAGCACCCCGTTTTGCGGGCCGACGCTGGTCAGGTCGTCCCACGGCGATGCCATCCTCCCCTGCCCGAGCATCCCCTCGAGCATCGCGTTGACCAGCGCCAGATCGAGACCGCCGCGCGCCTGCGGCGCCGAATGATTGGCGCCGCCGACGAGCAGCGATCCGACCATCGCCGACGCCATCGCGCGGTTCGCTTCCGCATTGGTCAGTGAGAAGAAGTTCTGCAGGCTGGGATCGGCAGCGTAGGCGGCGAGGAATGCCCTGTAGTCGCGGACGTGCGTGGCAAGTTCGTTCAAATCGTCCCGGGAAAGGTACAACAGCGCCCGATCCGCCATCGCCCCCGGATCGATCCTGTAAAGCACGCTCTTGACGTTGCGCTTGTCGGACCCAAGCCGCTCCGCAAGCGCATCGGCAAACCGCTCCGCCTCGGCAGGATCGCGATCCGCGCGGACCACGACGATAAGGGAATCGAGGTCGGGGAATTCGTTCTCGTAGTGGCGGTAGTTGAGGGTGTCTCGGCTGTTGCCGGAGATCAGATCCTCCTGCCCGGTCTGGAACTCGAGATGAGCGCGCGTGTAGAAGACGGACGCGACCGCCAGCGCCACGCATCCCGCCAGCACCAGCCACGGATGGTTGAAGTCGAGGCGCGCCAGCGCTCGAAAGATCCGGTAACGGATGCTCACGCGGGCGGTCTCCGCGGAATGGCGCCTTCGCAGCAGGGCATGGCATTTGGGCGGCGCCCCGCGCGTGCGGGCGCCGTAAGTTCAAATCGCATTGTCGGGAAATTTCGGGGAAATTCGGTCAGCGCTGAAAGAGGTGTCTGCGCAGCGCGTCCAGTTGCCCCGCTACCTCCTGCTCGAGCACGGCGCCGTCGTCCGACCCGCCCAGGTACTCAAGCGCGAGCGCTGCCAGAGATGCCAGCGCGAGCACTATGACGAACTTTGATAGCATCTTCGTCCTTGGTCCACCTTTGGCGGCGTCCGAACCCGCGGGCCAGTACCGCCTCAGCCTCCGCTCAACCTTGAACTCAGGCTAACAGGTTTGGTGCCTGATGCGAAGCGGCGCCGGCCGCCGCCGCGACGAACATAAGGCGATCCGCCCGATGCTGACCTCGCGGGTAATCATCGTCGTTGTTTCGCGCCGAAGACTGCGACTAGTATGACCTCGATGCCGCGCGATTCCTTCAACCGAGAGATCGACTACCTGCGAATTTCGCTCATCGACCGATGCAACATGCGATGCGTGTATTGCATGCCGCTTGACGGTATCCGCTTCCTGCCCAATCCCGAACTGCTCACGCCCGCCGAAATCGAGACCGTGGTCCGGGCCGGCGTGCGGGTTGGATTCCGCAAATTCCGGCTCACCGGCGGCGAGCCGACGCTGCGCCAGGATCTGGTCGAGATCGTCCGGAGGATCGCCCGGGTCGAGGGCGTGCGGGGGCTCGCGATGACCACCAACGCGATGCTGCTTGAGAATCTTGCACGGCCGCTGAAAGACGCCGGCCTCACCCGCATCAACGTCCATCTCGACAGCCTCAATCCCGAAACCGTCGAGCGGCAGATGCGGTGGGGCAGTTTCGAGCGCGTATGGCGCGGAATCATGGCGGCCGAAGCCGCAGGCCTCACTCCCATCAAACTCAATGCCGTCGTCACCGCAGGCTACAACGAAACCGACGTGGTCGACCTTGCGCGGCTCACGATCGAGCGCGATTGGCACGTCAGGTTCATCGAGTTGATGCCGCTCGGGGACGGCGAATGCGCCCGGCTGTCGGTAAAGCGCTACGTCTCCAATATCGAGACGCGCCGGCGAATCGAGGCGGCTCTGGGGCCGATGACGGAACTGCCGGTCGAGAGCCCCTCGGATGAATCGCGCAACTACCGGCTGTGCGGCGCGCGCGGCGTCATCGGCTTCATCAGCCCGGTGAGTGAGCCGTACTGCGGCACCTGCAACCGGATGCGGCT
>Ga0070740_10005606_pt1 | contig 11525 bp, 8 predicted proteins | sample Coa_R2_FD_67286 | JGI IMG/M metagenome (GOLD analysis project Ga0070740, IMG submission 67286) | Surface soil microbial communities from Centralia Pennsylvania, which are recovering from an underground coalmine fire - Coalmine... | ecosystem: Environmental > Terrestrial > Soil > Unclassified ...
TTGCACGTTGGTCACCGTGCCGTCGCTGTCTCCGGCGGTGGCGCGCACTGTGATGTTGGCGGGCGCAGCGAACACAGCGCCGTTCGTCGGACTGAAAATGGCGGTCGCCGGCGGCAAATCCACTGCCGCCACCATGACTTCGCCGGTCATCCCAAAGCCTGCATGTGGAGTGCAATAATACGCGAAATTGCCCGCCGCGGTGAAGGTATTGGTGAACCTCGCGCCGGAGGACAGAAAACCGGAATCCCACAACCCGCTGGGCACGCCGTTGTCATCTCCATGCACGCCGTTGGTGCCGCTGGTGGACGTATGACCGGAGCCGGCCCATGTCCAAAGCACGCTGTCGCCCACATTGATATTGACGACAGCGGGTGAAAACCGCAGGGTGCCGTTCGGCGCGACCGTCACGCCCGTTGTGCCGGGTGTTCGCCGCGGAACAGCCACGGCCAGGCTGCCGAACAAACCGTGGTCTTCCAGCGCCCCGCCCGCCGCAATGCCGGCAGTAAAGTAAAGCACGTTGGTGGCGCCGCCATTGCCGCCATTGCCAAATTTCAATCCCCAAAGCCCTTCGATCGCCATCGGCGCGCCGTTGGTATCCTTGAGCGTGCCCACCAGCAAACCGCTTGCCGGATCGAAAGCGTTGATCGTGCCGTCGCCAAAATTGCCGATCAGCAGTTGGTTGGCGAAAATTCCGAAGTTTGCCGGCGCCAGGGCCATGCCCCATGGTGAATCCAAAGCGCCGTTCGAGGCAAACCGCTTTACAAAATTCCCGCGCGTATCGTAAACGTCCACATAGCCATTGCCCGGGCCGGGCACGTCGTCCTCGGCATTGGCGTCTTGTTTGGCGTAAGTCACAAACACGTTCGTTCCGATGGTCTCAATGCCAAACGGCGCATATCCCGGCGGCAGGTTGGTGTCGGTGAAGGCGCCGGGCCAGACGACGGGATGGAAGGTTCCGTCAAACACGTCCACCCTGCCGTTGTGAAAATCGGTGGCGTAAAGATAGTTGCTGCCGCTGGCGCTGCCGAGGGCCAGGCCCTTGTAAATGGCGCCCGACAGGGAATTGTCCACCTTCAACACGGCGTCAGTTCCACTGGCCCAGGCCGAGAGGGTCCCGTCCTCCGTGGCAAAAATAAATTTGGCCGCATTGGTGGCGACGATGAAGCTGGAGGTGTTGTTGAAAACAATGCCCGTCGGCGCGGCGGGCGGGGTGCCGCCGGCCGGTGGCGGGATGGTGACCACGAGCGATTGCACGGCGCCGGTGCTGTTGTAAACCGTGGACAACCCGCTGTGATTGGCACAGACCCAAAACGGTCCGGATGGGCTGAAGGCGATGCCCCACGGATTCAGGAGATTCGTGTCTGTGTTGTCCGCCAGGCCCGGCAGGTCAGAGACCAGATTATGCTGGACATAAGCGTTTTGCGCATGAACGAAACCGGCCGTGCCCAAGGCTGTCCAGAGCACCAGAAGCCTCCGCGCTGTCCACCGACGATTTTTCGTTTTTACGTGATTTGTTGTTTGCATAAAACTCCGTTCTTGAGGAAACCGAGCCGGCGATGCAGAGCCGGTCCCATTGTTCAACCGGTTTTCCGAGCATTCAGAGGAGCGAATCCCGAAAATGTTCCCGGAAAATTGCGCGCGCTTCGCGCTTGCCAGGAGGCGGCGCCGGGAGGAAAATGGTTTTGCCGCCGACAAAAATTATTGCCGGGAACCCGGAGCGCACCATTTACTCTCAACTTTGACGCCGCCAATGGCCGACAGCGTGGATTTTGAAGGTCTGGTTGCCCGTCATTACGCCGGGTTGTATCAGTTTGCCTTCAGCCTGACGCGCAACGAGTCGGAAGCCTGTGATTTGACGCAACAGACGTTTTGCATCTGGGCGGCCAAGGGCCATCAGTTGCGCGATGTGTCCAAAGTGAAAACCTGGCTGTTCACCACCCTGCACCGCGAATTTCTCGCCTCGCGGCGGCGGCAGACGCGTTTTCCGCAGGTGGAACTGGACGCGGCGGCCACGGAATTGCCGGCGGTTTCGCCCGCCGATGTCAACCGCCTGGACACCGCGCAAGTGCTCGCCGCGCTGGCGCAGCTCGACGAGATTTATCAGGCGCCGGTTGCGCTGTTTTATCTGCAAGATTGTTCCTACAATGAAATGGTTGAAATTCTCGGCGTGCCGCTGGGCACGGTGAAATCGCGCCTGGCGCGCGGCCTTTCCAAATTGCATCAGCTCCTGGCCGATCCCCAGCGCCGTCTTCCCCCGCCATGACCCGCGACGAAGCCAAAAACCTGTTATTGCTCTATCGCAGCGAGGCCGACCTGGCCGATCCGCAAATCGCCGAGGCCGTCACCCTCGCCCAGGCCAGCCCCGATCTGAGGCGCTGGTTTGAAGAGCATTGCGCCCGGCAAAAGGCCCTGCGCGAAAAAATCCGGCAGATTCCCGTTCCCGCCGGCCTCAAGGAACAAATTATTTACGAACAGGCGGCTCAGGCAAAGGCCCGCGCCCAACGCGAAAAAATCACCCTGGTGGCGGCCGTCGCGGCCATCATCGTTGCTCTGGCTGTTCTGGGCGTCTCCGGGCTGCCGCATCGCCGGCCGGCTTTGGCGAATACGCTGGCTCATTTCCAAAGCGCAATGATCAGCTACGCGACCAGCAGCTACGGCATGGATTTGGCGACGAATGATTTGCAGAAAATCCAGAATTACCTGGCCCGGCACGACGCGCCGGCGGATTACCATTTGCCGGCACCGTTGGAACAGATGCCGGCCACCGGCTGCGCCATCAAAGACTGGTTTGGCGCTAAAGTGTCCATGATTTGCTTTCGCACCGGCAAACCGCTGCCGCCCAACACACCTGGCGATCTGTGGCTGTTTGTGGTGGAGCGCACCGCCGTCAAAGACGCGCCGGATTCCGGCCCGCCGCGCATCTCCCGCATCAACAATGTGAGCGTGGCCACGTGGATTCAGAACGGCAAATTGTATTTGCTGGGCACGCCCGGCGATGAAACAGCGATTCGGAAATTTCTCTGACCGGCGCGGCCAACTCCGCCATTGCCCGCTGCCCGATTTTTCCGCAAAATCCGCGGTTCAATGTCGAGTCGCCGCAGACCATATCCGTTTCATCTGATTGAACCCAAATGGCAGCGCTTTTGGGACGAGCAACAGACCTTCCGCGCCTTCAATCCGGGCGAGGACATTCCCGCCTCCCATCCCTTTGCCCGGCGCCACCACCTTGCCGGGCCGGTTTCCGCGGCGCAGTTGCCGCGTAAATTTTACATCCTGGACATGTTTCCCTATCCCAGCGGCGCGGGGTTGCACGTCGGCCATCCGGAAGGTTACACCGCCACGGACATTCTGGCCCGCTACAAACGCGCGCAGGGATTTCACGTGCTCCATCCGATGGGCTGGGACGCCTTTGGTCTGCCCGCCGAGCAATACGCCGTCAAAACCGGCCAGCACCCGCGCCAGACCACCGGGCAAAACATCGCCACGTTCAAGCGCCAGATCCAAAGCCTGGGCTTCAGTTACGACTGGTCGCGCGAGGTCAATACTACGGACCCGGAGTATTTCAAGTGGACGCAGTGGATTTTTCTCCGGCTCTACCATTCCTGGTTCAACCCCAAAACCAACCGTGCCGAACCTCTGGAGACGCTCACTTACCCGCCCGATTGCCAGACTGAGGAACAGAGACGGAACTACCGCGATTCCCGGCGTCTGGCCTACGTCACCGAAGCGCCGGTCTGGTGGTGCGAACAACTCGGCACCGTCCTGGCCAACGAAGAAGTCGTGGAAGGCAAATCCGAAGTCGGCGGCTTTCCCGTCGTGCGCCGGCCCATGCGCCAATGGATGCTGCGCATCACCGCCTACGCCGAACGGTTGCTGGACGACCTGGATTCCATTGACTGGCCTGAATCGCTCAAGGAAATGCAGCGCCACTGGATTGGCCGCAGCGAAGGCGCGGAGGTGGATTTTCGTCTGGACGGCTCGTCTGAAGTCCTCCGCGTGTTCACCACCCGTCCGGACACCCTGTTCGGCGCCACTTATATGGTTCTGGCGCCGGAACACAAGCTGGTGGATCAGATCACGAGGCCCGAACACCGCCACGCCGTCGAACAATACAAGGCCGCTGTCGCCCAAAAGTCCGACCTCGAACGCACCGAACTGGCCAGGGAAAAAACCGGCGTCTTCACCGGCGCCTATGCCGTCAACCCCGTCAACGGCCAAAAAATTCCCATCTGGATTGCCGATTACGTCCTGGCCGGCTACGGCACCGGCGCCATCATGGCGGTGCCGGCGCACGACACGCGCGATTTTGAATTTGCGACGAAATTCAAACTGCCCATCGTCCAGGTCGTTCAGCCGCCGGACCCGAACACCGATTGGCGCGGATTCGTCGGCGACGGCGTGGCCATCAACTCGGCCAACTCCGAAATTTCCCTGGACGGCCTGCCCACTGCCGAAGCCAAAAAGAAAATCACCGCCTGGCTCGAAGCCAAGGGGCTCGGCCAACGCGCCGTCAATTACAAACTTCGCGACTGGCTGTTCAGCCGGCAGCGTTACTGGGGCGAACCGTTCCCCATTGTCTGGAAGCGCGACGCAGCCGGTCATTGGTATCACGAAGCCTTGCCGGAAAGCGCGCTGCCGGTTTTGCCGCCGATCCTGGAGGATTACAAGCCCACGCCCGACGGTCAACCGCCGCTGGCCCGCGCGCGCGATTGGGTTCATCTGCCCGATGGATCCCGGCGCGAGACCAACACCATGCCTCAATGGGCCGGCTCGTGCTGGTATTACTTGCGTTATTTGGACCCGCACAACGCCGCTGCCTTTGTCGGCCGCGAGGCCGAACAATACTGGATGGCGTCCCGGCGCCGGGCCGCCGGCGTGGATTTATACGTGGGTGGCACCGAACACGCCGTCCTGCACCTGCTCTACGCGCGGTTCTGGCACAAAGTGCTGTTCGATCTCGGCTACGTCTCCACACCGGAACCCTTTTTCAAGCTCGTCAATCAAGGCCTCATCCTCGGCGAGGACGGCCAGAAGATGTCCAAGAGCCGCGGCAACGTGGTCAATCCCGACGACATTTTGGCCGAATACGGCGCGGACGCGTTCCGGCTTTACGAAATGTTCATGGGCCCGCTGGAAATGGTCAAACCGTGGAGCACCCGCGGCGTCGAAGGCGTCTCCCGCTTCCTGGGCCGCGTCTGGCGATTGTTTGTGGACGAGAAATCGGAAACGGCCTTTGAACAGGCGGAAACCTTGAGCGCAGAGCCGCAGAGCCGGAAAGACCTTTTGGATTTAATTTTGTTGAACGGCGACATCGCCGAGGTCGCCGCCACACCGGCGCAATTGAAGACGCTCCACGCCTGCATCAAAAAAGTCACCGAGGATTTGGACAACCTGCGGTTCAACACGGCGATTTCGGCGCTGATGGTGTTCGTCAACGAGGCGAACACCTGGCCGACCAGGCCGTGGGCGGTGATGAAAACGTTTTTGCAATTGCTGGCGCCGTTCGCGCCGCACCTGGCGGAGGAACTCTGGGCGCGCCTGCATGCCACCTTCGGAAAAATTCCCCCTTCGCTCACCTACGAACCGTGGCCGCAATTTGATCCGGCGCTGCTGGCCGAGAACGAAATTGAAATTCCGGTCCAGGTGAACGGCAAATTGCGCGACGTCATCAAGATGCCGAGAAACGCCGACCACGCCACGCTCGAAGCCGCGGCGAAGGCCTCGGCAAAAGTTCAAAAGTTCACCGCCGGCAAGACAATCAAGAAAGTCGTCGTCGTGCCGCACAAGCTGGTGAATCTGATCGTCGAATGACGCCGTCGCGCCAGAAAGCCGGCGCAACCAATCAGCTTATTTCAAAGCTTCGATACTGGCCCCGAAGTTAATGTGATACGCCTGCCCCTCCAGAACCAGTGCCGGAACGGATTTCACGCCGGCGCGTTCCGCTTCGGGGATGCGGGATTTTTCGCGGCCGAGATGCACGATTTCCACGTTGAAACGCGCCGGGTCAAGCGCGCTGGCCACATTTTGTTCCGCCGCCACACATACCGGGCAGCCCGCGTGATAGAATACAACTTTGGTTTTCATTTTTTAATCAAGTTCAAACACGTTCCGCGTCCTGCAGAACGGAACCAATTTCACCGGCGAAAACCTTCTCCGCCAGTGGGCACAAAACAGTGGGCGCTTACCAAAAAGTTACCGCCTGACCGCCGGACGCCAAGGGGGTAAGCTGACGGCGTGAAAAACAAGCACTTGTCTCTGGGCGAGCGAGAGGCTTACCGGCGTTTGGAAGACGTGGTCGGCTGCAAATGGTCCGCCGCCGTGCTTGCGGCCATCGAGCGCGACATCACGCGCCCCGGCCAGTTGGAGCGGTTCATTCCCGGCATTTCCACAAAGGTCTTGAACGAGCGGCTGCGCAAGCTGCTGGATTACGGCCTCATCAGCCGCCGGGAAAAACCCGGAAAAATCCGGCAAGTCCATTACGCGCTCACCGATACCGGCAGAAAACTGGCGGAAATCATCCGGCAAATTCGCGACCTCGATGAAGACCACGCCAGCCGGCAGGCGTAATCCGGCGGGAAATGATCATTTTTCCGCTCCCGCCAGAATGGTTTGAAAATGCGGCGGCTGTTCTTCGCGCGCGACGATGCTGATTTCGATTTTTCTGAAGCCGGCATCTTCGAGCCAGCGGTGCAGATCGCATTCGGCAAAACCCAGCCAGCGGTCGCCATACAGTTTCCGCGCCTCGGCAAAGTGATGCTGGAGCAGGTCCAGAATCATGATTTGCCCGCCGGATTTCAAAATCCTGTGCGCCGCGACAATTGCCATCGCCGGGTTTTCCGCGTGGTGCAGCGCCTGACTCAAAATGACCAGGTCCACGCTGGCCGGCGCGATCGGCGGATTTTGCAAATCGCCCAGACGGAATTCCAGATTCTTCAGGCCGTTTTTTTTGGCCTTGGCGCGGCCGAAAGCGACGATTTTTTCGGAATTGTCCACGGCAATGACCTGGTGGCAGCGGCGGGCGAGTAATTCGCTCAACAGGCCTTCGCCGGAGCCGAGGTCGGCCACCACCAGCGGGGGGAGAATCCGCAGCAGCAAATGGCCGAACGCCTGCCAGGAGCGCCCCGGCCCATAAACCCGGTCAAACCGCCCGGCGATTTGATTGAAATAAATCTGCGCCTGTTCCTTGCGGCGGGCCAGCACGCGCTTCAAATTGATCTGGTCGCCGGCATATTCGGGCAGTTCCCGGCCGCCGCGAGCGGCCAGCTCGATGAATTCGCGCGCGGGGGCGCCGGCCTGTTCGTTCAGCTTGTAAAACGTGCGTTTGCCCTCGCGCCGCGCCGTCACCAGTTGGCAATCGGCCAGCAATCCCAAATGGGTGGAAATCCGGGACTGCCCCAGCCGCGTGATCTCCTGCAGCTCGGCAACGGACAATTCATCCCGTTCCAGCAGGGCAACCAGGCGCAGCCGCGTCGGGTCGGCCAGCGCCCGCAGGGATTTCAACGTGGCGGACATGTTTTCCCGGGCGCGTCAAAAAAATTCGCGAAAAACATTTGACACGGTTTTCCTCTTTTATATCATCAAATCCTGATACGTCAATACGTTAAAATGTCATGAGCAAAAATTTCATCTTCTCCTCCGAATCCGTCGGCGAGGGCCATCCGGACAAGGTGTGCGACACGATTTCCGATTACGTGCTGGACGCCTGTCTGGCACAGGATAAATACAGCCGGGTCGCCTGCGAGACCTACGCCAAGTCGAACCTGGTCGTCATTGGCGGCGAAATCACCACCCAGGCGAAGCTGGATTTCAACGCCATCGCGCGGCAGGCCATTCGCGACATCGGCTATGTGCATGAGGACGACGTGTTTCACGCGGACAAGGTGTTGATTGTGAACGCCATCACCGCGCAAAGCCCGGACATTGCGCGAGGCGTGGATGCGCGCAAGGCCGAGGGCAAGGCCACGGCGGAACAGGGCGCAGGCGATCAGGGCCTGATGTTCGGTTACGCCACCAACGAAACCCCGGAACTGATGCCCGCCCCCATCATGTTCGCCCATCAACTCGGCCGCGAACTGACCCGCATCCGCAAAAGCGGCCGGGTCAAATGGCTGCGCCCGGACGCCAAATCCCAGGTCTCCGTTCGTTACGAGAACGATCAACCGGTGGAGATCACCAGCGTGGTCATTTCCACGCAGCACGCGCCGGACGTCAAACACAAAACCATCCGCGAGTTCTGCATCGAAGAAGTCATCAAGAAAACGCTGCCCAAACATTTGCTCACCAGGAAAACGCAGTACCTCATCAATCCCACCGGCCGGTTCGTCGTGGGCGGGCCGCAGGGCGACACCGGATTGACCGGGCGCAAAATCATCTGTGACACCTACGGCGGCATGGGCCGGCACGGCGGCGGCGCCTTCAGCGGCAAAGATCCCAGCAAAGTGGACCGCAGCGCGGCCTACATGGGCCGTTACGTGGCCAAGAACATCGTCGCCGCCGGCATTGCCACCAGTGCGGAAATTCAGTTTGCCTACGCCATCGGCTATCCCAGACCCGTGAGCGTGTGCGTCAACACCTTTGGCACAGCCGTCAACGGCATTACCGACGCCCAAATTGAGAAGGTCATTCAGGAAATTTTCAGCTTCAAGCCGGCGGACATCATCAAACAACTCGACCTGCTCCGGCCGATCTACCGCAAAACCACCAATTACGGTCACTTTGGCAAAAACGACCCGGATATCACCTGGGAACGCACCGACAAAGTCCGGGAGCTGAAACGCGCGTTCAATTTGGATTGAGATTGACGTTATTGAGGTTTCAAACCGCAGGAACACTCCGCCCCAACCCTGAACCGAAACCGGATGGATTTTATGCCTCCCATTAAATTACCCCCCTCCCGCGCTCGAATGACCAAAGCCCCTCGCGCCGAGAAAAAAGATTACTGCGTCCGCGACCTGTCGCTGGCTGATTTGGGCCGGCGCGAAATCGAAGTCGCCGAGCGGGAAATGCCCGGCCTGATGGCCTGCCGCCAAAAATACGGCCCGCTCCAGCCGCTCAAGGGCGTGCGCATTTCCGGTTCGCTGCACATGACCATTGAGACCGCCGTGCTCATCGAGACGCTGGCGGCGCTCGGTGCGTCTGTGCGCTGGGCCAGTTGCAACATTTTCAGCACGCAGGACCACGCCGCCGCCGCCATCGCCCGGGCGGGCATTCCGGTCTTTGCCTTCAAAGGTGAGTCCCTCGAAGAATACTGGCAATTCACCCTGAACGCCCTGACCCACCCCGGCGGACTCGGCCCGCAACTGGTCGTGGACGACGGCGGTGATGCCACGCTGCTGCTCCACAAAGGCTACGAAATGGAGCAGGGCGACAACTGGGTTCATACGCCCAGCGACAGCCACGAAATCGCCGTCATCAAGGACCTTTTGAAACGTTGCCGCAAGGAACGTCCCGGCTGGTTCACCCGGGCCGTCCGGGAATGGAAAGGCGTTTCCGAAGAAACCACTACCGGCGTCCATCGCCTTTATCAAATGCTCGAAGCCGGGAAACTTCTGGTCCCCGCCATCAACGTCAACGACTCGGTCACCAAATCCAAGTTCGACAATCTTTACGGCTGCCGCGAATCGCTGGCCGACGGACTCAAACGCGCCCTCGGCGTGATGATCGCCGGCAAGACCGCCGTCGTCTGCGGCTACGGCGACGTCGGCAAAGGCAGCGCCCATTCCCTCCGCGGCTTCGGTGCGCGCGTCATCGTCACCGAAATTGACCCCATTAACGCCCTGCAGGCAGCGATGGAAGGCTTCGAGGTCACCACCATCGAAGAAACCCTCGGCCGAGCCGACATCTACGTCACCGCCACCGGCAACTGCGACGTCATCACGCTGGAACACATCCTGAAAATGAAAGACCAGGCCATCGTCTGCAACATCGGCCATTTCGACAACGAGATTCAGGTGGACCGGCTCAACACCGCCAAAGGCGTAAAGAAGGTGAACATCAAGCCGCAGGTGGACCGCTACGATCTGCCCAATGGTCGGAGCATCTACCTGCTGGCCGAAGGCCGGCTGGTGAACCTCGGCTGCGCCGAAGGCCATCCCAGCTTCGTCATGTCCAATTCCTTCACCAATCAGGTCCTCGCCCAACTGGACTTGTGGCAGAACCGCCACACCTACAAAATCGGCGTCTATCGCCTGCCGAAAAAGCTGGACGAAGAAGTTGCGCGCCTGCATCTGGAAAAAATCGGCGTGAAACTGACCCGCCTGACAAAGAAACAAGCTGATTACATCGGCGTGCCGGTGGACGGCCCCTACAAGGCGGAACATTACCGCTATTAAAAACCGCTCGCACCGACCCGCCTGCGTCTGGCGAAACGGCTGCAAACGACACCGGCTTTTCAAACGTCACTGCGCAACAAACCACCCTGACGTCTGACATCGTGGGATAAATTCCACGGCTACCATCGCCGAGCCACGCGCCGCAATGGAAATGGCCTCAATCGGGCATCTTCGGAGAGGACTTAAAGGAGGAATGCGGCTTGCGCCGTCGCGGGTCCTCCCTCTACATTTCCGAAATCGCCATGCGCATCTTCCTGACAGGCGCCAGCGGCTATCTCGGCAAATAGCCCATCTCGCGGATCAAGATGGGAAGGTAGTTCGCTGGTCAAAACGAAGGCGTCGCATAGCAACGATTTAAATCGGCACGCACGGTTGGGCATTATTCAAATTCCATAGGGTGGATGAAACAGCAAATCTCCCCCGACGAAAGTTTAGTAACGTCCGCCCCGGCATAACTTTCTTCTTTTGGAAAACGGCAAGGGATTTGCTTGCGACACTGTCTCAAATATGGTAGCGCACGGCATAACAGCGCTCGTTTGAGCCGAAAATCAAACTCCAATGAAACCAACGACCATTGCCAAAACCGGATTGTCTTACGCGTGGAAACTCGCTTTCGTTGCACTTTTTAGCAGTGTCACCTTGCCAACTTCAGCGACAGGATTCCGCCTACCGGACCAGGATGCTTTCGCCACCGGGCGGGGCGAGGCCTTCGCCGCCACGGCGGACAATCCGGCGGCGATTTACTACAATCCGGCGGGCATCACGCAATTGACGGGCAACAATCTGCGCGCGGGCATTTACGGAATCTATCTCGACCCCAGCTATAAAAATCCCGCCACTGGCCAAACCTTTGACAATCAGCTTCGGTGGCATGCCATCCCGCAATTTTATTACACCTACGGCCGGACGAATTGGCCCGTCAGTTTCGGCCTCGGTTCTTACTCGCCTTTTGGCCTGGGCGTGATTTGGCCACAAGATACGGGCTTTCGCATGGCGGGCGTCGAAGGTAAAATTTTCACCGAAACGATCAATCCGGTCATGGCCATCAAACTATCGCCCACGTTATCCATCGGTGGCGGCGTGATGATCAATTACGCGAAAATCAAACTTCAGGAGGGACTTACCCCCACGCCCAACAATGACCTGTTCCAATTTGAGGGTGACGGTTGGGACGTGGGTTACAACCTGGGCGTG
>Ga0070740_10005607_pt1 | contig 11522 bp, 7 predicted proteins | sample Coa_R2_FD_67286 | JGI IMG/M metagenome (GOLD analysis project Ga0070740, IMG submission 67286) | Surface soil microbial communities from Centralia Pennsylvania, which are recovering from an underground coalmine fire - Coalmine... | ecosystem: Environmental > Terrestrial > Soil > Unclassified ...
GAAAAGGCGGCTCTCCTTTTAGAGAACGAGCGTCTTCGTTCGCGTATTGCCATGCTCGAGGCCGAGCGCGACGAGTATGCGCAGCAGAACGCGGAACTCTTCGTGCTGCAGCAGGTTTTTTCCACCATCAACTCCTCGCTCGACATCAACGACATCCTCTCCATGGTGCTGCGCGGCGTCTGCGAAGCCCTCAAGTTCAACCGCGTCATCCTGTTCGACGTCGACGACGACCACAACGTCATTCGCCGCCTCGAAGGCGACGGCAACGGTATCGTGACGCACTCGGAGGATCCCTTCGCCTACCGCGCCGGCTCGACGCTCAACGACGTGGCGCGCGGCGTGCTGCAGGTGGCGTTCGGCCATCACACCGACCCCGACTGCCCGTTGGCGGATACTCGCGGCTCCTATTGCATCGCGCCGCTGGTCGCGCGCGACGTCGTGCGCGGGATGCTCTACGTGGACGACCCGCCGGATCCGGAAGTCACCGAGAATCAGGTGCGCGTCCTGCTCGACTTCGCGGCGCAGGCCGCGATCGCGGTGGAAAACGCGCGGCTCTACGAAGAGACGCGCCGCCTTCTGGAAGAAACGCAGCGGCTGGCGCTCACCGACAGTCTGACCGGCATTCCGAACCGTCGCGCGCTCACCGAACTGCTCGACCGCGAGCTGCACAGTTCGGAACGCTACGACTCGCCCTTTGCCTTTTTGATTCTGGATTTGGACGATCTCAAGAAGATCAACGACTCGGGCGGTCACAGCCTGGGCGATCTCGCGCTCAAGCGCTTCGCCAACGTCCTTAAGAAGACGGCTCGCAAAGGCGACATCGTCGCGCGCTATGCCGGCGACGAATTCGTCGTCGTTATGACCAAGACCGATCGCGAGGCGGCCGAACACGGCGTCGAACGCATCCTCGGGGCACTGCGCCGCAACGGGCTGCAGAGCTCGATCGGCATCGCGATGTTTCCGCACGACGGCACCGACGGGCAGACGCTGTTTTTCGCCGCCGACGAAGCGCTCTATCACGTCAAGCAGGGCGGAAAGAACGGCTACCGGTTCTTCAATCGCCTGCCCGAAGTCGCCCAGGACGCCGTCTAGGCCCGGCGCCGCTTCGGCGCTCGCGGCACGCTCCTAAAGTCGTGGGAGCCCTCCTCGCGGAGTAGTATAAAGAAGACTGCGGCACGGCGAGCGGTCCACGGCTCGTGCTGCGCCATCCGCGTAAAGGTAAGGGAGTCCAGGTGATCAAGCACGACGTCGTCGTCATTGGGGGCGGCCTGGCCGGCATGCGCGCCGCGGTAGAAGCGGCCGAGCGCGGCGCCGACGTGGCCATCGTGAGCAAGATGCACCCGGTGCGCAGCCACTCGGGCGCGGCTCAGGGCGGCATCAACGCCGCGCTGGGCAACCGCGAGGACGACTCCCCCGAAAACCACGCCTTCGACACGGCCAAGGGTTCCGATTACCTCGGCGACCAGGACTGCATCGAGGCCATGTGCGCCGACGCGCCCGGCCAAATCATTTGGCTCGAGCACCGCGGCTGCATCTTCTCCCGCCTGCCCGACGGACGAATCGCCCAGCGCCCGTTCGGCGGCGCCGGCTCGCCCCGCACGTGCTACTCCGCCGACGTCACCGGCCTGGTGATTCTGCACACGCTGTGGGAGCAGCTCGAACGCTTCAACGTCAAGGTCTACGAGGAGTTCTTCTGCACCGCGCTCTGCGTCGAGGACGGCGTAGGTACGGGCGTCGTCGCCTACAACATGCGCAACGGCGAACTGGAACTCATCACGGCAAAAGCGACCATCTTCGCGACGGGCGGCGCCGGACGCATGTACGCCAAGACGACGAACGGCTACGCCTCGACGGCCGACGGCCTGGGCATCGCGTTCCGCGCCGGCATTCCGATCATGGACATGGAGTTCGTTCAGTTTCACCCGACGTCGCTCAAAGAGAACGGCGTGCTGCTCTCCGAAGCGGCGCGCGGCGAAGGCGCCTACCTGCTCAACGCCAGCGGCGAGCGCTTCATGTTCAAGTACGCGCCGAATAAGGGCGAGCTGGCCTCGCGCGACGTCGTGTCCCGCGCCGAATGGACCGAGATTCTCGAAGGCCGCGGCGTCGACGGCTGCGTGCTGCTCGATCTGCGCCACCTCGGGCGCGAAAAGATTCTGGAGCGCCTGCCCCAGATTCGCGAGCTGGCGTTGGACGCGACCGGCAAAGACGCAATCAACGATCCGATTCCGATTCTGCCGGGCATGCATTACACCATGGGCGGCATCGAAACCAACATCGACGGGCAGACGCGCATCCCGGGCATTTACGCCGCAGGCGAGTGCGCCGCCCCGAGCGTGCACGGCGCCAACCGTCTGGGCGGAAACTCGCTGCTCGAAACGATCGTCTTCGGATCGCGTTCGGCGCGCCATGCGTGCGACTACATCAAGTCTGCCGGAGAAGTCCGGCCTTCCGAACGCACGCTGCAGCGCGAGCGCGACCGCCTGGGCGCTTGGATGGCCAAGAGCGGCGGCACGCGTGCGCCCCAACTGCGGGCCGCGATGAATCAGGTCATGAGCGAGAACGTCTTCATCTTCCGCAACGAGGCGCAGCTGCAGAAGGCCGTGGACGAGCTGCTGCAGATTCGCAAGCGTTTCGACGAGGAAGTGTACGTCATGGACAAGTCCAAGACGTTCAACACCGACCTGGTCAACACGATGGAGACGGACTACCTCATCGACTCGGCCATGTGTGTCGCCTCGGGAGCGCTTGCCCGCAAAGAGTCGCGCGGAGCGCAGGCTCGCACGGATTACCCGGAGCGGGACGACGCGAATTGGCTGGTGCACACGCTGGCGTGGCGTGAAGACGGGAAAAATCCACGCCTGGACTACTCGCGCAAAGTCACCATCACCAAGTGGAGCCCGGAAGTCAGGACGTATTAATGGCGCAGATCAAGCTGGACATCTTCAGATTCGACGAGGCCGTCGACGACGTTCCGCACCGCGACGTCGTGACCGTGGACGTGCCCGAAACGACGACCGTGCTCGACGCCCTCGAGGCCGCAAAAGCCGAGGTCGACGGCAGCATCAGCTTCCGCCGCTCGTGCCGTTCGGCCATCTGCGGGTCCTGCTCCATGAACATCAACGGCGTCACGGGCCTGGCGTGCAAAACGCCGTGCAACACGGTCATGAACAAGGAAGGCACGATCAAGATCGACCCCATGCCGAACTTCCAGCCGATGCGGGACCTGGTCGTGCACATGGACCCGTTCTGGGACAAGTACACGCGCCTCAAGCCGTATCTGCAGCCTGCCGACCGCGACGAGGATCACGAGCGCGAGCGCCGCGTGAGCCCCGAGGACATGAAGAAGCTCGTCGACGTAGCCAATTGCGTCATGTGCGCGACGTGCTACGCGCTCTGTCCGGTCGTCAGCGTCGACCCCGCATTTGCCGGCCCCGCGGCGATTGCGTATGCGTACCGCTTCATCGAAGACGTGCGCGACGGCAAGCGCGAAGAACGCCTGGCGCAAATCAACGAAGATTATCTGTGGCTGTGTGCGCACTGCTACGCCTGTTCCTACTGTCCCAAGCACGTCGATCCGAACGACCGCATCATCGACGTCAAGCGGCGAACCGTTCAGGACGGCGTGATGATGAACGAACGCGGGCCGCGCCACGCGCTCGTGGTGAATAAGACGATCAAACAGACCGGAATGCTCGCCGAGACCGAAGTGATCCAAGGGACCGTCGGCCGCTTCAACATTCGCGGCCTGATGAAGATCGCGCCGCTCGGCCTGCGCATGGCGGCCAAAGGCAAGCTGCCGCCGCCGTTTCTCAAACCCATACCGAAGGTCGATGAAGTGCGGACGATCTTCGAAACGCTGGAGGTTCCGGTTCTCTGATGACTGCATCGATTTTGCCCGAAGAGCGCCCGCTGGACTCTCACAAACGCACGCACAGCGCGCAGACCAAGCGCTACGGATTCTTTCCCGGCTGCGTCGCCAAGGAGAGCTGCAAGGAGCTCTTCAACTCGACTATGCTGCTGGCCGACAAGCTCGGCATCGAGCTGATCGAACTGACCGCGGCGTCATGCTGCGGCGCTTCGGTCGTCAACGACACGAACCGCGACATCGGACGGGTGCTCAACGCCCGCACCTACGCGCAAGCCGAGGCGCTCGGCCTGGACGACATCATCACGATCTGCTCCACCTGCACCGGCCACATGCGCCTGGCGAACAAAGAGCTGCTCGAGAGCGAAGAGCGCATGACGCAGGCAAATGCGATTCTCGGCAAGTTCGGGGCGCGCTACGACGGCGGCGTGACCGTGCGGCATCTGTTGTGGATGCTGATCGACGACATCGGCCTGGACAATGTGCGCACGATGGTCGTACGCCCCCTCAACGGCCTGCGCGTCGCGCCCTTCTACGGCTGCCACATCATCCGCCCGGAGAAAGTCAACGGCTGGGAGTCGGCGCGCAACCCGCACTCGCTGGAAGATCTCATCGAAGCGCTCGGCGGTGAACCGGTCGATTATGCGGGGAAGACGCGCTGCTGCGGTTTCCACATCCAGCTCGAAAAAGAAGGCACGGCCGCCGCAATGGTCGGGCAGAACATGCGCATGGCCAAGGACAAGGGCGCCGAAGCGGTCATAACGCCGTGTCCGCTCTGCCATCTCGCGCTCGACGGGTATCAGCAAGACGCGGCATCGCGCTGGGGCCGCACCGACTTGCCGACGTTCCATCTCCCGCAGCTCGTGGCGTTCGCCCTCGGCGTCCCGGCGGAAAAACTCGGCCTCAAGAAGCACCTCATCGACCCGCGCACGGTCATGGTGGAACGCGATCTGATCGCTTAGGCTCGCCTCCGCAGGGTGTCACGCGGGAGTCACACTCCCTTCTTCGAAACGTTCTCACATAAGCCGCTGCGATTGGCCAGCGGCTTTTTGTTCTCGGGGTGTACGTTATGCGCGGCAACCTTCTTTTGGCGTCTGCCTCGGCCGTCGCGGCCGCGGCATTTCTCTCGGCATGCGGCGGAAGCGGTCCGGTCCTCACCTCACCGCAATCGTTTTCATCCTTTCAGCAGGCGGACTCCATGTCCCAACCGGCTGCTCAGGTGTACGTCTTAGGCGACGGCGGAGCAAACGCCGCCAACGTTTTCGACATGCGAATTGGCGCGGACGGAAAGTTGTACTACACGACCGTCCCGCAGATTTCGGGGACGCCTTACCCCACGAGCGGCGAGATCGGCCAATTCGATCTGAACAGCCGAACGCAGCAGTACGGTACCGTCCGGTACGCGCCCGGTTTTATCGACGAAACGGACGCCGGCGTATGGGTTCAGGAATGGAACAATGCAACCGGCAATCCTACGATCGACCGGTATAGCGCAATCGGCGGCAAAGATACGCCGATCTCCATTCCGCTCAGTCCCTTCGGCCCGAACTCCTTCGGCAACGGTATTCTCGGAGGCGTGGCCGTAACGGGCGACGGCCACGTTTGGTTCGGCTCGAACAACTCGGGGCAGATCGGCGTCATCGATCCGATGAACGATGCCGTAAGCGTGTACACACTGCAGACCCCCGCGGGCGGACAACAGCCCTCGCCGCAATTCATGGTCCTGGGCGCCGACAAGCACATTTGGGTCACGGACGCAGGCAACGACGGCGTCTTCCGCGCGGCGGCCAGCGGCGCGCACAAGGGCTCGTCGACGTTTATTCAATTGCCGCAAGGTCCGGTTGGGCCGCCGAACTTTCCGTACGTGCAGGGCATCGGGACCGCGGGGGATGGCCGCATCTACACTGGCTCGGAGTTCGCGCCGCCTCCATACGGTCAGGGTGCGCTAGACGCCGCCTTTGCAGTCGCCGCGCCGCGCTTTGAGGCCCTCAACCTGCCCAAAGCCGGCCTTTGGCCGCTCCTGGTCGCAGGTTCGAAAAATAAAGTGTTCTTCATCGACTATCATTTCGAAGGAGTCGGGATCTACGACATTGCCTCGCGTCGCATGGTGGTGCTGCCGACGGGCGTCATCAGCACGGGCGCCGGTCTCGCGATCGATTCCTCCGGCACCGCGTGGGCGAGTTGCATTACCGCCGCCGGCCAGGCGTGCATTCAACGGATCGGGCTGCCGGCGAAATGGCAGATCTACCCGTCGCGCGCGCTCACGTTGTTCTTTGTAGATTCATTCGGCGACCGAAAGCCGCCCGGGCTGCTCGGAATAGGCGAGTCGGGCGATAGCGGGCCCTTTACCGTGGTATCGTCGGACCAAACGATTTGCACCGCCGGCATGATTCCGGGTTTCGACCATAACATTCAGGTGAAACCCGTACAGCCCGGGCCGTGCACGGTGACGGTGAAGGACGCGCACGGTAGAACGGCGCGTGTCAGCGTGACGGTCGTGCTTAAGGCGGGTAACACACGAATGCAAGTGCGAGGCGGCGCGCAGATAAGGCCGGCGCATTTGCCTCGAACCTTCTAAGACTTGTCCCAAAGCTCGGGTGCGACCGGGTAGCGAAGCATGTTGCGCGCGAATCCGCGCACGCGCTCCGACATTCCGTCGAAGTAGATCTCGTAATAGAGCGGAATGACGGGCCGCCGCTCGTAGATCAGCCGTTGCATCGCGCGAAAGTCCCGCAAGCGGCGGGAAGAATCCGGCGTCGTTTGTTGATCGGCGAAGAGCGCCTCGAACTGCGGATTGCAAAAGCGGCCGGTGTTGTCGCCATCGACGTTTGCCTGCGAGCACAGGAAAACGATCGATTGCTCCGGATCGGCCCCGCCGAGCCATCCGTCGATCGTCAGCGTGAAGCGGGCGTTGCGCACGGGTCCGTCGGGTGCGTTGTAAAGCGTCAGCGGGAATTCCTTAACCGACGCGTGCACGCCGGCGTGCGCCAGGGCGGCTTGAACGATCGTCGCGGTGCGAATGTCGACTCCGTTGTTCTGAACGACGAGCAGGGCGTCCATGGGGCGGTTTCCGAGCAGCGTTCGCGCGGATGACGGGTCGAACCGCGCTGGCGGAATCGATGGGTCGAACCATGGCTCCATGACCGGCGGCAGAAACGAGCCCGCAAGCGGATAGACGCCCCGGAAGAGCCGATCGATTCCGCGCAGGTCGATGGCGTCCGCAATCGCGCGCCGCACGCGCAGCGCGCTGGTGGGAGCGCCGTGCATTTGCAGTGTCAGCCAGACGGTCGCGTTCTCCGGCGTACGCATAACGCGGATACCGCGAGCCTGCATCGCCGTCGCGAGTTGGTCGGGATACACCGGGGCGACGTCGACGTCGCCCGCTCGCAGCGCGACCAATCCCGAGTTGACGTCGGGAACCATCTGCAGCACGATGCGATCGAGCCGCGGCCGCGGCGTGAAGTACGGGTTGCGCTCGAGCACGATCCGATCGCCGCGCCGCCACTGCACGACGCGGAAGGGCCCCGTGCCGAACGCGCGATCTTCCCACGGCGCGCGCACGACCTGCGTATCTTTGAACGCGTGCGCAGGCAGGATCCCGAATGCGAAATCGGACTGCGCGAAGAGCTCGCTGACCGCTGCGTTCCAGCGCCGCTTGAGCCGGACGACGACGGTATAGCGGTCCGGTGTTTTTAGCCGCGCAATCCTGCGGTACGCGTCTTGCGAAAGCACCGGATTTCGCGAATCGAGGATCGCGCGGTACGTGAAGGCCACGTCCGCCGACGTCAACTCGGTGCCGTCTGCAAACCGGATGCCGCGCCGCAGGTGGTAGACGATCCGCCGGCCATCCGGCGCGACGTCGCCGTTCGCACGCGACGGCAACCGGGTCAGCAGCACGGGAACGAGCCGGTTTTGCGCATCCAGCCCGACGAGCGTTTGGCAGACGAGCAGGTCGTAGCCGATTGTTGCCTGGTCGTGGCCCAGCAGCGGATCGAGTGACGAGGGGTCGGAGAGGTCCGCGATGCGCAGCACGTGCGGCGCCGCGGGAGTCTTGCCGCCCCCAAATCCGGAGGAACAGCCGGCTAAGAGCGCTGCCGCCGCGAGAAAGGCCCAGATTCGCACGCTGGGGCGCTTCCCCGGCCCGTCCGCGATGTCTTGGCGGCGCCCAGCGGCAGAACGCTTCCCCTGCGGGCAAGTAGCGATGGGCCGCGCGGCGCCCCGATAACCCAAGCATGTGCACGTGCTGGCGGAACGCATGGATACCGGCTGCGGCGTTTGCCGCGGCTCTTCTCACCGGGTGCGGAGGCGGCGGCGGCGGAGCCGTGCCCACCGGGGGCCTTTTAGGGCTGCCCACGCCCACTCCGGCGCCTCACGGTGCCGGCGGAACGCCGACCCCGGGTCCCAGCAGCACCCCGCTTCCGACGCCGTCTCCCGTCGCCACGCCGACCCCCAGCGGCAGCGCGCCGTCGCACGTGATGACGTTCGCTTTTGTTTACGGCTACGGCGGTACCCCCACGACGATTCCGCTGTCCCAAATGTCTCCGTTCGTCTCCTGGGCGTTCACGGACGAACAGCACGCGGCGGCGCTGCGCACGGCCGGCATCAAGGTCGCGGTGTACACGAATTTCTGGCGCAACTATGCCTCGGACAATCCGAACGTGGGCTACGTCGATCTGAAACCGGGCGGACCGCACGCGGCCGCCGAGGCTTCCACGTGCTCGGGCACGCCGCTGTACGATCCGAATTACGGCGGCGGCTATTTGGCCGACCCGCGCTCGCCCGACGGCCTGCCGCACGCGCAAGTCATGTCGAACTATCGCTTGGGCGAATACGCACCGAATTACGATGCGCTCTTTTCCGACGACACGGGCGCCTGGGGCGACGTCGGATATCCGTGCAATTACAGTCAGTCCGCAATGGTTACGGCCGAAAACGCGCTGCACGCGGCGCTGCGGGTTCCGCTCTTCGTGAACACGCTGGGCGCCGGGCAAGATCCGATCCAGCAAGTCGCCTATGAAGGTGCGCCCAATATTCTGGGAGCGCTTTGCGAGGAGTGCTATTCGACCAATAGCGGGCTGCCCGTCACCGGAACGCGCTGGCAAGACACGGAAACGGCCGAGATCGAAACGATCGCGCAGCACAAGATCTTCTGGGCCTATCCTCGCGCGACCGGAGACGCGTCCGGCTCCATTCCGCTGCGCACGTACACTTTTGCATCGTTTCTGATGACATACGATCCGTCGCTTGCGATGTTCGAAGAAGCGCTCGCGACGCCCCATCAGTTTCCCGTGATGCCCGAAACCGGCTTGGTCCCGCTTCATCCGGTCACCACGCAATCCTCGATAGCAGGCTACCGGCAATCCAGCGGCGTGTACATGCGCGAGTTCGCCGACTGCTATTACCGCGGCTCGGCGATCGGCAAATGCGCCGTCGCCCTCAATGCGGACGGTTCGGCCGAAAGCGTCCCGTCGCAGGGCTACGCGCACACGCTGACGATCTCGGGCAGCGGAATTCTCGACGGAGGTTCGGTCTCGTTCGGCGGACCGGCGATCACGTCGCTGGCCGCGGGAACGGCCGCGATCCTGCTGCCGTAACCCCCCGGGCGTTCGAGGTCCGGCAGCCGTGCCGTGCCGAACGCGGCACGAATGGCGACCATCGGATCCTCCGCTTCCATCGATCGCGACCTGGAGTCGCTAGCAGCGGCAAAAGACGCGTGGGCGGTCTTGCCCATCGTGCGCAAGACCGCGTATCTGGAGGCGCTCAAGCGCTATACGAGCGGCGCCGCGCAAGCGTGGGTCGATGCCGCCTGCCGGGCTAAGGGTCTGCGCGAGGGTTCGCCGCTTGCGGGCGAAGAGTGGATTTCGGGGCCGTGGGCAGTCCTGTATGCGCTCAACCGCTACATCCGCACGCTCAACGCAATCGACATGCGCGGCGAGCCTCCGCTACCGCAGCTCCGCACTCGCAACGGCCAGGTCGTCGCCGACGTCTTTCCGCGCACGCTGTACGACCGGGTGCTGCTCAGCGGAATCAGCGCGCAGGTTCGCATGCGTCCCGATCTGGACGAGCGAACGGTGCGCGCGCGCTCCGGACGGTTCTACAGGGAGGTCAACCCCGCCGGTAGCGTGACGCTGGTCTTAGGTGCCGGCAATATCTCGAGCATTGCACCGCTCGACGTGCTCTATCACCTCTTGGCCAACGGTTCGGTCTGTTTGCTCAAGATGAATCCCGTCAACGAATACTTGAGCCCGATCTTCGAGCACATCTTCCATCCAATCGTCGACGCCGGCTTCCTGCGATTTGCGGGCGGCGGCGCGGACGTCGGGTCGTATCTGTGCTCGCATCCGCTAATCGACCGGATCCACGTCACGGGCAGCGAGCAAACGTACAAGGCGATCGTCGCTGCGGCGGGCGCGAGCAAGACGATCACGAGCGAACTGGGCAACGTCAGTCCGACCATCGTCGTGCCGGGGAGCTGGAGCCGCGACGACCTAGAGTTCCAAGCCGCGCACATCGCGACGCAAAAAGCCCACAATGCCGGGTTCAACTGCATCGCCGCGCAAGTGCTCGTGCTTCCGAAGGAGTGGACGCACACCGAAGCGCTGCGCAACGCGGTTGCACGCGTGCTCGAGCATGGAGAGGCGCGCCCCGAGTATTATCCCGGCGCACGCGAACGCCGCGCCGCGCTGGCCGGGGAGGGATCTCCGCTGCGAACGGTCGTCGACGTCGATGCGGCCGATACGTCGCACGCGGCGTTTACCGGCGAAGCCTTCTGCGGCGTCTTGGCTTGCGTGTGGCTCCCGGGCGGAACGGATGAATATCTGCGCCGGGCCGTCGAGTTTGCGAACACCGTCTTGCGCGGAACGCTCGGCGCGAATCTCATCGTGCATCCCAGCACGCTCCGCGCGCGCCGCAAACAGGTCGAAGATGCGATCGATTCGCTGCGCTACGGCTGCATCGGCGTGAACGCGTGGACCGGCGTCGGCTATTTCATCACCGAGACGCCATGGGGCGCGTACCCGGGACATACCCCCGAGGATCCGGGCAGCGGCATCGGGGTGGTTCACAATTCCTACTTCCTGGAGGGAACGGAGAAGAGCGTCGTGCGCGCGCCCTTTGCGCCGTTTCCGCGCAGTTGGCGCACGGGCGAGGCTGCGCTGCTTCCGCTACCGCCGTGGTTCGTCACCAACTCGCGGGCAGCGGAAATCGGTCGAGCGCTCTGCGATTTCGAGGCTTCCGGCTCGCCGCTTCACGCAGCGCGCGTCGTTCGCTTGGCCCTTGCTGCTTCAAGTCTGAAATAGCGCGAACGCCCGCGCGGGCGTGGTACAATACCAGCGCGGAGCTGTGCTTGAAAAGAAAGGGGCCGATCGTGTCCATTTCTCGCTCTGTGTATTTGCCGGCTGCCGCACTGGCCGTTGCCGCGCTGGCGGCAGCTTGCGGCGGGGCGTCGACGGCGCCGGCGGTTCAAAATGCGCTGCACTCCGCGCCGGTTACTGCGCCTTTAGCGCTCGCGGTGCGTCCGCAGGCCTTGCAGACTCCCGCACTGCTGACGATCGATTATCACAGCGGGGCGCTGGAATACTGGCCGATCCGGCCCAAGGGCGGAAAAGCGCCGATCGAGATCGCCAAATCGGTCGCGCATGGCGGCGCGATGGCGGCA
>Ga0070740_10005610_pt1 | contig 11520 bp, 8 predicted proteins | sample Coa_R2_FD_67286 | JGI IMG/M metagenome (GOLD analysis project Ga0070740, IMG submission 67286) | Surface soil microbial communities from Centralia Pennsylvania, which are recovering from an underground coalmine fire - Coalmine... | ecosystem: Environmental > Terrestrial > Soil > Unclassified ...
CGCGCGGGCGGTTTCGGCCACCAGCGGAATGATACGCGGATAAGCCATGCGCGTGGGACCGATCACGCCCAGTACGCCGGCGACCTGGCCATCGACGTAGTACGGCGCGGTGACCACGCTGCATTCGTCGAGCACGCGGTAGCCGGACTCCTGGCCGATGAAGATCTGCACCCCGTCAGCCTGCAGGCACTGGTCGAACAGCTCCAGCAGGTCGCGCTTGCGATCCAGCGCCTCGAACAAGGCGCGCAGCCGATTGAGATCGGCCAGCTCCTGGAAAGCCAGCAGATTGGTGCCCCCGGCAAGGACGTAGTCCTCGGCGTTCTGCTGCGCGGCCAGCGCGCGCTCGGCCAGCACTGCCGCCTCGCGCAGCACCTGGCCGACGCGTTTCTGCGCCTCCGCCAGATCTTCCATCAAGCGGTGACGCAGGGACAGCAGGTCGCGGCCGGCGTAGGCCTCGTTGAGCGCATTGGCGTAGCGCTCCAGCTCGGCGGCGCTGTAATCGCGTCCCACGTCGAGCACGCGGTTCTGCACCTCGCGCTGGTTGACCACCAGGATCGCCAGCACGCGCCCGCCGGACAGCGGCAGGAATTCGATGCGCCGCAACACCGCCACGTTGCGGCGCGGCACGGTCACCACGCCGGCCATCGCCGACAGCCGTGACAGCAAGGTGGAAGCGGTCTGTAGCAAGTCCGCGGGTTCGCGCGCACCGGGCAGCAGTTCCTCGGCGAGGCGGCTGCGCTCCTCGTCGGTCAGCGGTTCCGGCTCCAGGAGCGTATCGATGAAATAGCGGTAGCCCAAGGCGGTGGGCACGCGGCCCGCGGAGGTGTGCGGCGAGCTGACGAAGCCCAGCTCTTCCAGATCGGCCATGACGTTGCGGATCGTCGCCGAGGACAAATCCAGGCCCCCCGCGCGCGCCAGGGTGCGCGAACCCACCGGCAGACCGTCGCGCACATAGCGCTCGATCAGGAGCTTGAGCAGCTCCGCAGCACGGGGATCCAGCTCGGTCGAAGGTTGGGCCATATCACACTGCTCGCGCTCGCGGCCAGCCGCATGCTACCAAAACCAGCCGCCGGGGCGTTTCGTGATAATTTGCGCGCCGGGCGGAAAATCAAGTGCGAAACTCCGGCGCATGCCAAGCTCCATCCGCATCGGCCTGATCGGCAAACGCGGCGACCCCCGCGCGGCGCAGACGCTGTCCGCCTGCGCGCGCCTGCTGCTGGAGAGAAGGGCCGCAGGCCACATCGCCGAAGTCCTGGTGAGCGCCGACACCGCGATCGCCGAGGCGGGCGTCGAGGCGGTGTCCGCCGAAGCGCTGGCGCGGCGCTGTCAGCTCGCCGTGGTGGTCGGCGGCGACGGGACCCTGCTCGCCGCCGGGCGGCTGCTGGCGCCCCACGGCGTGCCCATTCTGGGCGTCAACCAAGGCCGCCTGGGCTTCATGGTGGACGTCCGCCCCGAAGAGCTGCCCGAGGCGCTGGACGCCCTGCTGCGCGGCGAGGCGCTGGTCGAGGAACGCCTGCTGCTGGCTGCGCGCGTGCTGCGCGGCGACAATGCGCCGACCGCCGAACAGCTCGCCGTGAACGACGTGGTCCTGCGCAACCAGGCCAGCATCCGCATGCTGGAGTTCGAAACCTGGCTGGGCCGAACAGGCGAATGGGAATTCATCAGCCGCCATCGTGCCGACGGCATCATCGTCTCCACGCCCACCGGCTCGACGGCCTATGCGCTGTCCGGCGGCGGGCCGGTGCTGCACCCCGCCCTCTCGGCGATCGCGCTGGTGCCGATCTGTCCGCATACCCTGTCCGACCGGCCGATCGTGGTCCCGGCGGACCGCGGGATCCGCATCGTGCCCTGCGGCGACGTGAGCGGCGCCGCGCTCACCTTCGACGGCCAGCTCGGCGAGCCGCTCAAGCCCGGCGACACGGTCGAGATCGTCCGCGCGCCGCAGGCGCTGCGTCTGCTGCATCCCCCGCGCTACAACTATTTCGAGCTGCTGCGCGACAAGCTGCACTGGGGCCGCAGCCCGGCAGGGATCACCGACCGGGCTTGAAGTTCGCATGCTCCGCCACCTGCACGTGCGCAACCTCGCCGTCATCGAGGCGCTGGACCTCGAGTTCGCGGCGGGCTTCAACGTGCTCACCGGGGAAACCGGGGCCGGCAAATCCATCCTCATCGACGCGCTCGGTCTGGCGATCGGCAGCCGCGCGGAAAGCGTGCTGGTGCGCCCGGGCGCCGAGCGCGCCGAAGTGACCGCCGAGTTCGACCTCGCCGACGTGCCCGAGGCGCTCGCCTGGCTGCGCGAACGCGAGCTGCTGGCCGACGACGGAGAAAACGTCTGCACCATCCGCCGCATCGTCCAGAACGAGGGCCGGACGCGCGCCTTCATCAACGGCAGTGCGGTGACGGCGGGCGAGCTGCGCGCGCTGGGCGAGTCCCTGGTCGAAATTTTCGGTCAGGGAGAAAGCCGGCTGTTGCTGCACTCCGAGGTGCAGCGGCAACGGCTCGACGAGTACGGCGGTCACGCCGCCGAACTCGCCGCCGTGGCCGCTGCCGCCGCGGCGGTGAGCGAAACCGAGGCGCGCATCGCGCGGCTGCGCTCGGCGGCTTCCCGCGATCCGGCGCGGCTCGATGACTTGCGCCACCAGTTGCAGGAACTGGAAGCGCTGCACCTCGAACCGCAGGAACCGGCACGGCTCGACGCCGAGCACAAACGTCTGGCCAACGCGGGCCGGCTGCTCGAAGACGGCGGCCGCGTGCGCGAACTGCTCGGCGGGGGCGAAGCCGGGGAAGACGGCATCGACGCCCGTTTGTCCCAGGCGCGGAGCTTGCTGCGCGGACTCAAATCCCTGCACGACGGCATGGGCGACATCGAAGCGGCGGTCGAAGCCGCCCAGGTCCAAGTGCGCGAAGCCGACGCCGCACTGCGCCGCTGGCTCGCACGCCTGGAACTCGATCCGCAGCGCCTGGCCGAGGTCGAGCGGCGTCTGGCGGCGATCCACGACCTCGCGCGCAAGCACCGGGTGCGCGCCGACGAGCTGCCGGATCTGCAAGCGCGGCTGGGCGGGCAGCTCGCGGAACTCGAGGGCGCGGCCGAGAACCTGGCAGCGCTGGAAAAGCAACGTAAGGCGCGGCTCTCCGAATACCACAGCGCGGCGCTGAACTTGAGCCGCGCGCGGCGCCAGGCCGCCGCGCGGCTCGCCGCTGCGGTGACCGAGCGCGTGCGAGCCTTGGGCATGCCGCACGCGCACTTCGAGGTGTCGGTGGAACCCGCCGCACGCCAGGCGCCCTCGCCGGTGGGCGAGGACACGGTGCGCTTCGATTTTTCCGCCAATCCCGGCCAGCCGCCGCGGCCGCTGTCCAAGATCGCCTCCGGCGGCGAACTGTCGCGCCTGAGCCTGGCGCTCAACGTCTGCCTGCAGGAAGCCCATGACGCCCGCGGCGCGGCGGCCACGATGATCTTCGACGAAGTGGACGCCGGCATCGGCGGCGCTCAGGCGGAAATCGTCGGCCGAGCGCTCCGCGCGCTGGGCGAGCGGCGCCAGGTACTCTGCGTCACCCACCTCGCCCAGGTCGCGGCGCAAGGCGCGCAGCATTACGCGATCCGCAAGGAAACGCGCGGCGGGGCGACTTACACGAGCGTCGAACGGCTCGACGCCGAGCGGCGCGTGGCCGAGCTGGCGCGCATGCTCGGCGGCCAGCAAAAAACCGGCGCGACGCAGGCGCTGGCCAAGGACCTGCTGCGGCAGGCGCAGAGCGCCTGAAGTCGGCCTTCAGTGCGCGCCGGTATCGTCCGGTCGATCAGCCGCTTTCTTGTCGCCGTCCTTGATCTCGGTGACGGCATGGTGGGCGGCGTGCCCCACGTCTTGCGCTGCCTGGTGCGCGGCATGACCCACCGCTTTGGCGCTCTTCTTCGCGAAATGCCCCGCCTGTACCGCGCCTTTCTTGACGCCGTGGGCGGCCTCGACCGCGCCTTCCTTCACGCCATGCGCGACGTCCTTGGCTCCCTGCTTGACGTCCTGCACCGGGCTGCGGTCGGCCGGCGGGGTTTCGTCGGCAAACGCCGGAACCGCCGCGCAAGTCAACAGCGCCATGGCGACCAACAAATTAGGCTTCATCGCAATCCCTCCGGGTCTTGAACCCTCAAGCGTGCAGCTTGCGCTGCGGCGCGGTCTTGAGGTGGGGGCAGCTCTTGCGCTGACACTCCACGTACATGATCAGGCTGTGCTCGACCAGCCGATAACCGAGTCCTTCGGCTTTCTCGCGCTGGCGCTTTTCGATGACCTCATCCTCGAATTCGTCCACGTGCCCGCACTTGATGCACACCATGTGATCGTGATGATGGCCGCGCTCCAGCTCGAACACCGCATGGCCGCCTTCGAAATGGTGGCGCGTGACCAGCCCGGCGGACTCGAACTGGGTCAGGACCCGGTACACGGTGGCCAGCCCGATCTCCTCGCCGGAATCGAGCAGACGGCGGTAGATTTCTTCGGCCGAAAGATGACGGTCGCTGCTGTGCTCGAGCATCTCCAGGATCTTGAGCCGCGGCAGCGTCACTTTCAGCCCGGCGTTTCTGAGGTCTTGCGATTCCACGTCCGTACGACCCATCCGCACGCTAAGATGGGCTATTATGGCACCCTGATGGTCTGCGACAAATCCATGCGTGGTCTCTACTGGGCACTGCTTTTTCCCTGGCTTTTCGCGGGGCTCGCCGGCTGCTCCATCGTCTACAAGTTGCCGACTCGCCAGGGCAATGTCATCGAGCAGAAACAGCTCGACCAGTTGCAACTCGGCATGACCAAGGAGCAGGTGCAGTTCCTGCTTGGCACGCCGATCGCGACGGATCCGTTCCGCGACGATCGCTGGGACTATCTCGGTTATTACAAGAGCCCGCGCGGCGAGGTCAGCAGCCGCACGGTGACGCTGTTCTTCGACGACGGCAAGCTCATCCGGATGAAAGGCGTGCAACTCGCGGCCAACGACAAGGCCGCCGTGCCGGTGGATGTGGAGACGCTCGCGCAACAGCGCAAGAAAGACCAAACCGACCAATCCCGCGACGAGGCGGCCAAGGACAAACAAACCGGGGTTGCCATTCCCGCGCCGTGACGCGGGCGCCCGCTCACCGGCGACGGGCGCGCCGGCGCCGCGCCTGCCGGGGATCGACGGGCAAGGGGCGGTAGATCTCCACGCGCTCGCCCGCTGCGAGCGGCGTGTCGGGATCGCGCACCTGGCCGTACACCCCGTAGCGGCAGCGCCCGGGATCGAGTTCCGGGAAGTCGCGGAAGATCGCGGAACGCTCGACCGCCTGGCGCAGCGTGGTCCCCGCGGGCACGGTCAGCCGCACGACGCGGCTGCGTGCCGGCAAGGCGCAGACCACCTCGATCTCGATCTCCATCATCACGCTCGCCTTCATCACGCTCGCCTTAACCGCGGAACGCGTCGTTGCCGGTCGAAACGGCCGGCCCAGCGCGGATTCCATCAAGCTCGGCCACGCATTTCGGGCGACCTCGTAACGGATGCGGGATAATCATCGAACCATGGCCGATGCCCAGTTCAGCGAAGCGCCGCGCATCATCGCGCTCAACCGCCGCGCGCGTCACGACTATTTCATCGAAGACCGCTACGAAGCCGGCCTCGCCCTGCAAGGCTGGGAAGTGAAAAGCCTGCGCGCGGGCAAGGCGCAGATCACCGAAGCCTACGTGATCCTCAAAAATGGAGAGGCCTGGCTGCTCGGTGCCCACTTCACGCCGCTCAAGGAAGCCTCCACCCACGTCCACCCCGATCCCACCCGCACCCGCAAACTGCTGTTGCACGAGCGGGAGCTCGCGCAGCTCATCGGCAAAGTCGAACGTGCCGGCTACACGCTCATTCCGCTCGACCTGCACTGGACCCGCGGTCGTGCCAAGCTGTCCGTGGGTCTCGCCAAGGGCAAGAAGCAGCACGACAAGCGCGCCGACCTGAAACGCCGCGCCTGGGAGCGGGATCGGGATCGCCTGCTGCGGTCGGCAGGTCGCTGAAGGCAAGCGTTCTGCGTCAATCACGGCACTCCAGCCGACATTTCTTGTCATATACTGTGGACTACACGGGGGTGACCAGGGCTCGACGGCGACTGGAAATCCAACGTGCATGCCGAGGTGCGGTGGTCCTCGTAAAACCCTTCCGCAACAAGCTAGTTGCGAACGACGCGAACTACGCCCTCGCCGCCTAATCCCGGCGAGCGGTCGCCCGGCCGGTGTTGATGCCGCCGACGCGACCGTCGACTCTCATCAACTCGCGGTGAAACCGGCCACCGGTCGATCCGTTAAACCTTAAAGAGTGGCTAAGCGGACGTGTTCCGTGCCCCTCCGGCAGCGTCCGACGAAAAACAAAGAGCGGGCTAAGCATGTAGATCGAAGGACGGAAGGTTGTCGGACGGCGGTTCGATTCCGCCCACCTCCACCATTTCAGCCAGGCCGCTTCCCGAGCGGCCGTCATGACGGGCATCGCAGAAAATCTCAGCCGTTCGAGTCAGGCTGCCCCATAGAAAATCCATTATTCATTGGCATTTTCGCAAGGGCATTTTCGCAAGTCTGACGACCGACTCAGGTCATTCGGTTCGATTCTTGCTCATCGTTTTGACATAGACTAGTGTCAAGTTAGCCGAGCGGCTCGGGAGGGATCCGCCGGCACACCGGAGAGACTGGCGCCACCGTAAAAATCCACGCGGCGACGTGAACCACGCATCCGACAAGCGCAAGGACTCGTGGGGCGCGTCCCCGCAGGCGCCGGAACGAAATCTGTGACTGCGCGGCGATTGCCGCAGTGCAGCCACAAAAGTAAAGAGCAATGACCGAAAATCACCTCGTCTTCATCGTCATGGATAGCTGCCGCTACGACAGCTACGCCGCCGCCCGCAAACCGAACATGGACCGCATCGGCGCAGGCACCCGGCGCTATTCGTACGCTTCGTGGACCAGCCCTTCGCATTACACCTACCTGATGGGCATGATCCCGCACGACAGCCCGCAGGGCGTGTTCGCTTCCGAGGTCTACAAGAAGGAATTTTCCAAGTGGGTCGGCCGGCTGGGAATCCCCGGCCTTTCGTTCAAGACCTTCGTGCCCCAGCTCTCCCTGCCCCACGTCCTGCAGCAGCACGGCTACCGCACCTGGGCCAAGGTCTCCCTGCCGGTGCTCAATCCGCTGTCGCATCTCAACCGGCATTTCGACGACTACAAGCTGATGCCCAACCACAACGACTTTGCCGGCATGGTCCGCGAGATCGAGTTCGACGAATCCGAACCGCAGTTCTACTTCCTCAATCTCGGCGAGACCCATTATCCGTACATGCTCGATCCTCAATCCCTACCCCACATCTCGGGCGTTCACGGGGTGTTCAAACGGATGGATGATGAGCTGGGCAAGAGTACCGAAGGCCGCTTTTTCGACGAGGAACAGATGAAATCGCTGCACGCGCAGCAGGTGCGCTGCGTGGAATACATCGATGGCCTGCTCGGCGCACTGCTCGACAAGGCGCCGAAGAACACGCATTTCATCGTCACCGCCGATCACGGGGAATGTTTCGGAGAGGGCGGCTATTTCGGCCACGGGCCGATCGTCCACGAAAAAGTTTTGGAAGTGCCGTTCCTGGAGGGCCTGCGTCCCTGAATCGGGACGCGGCAACTTCGGCCAGGCACGCAGCCCGACGCTGGAGGCTTACGCAGTGGATACCCGTTTCGAAATCTTCGCCCTCACGCCCGCCGACGCCGCCCACCCCGGCCTCGCAGTGGCCGCGGCCGCAGCATCCGGCATCGGCGTGCTTGACCTGGAATTCTGCCGCGATCCGGAGCTCGCGCGGCGCAATTTCGGTTTACTGCGGGATGCCGCTGAAAGCCGCATCGGCTTGCGTCTGACGATCGGTAGTCTGGAGCTGGCCCGGCGGCTGTTGGCAGACGCCGCCGCGCGGGAACTCCATCTGATCTTCGCCGGCTCGCCCGCCGAGCAGGCCCGTCTGCACCGAGAATTGTCCCCCGCCCCGGCACACCGCGTTCTGGCCGAAGTCACCGACGCCGGCGCCTTGACCGACCTGCACTATCCGCTTCAAGGGCTCATCGCCAAGGGCCACGAGGCCGGTGGCTGGGTCGGCGCCGACACCAGCTACATCCTGCTGCAGAAACTCCTGGGTCGTTCGCCGCCGTCGATCCCGGTCTATGCCCAGGGCGGCATCGGCTTGAACAGCGCCGCGGCCTGCCGTGCGCTGAGCGCCGCCGGCGTGGTGCTCGACGACCAGCTCTGGCTCCTGGCCGAATCGCCGCTGTCCCAGGCGCTGCAGGACGAACTCGCCCGCCTCAACGGTTCGGAAACGCGCCTGTATGGCGAACTGCTGGACGCGCCTTGCCGCGTCTATGCGCGCCCTGCGGCACCGGCGCTGAAAGCCGCGGAGGAAGACCACCGCCTGGCCTCGGCCGGCGAGCTGCCGACGGACGAGTGGCGCAGGCGCTTGAACGACGCCATCGGTTGGACCGCGAATGGCGCGGGCGAAGACCGCCTGCTGCCCATCGGCCAGGGCATCGGTCTGGCGCGCGCCTACCGCGACCGTTATCGATCCGTCGCGAGCCTGGTCAAGGCCCTGCGCAAGACGAGCCTCCACAACATCGAAACCGCCGCGCGGCTCGACTTCCTCGCGCCCGGCGGCCCGCTGGCCGCGGCCAACGGCACGCGCTATCCCCTGGCGCAAGGGCCGATGACGCGCGTCTCCGACAACGCCGAGTTCGCCTACCAGGTGGCCAAACACGGCGCCCTGCCTTTCCTCGCGCTCGCGCTCATGCGCGGCCCTCAGGTGCGCGAGCTGCTGGCAGCCACGCGCGCGAAGCTGGAAGCCGAAAAACTGCCCTGGGGCGTGGGCCAGTTGGGTTTCGTGCCGCAAGCCCTGCGCGAGGAGCAGTGCGCGGAAATCTGGAACTGCAAACCCACGTTCGCGCTCCTCGCCGGTGGCCGGCCGGACCAGGCCGCGGAATACGAAAAGCGCGGCATTCCCACTTATATCCACGCCCCCGCACCGGCTTTGCTCAGGATCTACCTGGAGCAAGGCGCCCGGCGCTTTGTCTTCGAAGGCCGCGAGTGCGGCGGCCACATCGGCCCGCTGGCTTCGTTCCCGCTGTGGGAGCAGATGATCGAGGTGCTGCTCGCCGAAGTCCCCAAAGGCAGGGAAGCCGATTACCACCTGCTGTTCGCCGGCGGCATCAGCGACGCGGCCTCCGGCGCCATGCTCGCCGCGCTCACCGCGCCGCTGGCCGCGCGCGGCTTCAAGGTCGGCGCGCTGATGGGCACCGCCTATTTGTTCACGCGCGAGATCGTGGCCTCCGGCGCCATCGTGCCCGGCTTCCAGGAGCAGGCGCTGCGCTGTACCCGCACCGTGAATCTGGAAAGCGGCCCTGGACATTCGACCCGCTGCGCCGACACGCCCTTCGCCCAGCATTTCTACCGCGAGCGGCGCAGGCTTTTGAAAGAGAACCGTCCGGTCGAGGAGATCCGCGACCGGCTGGAAGACCTGAACCTCGGGCGCCTGCGCGTGGCTTCCAAAGGCCGCGACCGCGACGCCTCCGGACAGTTGATCGAGGTCGCGGCCGAGCGCCAGCGCGCCGAAGGCATGTACATGATCGGCCAGGCCGCCACCCTGCACGACGCCGTGCGCGACCTCGAAACCCTGCACCGCGACGTGACCGCTGGCGCGACGGCGCGCCTGCGCGAACAGGCCCATGCGCGCGCGGCGCGGATCGCGGCCGCCAGGCCCAGCGAGATCGCCATCGTCGGCATCGGCACCTTGCTGCCCAAGGCCGGCGACGCGCGGCGCTACTGGCGTAACATCCTCGACCAGGTGCGCGTGCTGCGCGAGGTGCCGGCCGAGCGCTGGGACTGGAAGCTGTATTTCGACGCCGACCGCAACGCGCGCGACAAGATTTATTCGCGCTGGGGCGGCTTCCTCGAGGAAGTGCCCTTCGATCCCATCGCCTACGGCATTCCGCCGAAGTCGATGAAATCCATCGACCCGATGCAGTTGCTGACGCTGGAAGTCGCGCGCCGCGCGCTGGCCGACGCCGGACTGGCCGACGGCGACTTCGACCGCGAACACGCCTCCATCATCCTTGGCGCCGGCGGCGGGCTGGGCGATCTCGGAACCCAGTACGCGGTGCGCGCGGAGCTGCCGCGCTTCGTCGCCGATCCCGAGGCCGAGGTCTGGGAACGGCTGCCGGAATGGACCGAGGAATCCTTCGCCGGCTCGCTGCTCAACGTCGCCGCCGGCCGCGTCGCCAACCGGCTGGACTTCGGCGGTGTCAACTTCATCGTCGACGCCGCCTGCGCGTCCTCGCTCGCCGCAGTGGCGATGGCGATCAACGAACTGGAGTCCGGGCGCAGCAATATCGTCCTCGCCGGCGGCGTGGACACGGTGCAGTCGGCTTTCGGCTTCATGTCGTTCTCCAAGACCCAGGCGTTGTCGCCGGATGGCCAGCCCAAGACTTTCGATCAGTCCGCCGATGGCATCGCCATCAGCGAAGGCTTGGCGATCGTCGTGCTCAAGCGCCTGGCCGACGCCGAAGCCGATGGCGACCGCATCTACGCCGTGATCAAGGCCTGCGCCGGCTCCTCCGACGGCAAGGCCCTGGGCCTGACCGCGCCGCGACCGGAAGGCCAGAAGCGCGCGCTGCGCCGTGCTTATGCGCAAGCCGGGTTCTCACCGGCCACGCTGGGACTGATCGAGGCGCACGGCACCGGCACGCCGGTGGGCGACCGCGCCGAAGCGAAAACCATCACCGAAACGCTCCTGGCAGAAGGCGCCCCGCCGCGCGCCTGCGCGGTGGGCTCGGTCAAGACCCTGATCGGCCACACCAAGGCCAGTGCCGGCGTGTGCGGTCTGATCAAGGCCGCGCTGGCCCTGCACCATCGCACCCTGCCCGGCCATTACGGCGTCAGCAAGCCGATCGAGGCCATCGCCGACGAACGCTCACCCGTGTATCTGCTCAAAGAGCCGCGGCCGTGGCTCGCGCACCCCGACCATCCGCGCCGCGCCGGCGTTTCCGCCTTCGGCTTCGGCGGCACCAACTTCCACGCGGTGCTCGAAGAATACGCAGGACAGCGCGCCGCGCCCGGCGCCCTCGACTGGCCTTGGGAGCTGTTTTGCTTCCATGCAGCGGACGAGCAACGACTCGCCGTCGAACTCGGCCGGCTCGTCACCGCCCTCCGGCAGGGCGGCGAACCGAACCTGCGCGATCTGGCCTACAGCCTCGCCTGTGCTCACGAAGCGCGGTCCGGGGCTGGCGTGAGCCTGGCTCTCGTGGCCAAGGATCGCGACGGCCTGCTCGCCGATCTGGAAGCCGTGCTCGCCAAACTGGAGGGCCGCAGCGACAAGCCGCTGCCGCCGTCGGCACGCCTGGGCCGCGGCGAACGCCGCGGCGCGCCGGTCGCCTTCCTGTTCCCCGGCCAGGGCGCGCAGTACGTCAACATGGGCCGCGAGGCGGCGCTTTACCTCGACGAGCTGCGCGGCGCGCTGGA
>Ga0070740_10005615_pt1 | contig 11512 bp, 10 predicted proteins | sample Coa_R2_FD_67286 | JGI IMG/M metagenome (GOLD analysis project Ga0070740, IMG submission 67286) | Surface soil microbial communities from Centralia Pennsylvania, which are recovering from an underground coalmine fire - Coalmine... | ecosystem: Environmental > Terrestrial > Soil > Unclassified ...
ATCCGCGTACGTGCCATTGCTGATCATTCTGTTCGGGCAGTGCATCAACGCCACGGCAGGCCCCGTGGGATTCCTGATGACGATGACCCGTTACGAGCGTGAAGCGCCCTGGTTCACCGGCAGTGCGGCATTGTTGAACGTACTGCTCAGCCTCGCGCTGATACCACCATTCGGCCTGATCGGCGCAGCGGTCGCTACATCCTCGTCCACCATCGCATGGAATCTCGCATCGTTGGCGTTCGTGCGCCGCAAGCTCGGCGTCAATCCCACCATATTGCCCATGTCTTCGTAATGATGCTGCCGGACTTTTTCATCGTTGGCGCACCCAAGTGTGGCACCACGGCCATCTCGGAGTATTTGCGCAGCCATCCGCGCGTATTCATGTGTCACCCCAAAGAGCCACATTATTTCGCAATGGACATGCCCGGTTTTCGACACGTCAATGACTGGCAGGACTACCGGTCTCTTTTTCGGACAGCCAGCAGTGATTGTCTTGCCGCCGGCGAGGCGTCGGTGTTCTATCTCTATTCTGAAGTCGCCGCCACGGAGATCCGCAAGAACATACCTTCAGCGCGGTTGTTGATCATGCTTCGCAATCCGCTCGATCTGGCCGCCGCCATGCATGCACAGGCATTGCTATCCCGCGAAGAGAACGTTACGGACTTCGCTTGCGCCTGGCGTTTGTGTGAGGAGAGGCGGCGAGGGCGCAAGGTGCCGCGTCATTGCCGCGACGCGAAGATCCTCTTCTATGACCGATTGGCGTTGCTGGGACATCAACTGCAGCGCCTGTTGACCGTCTTTCCGGAGAATCAGGTCAGATGGTGGTTTTACGAAGACTTCGCCGGCAACCCGGGCGATGTGTACCGGGAAATTCTGACCTTCCTCTCGGTACCGGACGACGGCCGCCGGGAATTCCCTGCGGTCAATGCACGCCGCCGGGCGCGTTCGCAAATGCTGGCGCAATTCACCCAGAAGACGCCGAAGATCCTGCTGAGCACCGCCATGCAATTAAAGCGTCATCTCGGCGTCCGGCGATGGGGAGTGCGGACCGCCTTGCGCCGTGCGAATTTCGTTCCGGCGTCCAGGCCCGCGTTGCCGCCGCTCCTGCGAGCGGAGATGCAGGCGTACTTCGCCCCCGATATTCGATTGCTGCAAGCGATTACCGGCAGAAATCTCGATCATTGGCTGGGGGATTCGGTTTGAAGCTGGCACTGGTCATCTCCTCTTTGTGCGGCGGCGGCGCCGAGCGTGTCATGGCGACGCTCGCCAACGCCTGGACCGAACAAGGCGTAGAGGTCACATTGATCACGCTCGCGCGGCGCCGCACGGACGATTACCCGCTTGATCCGGCAATCACTCGCATCGAGCTGGACAAGAAGATGGAATCGCGAAATCCGCTCCATGCGCTTTTCAACAACTGGGCGCGCATATGCGCATTGCGCAACGCGATACGCTCTTGCCAGCCGGACGCGGTGATCAGCTTCATTGCCGTCACCAACATGCTCACGGTGCTGGCCACTACGGGATTGCGATTGCCGGTTATCGTCGCCGAACGCACCTTCATAGGCGCGAAGACCCCGAGAGGCATCTGGAGCAAATTGCACGGCCCGCTGTACCGGCGCGCGGCTGCAGTCGCAACCGTGACGCAGCGCGGTGCCCGCTACATGGAAGAAAAGTTCGGCTGTGCGGTGACCGTGATACCGAATCCGGTTCCCTTCGCGCCGCTTGAGGCGGCGACAAAACCTTCATGCCGCGAGGAGAACAGCGAGCGTCACACCATACTGGCCGTCGGTCGGTTGATGCCGGTGAAAGGATTCGACCTCCTGATTGAGGCATTCGCCCGGGTTGCCGAAAGCTATCCGAATTGGAATCTGCGGATTCTGGGAGAAGGTCACTTGCGCGAACCTCTGGCGCAATCAGCCACGCAAAGAGGCTTGTCGGGGCGGGTTTCGATGCCCGGTTTTATCGATGATGTTCGCGCCGAAATGCAGCAAGCCGATCTGTTCGTCCTTTCTTCCCGCTTCGAAGGTTTTCCCATGGCCTTGCTGGAAGCCATGTCCGAAGGCTGTGCGTGCATCAGTTTCGACTGTGAGACAGGCCCTCGAGAACTGATCAAGCATGGGGAGAACGGCTGGCTAGTGCCGGCGGGCGATGTTGCGGCATTGGGCAAAGCACTCGTCACCCTGATGGGAGACGCGGCCCTGCGACAACGCCTCGGCGAGCATGCTCGCCAAGTGATCAAGACGTATTCATTGCCAGCGGTCCTGGACCAATGGAATGCCTTGATTAATGCTGTTGTTTTCCCACACGCTCCTTCGAGCCATGAGCGCCATTTGCGAAATGCAATTCGATAATCCACGAACTATAACGGTCAACCGGCCGCGCGTTCTTTTCCTCGCCCGCTCGCTGCATCAGGGCGGCGCCGAGCGCCAACTGGTGGCGCTTGCATCGGGCTTGCATCGGCGCGGGTGGCCCGTGACGGTGGTGTGCTTCTACGGAGGAGGCACGTTCCAGAAGGATCTCGAAGCTGCGGGCGTGCCGCTGATCGATCTGAAAAAAAGCGGCCGCTGGGACGTTTTCGGATTTTCATGGAGACTGTGGCGCGTTTTCCGCGAGGCCGACGCCGATATCGTGCACGGCTATTTGACCGTGGCGAACATGTTGACGTTGCTGGCACGCGTTGCACATCGCCGCACCAAGGTGATCTGGGGCGTCCGGTCGTCGTTCATCGATCGCGAAAAGCGCGATTGGCTCGCCCGATTGACCTTCCGGCTCAGCTGCCGGCTCGCACGCTTTGCCGACAGCATTATCGTCAACTCCGAAGCGGGCGCGGCCCACCACGTGGCGTTGGGCTATCCGGAAGCGCGCATCAGGGTGGTCCACAACGGCATCGACACACAGCGATTCCGGTTCGATGACGAAGGCCGCGAACGCATGCGCCGGACATGGAGTATTCCGGACATCTCCGTGCTGGTCGGCCTGGTGGGCCGCATCGACCCGATGAAGGATCATCCGACGTTCCTGCAAACCGCAGCGCTATTGGCCGCTCGTGATCCCTGCTGGCGATTCGTCTGCGTGGGCGGAGGCAAGCCAGACCTTGTTCAAGCGGTCAAATCACAAGCGGAGCACCTGGGTTTGAATGATCGGCTCATCTGGGCTGGGCCGCAGGACGCCATGGCTGCGGTGTATAGCGCCTTGGACATCGCCGTTTCGACTTCGTACGGAGAAGGATTTTCAAACGTCATCGCAGAGGCCATGGCGTGCGGCCGGCCGTGCGTGGTCACGGAGGTCGGTGATTCGGCCGCCATCACGGGCGATTCAGGAATATCCGTCCCGCCGAAGAATGCGGCTGCACTGTGCGACGCCATCGAGCGTATGCGCCGGAAGTTGATGGACGAAGAGAGCACTCTCGCACGGAATGCCAGGTCCCGGGTCGTGGAGCGGTTCGGGATGGACAAGCTGATCGAGCGGACCGAAGCGGCGCTCAATGCATTGCACCGCGGCGAACAACACCGAGAAGTCTCCCCAGTGTCATGAAAGCCGTATTGCTCCCGCGCTCGCCCATGGATGCGCTGCTGATCGGCTTCGTTTTCTGGTTCGGCAGTTACGCCCCCGACTATGTTTTCAGGACGCATGGTCTCAAACCCTTGTACTCCTACTTCGCCCTGATAGGCCTGTCCGTTTTTTATTCGATCGCGCGCGGAGCCGCCACGGGAACACTGGACATCCTGAGAGAAAGACGAATCCGCTGGTTTCTTGCCTGGCTGCTCGCTTACGTGGCGTATGGCGCATTGACCTTCCAGGAGGGATCACAAAGCGATATTGCAACACAGGTACTGACTACTTTGATCGAAATGGTCATGCTGGGTTTCTCGTTTTCCGCGCTAATGGTCAGTCGCAGAGGATTGAGACTAGCCGGTGCGACGTTCGTGCTGCTGGCCATTTTTGATGTCATGACGTTTGCATTGGATTTTTTTCATCCCACTTTCTCGGAAATACCCGGGCGTGCTGCCGGTCTCTATATCAATCCCGATGTAGGTGCTTATGCGCTGTCAATGATCATGCTGTGCGCGTTCGAGACAGTGCCACGTCGATTGAGGTGGTTATTCGTGCTGGCCTGCGGCATTGGCGTGCTGCTCACGTTTTCCCGCTCCGGCTGGATGCTGTGGGGAATCGGCGTTGCCTGGATGGGCTGGCAGGGTGAATCTCGCAGTGGCTTGAAAAAAATCGTAGTGACCACCGCCTGCATCGCCTTGGGAGCCGGATTTCTTCTAATGGTGTTCTTTGGCGGGCTGGGGTCAATGCTGCAGAACACCGCCATTGGCAGCTATCTCGACGCGAATACCCTTGCTCGACTCGGAGTGGGTGCCTCTTCGCTTTCCGGTCGCTCCGCTGACCTGCACAGAGAGGAAATATGGTACTCGTTCGACCAAATCGGAAGGAGTCCGCTGTTCGGACATGGGCTCGGGTACGTATATGAGTGGGAACTACCCGTCGGCCCTCACAACATGTATCTCAGATTTGCCGTCGAAGGCGGCCTGCTCGGATTATTTTTCTATCTCCTGCTGATGGCTTTGTTGTGGTTCACATCCAGGGGAATCGACCGAGTGCTCGCGTTGCAAATAATCATCGGAAGCTTCTTCAACCACAATATGCTCGAAATCCCCACTGTGATCTTGGTAATGGCGTTCATGCTCGCTCGCGCCGGGATGCGGTGGCACCAGCAACGGAGTGAAGCCCTGGTATTTCGGAACAACTTTGCGTGAGGATATGCCACATCATTACCGGTCTGGATAGAGGCGGCGCCGAACTTGCGCTGTGCGGACTCCTTGAGACATTGGGCCAGCCCGAACAGACCGTGGTGGCTTTGGGTGGTGACAGCCCATTGAGTGCTCGCGTGGCGAAGGTGGCCGAACTTCATCACTTGGGAATGAAGGTTGGGCGAGCCGGCCCCGGTGATCTGCTCCGGCTGCGGCACCTTCTGCACGGGAGAGGACGGCCAGATGTGATCCATGCATGGATGTACCACGCGAATCTGATGGCAGCACTCGCATCGTTCGGCTTGGGCATTCCCCTGATATGGGGAGTTCACCACTCGCTGAGCGATTTGCCGAACGAAAAACGCAGAACACGGGCGGTGATTCGCGCGACCGCGCTGCTGTCGAATGTTCCGGATCGTATCCGCTATGTTTCCGCGGTGGCGGCAGAGCAACACCAGCGCGCGGGCTTTTCGAGGAAGCACACGGTAATCATTCCGAATGGCTATGACACCAAGGCCTTCGCGCCGGATGCGGAAGCACGCGCCCGCATCCGGCATGAGCTCGAAATCCCCGCGGGCGCATTGGTGATCGGAATGGTCGCGCGCGTACACCCCACAAAGGATCACGCAAATTTTCTGCAAGCTGCGGCGCATTTCCTGGGCAATCATCCGGACACAATATTCGTGCTGGTCGGCGAAGGTACGATGGACAATCGGGAATTGCTGGATCTGATCGAGCGCTTGGGACTATTCCCGCGAATGCGCTTGTGCGGCAATCGTCAGGACGTCGCCGCACTGGATGCGGCTCTCGATATCGCGACATTGTCTTCCAGAGGCGAGGCGTTCCCCAACGCCATCGCGGAAGCGATGGCGTGCGGCACTCTCTGTGTTTCAACCGACGTGGGAGATGCGGCCTTGATCATCGGCGACACGGGGGTGATTGTGCCGCCGCGTGATCCGATCGCACTGAGCGAGGGTTGGGCACGGCTGGCCGCGATGAATGGCGATGAGCGCCGATCCTGGGGCATGCGCGCTCGTCAACGCATCATCGACAATTTCGGACGGCAGACCATCGGCCGCCGCTTCATCAAGCTCTATCGTGAATTGATTACTGCCCAATGAAACGGCCCATCAGAGTGAATCGCGATTTCCTGCGGAGAGCATGGCCGAACCTGCAAAGGGGGTGCCCCGATCCGCGCGGCCTTCTCAACGAAGAAATAAGCGCGAAGGAGGCCACGGAGATCATCGCAAAAATCAAGATAAACGGCGTGTTCAAGACCACGAACTTCAACCGCTACCCGGAGACCACGCGCCTGCTGGCCAACGGCCGATTTTCGGCCCCACCCGTGATCCTCGATGTCGGCGCTTCCGACGGAAGCACTTCCTTGAGCATCATGGAAGCGCTTCGGTTTACCCGCTACTACGTGACCGATCGGCATATCGAGGCGCGTGTCTGTCTGACTAGAAAAGGTGCGTTCTTTTGCGATGCAGAAAACCACCCTTTCATGTATGCCAATCGCTTTCTGGTCATATACAACGATGTAAACAAGGCCATCTGGCCGATGCCCGCCATCGTGAGGAGATTGTTCTCCGGTTTCGAAGTCCCGAAAAGCGAAAACGTCCGTGCCATAAATCTGATGAATCCGGCGCTGTTGTCGCGGGTCGGCGACGACATTCGCTTGCACAAGTACGACATTTTCGAGCCGTGGCGTTTCGAGAAAGTCGACCTGGTGATCGCCGCGAACATCCTGAATCGCAGCTATTTTCCGGACATCAAATTGAAAGCCGCATTGCAGAATCTGCGTGGTGCGCTGAAGGAATGCGGCAGACTGGCCGTAATAGAAAATCGCTCCACCATCGAACAATCGACTATTTTCCGCCTTCACGAGGGCAGGTTCATCATCGAGAGCGAGGTCGGCCGGGGCAGTGACATCAAGCCCCTCGTGACTTCCCTCGCTGCCGCAGACTTCGACGACGCTCGTTCAAATGGAGAGGGGCTGTCCTAGACGGCCACGAGATATTCCATGACCAGCCAGCTCGATATGAAAGCGGCTCTCCCAACGGATCTTGCCGCTATCGACGGTTTGAACTTCACACGCCGTCAGGAATCGTGGGTGGCCGAGTCCGGCGGCTATTTCTACAAGATCATCCGGAGACACAACGAGCCGTTGCAGGATTTGTACGATCCGGAATGCATTGAAACGGCTCGGCGTGAGTACAGCGACATGCAGTTTCTGCATGGGCTCAGCGAGAAGGTATGTCGACCGGAGCGTGTAGAGCACGGATGCATCGTCTACCCTTACTTGTCGGGTCCCGACATGCGCGCGGCACTGCAATCCAATCCGGCAGATGCGCAACGACGAACATGTCTGCGAGAAGCCATGAGCTTGCTTGCGCAGCTCCATGCTCCCGCCGCCCGAACGGGAGACTATCCGCTCAAGGACTACCAGCGCGACAGCCACCTGGTTCCGGACTTCGATATCAGGGAGCGTATCTCCGCGAGAAACAAAACCCTCGTAATCAGCGGCTTCGAAGTCCGGAATCTCCGGTTTGACCGAACCCGCGGCACGTGGTTTTTTTTCGATCCGCACCACGTCAAGCAAGGCGTGCCAGAAGAGGATTTTGCGCGATTTGTCATATCTCTATTGATGATCAACTGGGGCAGAGATGGTGCGCTTCGCTGCTGGAGCGCCTTCTCCATGGAAGAGCTGCTGGCGATGTATGAACGCGCATCATCGACCACCCTCGATAAAGTGCTGTTGAACCACTTCCTCCGTCAAACGGTGGTGATGCGGAAGGCTTACGCCATGAGAGCGCTGCGGGCCATGCACCCGGCGCAACGGATCATCGGGTGGCCATACCTGATGATGTATTTTCAACAGATCGAGAAATGGAACCTCGCCCATGCCTTTCGACTATGAACGCCATACGCGCTCGTTCTATCAGAACGATCGCGTCGCGGAGCAATACCACGGCCTGTTTACTGCAACCGGAGGGATCAAAAACCTGCCATTCAGAGTGGTGGCGCGGCGAGAACGGAATACTGTCGAAACGCTGCTGTCCGCAATCCCCCACGAAAACGTGCTCGACATTCCCGCGGGAACCGGGAAACTGGCCGAAATATTCGCGCGGCTCGGATCGCGGGTCACCGCTTGCGACATCTCCAGCAACATGTTGGAAATCGCGAAAGGCGAATATCGCAAGATCAAGTACCGGAAAGTCGATTTCCTTATAGCGGATGCGACGGACCTCGGTAGATTCGAAAACACCCGATTCGATTCCGTCGTATGCCTGCGGTTGATGCACCGCGTTCCTGCGACGGTGCGTAGCCAGATGCTGAGGGAGTTTTCGCGCGTCGCGCCATATCTCATCGTTTCATTCGGAGTCGAGAACGCATACCACCGGATTCGGCGATCGCTCAGGAACAGGATGTTCGGCGGTCTCGCCAACAATATGTGCTTTTGCTCGCTTGCAAGCGCACGCGACGAAATCGAGCCGCTGTTCGAAATCCTGCGGGAAGTCTGGATCGCACCGATACTGTCGAGGGAACTCGTTTTCCTGCTGAAATCCAAAGCTGCAATGTGAAGGGTGCCGGTGCCGGACCACTGTGTGCCACCGGGAAGCCGCAAAGGCCACGCAAGTTCAATCGGGATTAGGTTTGTCACCCCTCGTGGGCCGATATCCATACCTCCACGACACCGGCGCGGTAAGCAGAGGCAATAGCACTTTCTTCGTCCTGGACATCTGCTCTCGCCAGCGGATGTCCGGCCTCAACTCGATGCGGTCGTGCATGCGCAGCCGGTTGCCTTCAATGGCGTGCCCGGCCTTGAAGAACCCGCCTGATTCCAGCTTCTCGGCCGTCGGCCCGAAATCCAGTCCAGAGAACGCCGAGAGGCGCTGCAAAGTCTGCGCTGGCCGCATGACGAAATCCTCATAGCGGACCAGGATGGCGCGATCACCGAGCCGCTCGCGCACCCTGTTCGCCACCGAGTTGACCAGCATCCAGTTCACGGCTGCGCGCGTCCAGCTTCGGCCATTCAGCGGGGTCATGATGCCGCCTTTCGGATCGCTCTTGAATTTCTGTCCATTCGAAAAAGCGACACCCCGCACGTCACGAACCAAGTGGATGACATGCAATTCCACGTCATCCATGCGAGAAAGCGCCAACGCTCTCACCGGCCCTTTGGAGGAATCCACAATCGTTGTGGCGCCACTGACGGTTGCAATGGCCTGAAACAAGCTTCGTGTAAGCTCGGAGTATCTGCGCATCGAAGGCTCGTTGGCCGCGTCATGGTGACGCGGATAACTGCGCACGCGTTCGAAGCGACTCCGCAGCGCGAGATATTCGATCGCCGGGTCTGCTCTCGCATTTCGTGACCACTCTTTGCGCACCTGCACCCAGAATGGACACTCCGCCGAACGTTCACCGCAAGCGCAATAGCTGCGCCATATATCCATGGCACTGAGGAGATTGCAGAGCTCTCCCGTGCCGAACATTTGGGCCTGATCGGACAACACGGTGTCCAGCAGGGTGGACCCGCTGCGGCCGGAACCCATGATATAGAGTATTTTGATTCGCACGTCCTTGTTCCGGCTCGCCCGCATAGCCCGTCGCAAACAATATCATTCGCCACACCGCCGGAAAACCACGCGAATGCCGGTAAGCACCAGCGGCCATCCAAGCCGTGAACGACAAGGTTCCTTATGCGCAGCGCGCGCGATCTTTCGAAACTCGGAACACCATCACACTTGGCGTCTTTACGAAAGCCGGAGCGAGCGGTAATAAGCAGCTTCGCATCGGACTTTGGGGAAACGTCATGAGTACACGGGCGCAGAAATCTGCGGTTCGTCGGTTTGTTCTGCGCTGCAGCGCGCTGATGCTCGGATTCATGACAACGGCATCCGCCTGGTCTGCCTGTCCCAAGCTGCTGATGGAAGGCGGCGTTTTCATGAGGAAGCAAACCACTCCCGAGCAAGCCGCGTATTGGGGCAAAACCATCGGAGTGCAGGGGTTCATGATGAACGAGATCATGAGCGACTGGAATACGGATGTGGGCACCGACTCAAACAGCGATTTGTGGAAGCTGGTGCGCCAGTTCCAGTCCGTTTACTCGCAGAACGGAGTCACCGACAATTTCATAAAGGTGGGAATACATTCGACGCGCGACTGGCACAATTCATGGCAGAACGAAGCCGCGGTCAAGAATTTCGCCCATGCCGCCACGCTCGCAAAGTACGCCGGATTCAAGGGCGTGGTCGTGGACCTGGAACCTTATCAACCGGCGTGGGGCGGCGCTGCCGGTGGCCAGGAACTGGCCGGCATCGTGCAACAGGAAGGACGTGCGATTGCCATGGCCATGCACGAGGCTTATCCAGACATGACCCTCATCGTCATGCAGGACGCATTGCACAACGCCTATCAATTGCACCGCCCAATGGCTCCGATTTCGAACCTGCAAGCGACACCGCCGGATTCCTCCAGACGCTACCATGGTGGATACGCGCTGTCGGTTCCGTTTCTGCGCGGATTGCTTTCAGTGGAGTGGGCGCACGTAGTCGTCGCCACCGAAGAGACTTATCGCGATCCGAACATCGTCAATGTGGTTCAACAGACCACCAAGAACTATATGGCGTTTCTCGGTGACGATGCGGTGTGGACGAACATCAGCACGGCGCCGGGCCTGTGGCCGCTGGGTTTGTCGATATGGGACAAATCGCCCCGTGAAACTCCGGCGCAATTCAAGAAGCAGTTGCAGGATGCGTTCTCCGCGTCGCAGGAATACGTTTGGATCTACGGCTATGGCAGTGCCTGGCAAACCAATGGTCCTTATGGATCCGGCCCGGTAACCGCAAACTTCCAGCAGTATGTCGATGCGGTGCATCAGGTGCTGGCTTCCTGCGGCGGCAGCGGCAGCGTCGGTGGCGGTTCATCGCCTGCAACAAATTCGCAGTCGTCGGTCTTCGCTCCGCCGAGAGCCAATGAAGAGCCCGAGCAATCGGTTTCTCGGTCGCGGTATGCGGATCCGGTGCAGCCCGCGGACACCATGCAGCCGGTCGGCACCTTGCCCAAGATCACGCCCTTGCGGCCGGCGGGAACAGGGAACGCACGGACCGAGATTCCGTGAGCGATTCCAGAAAAGTCATCCTCTTCGCCAACACCGATTGGTATCTCTACAACTTCCGCCGTTCCCTGGCCTTGGCCTTGCGAGAGCATGGCTATGAAGTAGTGCTGCTGTCTCCGCCGGGAGAATATGGCCCGCGTCTGCGCGCGCTCGGATTGGAATGGCAGCCGCTGCGAATGAACAGGCGCAGCATCAATCCGGTCCGGGAGATATTGCTGTTGCGGCGCCTGGTCGGTCTTTTCCGGCGCGAACGGCCGGCGTTGGTGCACAACTTCACGATAAAGTGCGCCGTGTACGGCTCACTCGCGGCGCGTCTGGCCGGAGTCCCCGGACGGGTGAACGCGGTCGCCGGTCTGGGTTACGTGTTCTCGAGCTCATCCTTGCGGGCACGCCTGCTGCGGCCGTTAGTACTCCGACTGTTGCGCGCCACCCTGGACGGCGCCAACGCGCGCCTCATTCTGCAGAATCCTGATGATGTCCGGCTTTTTCGGCAAGCAGCCCTGGTTCACCCCGAACGCGTGCGCCTGATTCGCAGCTCCGGTGTGGATTGCACTCGATTCACGCAACGATCGGCATCACGCGACGGTACGTTTCGCGTGCTGCTCGCGGCGAGGTTGCTTTGGGACAAAGG
>Ga0070740_10005623_pt1 | contig 11500 bp, 6 predicted proteins | sample Coa_R2_FD_67286 | JGI IMG/M metagenome (GOLD analysis project Ga0070740, IMG submission 67286) | Surface soil microbial communities from Centralia Pennsylvania, which are recovering from an underground coalmine fire - Coalmine... | ecosystem: Environmental > Terrestrial > Soil > Unclassified ...
CGCGCGCTAAGTGGGCTCAGTACGACCACGCTCTGATACGGCAGGCGCTGCTGTGTGAAGAGTTCTGCAAATGCTTGACGAAGCGCTTCGTGCTCCTCACCGGGTGCGACAGGTCGGCACTCGGGTGTGATGCCAACCGGCCCACGTGAAGTCGGCTTCGGCGTGCCACGATAGTAGCGGAGGATTTCCTCATGAATCTTGTCAGTGTTGCGGCAGTTTAAGGTGAGGAGAAAGGGAGGGTCGCTGATAGGCAGGATGGTCTCGCGTGGGTAGATTTGCTGATTGTTGTCGTAGAAGATATAGAAGACTCCATACTCACGATCCTTGAGGAGATCGAGTAGCGACACCCACCAGCCCTCGGCAAAGTCCTGGCCTTCGTCGACGATAATTGCATCGAACCGAATCGGTAGAATAGTCAGCGCCTCTATGAGTGCGTTGGGCAGCGTCTCCATGTAATAGTGGTTGAGCACGTTCGTCGTGGCATTCTGAAGTGATGGCAAAGCGATCCCAGCACGGCGACAGAGTTCCTGCGCTAGAGCATGATAGTGTGCCACATAAATACGGTCGTTGGCGGTGTAGGGGTCTTGCGCGAAGCGACAACGCGCCCAGTGCGCGAGATTCTTGTTGAAACATGTGAAAAGCACAGCAAAGCCTTCGTTGGCCAGTCTCCGCGCTTTTTCCATGGCCAGCATCGTCTTTCCCGAACCGGCGCAGCCGGAGATCACGGCATGAGGCCGTAACCGTAGCGCATCGAGGATCGCAAACTGCCCCTGGGTCAGAGTGTCGATCTGCTGCTCGGCATGGATGACATGCGCTCCTAGCCCAATGCGCCGGATCTCTAGCGATGGTTCCAACGTGTCGACAAGGGCGCGTTCCGCCGCCTCGCTAAGGGCAGGGCCATGCTCAGGACTCCCCATGATGCGCTTGACGGTCGCCTCAAGGCGTCCAAGATCAGTTGAGTCGATGACGATCTCGCGGTCACCGTAGAGGCCGATGTCGCTCTGATCGACTACCACGTTCGGGAAGGCGACGCCGCGCTGCAGGCGGTAGATATATGGGCGGGTCTTGGGCACCTCCTCAAGCTTGCTCTTGAGCGCATAGAGATTGTCGCGTGCCTGGTCGAATGGGCTCTTCTTGAGGAGCGTCTCGTGGTTGTCGCGGTCCATCGTGTACCACTGACGTGTGCGGCTGTCGATTCGGATGCGGCCGCCCTTCACCTCTAGTACCAGGAGTCCGAGCGCGCGGTGGACGATCAAGAAGTCGATCTCACCGTCGCGGTCATGGTGCGTGCGGTCGCGCATGAGCCACTTCACGCTGTACATGACGATGAACGTGTCGGGCAATTGCCTTTGGAACTCCTGGTACAGAAGCCGTTCCGCACTGCTCGCCACGTCCTCCGGCATCTGCTGCGGATACATACGCGCCACCGTACGTGCATCCTCCCTATGGGCAAACGAGTCTCAAAGAGCGGCGAGGTGGCTGATCTCGTCGGTCACTTACGTTTCAGGCTGTACGAGTCACACCTATTCTACATCACATCGAATTGTTAGCAATAGAGAATTATGAGCTCCGCTGTGCGAACGACCGCAATCCTCCTCGGCGCAACGATTGAAGCTGAATTACACTGAGCGCGCTGTCGAACACAGGGGCGACGATGCGGCCACAGACACGGCTATTCGGGCACCGCATGTGTGCCTTTGCGGTGCCTCAGACGTTTTGCCTTGGAGGTGCCGGCCATGATACACTCTCCGCACACTGTGGCCTCATTCGATTGTCGCTCACCGATAGGCTCCTGGGGGAAACATGACGGTTCGCATCGGCATCGATACAGGTGGGACCTTCACCGATCTGGTCGCGTTTGACAGTCAGGCCGGGACGATTCGCATCGCCAAGCAACCGTCCACGCCCGACGACGCCTCTGTGGCTATCGTGCGGGCGCTGGAGGAGGCCGGCGTGACGCAGCACGACCTGGACGGCGTGATCATCGGCACCACCGTGGGGACGAACGCGGTGCTGGAGCGCAAGGGCGCCAACGTGCTGCTGGTCAGCACTGCCGGCTTCGAGGATGTGCCGTTCATCGGCCGCATGGACAAGGAGCGCCTGTACGACCTGCACTGGGTCAAGCCCAAGCCGCTGGTCTCTCGGCCCAACTGCATCGGCGTGCGCGAGCGCATCGACCACCACGGCCAAGAGCTTGTCCCCCTCGACCGCCGGAGCGTCGACGACCTGCTGGCCCTGCTGGCGGAGGCCACCGACATCGACGCCGTCGCTATCTGCCTGCTCTTCTCGTATATCGCCCCTGCGCACGAGCAGATGCTGCGCGACGCCGTGGCCGCTGCATATCCGCATCTGCCCGTGTCGCTCTCTTCGGAGATCTGCCCGGTCTGGCGAGAGTACGAGCGCACCAGCACCACGGTGGCCGATGCCTACATCAAGCCGGTGCTGCAGCGTTATGTCCGCGCCGTCGACCGCGGTTTCCATTCTCTGGGGGTGGATCGTCCCTGGAACGTCTTGAAGTCCAACGGCGGCTATATGTCCAGCGCGCTGGCCGTGGAGCGCCCGGTGCCGCTGCTCCTCTCCGGCCTGGCCGGCGGCGTCATCGGCGCCAGGTACTTCGGCGAGCGCGCCGGCGCGTCCGATCTGTTCACCCTGGATATGGGCGGGACAAGTTGTGATATCGGCATCATCCAGGGCGGGCAGCAGCTCTACGCCAACGAGTTCAGGGTCGCCTGGGGCATCCCCATCACCCTGCCCTGTGTCGCGGTGGACACTATCGGCGCCGGCGGCGGCTCCATCGCCTGGCTGGACAAGGGCGGTTTCCTGCACGTCGGCCCGCGGAGCGCCGGGGCACAGCCGGGGCCTGCCGCCTACGGCATGGGCGGGACGGCGGCCACCGTCACCGACGCCAACCTGGTGCTCGGGCGGCTCAATCCCGCCTACTTCCTGGGCGGCAAGATGTCCCTCGATTCCGCCAAGGCGCAGGAGGTGATCGCGGCGCTGGCCGGCGAGTTGGGCCTGTCCGTGCCGGCGGCGGCGCACGCGGTGGTCGAGACGACCGACGAGAACATGGCCAACGCCATCCGGCTGATTGCCGTGGAGCGCGGCCTCGACCCGCGCGACTTCGCGCTGATGGCCTTCGGCGGCGCGGGCCCCGTGCACGCGCGGTCGGTGGCCGAAAAGCTGGGCATGTCGCGCGTGCTCATACCGTTGCACCCCGGCCTGTGCTCGGCCTTCGGAGCGCTGATCGCCGACTGGCGTGTGGACAAGGTCTGGACGGCGTTTCTGCGCTCCGACGCCCTGGATATCGACCACATCGCGGCGGAATTCGAACGGCTGGAGCGCGCGGCGCGCGACGAACTGGCGGCTGATGGCTTCGGCGGCGAGGTGGTGGTGACGCGGAGCATCGATATGCGCTACGCGGGCCAGAACTACGAGCGCGAGGTGCCGCTCTCCGGCAACGGCGTCGATGCAACTACCATCGGCCGCGCCCTGGAGCGCTTCGCCGAGCTGCACGAGGCCTTCTACGGCTTCTCCATCGAGGGAGAGACCATCGAGTTGGTCAATTTCCGGCTCACGGCGGTCGGTCTGGCGGCCGTCCCCGCGCTGGCTGAGCTTGCGCCGTCGACAACCGAGCCGTGCCCGGTGGCCACGCGCGACGTCTATTTCGCGGCGCGCGGCTTCGTGCCCTGCCCTATCTACCGGCGCGATCAGCTTGGCGCGGGCGTGCGCTTGCCCGGTCCGGCCATCGTCGAGGAGATCGATGCGACAACCGTGGTGCATCCGGGCGACCTGATGGAGGTGACACCGTCGGGGGTGATGACGCTGGAGGTAGCCGGTAGCGGCTAACGCAAGATCGAGGGAGTTACTGTGACGTTACGCCGCTTTCCGATTGCACGAGGCCTGACACTGCCTCCCCGCAGGGGAACCCAGTCGGGGAGCCGGCGGTTAAAACCGCCGGGCAGGGGACGGGCACTGACGGGCCTCGTGCGGCGTTATCCGACTTCAGCCGGTTCGTCCTTACCCGGCGGTTTTAACCGCCGGTCCCTGCCAGGCGACTTCAGTCGCCGGTCCCGCCCGCTCCGTAGGGGGTTGTGATGGATTCGGTTAGCCTGCACGTGCTGCATAACGCCCTGGCCAACAGCGCCGCGGAGATGGCGCTGGTGATGATGAAGACCTCGTACTCCACCATCTTCAACGAGGGCCTGGATTTCTCCACCGTGCTGCTCGACCGCGACGGCAATCTCATCGCCGAGAAGAACTATACGCCGTCGATGATGGGCGCCATCCCGCATACCGTGCGCTGGACCATCGAGGAGTTCGGGCTAGATTACTTCAAGCCGGGCGACATCGTGGTGCACAACGATCCCTACCGCGGCAACTGCCACATCCCCGAGCACATGATGATGAAGCCCATCTTCTATCGCGGCGAGATCGTGGGCTTTGCCGGCAATATCGGCCACGTCGCCGAGGTCGGCGGCATGGCGCCGGGCAGCTTCGCCTCGGACGCGCGCGACGTCTACCAGGAAGGTCTGCGCCTGCCGCCGGTCAAGCTGATGCAGGGGGGCGAGTACAACCAGGATGTCTGGCGCATCATCTTGACCAATCACCGCACGCCCCGCAACACCTGGGGCGACTTCCATGCCATGATCGGCTCGCTCAACGTGGGGGAACGCCGCATGCAGCAGGTGATCGATCGCTACGGCCTGGACTACGTGCGCGAGGGCACGCGCGAGCTGATGGACTACTCGGAGCGGCGTCTGCGGGCCGAGATCGCGGAGCTGCCGGACGGAGAGTACTTTCACGAGATGTGGGTCGAGGACGACGGCGTGACCGACCGGCCGTTTCCCGTCCGCGTCACGGTGGTGGTGCGCGGCGACGAGGTGATCGCCGATTTCACCGGATCGAGCCCGCAGGTGCGCGGCCCTATGAATACTACCTTCGTGGTGGTGGCCTCGGCCGTCTACAACGCCGTGTTCTGCGTCGCCGATCCCGCCATGGCCATCCCGCGCAACTCCGGCTGTTACCGTCCCATCAAGTTCGTCGCGCCGCCGGGCAGCGTGGTCAACGTACAGCATCCCGGCCCCTCGGTGGGCGGGAATACCGACACCCAGCCCAAGATCATCGACCTGCTGCTGGCTGCCTTCGCCCAGGCCGTGCCCGAGCGCATCGCCGCGGCCTCCGGTGGCAGCAGCAGCAACTTCCTCTTCGGCGGCATCCATCCCGAGACCGGCCAGTATTACAGCAACTACCATTTCGACGGCATGGGCACGGGCGGGACGATACGCAAGGACGGTAACGACGGGGAGATCACGCGCCACAGCAATTGCCGCAACACGCCGATCGAGGTCTTCGAGGGCCGCTATCCGTTCCGGACGCTCGACTATCGCCTGGCCGCCGATTCGGGAGGTCCCGGACGCCACCGTGGCGGCCTGGGGCTTACGCGCACGCTGGAGGTGACGGCGCCGGAGATCACGCTGTCCACGCTGTTCGACCGCGCCAAGATCGCGCCGTGGGGCCTCTTCGGCGGTTCCCCCGGCGGCCTCTCCACGCTGCGTATCAAGCGCGCCGGCCACGACTCCTTCCAGACCTTCCCCGAGGCCTTTGGCACCATCTCGCCGACCAAGTTCACAAACGTGGTGCTGCGCCAGGGCGATATCGTGACCTACACCACGCCCGGCGGCGGCGGCTTTGGCCCGCCGCGCGAGCGCGACGTCGAGGCGGTGGTGGATGATGTGCGCTCCGGCTGGGTCTCGCCGGAGGCCGCGCGACGCGAGTACGGCGTAGCGGTTACCAGGCGCGGCCGCGCGGTGGTGCTGGACGAGGACGAGACGCGGCGCTTGCGGGAGGGGGTGTCATGAGCTGGGTCGACATCTCGCGCCGCTGGCACGATACGGGCGTCACCAACTGCCGCCTCTGCGGCAAGCTGATCCCCCGCCGGTTGTGGGTCGTGGAGGTGGAGGGCGAAGAGGTAGGCTTCTGCAGCACCGACTGCGAGCGGCTGTACCGCGACTACTGGCTACCCAAATACGGCCATGGCGATCGGAACCTGCGCGAATAAGGCTCAGCGCCAGCGAGACCGGCCGGGCTCGGTGACGACGATGCGGCGGTTGGCCGCGACGTGGCGCAGGGTTTGTACGACGCCGCTGGGCCAGCGGATCACGATCCGCGCGGCCTCGGTGGCGTGGCCCAGGCCAAAGTAGGCCTCTTTGGCGTTGCCTGCGCCCAGGCTGCTACCTTCTTGAATCTGGCGCAACTGGGTCGGACCGCCCGCGGTGGAGAGGCTGATCTCGGCGCCAACGCCATCGCGGTTGCTGTGCGTGCCGACCAGATCGATGGTCAGCCAGTGGTTGTTGAGGTCGACATAGCCCATCGCGCCGTCGTTGTGGTAGAGGATCGGCGCCTGGCCGTAGTTGGCCACGAACATATCCACGAAGCCGTCGTTATCGTAGTCGCCGAAGGCCACGGTGCGCCCGTTCATGGCCGCGTCGGCGTTGCTGGCGTGCGAGACGTCGGTGAAGGTCCCGTTGCGGTTGTTCACGAAAAGGGCGTTGGGCTGCTGATGCGGGTCGTTGCCCACGCCCATCGGCATGCCCATCGTGCCCATGGGCACGCCGTTCGGTCCCGAGGTCAGGTAGAGGTCCGGGTACCCGTCGTTGTTGAGGTCGACGAAACTCAGGCCCCAGGTCACCGCGGTGGCGCCCTCGGGCGTGGTGGGCCGCGCCACGCCTGCTCGTGACGCGACGTTGTGGAAGTGGCCCGACCCGTCATTGTGATAGAGATAGGTGGCGCCCACGTTGGAGACGGCCAGGTCGAGCCGGCCATCGTTGTCGTAGTCGCCCGCCGCCGCGCTCATGGCGAAGGCGGCCATATTGGTGTGCGAGGAGCCCGATACGTCGGTGAAGCGCCAGCCATGCGGCCCGGGGCCGTCGTTGCGCCAGAGCACGTTGGGCTGGATCGAGGCGCCGAAGTCATTGGCGACGTAGAGATCAGGGTAGGCCGGCCCTTTGTCGTACGCGTCGAACCAGACGGCGGAGTAGCTGTAGCCCTGCGTCTGCCGGCTGCCCAGTAGGTAGGTGACGTCGGTGAAGGTGCCGTTACCGTTGTTGCGATAGAGATGGCTCTGCGCCCTGGGCAGCCCCTTGAAGCCGCCAGCGCCGCTGGACAGGGCCAGGGCCGGATCGAGACAATCGGCGTAGTCGGTGACGAACAGATCGAGGTAGCCATCGTTGTTATAGTCTCCCCACGCGGCGCTCATGGCGCGTCCCCCGGCAGTGAGACCCGCCTGTTTCGTGACATCCGTGAAGGTGCCGTTGCCGTTGTTGCGGTAGAGCGTCATATGCCCGTTGCCAAGGACGAGCAGGTCGGGCCAGCCATCGTTATTGTAGTCGGCCCACACGGCGCCGTTGGTGGGCCGCGGCGGGTCGGCCACGCCGGCGGCCAGCGCGGCATCGGTGAAGGTGTTGTCGCCGTTGTTGTGGTAGAGGTGGCTGCGGCCCTGATGATCCGTCACGTAGAGGTCGAGGCGCCCGTCGCGGTCGTAGTCTCCCCAGGCCGCGCCGGTGCCGAGCGGCGGCAGGCACTCGGAGGAGTTGACGTGGTGGGCCATGGCCAATCCGGCCTGTGCCGTGACGTCGCTGAAGTGCGGCACCAGGCCATCCTCCTGCAGGCGCGCCACGGCCGGATTGGCATCGAGCGCCATCCTGGGGCCGCCAGGGTACCCGCTTGCGGGTCCCTTGCCGGCCCCGCTTGCGTTGCCGGAGACCAGGTGCGTGGTGGCGGTGGCGGCCGAGGCCCCGTAGCAGGCCACGCAGACGACCGCGCCGACGGCGAGCGTGGCACCGGCCAGGCGCAGACGGTTGCGCAAGCGCGTCCAGTCGCAGCCGGCGAAGAGGCGGTCGAGCTGGGGGACGAAGGGGCAGACCAGGAAGAGGGAGAAGAAGATGGCCGATTCCGTGCCTTCCGCGGCCAGTACGAAGGCCAGCGCGGCGGTCAGCGCCCCATAGATGACGCGCGTCATCGTCGTGGACGGCGAGGTCTTGGGGTCGGTGATCATGAAGAAGGCGAAGACGACCACGGCGCCCGACGTCAGTTCGTTGGCGAGGTTCACGGCCAGATCCGGGAGTGTCGTGCCCTGGCCGAGCGAGGTCGCGGCCGCGAAAACGGCGTAGGAGGCCAGAAAGGCGGCGGCCAGGTGGAAGCGACGCACGCGATAGCCGATGAAGAAGGCGCAGTTGAGCAGCACGAAGAGCATACCCCAGGAGCTGCCCCACTCGGCTACCATCGCGTGCGCGGTGTCGGGGAAGAGCACCAGCGCGAGCACCAGGCCGAAGTTGGAGGGATTGAAGACGTGGCGCCCTTCGATGCGCAGAAGATGCTTGGAGGCGATGCCGGCAAAGCCGGCGATGGCAAAGGGCAGCAGGTCGTAGGTGCGCAGCAGCAAACCCAGGCTCAGCGCGGTGATGGTGGCGCTGAGCGGCGGGATCAGGCGGCGCTGCTCGCGGTAGGTGAAGGCGAGCTCGGTGGCGCAGCAGACCAGCCAGGTCACGGCCAATTGCAGCGGCGTGACGCGAAAGTGTAACACGGTCTGGCCGAGCACCGTGAAGCTGCCCGGTATCAACAACTGCACCAGGCGCGGGTCGCGCGGCAGCCAGGTCGCCGGCCCGCGTCGCGCGTCCTGCCGGGGCAGGGCGCTGCTCTGGGTCACGGCGTCGGCCTCAAGCGGCGTCTCCATCGGCGCTGCCATTATCTCACAAGCGCGGGGCGAGGCGTCGGCCGGCCCCACTCGTGGCCATTTTACTAAAGTTTTAGGTTGACATGCCAGAAAATTTCACTTACAATGGCCGAGTGAGCACGGCAGGAGCGGCGTAGATGGTGACCCGACGGACCGCGCGCGAGGTGGCCCAGGAGGCGGGCGTCTCGCTGGCCACGGTCTCCAACGTGCTGAACGGCAAGGCCGGCGTCAGCGAGGAGACGCGTGAGCGGGTGCTGGCCATCGCCGAGCGGCTGGGCTACCAGCCGCGCACGCAGCGTTCGGTCATCGGCCTGCTGATCGAGCGCCTGCCCGTGCCGGCCTACAACGATCCGGCGGTCGGCCTGATGATCCAGGGCGTGGAGAATGAGGCCAGCCGCCGGGGCTACCATATGCTGTTGGCCAGCCTCGACCCCGGGTTCGCGCAGTTGCCGGCGATGGTCACAGGACGTCAGGTAAGCGGCCTCATCGTTCTTGGCGGCGGCGACATCTCCGATGCCTTTATACGCATGCTCGTCGCAACCAAGGTGCCTGTGGTGCTGGCCGACAACTTCGTCGATGGCCTGGCCGTGCCGTGCGTGCTGGCCGACAACGAAACCGGCGCTTACCTGGCGACTTGCCATTTGATCGAGCTGGGGCACCGTCGCATCGCCATGCTGGAAGGTCCGCGCAAATATAAGACGCTGACCGAACGCCTGGAGGGCTACCTGCGCGCGCACGACCTCGCGCAGATCACGCCCGATCCCACGCTGATGATACGGCCGCTGCACGGCAATCCGCGCAAGGGCTACCGCGAGACGCAGGCGTTGCTTGAGCTGCCCAGGCTGCACTGGCCGACCGCCATCTTCGCGGTCAGCGACAAGACGGCGCTCGGCGCCCTGGAAGCGCTCAAGGATGCCGGCGTGCGCGTGCCCGATGATATGGCGCTGGTTGGCTTCGACGACATCGCCGAAAGCGCTCATACGGTGCCGCCACTGACCACGGTGCGCCTGCCCATGCAGGGCATCGGGCAGGTTGCCGTGCAGCGCTTGATCGATCAGATCGAGGGCAGAAACACCCTGCCCAGCAAGACCGTGCTCTATACGGAGCTCGTCGTGCGCCAATCGTCGGGTGCTCGCCCGGTCGCAGCGACGGCGTGAGGGAAAGGAGGAACCCGCGCGAGGTACCGCGTAGACTATCGGCTAGGGATTCGTCAGGGGGCTTTCATCGCGACCGGCCACGTCGAGCGACGTCGTTTGGCCCTAATTGTCGACGCCCGCGACTTTGTTTCCGAAGGAGGAAGGACATGTCGGAGCACTCTGAAGGTCAGCAATCTCCTCGCGATACCACTCTCCCGCGTAGCTCGTTCCTGAAAGGCAGCGCCGTGGCGATCGGAGCCGGCGCACTGGCCACCACCGCCGGCGCCGGCCTAGCCGGGGCGGCCGTACGGAAGGCGCCGTTCAACATCACGGGCCGCGCGCAGGCTACCATCACCTTCGCGGCCTGGGGCGGGCCCGACGCCATCAAGCCATTCCAGGTCACCATGCATAAGTTCATGGCCCGCAATCCATCCATCAAGGTCAACCTGATCGCCATCCCGGCCACTGGTTGGGCCTCGCTGTTTGAGACCATCATCACGCGCATCGCCGCTGGTAACGCGCCGGACATCATCCGCGTGGCTATCGAAGGCATTGCCCTCTTCGGGAGCAAGAATCTCGCTTTGCCGCTGGACCCCTTCATGAAGAGGGACACAGCGTTTATCGAAGAGTTGCGCAGCGATACTACCCCTGAGATGTGGAATGCTCTCGCCTACAAGGGCAAGCAACTCGCGCTACCCTTCTCGTGGAATAACATCATGACCTGGTACAACACCCAGTTGATGGCGCAGATCGGGATGGGACGGCCCAAGGACAACTGGACGGCCGACGACTTCCTGGCGATGTGTGCCAAGCTCAAGAAGATGGGCAAGTACGGGACGTTGGCGCCGGGCGCTCCCGGTGATGGTCTGTTCATCTTTGAGTGCTGGTCAATGGCCGCTAATGGCGCCAACTTGCTGGATGCCTCGTGGACCAAGTCGACCGCCCTGGATCCGGGCAACCTGACCGCCTGGCAGTTCTTGCATGACCTCGTCTGGAAGTATAAGTACTCGCCGCGACCGGGAGCGATCCCCCAGGCGACCTTCTTCGAGTCGGGACGCCTCGGCACCTTCTTCGCCGGCCGGTGGCCCCTTCAGACATACATCCTGGACAAGTTCTGCACGCCCAAGGGCTGCCCCATGGACATCCAGTACTTCCCGATCTTGAGCGGTACGCGCAAGACGATCATCGGCATCGATGGCTATCCGGTCATCCGAACCAGCAAGTACCCCGAGGCCGCCTGGGAACTCTCCAAGTTCATGTCTACCAAGGAGACGATGACGGACTGGATGAGGCAGGGTACCAATATCCCCTGCCGGCGCTCCCTCGCCTATGCAAACTGGATGAGCCCGCCGGCACACTACCGAGAGTTCTGGGACTCGACCAAAACCGGTTTGATTCCGGTGACGTCGCCACCGCAGTACGATGAAATCGACTCGGCCACGTTCCGTTGGTTCTCCAAGATGATGGCCAACGAAGTCACGCCCAAAGCCGCCCTCACCGGATTGGATAAGGACCTTAAGGCTATCCTGGCGAAGCCAGCGTAGTGTCACCTTATGAGCTGTCGGCCCCCAGCCATCGACCGGGGGCCGACAGCCGGCAATAGAAAGGTCGGCCGAGTATGTCCACGGAGACA
>Ga0070740_10005624_pt1 | contig 11500 bp, 7 predicted proteins | sample Coa_R2_FD_67286 | JGI IMG/M metagenome (GOLD analysis project Ga0070740, IMG submission 67286) | Surface soil microbial communities from Centralia Pennsylvania, which are recovering from an underground coalmine fire - Coalmine... | ecosystem: Environmental > Terrestrial > Soil > Unclassified ...
GCCGAGATCAATCAGGCTAAGCCGCTTCGTTCTTGCCGGTTTTTTATGGAGCGGACGAAAACCACCGAACCGGAAACGCACGTAGTCTTGCCGCGGTAGACTTTCCCGGACGCGGGTTCAACTCCCGCCGCCTCCACCAGCCGAACTAACTATTATAAGAACTTCCATCATCGGCATATTGCATCATCTTGCAATCTCGTTCCGAAGTTGCTTACGCCGCGATCCTAGACGGCTCGTCTTTGACCAATGCGCCCAGATAATTCGAGCGTTCTTATTCGCCACAGCGACACCTGCCTTCGTGGTTCCCAGTTTCTTGTGCTTCTCGATCAGGACGTTTTTCCGACGGGCGAGCTGATTCCTGCCGGCGATTTCTTCGATAAACCGCTGGGCGGCAGGTTTGTGGACGATTGTTTCGTCGATTTGCAGCGCGGCGCGGACGGCTCTGCAACGGCGGAAGTGATCGATCCGGCGGCGAAGTACGGATTGCGCGTAAAGGCGCTCTCGCCGGAGATCACGGCATTTCAGATGTACGCGCCGCCGGATAAACCATTCGTCGCGATCGAGACGCAGTTCAACTGGGCAGATCCCTACAGCCCGGTATGGAAGGGCCGGGATACGGGGATGAAAGTATTGAAGCCGGGAGAATCGGTGACGTATTCGGTTCGTCTGGAGATATTTCAACCTTAGCGGGAAGCGCCGCGGTTCACGGTTCCAGGACCAATTTCCCGCTGGTGTTACGGCTCTCCAGATCCTGCTGCGCCCGCGCGGCTTCGCGCAGCGGATAGACCCGGTCGATCTTTAAGACCAGCTTTTTTTCCGAAAGCCAGCGGAACAGATCGGCGGCGCGCCATTCCAGTTCCTGGCGTGTGGCGACGTAATGCGCGAGCGTTGGACGCGTCAGAAATAGCGATCCTCTTTGACTGAGCGCCAGCGGCTCGATGGCCGGCGCCGGACCACTGGCGTTTCCGAATTGCACCATCATGCCGCGCGGCCGCAGGCAATCGAGTCCTTTGAGGAAGGTGGTTGCTCCCACCGAATCGTAGACAACGTCCACGCCGCGGCCACCGGTCAACCGTTTGGTTTCCTCCAAAAAATCCTGATCGCGATAGAGAATCACGTCGTCGGCTCCGGCCTCGCGCGCGATTTTGCCCTTTTCCGGCGTTCCGGCGGTGGCGATGACGCGGGCGCCGAGCATTTTCGCCATCTGCACGATGAGGCGTCCGGTTCCTCCCGCCGCCGCGTGCACCAGCATGGTATCGCCGCTTTTGAGCGGAAAGGTCGAATGCGTCAGATAATGCGCGGTCATGCCTTGCAGCATTACGGCCGCCGCTTCACGGAAGCTTACCCCATCCGGAATCGGAACCAGCGCGCTTTCCGGCACCGCCTGATATTCGGCGTAGGCTCCGCGAGCGGTTCCCCAAGCGACGCGGTCGCCAGGCTTCACGCTCGTGACTCCCTCGCCAATGGATTCCACCGTACCGGCGCCTTCGGATCCTAAAATCGCGGGCAGCGGAAGTTTGTAGAGCCCACTGCGATGGTAGGTGTCGATAAAATTCACGCCCGTTGCGGCGAGCTTCACCAGCGCGTGGCCGGCTGGCGGCTCCGGCTTGGGCTGATCGCCGTAGATCAATGCCTCGGGTCCGCCGGTTTTTTGGATATAAACGGCTTTCATAGAGTCCTCAACTTTCTTCGGAGATGAACGAATGCGGCGTACAGCGACAAATAAGAAAGCGTGACGGGAAAGAACAGCAGACGCGCGAGCGCCGGAATCGCCGCCGACCCGGTCAGCCCCGCGCGATAGAAAACAAAATGCAGCGCGATGCGCCAATGGCCGCGATCGAGCCAGAAGAAGTCGCCGTTTTCGTTGAGCACCAGGATTTTCGAGCGCAGATGCGCTCCCAGGGCCCATTTCCACTTCATCATGATCGGCTCGGCGGAACAGATGATGCAGGCGATGGGATAGTCGCGCTCGGCCAGTTCCTTGTACAGACGTTTGCGGCCGGCGCGGCCGTTGTAATCGCCGATGCGAAAGATTTCTCCGCGGAAGCCTTGCGGGGCGCCGGCAAAGCAGGTGACCAGTCCCATTTCAACGGAATCGCCTACGCGGCTGCGAAGCAGGCCGATTACGTGCTCGATCAGATGCCGCGATCCGCTTTCAATGAACAGGATTTTGTTGAAATCGGGAGTGGCCCGGCTCAGAAATCGGCGCAAGAGATTATTGTAGCGTCCGGGCGGGTGTGATGGCCGCAGCCTTGAATCCGCTCTAGTATGCGAATTAGCCCGTCATGCCAGGCTGCTCTTACGGAAGGAAATCTAGTCTTGTTTAATATTTTTACAATTCAGGCAGTTGAGGGGAAATGCTCATGTGTCGCTAAGCGAAATCCCAAACATAGCGGATTCGCGGATTACCGGTTAAGATGGAATCGGCACCCAGGCGGCGATGCCGCGCGAAAAAAGTGTAGCAACGTTGCGAAGCCGAGCGTCAAACTCGGTCAAAGGGCGTCGATGAGCCGACCCGCCCCGCCTTTAACATCCGGATGATCACCGCACAGAATAAGGCTCGCGCGAACTTTCTCTCCGGCGCGGGAGAAATGGGAACGCGTATCCGGTCGTTTGACTGGAGTCGCACCTCGCTCGGTCCGATCGAAAATTGGCCGGAGTCGCTCAAAACGTCTGTCAGCCTGATTCTCGGCTCGCGTCATCCGATGTGGATAGGCTGGGGCCCGGAGATGACGTTTCTCTACAACGATGCGTATCTTCACGTGCTGGGTGCGGCGAAGCATCCGGGCGCGCTGGGCAAACCCGCAGCCGAGGTTTGGGCCGAAATCTGGGAGGTATGCGGGCCGCTGGCGGACAAAGTTTTTTGCAGCGGAGAGGCGACGTTCGTCGATGACGTGCGGCTGTTCATGGATCGCGGCCGTTATCTCGAAGAGACGTTTTACTCGTTTTCATACAGTCCGATCCGCGACGAAGCGGGCCGGGTGTGCGGATTATTCTGTCCTTCGACCGACGTCACGCCGAAGGTGGTGAACGCGCGGCGTCTGGCGACGCTTTCCGAGCTCGCTTCCAATTCGCTGGTCGAAAAGACGGTCGCGGCGGCATGTGGAACGGCCGCGCGGACGCTGCGAAAGAACGGCGACGACATTCCGTTCGCGCTGCTGTATCTGGCCGGGGCCGAGGGCCTGGAGGCGAGGCTCGAGCAGGCGGTCGGCGATTTTGCGCCGGATTTTGCGCACATTTCGCGCGTTTCTTTGGAAGACGACTCACTTCCCTGGCCGATTGCCAGCGTATATCGTTCCGCGCAGCGGCAGGCGATCGATACGACGGGGATTGAAGGTCTGCCGCGCGGAGTCGCCGGGCAGCCGGTGATCGAAGCGGTGGTTTTGCCGGTGGCCTCCAGCGGCGAGCACAAACCTTACGGCGTGCTGGTGGCGGGAGTGAATCCGGGCCGGCCACTGGACGCCGACCATCTGACGTTTTTCGATCTGCTGGCCGGACAGGTGGGGACAGCGATTCACAACGCGCGGACTATCGAAGAGGAAAAACGCCGCGCCGACATGCTGGCCGAGATCGATCGCGCCAAGACGATCTTTTTTTCCAACATCAGCCACGAATTTCGGACGCCGCTGACACTGATGCTCGGGCCGATGGAGGCGCTGCTGGCGCGGAGCGATCGACTGCCGGAAGAGGATCGCGAGCATCTGGCGACGGCGCATCGCAATAGCCTGCGTTTGCTGAAGCTGGTGAATTCGCTGCTCGATTTTGCGCGGCTGGAGGCGGGTCGGCTGAAGGCGACCTATAGCCCCACCGATCTGGCGAGCTTCACGGCGGACCTTGCGGCGAATTTCCGCAGCGCGATTCAAGTGGCCGGACTCGACCTGATCGTCGACTGCCCGCCGTTGCCGGAACCGGTTTACGTGGATCGCCAGATGTGGGAGAAGATCGTGCTGAATCTTCTCTCCAATGCGTTCAAGTTCACGTTTGAAGGATTCATCGCAATTCGCCTCCGCGCCGAAGACGGCGACGCCGTGCTGACCGTCATCGACACCGGGATCGGGATTCCGGAAAGCGGCCTGCCGCGAATTTTCGAACGGTTTTATCGCGTCGAGGGCGCGCGCGGCCGTACTTATGAGGGCAGCGGAATTGGTCTGGCGCTGATTCAGGAGTTCGCAAAGCTGCACGGCGGAACGATCACCGCCGAAAGCCGCGTTGGAGAAGGCAGCAAATTCACGGTGAAGATCCCGATGGGCAAGGCGCATCTGGATCCCGCACGCATTCAGGAAGAGGGGACGGGAGATCCCTCGGCGGCGCAGCCGTTTTTTGAGGAAGCGGCCTCCTGGCTGCCGCGCGCCGCCGAAGATACCTGCGCCGCGGACCAAACCAGGCCGCAGGTTTTGGTGGTCGATGACAACGCGGACATGCGCCAGTACATTCAGCGCGCGCTGGGCGGCGACTATCAGGTTTCGACGGCCAGGGACGGCCGCGAAGCGCTCGAAAAGATGCGCGCGAATCCGCCGGACCTGCTGCTGAGCGACATCATGATGCCGGTGATGAACGGCTTCGAGCTGCTGAGCGCGGTTCGACACGATCCGAAACTGCGGGCGATTCCCACCATTTTTGTTTCCGCGCGCACCGGCGAGGAACTGCGCATCGAGGGCCTGGAAGCCGGCGCCGACGATTATCTGGTAAAGCCGTTTACCGCGCCGGAGCTGCGGGCGCGGGTGCGGTCCCAGGTGCGCGCGGCGATTTTGCGCCGGGAAGCGACCGAACGCGAAGCCGCGCTGCGCGCCGAAGCCGAAGCGGCGCGCGATGACGCGATCGCCGTGCTGGAAAGCATCGCCGAGGGATTTTTCGCGATCGATCGCGATTGGCGGGTCACTTATGTGAACGGCAAGGGAGCGCGCCTCAGCGCGATTCGCGCCGATCAGGCGCTGGGCCGTGCGTTCTGGGACATTTTCCCCGGCTGGAAGGAAACGGCTGCCGATCATGAGTTTCGCCGCGCGGCGCAGGAGCGGGCCCGCGCCGAGTTCGAAAGCTTTTATGTGCCCCGCAATCGCTGGTTCCACATCAACGCCTACCCTGCTCAGGAACAGGGCCTGTCGATCTTTATCGAAGACATTACGGAGCGCAAGCAGCGGGAGCGCGCGAGCTCGCTGCTCGGCGCGATCATCGGCTCCTCCGACGACGCGATCATCACCAAGGATCTGAACGGCGTGGTCACCAGTTGGAACCAGAGCGCGGAGCGACTGTTCGGCTATACGGCGGAAGAGGCGATCGGCAAAACCATCGAAGAGCTGCTGATTCCGGTAGACCGCCGGGCCGAAGAGACATACATTCTGGAGCGCCTGCGCCGCGGCGAACGGATCGACCATTTCGAGACGGTGCGCCACGCCAAGGATGGTAGCCTGCTGGACGTTACGCTCACGGTTTCTCCGCTGGCGGACGCCAGCGGCACGATCATCGGCGCCTCCAAACTCGCCCGCGACACGACGCAGGCCAAGCGCGCCGAACGGGCCGCGCTGCATCTGGCGGCGATCGTCGATTCCTCCGATGACGCCATCATCAGCAAGGATCTGAATGGGATCATCACCAGTTGGAATAAGAGCGCGGAACGGGTTTTCGGCTACACCGCCGAGGAAGCGATCGGCCAGGCGGTCATCACGCTGCTGGTTCCCGCCGGCCGGCAGGATGAAGAGCTGGAGATTCTGGATCGGCTGCGGCGCGGCGAGCACGTCGATCATTTCGAAACGATCGGCAAGCACAAAGACGGCCGCCTGCTCGATATTTCGCTCACTAGTTCTCCCATCAAGGATGCCCGCGGCAACATTATTGGCGTGTCGAAGATCGCGCGCGATATTTCCGATCGCAAGCGCGCGGAGACGGCGATTCAGAATCTCAACGCGCAGTTGACCAGCGAGCTTTTGGCCATGGCCCGGATGCAGCAACTCAGCACGCGGCTGGTCGGCGCCGATGATTTTATGCAGCTTCTTGCCGATGTTCTGGACGCCGCCAGCGAGATCACCGGCGCGGGCATGGGAAATATTCAGCTTGATGAAGGCGGCGTGCTGCGGATCGTCTGCTCGCACGGCTTCGATCGGCAATTCCTCGAATTGTTCGAGGGTGTGCATCCCGGGCAGGCGGCTTGCGGGCGCGCGTTCAAACGCAGGGAGCGCGTGATCGTCGAGGATGTGTCCTCCAGCGCGCTGTTCGATGACGCAACGCGCGCGGCGCTGCTCTCAGCCGGAGTGCGGGCGGTGCAAAGCACGCCGCTGATCAGCCGATCCGGCGAGCTGCTCGGAATATTATCGACGCATTACGGCGTCCCGCGGCGGCCGGGCGAGCGGGAGCAGCGGTTGCTTGACATTCTGGCGCGCCAGGCGGCGGACCTGATCGAACGGCGGCGCCACGAGATCGCACTGCTTGAAAGCGAAGCGAAATTCCGCCAGCTCGCCGACGCGATGCCGCAGATCGTCTGGACCGCGGACGCCGCGGGCCGCCCGACGTACTTCAACGAGCGCTGGTACGAATTCACCGGCCTGGAGCGCGATCGCTTCGATCGCGAGGCTTGGGAAGGTATTCTCCATCCGGAGGACTTCAAGGCCGGAGCGAAACTTTGGACCGCCGCTGTCCGAAAGGGCGAGCCATTCCGCGCCGAGACGCGACTGTGGGATCGACGGGAACAGCGCTGGCGCTGGTTTATCAGCCGAGCGCTGCCGGTGAGGGACGCCCAGGGCCGGGTCGCGAAGTGGTTCGGAACCTCCACCGATATCGACGAACAGAAGCGCGTCGAAGGCGAGCTGCGCCGCGCCAATCAGCATCTGGAGCAGTTCGCCTATTCCGCCAGCCACGACTTGCAGGAGCCTCTGCGCAGCATCAAGATTTACGGCGAACTGCTCAGCCGGAGATACGGCGCCCAACTGGAGGGGCAGGCTCTGGAGTTCTTGAATTATCTGCGAACCGGCGCCTCGCAAATGGAGGTGCTGATCCGCGATCTTCTCGAATATACGCAGGTCACGCGCCTGGAAGCGCCGGATGCGCCGGCCGACACGGTGGAAAGTCTCAACGCCAGCCTGGCGAATCTGGCCGGCGCCATTACCGAGAGCGGCGCCACCGTGACCTACGAGCCGCTTCCGCCGCTGCGCGTGCACAGCACCCACTTGCGGCAATTATTTCAAAATCTCATCGGGAACGCCATAAAATACCGCCATCGCGATCGCGCCCCGCTGATTCATGTCAGCGCGGAGCGCGAGGCCGGAGCCTGGGTGATCTCCGTCAAAGATAACGGCATCGGCATCAAGCCCGAGTACAAGGAGCACATTTTTGGACTGTTTAAACGTTTGCACCCGGGAGACGAGTACTCAGGAACCGGCATTGGACTGGCCATCTGCCAGCGGATTGTGGAGCGATATAATGGCCGGATCTGGGTGGAATCCGAAGCCGGGAAGGGTTCCGATTTCCGCTTCTCCATCCCAGCCTGAAACGGCTTCGCCCGGAGCGCGCCGCGTGATCCTGCTGGTGGAGGACAACCGCGCCGATGTTTTCCTGATCCAGGAAGCGATTCAGGTTGCCGGCATCCAGGCCGAAATCGAGGTTCTGGCGGACGGCGAAGGAGCGATTCAGTATTTCGAGCGGATGGACGTGGATGCCTCAATGACATGCCCGGCCATTATGATCCTCGATATCAATCTGCCGAAGCGTCCGGGCAATGAAGTGCTCGCGCATATGCGGCGCACCAACCGGTGCCGGGAAACGGCGGTGGTGGTGGTCACTTCCTCCGATTCCGATCGCGATCGCGAGGAGATGGCCAGGCTCGGAATTAAAGAATATTTCCGCAAACCGTCGGATTTCGCGTCGTTCATGAAGCTGGGCGATATTTTGAAGGACCTGCTTACGCCCCGGGCCTGATCGCAATCGCGCCATCAGTGGGTCAGGTCGTAAACGAAATAGTTCATGGCGATCCGATACGCCAGCGAAGCGAATTTTTCCGGATAACGCGGATCGTCGGACCACTCCCAGGCATCGCCCAGATCCATGTTGTGGCAGATGGCGACCATCACGCGGCCTTTATCGTCGAAAATGCCGCGCCAGTGCGGGGTCATGCCGGTTGCCCCGGCCTCGTAGGTGATGCCGCGCCGCGCGGCGCCCCAGCCGGGCACTTGAAAGCGCTGATCGAGATCATAGATGGTGTGAAAAATCGGATTTGAATTATCCAATTCTTCAATCGGACGATCCGGAAAGACTTTGGTCATGCTGGCCACGAACACCTGCCATTCGCTGCTGACGCCGTGATAGGGCTGGTCGCCGTGAAAATCGTCGACCATCAGGAATCCGCCGCGCAATAAAAAATCGCGCAACTGCGCGGCCTGCTGTTCGTTGAGCGCCCAATGGCCCACCTCGACCGCGTAAAGCATCGGCCAGTTGTAAATATCGTCGCTGCCGTCCAGATCGACCACCTGCTCGACGGATCTGCTATCGATGCGCGTCAGGCGGCGCACGCCTTGCAGCAGATGGCGATCCGACCGCGGGTAATCGGTGGTCCAACTCAGGTCCGCGCCGCGCCAGCCACGAAAAACGCCGGGGTAGCGCAGACGGGCGCGGGTCCATTCCGCGGGTTTCTGATAATCGGACGGCAACGGAAAGTCATCGTATTCGAGCGCCTCATATTGCCGGAAAGGCCGCTGCGCGCGAAGAGCGCTCCAGAAGCCGACGCCGATCAGCAGCAGGAGCAGCGAGGAAGTCAGGCGCATCGCGAATCTTCGAAGGAAGAATAACACGGCGGCGAGTGCGTCGCCGTTAGTGCGTCAGATCGTAGACGAAATAGTTCAAGCCGACGCGATAGGCAAGCGAGGACCATTTCTCCTCGTATTTGGGATCGTCAGAATTTTCCCAGCCATCGCCCAGATCCATGTTGTGGCAGATCGCGACCACGATGCGGCCGCGATCGTCGCGGATGCAGCGCCAGTGCGGCTGTTTTCCGGTGGGTCCGTTCTCATACGTGGTATGGGTTCTCATCCAGTTTGAATAACCGGGCACCTGGAAGCGATCCTGCAAATCGTACAGCGTGTGGAAGATCGGATCGTTGTCCGGGATATCCTCAATCGGGCGGTCGGGAAAAACGCGCGTCATGCTGTGGGTGAACGTCTCCCATTCATTCAAGGGACCGAGAAAATCCTGGTACGGCTCCGAGCCGTGGAAATCGTCGACCATCAAAAATCCGCCGCGCAGGAGATATTCGCGCAACTGCTGGGCCTGAGCGGGCGGCAGCAGCCAGTGGCCCACTTCGACGGCGTAAAGGCACGGCCAGTTGTAGATGTCGTCGCTGCCGTCCAGACTCACGACCTGCTCGACCGAGCGCGTATCGATGCGCGTCAGCCGGCGCACGCCTTGCAGCAGGTGGCGATCCGAGCGCGGATAATCCATGGTCCATTGTCCGGGCCAGGGGCGCCCGGGTCCGAGGCTCAAGCGGGAATCATTGGGGTAGCCGTAAATATCGGGATAGCGCAGCCGCGCCCGCACCCATTCGTGATTCGTATCTTTGTAGTCCGGCGGAAGCGGAAAATCTTCGTACTCGATCGCCGGATACTGCTTGAATGGTTTTTGTGCTTGGAGCAGGCCCAGACAAACGACCGATCCGAAAAGGCCCGCCGCAAGCGCGGTGCGGAAACGCATGAAAACGACGCTTTCGATCCCCAGAATAACATGCGGCCTTAGCGCGCGACGTCGGCGACGCAGTTGAAGCCGGAAAGATAGCCTTTCTGAAATACCGGGGGCGCGCCCTTCAGGTCCAGAGAGAAGGGAATCGCCAGGATTTTGCCATCCATCCGGATCGGCTGGCCGGCTTGCCCCTGCCGCGAGACCCATTGCAGCGTATAGGTCGAGCCGGAGGGCTGGAAGCGGTCCGCGTCGCCGAAGAAGCGGAAGACCGCCCAGAGTCCGTCCTTATCGATGAAGGCCAGTTCGGCGCCGTTGAGGTTTCCCGCAAGATGGGCCCCATGAGTCGCCGCGCCGGGCCAGGTGAAATCCTGGAACTGGCTGCCCTTGGCGTCGGCCTTTAAAACCTGCCCGTCGAGATTCAGCGTGACGCCCTTCAATACTTCAAGCGGCAGCGCTCGCATGGCGTAGGTGATCGATGGGTCGCGGCTACCGTTCTTGTACAGCGCGTTGCTGAACGCCATGGCCCGATTGAAGAAGCGCAGGAACGCGTCGGTGACCTGCACGCGGCTGCCCGGCGCGCGGACGTATTCGCCGCCCTGCTGCGTCACGTAATTTTTCAGATTCGTTTGATAGAACTGCGCGAGCCGCCCATCGCCGGGGCGGAAGATCTGGTTGACGTCCTGAAGCGTGGCGTCATTGGTGGAGCTGGTATCAAACGGATACTTTTTCATCAGCGCGAAGAAGTCGCCGCACACGCGCCGGCCTTCCGAATTGAGCTGCGCCGGACCGAGACGGCCGAGAATCGCCTCCGCCTGACGGATCGGATCCTCCATCAGCTTCTGGACCATCGAATCGACATGGCCATCGCGGTCCGGGCGGAAATTCTGCGCGATCTGCGCGACGGCGCGATAGCCGCTGGTGGCGTCGCTCTGCGTCTGCGCGACCAGATCGTCTTTCACCTCTCCGCCCGCCTTGGCGACCCGGTCCATGGAGGTTTGAAGCGCCGCCAGCGCCGTGATGTATTGGCTGTTGGACGCCTGCACGTAGCGGTCGGCGCAATTGGCGGGCGTGACGAACTGGACCGGCTGATAGGGCGCCTTGACGTCGGCGCTTCCGGGTTCGATATTCGCCGACGCCAGGCAAAATAACCCGAGCAAATAGGAATCGTTGCTTGAAAGCTGCTTGAGCTTTTCCGCCGCGTCGGCGATGCTGCGATACGGCGCGATCTGCGAGTTGGCCAGGTATTCGCGCCAGTTGGCGATGAAATCCTTCTGGTAGCGCTGGCGCAGCAGCGGGACGATCTGCGCCGGATCGAGCGATCCGTAGTTATGATCGCCCAGCACCCACGCTTCGCCGCCGAAATAAAGCTTCACGTTATTGATCGCGTTATCGACGAACTTCCAGCCCTCGGCGGTGAACGCGCCCGCGACATTCTTATCGTTGACCACGTAGCGCGCCGAGCCGGGAAATTTCTTATTGAAATTCAACGGCGGATTCTTATGCGAAGCGTCGGCGATGATGAACTGGTAAATGCTCTCGATGGCGTTGAACTGCGCCAGATAGGACCGCGCGTGTTCCACCGCGCCGCCGTCGTTATCGGAAGAAAACGGATTCGCCAGAAACAATTCGTCGCTGTAAAACTCGAACTGCCGCCGCGCCAGATCCGCACGCGCGGTATCCACGTTGCGGGCTGCCGACCATTTCTCCATCAGAATCGGCGGAAGAAAATCGCGCGTCGTTTTTTCGTGATGCGACGTGGTGATCAGATATGCCTTCAGATCGTCATAAGTCGGCTTGTATTGATCGTTGGGACCCGGTTTTTCGGGCAATTTGCGGAGCCAGTCCA
>Ga0070740_10005629_pt1 | contig 11495 bp, 11 predicted proteins | sample Coa_R2_FD_67286 | JGI IMG/M metagenome (GOLD analysis project Ga0070740, IMG submission 67286) | Surface soil microbial communities from Centralia Pennsylvania, which are recovering from an underground coalmine fire - Coalmine... | ecosystem: Environmental > Terrestrial > Soil > Unclassified ...
CTCAGTCCGCCCTCAGCCATCACATCAAGGAGAGCGAGCGGCGCAATGCGGTCGAGATCTTCCACCGGATGGGCAAGCGCCTGCGGCTCACCGGCATCGGCGAGGAGCTGCTGCAGGCGGCCAGGACCATCCTGAGCGAGGTCGACCGTGTCCAGGCCGATCTCGCGCTCGCGCGCGAAGGCGTCGGCCCGGTGGTGCGGCTCGGCAGCGGCGCCTATGGCTGCGAAGCCTGGCTGCCGGACTTCATCCACGATCTCGGCCGCGCCGGCGCCCGTTATGTCGTGGAGATCCTGGAGACCGGTCTCTCCTTCCCTCTCGCCAATGCCGTGATCGAGGGCCAGATCGACATCGGCATATGCGGCGGCATGCTCGCGGACCGGCGGCTGCGCTGCCTGAGCCTGTTCGAGGACGAGCTCGTGGCCGTGGTGCCGGCTCGCCATCCGCTGGCGGCGCGTCGCTTTCTCGAGCCGGCGGACTTCAGCGCCGAGATCATGCTGAGCTACTCCACCGTTGCCGAGAAAGGCTTCGAGGACGACCGCTTCTTCCGCCCCGCCCGCGCCATGCCCAAGCGATGGCTGCGCGCGGGGAATGTGGCGATGATCCTCGAGATGGTTCGGCGCGGCCTGGGAGTCTCCATCCTCAGCCGCTGGGCGGTCGAGCCGCGGCTCGCCAAGGGCGGCCTGGAGATGAAGCGGTTGGGCCGTCACGGCCTGCCCACCCGCTGGCAGGCCGTGGTCCGCGCCGGAGAGCCGCGGGAGTCGCCGGCCGGCCAGGCCGCCGAGGCCCTCGCACGCTGGTGGGCGGGCCAGAAGCGGCACACCGCGCGCCAGCCACCACAGCCGCTTGCCGCGCGACCCCAAACAAGGCGATAAAGCCGCGTCGCCCAGGCCAGGAGGGAAGCAGCAGATGAAGATCGTCGTCGTCGGCGCCACAGGGACGGTCGGCCAGGCCGTTGCCGCGGCCTTGGGAGAGCGGCATGAGATCGTCCGTGTCGGGAAGAGTCGCGGCGACCTGCAGGTGGACATCACCGACAGCGCCTCGATCCGCCGCCTGTTCGACCGCATCGGCGCCTTCGACGCCCTGGTATCGACGGCAGGCAAGGTCCATTTCGGCGACTTCGCCCGGATGACCGAGAAGGAGATGTCGATCGGTCTCAAGGACAAGCTGATGGGCCAGGTCAACCTCGTGCTGATCGGCCGCGATCATATCGCCGACGGGGGCTCCTTCACGCTGACCAGCGGGATTCTCAGCCATGATCCGATTCGCGACGGCGCCGCGGCCAGCCTCGTGAACGGCGCCATCGATGCCTTCGTGCGCGCCGCCGCCATCGAGCTGCCGCGGGGCCTCAGGATCAACGCGGTCAGCCCCGGCCTGCTCGACGAATCCGCCGCCGCCCTGGGCGACTATTTCCGCGGCCACGAGACCGTGCCGGGCAAGCGCGTGGCGCGGGCCTATGTCAAATCCGTCGAGGGCCGCCTGACGGGGCAGGTGTTCCACGTGCTGTAGCGCGAGCATCCGCGGGCGGGAGCCCCGGCGCGGGCGTCCGGGGATCAGGCGGCCCGGGCGTCGAGGATCCGGTTCACCTCGGCCAGCACCCGCTCCACCGGATCGAGCTTCCGCAGGATGGCATCGGCGCCGACTTCCTTGGCCAATTGGAAATAGTCGACGTTGTAGAAGGTCGCCGCGCCCGACACGGCGAGGATGCGCGCGCGGCCGTCCATCTCGCGCAGCCGGCGGATCACTTCGCCGCCGTCGAAGCCCGGCAGGCGCATGTCCGTGATGACGAGATCGGGCCCCTGGGCCCGGAACCGCTCCACCCCCTCGAGTCCGTCCTGCGCCTCGATGACCTGATGGCCGCTCTCCTCAAGGATCGGACGGATGATGCTGCGGTAGAATCCGTCATCGTCGATGAGCAGGATCAGTGCCACGATGGCCCCCCTCTGTCCGGCCAATCTCCGGGAGTCTTACTCCCAGAATCGCGGGGGTACCAGGACCATATGAGGGACACCGTCCCGGGCCCCCGGCTCCGAGCGGCGCGGCCGCGCGCCTCAGATGTCCGTGAGCTCCCGATAGGTCTCCGGCCTCCGGTCCCGGAAGAATTGCCAGGTGTTGCGGACCTCGCGGAGGATCTCCCAATCCATGTCGGCCACGAGCAGCTCGTCCTTGTCTTCGCTGGCCTTGGCGATGATCTTGCCCCGCGGATTGACGAAATACGCCGAGCCGTAGAAACGTCCGATGTTCCAGGGCGCCTCCGTGCCCACGCGGTTGACGGCGCCGATGTAGCAGCCGTTCGCGACGGCCGCCGCCGGCTGCTCCAACTCCCAGAGGTATTGGCTGAGGCCCGCCACCGTGGCGGAGGGGTTGACGATATACTCCGCCCCGTTCAGCGCCAGCGCCCTCCAGCCTTCGGGGAAATGCCGGTCGTAGCAGATGTAGACCCCGAGCCGGCAATAGGCGGTCTGGAACACGGGATAGCCGGAGTTGCCGGGCTTGAAGAAGAACTTCTCCCAGAACCCCGCGACCTGCGGGATGTGGGTCTTGCGGTATTTGCCCAAATAGCGGCCGTCGGCATCGATCACGGCCGCCGTGTTGTAGTAGACGCCGGTGATGTCCTCCTCATAGATCGGAACGACGATCACCATGCGGTGTTTCGCGGCCAGCCCCTGCATCAGCTTGGTCGTCGGCCCTTCAGGGATGCGCTCGACCGCGCCATACCATTTCGGGTCCTGGCTCGGACAGAAATAGGGCTGGGTGAAGACCTCCTGCAGGCAGAGCACCTGCACGCCCCGGCGCCCGGCCTCCTCGACCAAAGGCAGGTGGGCTGCCAGCATGCGCTCCGAAATCTCCCTGGGCGAAAGGGAGGTATCGCCCTTCAGGCTCATCTGGATCAAGCCGCCGCGAAGACTGGTCATCTCCTCCTCCCGTTCGTGGGACCGCAGGGCGGATGTTCCGCCCGCCGCGCCCGGACGTCAAATTGCCCGGACGGCAAACTTCCCCTTGCGCCGGAACGGCGTTCTCCCTAGCAATCGAAGATCGGCTTCGCCGGCCGGGGACAGCCGCGGACATGGATGCCGCAGGGGAGCTTGCCGTGATCGCCACCATGAAGCAGGGGACCGGATCGCCCTCGACGGGCTCGTGCCTGGAAGGAGGGCCCCTTCTCCGCGGCGGCCTGTTCGCTCTCCTCCTGGCGCTGTCGGCCTGCGCGGGATCCGAGAGCGCGAAGACGCAGGAGGAGCTGTCGCTCGCCTGCGAGATGCGCAAATGCGATTGCGCGCCGGACAACTCGCCCTTCAAGGCCGGCAAGCCCCTGCTCTGGCAGCTCGACGGCTCCGCCTATTGTCCCAAGGGCTATCACTTGCGCCTGCTCGACCTGCCGCCCAGTTCCAAGATGGTGACCTGAGCCGCCGATGAGCGGCTATTGCTTGGCGGGCGAGGTGCTCATGCAGCGCACGACCTCGACCCCGGCCGGCGTGGTCTCGGCGCTGGGCGGGTTATAGACCACCGGCGCCGGAGGCGGCGCGGCCGGCGCCGGCGGGGTCACATTGATGCTGATATTGGACGGCGCGGTGTAAGGATCGCCCCAGCCCCACAGCGGGAAAGGCACCGCGATCGGCGGTGCGGGCGGGTGCGGCCGCGGAAACGGCCGCATCGGCGGCGTGAAGGAGGTGAAAGGCGGCACGATCTGGGCCACCATCGTCCCCGCCGCGGCCGGGCCGGCAGCACCGGCAATCGCAATCCAGATCGCAAGACCGAGCAACCGAGAGCGCATGCTCTGCTCCCCAGGACGAGCGTCGCCGATACCAAGCTAGGTCGCTGTCCCCTTCGGCGCAATGGGGCCGGGCCGATCTCCCCTTCACGATGCCGTGGCCGGCGTCTCTTCCCCGTCAGGACGCCTGATCGAGCACCTGCCGGATCCGCACCGCCAGTTCGCGTCTGCGAAACGGCTTGTCCAGCAGCTCGAGCCGGTCGAGCTCCTCATTCGCCGCCTCGCCCTGGACGATCGCCTGGGCGCGGGCCGTATAGCCGGATGTCAAGAGGATCTTCAGATCCGGCCGCCGGCGCCGCGCCTCGCGGGCCAGCTCGTAGCCATTCATGCCCCCCGGCATGATAACGTCCGAGAAGAGCAGGTCGATCTCGGGATGGCGCTCGAGCAGGCTCAGCGCCGAGGGCCCGGTGTCCGCCTCCAGGGTACGATAGCCGAGATCCGAGAGCTGGCGGACCGTCACATTGCGCATGCCTTCTTCGTCATCCACGACGAGCACCAGCTCCCGTCCGTTTTCCGGGCCCCGGGGCGCCGGCTCCGGGGCCGACTCGACCGCCGCGGCGGCCTGTGAGCGCGGGAAGTACATGATCACCCGGGTGCCGCGGCCGATCTCGCTTTCGATCTTGACATGGCCGCCCGACTGCTTGACGAACCCGTAGACCATGCTGAGCCCGAGGCCCGTGCCCTTGCCTTTGCCCTTGGTCGTGAAAAACGGCTCGAACACCCGCTCCAGCACCTCCGGCGCGATGCCGGTGCCGGTATCGCTGATGGAGAGGCGGACATACTCGCCCGGAATCACGCCCAGATTCCGCTCCGCATAGGATTCGTCCAGCTCCACATTCGAGGTCTCGATCAGGAGCCGCCCGCCCTTCGTCATGGCGTCCCGCGCATTGATGCAGATGTTGAGAATGGCGGTGTCCGCCTGGGAGGGATCGATCAGGACGGGCCAGAGGGCCGGCGCCGGCTGGACCTCCACCGTGATTTCGCGGCTCAGCGTCTGCCGCAGCATCGGGACGACCTGCGCAAGGCGCTCGTTCAGGTCGACGGCGACCGGCTGGGGGTGGCGCTTGCGCGAGAAGGCCAGGAGAAGCTTGGTGAGCTCGGCGCCGCGCAGCGCTCCATTGAGCGACGCCTGCGCGGCTTCCCTCAGCGCTGGCCTGTCCGCCGACATCTCGAGCACCAGGTCGAGATTGCCGATGACGATGCCGAGCAGATTGTTGAAATCATGGGCGACGCCGCCGGTCAGCTGGCCCATGGCCTCCATTTTCAGGCCTTGGCGAAGCTGCTGCTCGATCTCCTTCCGCTCCGTGATGTCCTCCGAGAAGCCGACCAGGTATTGGGAGCGGCCGTGGTCATCGGGGACGGCCACTTCGGTGGTGCGCAGCAGGCGGACTCCACGCTCGCGGGTGGTGATCTGCTCCTCGGGCACGACGACCGGCTTGCCCTGCTCGAGCACCTGGCGGTCGCGGGCGACGAAGCTGTCCGCCTCGCGCTTGGGAAATATATCGTGGTCACGCTTGCCGATGAGCATGCTGCGGTGGAAGCCCAGCAGCTCCTCCCCCGCCCTGTTGAGGAGCACGAAACGACCGTCCTTGGCGTCCTTCACGAATACCATGCCGGGAAAATTCTCGACGACCGTATCGAGGAAGGTGCTGGTGCTGCTGAGGATCTCTTCGGTCCGGCGGCGCTCGGCGACTTCACGGCGGAGCTCCGTTGTCCGGGCCGCCACCCGCTGCTCCAGCGCGTTGTTGAGCGCCTGGAGAACCTCCTCGGCCTTGCGCCGCCGCCCGGCTTCGCGGCTCATCAGGGCCGAAATCGTGCCCACGATCCCAAGGCTGACGAATGTGCCGATGATCATCACCTCCGTCATGACCTTGGCCTGATGCTCGGCCGCGGCGCTGCGCAGCTGATAGAGATCCGATTCGGCGCCGGCCATTTCGGTAGCGATCGAGTCGATCTCGCCGAGCAGGCGCCCGGCAAGGCGAAGCTGCTCGACACTCACGGCCGCGATGTCACGGCTCTGGCGCAGCTGGATCATCTGCTCGAGCAATCCGAGGCGCCGCGCGATCAGCGGCTCCAGCGCCTGCAATCGGCCCTGCTGGCTGGGATCGTCCGCCGTCAGCGTGCGAAGATCGGCCGTGGCCTGCGTCACTGCGCTGGAGGCCCTGCGATAGGCATCCAGAAACCGCTCGTCCGCGGTCACCAAATAGCCGCGCTGCTGCAGCTCGGCGTCGCGCAACTGCGACGTCAGACGCTCGATCTGCAGGAGTATGGCGTTGGTGCGGGCGAGCTGCCGGCTGGCGTCCGTCAGCTTCTGGAAGCTGAGGTTGGAGAAGTAGCTGAGGCCAGCGGTCAGCGTGATGGCGATGACGACCCCGACCAGCCACCCGTTCCCCTGCCGGCCCGATCGCTTCACGGCCAAAGCCTCGGCCATGGCGCCTACCCCGATCGTGGCGCCGCGTCGCCGACCGGATGGCGCGTCATTGGAAGAGCCTCAGGGCGTCCCGCAGCTCGGTCGCACGGAACGGCTTCCTCAGGGTTCCGACGATGTCGAGATCAAAGCTTCGCCCCAGCCGGCTGCTGGTGTTGAGCAGCTCGGGATGTGTCCCGCTCATGATGACGATCTGTGCGGCGCATCGCCGTTCGGCGAGGCTCTGGAGAAGGCCGACGCCATCCACATCCGGAAGGATCAGGTCGAGAAAGATGCAGTCGGGTGGAAACGTGTCGTAGCTGGCGATGAATTCGTCGTGGGTTCCCGAGGTCGCGACCTGAAACCCCTCGGCTTCGGCAACCCGGCGCACGAGATCGCATACGGCTGGTTCATCGTCGATGACGAGAACCCGCCTTCCATTGGCGGTGCTCACCCCCTGCCCCTTCCCGTCCCTGAGTAATCCGCGCTAGATCATTCATATTACTGGAACTTGCGGGGCTTGTCAGCTCCGCCTGCCTCGCCTCCAAGGCTTCCGCAAGCGACGCTCGCCCTGGCCTTCCACCGAAAGACGTATCCTCTGCGCCAAAAGGCGCAGGCCCGTCACCGGCTTCATGCTTCGCTTGCTCTTCGCTAGCCGCGCGACGATAATCGGCTCGGCGAGGGGCGCCGCCGCAGGGCTTGGCGAAATCGAGGGATTTCCGTTAACCGCTTGATATTGCGGGATTTCGCAAGCGAAGGGGGCGGTGGTGAGGGTTGAGGAGCTGCTGATCGCCAAGGGGTTCGTCCGCCCGGCGGACATGGAACGCGCGACGGAGCGCCGTCGCGTACGCGGCGAGCCGATCACCAAAAGCCTGCTGGCCCTCAGCCTGGTGACGCCCGATCAGGTCGACGCGGCCCTGCGGATGACGCCGCCCTCCGCTCCCGCATCCGTGAACGAGACCGGGATTCGGCGTCGCACGCTTCTGTCGCTCCTGCTCAAGGGCTTGCACCGGGCTGGGGCAGACACCCTGCCGGCTCTCGTGGACATGCTGCGCTTGCCAGGCGCCGTGGTCAGCAGCCTTCTGCAGGACGCAGTCGAGCGGGACCTGCTGAAGGTCACGGGCTCCGATGCCAGGTCGGCCCTGCCCGTGCTCACCTATTCGCTGACCGCGGCGGGACGCGTCGCCGTCGCTGAAGCCTGGGACCGCGACCGCTATGTCGGCCCCGCGCCGGTGTCGCTCAAGGACTACAGCGAACGGGTCATGCGCCAGCGCCTGCGCTTCGATGCGGTCGAGCCGCAGCGTTTGCGCGAGGCCTTCTCGGCGCTCGTGCTGACGGAGGAGCTGGTGGACGCCATCGGCCCGGCCGTCAACGCGGGGCGCTCCATCCTGCTCTACGGCCCGCCGGGCAACGGCAAAAGCTCGCTCGCCAAGGGCATCGGTCGGATATTCTCGGACACGATCTACGTGCCGTATTGCGTGGAGGTCGAAGGGCAGATCGTCCAGGTGTTCGACCCCAACGTGCATGAGCCCGTCGCCCGGGCGGAAGCGGCCGCCGAGCCCGGCATCGAGATCCGCCAGGACGAGGGCGACAGGCGCTGGGTCGGCTGCCGCCGGCCCGTCGTCGTCACGGGCGGCGAGTTCACCCTCGACATGCTGGAGCTGCGCTATCTCGAGGGCGCTCGGTTTTACGAGGCGCCCCTTCATGTCAAGGCGATGGGCGGGACGTTCATTATCGACGATTTCGGCCGCCAGCTCGCGCGCCCGAGGGATCTCCTCAATCGCTGGATGATCCCGCTGGAGGAAAAGCACGACTATCTTCGGCTCCACACGGGAGCGACCTTCTCGCTGCCCTTCGACGAGCTGGTGATCTTCTGCACCAATCTCGCGCCCGGCGAGCTCATGGACATGGCGTTCCTGCGGCGGATTCCCTACAAGATCAGGCTGGGAGCGCCCTCCCGGGAGCGCTACCGCGAGATCTTCGAGCGCGCGGCGCGCAGGCGCGGCCTCGTCTTCCCCGAACCGCTCTTCGACTGGCTGGTGGCAGAGCTCCAGGAACGGCGCCAGGTGGCGCTGGCATGCTATCAGCCGACCTTCATCATCGATCACATCTTCGAGACCTGCCGCTTCCGTGATCGGCCGGCCGAAGCGACACAGGGCCTGATCGCCTCCGCCCTGGACAATCTCTACGCGACCGGATGCTAGGTTCGGAGCAGGTCGCGCAGGCTTGACCTAAGGCCCGAGCGAAGCTGCCAATTTGCGATGGCTCTTTCGCGGCGCCGGGTCCGGCCGCGGCCGCGCCCGCCCGAGTGACGGCGGCCTTGCCAGTCGGCGAAAAACCCCCGGGTCCGGCCAACGCCAGGCGGCCACAGTTTCGGAAAATTCATCCAACTGCAAGGAACATGAACAACCGTCTCGCATTGTATGGGGGCTTGGGGTGACATCAGCGACATTCAGGAGCGCACATGTCGACGCAGCCGTTCTTGACGATCGCCAGCTTTCCGGGGCAGGTGATTGAGGTTTCCTGTTCGCGTTGTGGCCGCAAGGGAGTGCATGCAAAGGCGCGGATGGCCCGGATCTACGGCGACGACACGGCCATCCCCGACCTGATCTGTCGCCTCACCGAGGATTGCGCCTTCCGCAAGTCCGCGGGGGTCGCCCACTGCCGCGCCGCCGTGCGCTTCCCCGGGGCGCCCTTGCCTGTCTCGCCGGAGGCGGCGCTGCGCCGAGCCGGATTGCGCACGGAGCCGATTGCCTGAGCCTTGGCCGCGCCGGCATTGAACCGATCAGGCGGGCGGCGGCTCCGGCCCGGAGGCGCTCCGGTCCCCCGGTCCATTCGTTCCACTTGCGGGAATATTTGTTTCGCCTGATGATCCCCTGCGCAAGCGGGATCGTCAGGCGATGCGGCCGAAGCAGACCTTCGAAGAGCTGAAGCAGGAGATCTCGGCCCAGCATGCGACGCTCAGCCGCCGTCTGCGCCAGATCGCCGAATTCGCCATCGCAGAGCCGGACCAGACAGCGCTCGAGACGGTCGCCTCGATCGCCGCCAAGGCCCAGGTCCCGCCATCGAGCCTGATCCGGTTCGCCAAGCATTTCGGCTACGGCGGCTTCAGCGACATGCAGCGGGTCTTCCGCTCGCGGCTGATCGACCGCGCATCCAGCTACAACGAGCGCATACGCGAATTCCACGCCGCGCGTCCCCCCGACCTCGGCTCCCCGGGCGGCGTACTGCGGCGCGTCGCGGCCGCGGACATGGCGGCCCTGCAGCGCCTTGCAGAGGAAACCCGTCCGCAGGACCTCGCCCGCGCCATCGAATTGCTGGCGAAGGCCGAGCGCGTCGGCCTCGTAGCACAGCGCCGGTCATTCGCCCTCGCGGCTTATCTGTTCTATGGCCTCAGCCATCTCGGCCGCCGCGCCGTCCTCATCGACGGCCTCGGCGCCCTGCAGTCGGAGCAGCTGCAGCTTTTGAGGCGCGGGGACATCCTGATTGCCGCGAGCTTCCCCCCCTATGCGGCGGAGACTCTCGCCATCGTCGACGCGGCCCGGGCAGCCGGCCTCAAGATCATCGCCATCACCGATCCCGCGCTCAGTCCCTTGACGCTGCAGGTGGACGTCTGTTTCGAGATCGCCGAGGCCGAGAGCCAGGGCATCCGTTCGCTGGCCGCGCCGCTCTGTCTCGCCGTGTCCCTGGTGCTGGGGCTCGGCCAACGCCTGGAGGCCAAAGGCCGGCGCGATCGGGCCGGGCGTCCCGCGCGTCGGTCCGCCGGGTCGCCGGCATTGCCAGGGTGAAACGCGCATTCTATATTGAGGAATTCCTGGAATGAGGCGGCCATGACGGCGGCCGCCCGTGCTCGCCGCGCAATCGGGAGGCAGCGCCATGCTTTGCCATCTGTCGGGGCACCGATCCGGTTTTCCCCGGGGCTTCACCTCGGTCACCCGTTTCGACGATAGCGACGATCCAACGCGGATCTCTTTCGGCGTGCTGCGACTGGGCGCGGGCGAGGCCGTCGAGATCGAGACGGAGCATGAGACCGCCTGGCTCCTGATGGAGGGCCGAATCGAGGCGACCGCGGGCAATACGACCCGGGAGTTCGAGCGCCGCTCCCTCTTCGACGAATCGCCGAGCTGTCTGCATGCGGCGGCCGGCGAGCGGGTCCGACTGCTGGCCGCCGAGGAGAGCGAGCTCACGGTCTATGCGAGCGCCAATCGGGCGCCTTTCGCCAGCCGTCTTTACGGCCCTGGCGACGTGCCCAACGAGCACCGCGGCAAGGGACAGGTGGACAACGCCTGCTATCGCTTCGTGCGCACCATCTTCGACCGCCGCAATGCCGACCCGGCGGCCGAGCTCGTGCTGGGCGAAGTCGTCACCTTTCCGGGACGCTGGTCGAGCTATCCGCCGCACCATCACGCGCAGCCGGAAATCTATCACTACCGCTTCACCCGGCCGGAGGGCTATGGCCACGCCGAGCTCGGCGAGGAGGTGGTGAAAGTGCGGCCCTTCGATACCATCCGGATTCCAGCCGGGCTCGATCACGCGCAATGCGCCGCGCCCGGCTACGGCATGTATTACAGCTGGGTCATCCGCCATCTGCCCGGCAATCCCTATGGCGTGCCGGAATTCACGGCGGAGCATCGCTGGACGATGGATCCGGCGGCCTCGTTCTGGCGGCCCAAGGACATCGGCTGATCCCGCGGCAGGCCATGCCCGCGCTCGACGTCATCACCATCGGCCGGGTCTCCGTGGACCTGTACGGCCAGCAGGTCGGCGGCCGGCTGGAGGACATGGCGAGCTTCGCGAAATACGTCGGCGGCTGCCCCGCCAATATCGCCATCGGCGGCGCGCGGCTCGGGCTGAAGACGGCGCTGCTCAGCCGCGTGGGCGACGAGCACATGGGCCGCTTCGTGCGCGAGCAGCTTCAGCGCGAGGGGGTCGAGACCTCGGGGTTGAAGACCGACACCGAACGGCTGACCGCGCTTGCCATCCTGGGGATCCGCGACCAGACGACCTTTCCGCTGCTGTTCTACCGCGAGAACTGCGCCGACATGGCGCTGTCGGAATCCGACATCGACGAGGCCTTCATCGCCTCGGCGGGCGCCATCGTGGTCACCGGGACTCATTTCAGCACGCCCTCGGTGGCGGCGGCGAGCCGCCGCGCCATTGCCGCCGCGCGGCGCCACGGCCGGAAGGTCATTCTCGACATCGACTACCGTCCCGTGCTCTGGGGCCTCACCGGCCGGGGCCAGGGCGAGGAGCGCTATGTCGGCAGCGCAGCGGTGACCGAGACCCTGCGCACCATTGTTGCCGACTGCGACGTCATCGTCG
>Ga0070740_10005630_pt1 | contig 11492 bp, 10 predicted proteins | sample Coa_R2_FD_67286 | JGI IMG/M metagenome (GOLD analysis project Ga0070740, IMG submission 67286) | Surface soil microbial communities from Centralia Pennsylvania, which are recovering from an underground coalmine fire - Coalmine... | ecosystem: Environmental > Terrestrial > Soil > Unclassified ...
GGGGAAATTCGGGCTGGGCTCGTCCGCGAAAGGGCCGTGCCCGGATGGGCGCGGAGAGGCAACCGGTGGTTCTCAATTCAGTCTTCGGCTGGTTCTCGAACGATCTGGCGATCGACCTTGGGACCGCAAACACCCTCGTTTACGTGAAGGGCGAGGGAATAATCTGCAACGAGCCCTCGGTGGTGGCGGTGCAGCGCGATTCGCGCGGCTCGCGCCGCATCCTGGCGATCGGCGCGGAGGCGAAGCGGATGGTGGGTCGGACGCCCGGCTCGATCACCGCCATTCGCCCGCTGCGCGACGGCGTGATCGCGGACTTCGAGATCACCGAAAACATGCTCCGCTACTTCATCCAGAAGGCCCATTCCGGCAAGACCCTGGTGCGGCCGCGTCCGCGCGTCGTGATCGGGGTGCCGTTCGGAATCACGGCGGTTGAAAAGCGCGCGGTGCGGGAATCCGCGGAATCCGCGGGCGCGCGCGAGGTTTACCTGATCGAGGAGCCGATGGCGGCGGCGATCGGCGCCGGGCTGCCGATTACCGAGCCCGCGGGCAACATGATCGTCGATATCGGCGGCGGCACCACCGAGGTCGCCGTCATCTCGCTGGGCAGCATCGTCTTTCCCCGCTCGGTGCGCGTGGCGGGCGACAAGATGGACGAGGCGATAATCCAGCACATCAAGCGCAAGTACAACCTGCTGATCGGCGAGCGGACGGCGGAACTGATCAAGATAACCATCGGCTCGGCCTACCCCGGCAACGAGATCCAGACGATGGAAATTCGGGGGCGCGACCTGGTGGCCGGCGTTCCCAAGGAAATCGAAATCACCGACGAGGAGATCCGGGAGGCTTTGCAGGAGCCGGTCCGGCAGATTATCGAATCAGTCCGGATCGCGCTCGAGCGCACCCCGCCCGAGCTCGCTTCCGACATCATGGACAAGGGCATCATGCTCGCCGGCGGCGGCGCCTTGCTGCGCAATCTCGACGTGCTGCTGCGCGAGGAAACCGGGCTTCCGGTGACTCTGGCTGAAGACCCGCTGACCGCGGTGGTGATGGGCGCAGGCAAGGCGCTCGATGAATTGTCGCTGCTCAAGGGAGTCACCGTCGACTGACCCGCGCGGCGCGTAGGTCATTGCCCGCACCCCGGGGCTGATTTCAGTGAAAGGCTCCTTCCTCTGGCGCAACCGCGTGATCCTTACCGGTGGTGCCTTGATTGTATTTTCGCTGTACCTGATGACGGCCGGGGTGGGCCACGGCGATCGGATTGCGGCACCCACGCGCGGGATCCTGGAAGTCCTGCGTCCCGTACAATCCGCCGCCGCCTCCTTCAGCGAAGGTGTCCGCTCGGTTTATCGCGACTACATCAACCTCGTTCACGTGCGTCAGGAAAACGAGCGCCTGGTCGCCGAACTCGCGCGGGTTAGGGCCGACAGGGCGCGGATGGCGGAGCTGGAGGAGGAAAATCGCCATCTCTCCGAACTCCTCGAGCTGCGCGAAGCGCTCGGCGTCGATGCGATCGCCGCCAACGTGATCGGCAGCGATGCCACCGGATTGTCCCATACCCTGATCCTCGGACAGGGCACCGCGAGCGGGCTTGGGCCGGGGATGGCGGTGCTGTCGAACGAGGGCGTGGTCGGAAGGATCATCGCGGCAAGCCCGCATGCCTCGCGCGTCCTGCTCATCGACGACCACAACTCCGCTCTCGACGGATTCGATCAGCGCTCGCGCGCGCGGGGAATAGTCGCCGGGATGGTCGACGACGGGATAATCATGAAGTACGTCGACCGCTCGCAGGACATCAAACCCCACGACACGATCGTGACGTCGGGCCTGGACGGGATTTTCCCGCGCGGTCTGCTGGTCGGCACCGTCAGCAGTGTCCATCGCGAGGGTCCCGGACTCTTTCTCAACGTACAGCTTGCGCCGGCGGTCAACTTCCGCCAGCTCGAGCAGGTGCTGGTGGTAAGGCAGCAAGCGCCGCAGGTGACCGCCGACCGGAAGGGCTGACGGTCTTGCGCCTGAGCATCCTGTTCGCCCTGCTTGCTCTGCTTGCCCTGGCGATCGAGACGGCGGTGCCCTACTGGTTTCCGCTGCGCGTCCTTGTTCCCAATCTGATCGTGATTCTTGCCGTGGATCTCGGCCTGCGCCATCACGGCGCCCTTCCGGCGCTGCTCGCTTTTTTGATGGGGTATGCGACGGATGCGTTCGCGGGGACGACGCTGGGGCTGAACGCGATGCTGGTGACGATCGTGTACCTGGTCGCGTACGCGATTTCGAGCCGGCTGATGGTGACTACGGCGTTCGTCGGCGCGGTGACGGTGTTCTTCGGGGTGATGCTGACGACGGTGGGCGGGATGGCGCTGAGTTCGGGATGGGCCGCGGTTTCGGCATCGGGGCCGATGGTTACGCGATTCGCGGAGCAGGCGGCCGTTTCCGCGGTCGCTTCTCCCCTGATTTTCGCGCTTTTGGGCGCGCTGAAGCGGCTAACCGGATTGCCTGTCGGCTCGACCCGTGAATAGATAATAGACGGTACGCTTTCGTGGCGAAGTTTCGCGCCAAATCGCAGAGCACCGTCCCCAAGCTCGAACCGAGAATCGCGCTGCTGACCGCGGCGATGCTGACGGTGTTCGGACTCGTCTGCGTCCGCCTCTATTATCTCCAAGTGATGCAGCATCAGGAGATGAGCCAGCTTGCGGACCGCAACCGTATCCGCCTGCATCGCGTCCCCGCGCCGCGCGGACTGGTCTTCGACCGCCGCCATCGCCCGCTCGTCGATACGCAGCCGACCTTCGATGCCGAGATCGTCCCGGAGGATTCGACCAATCTGTCCGAAACCATCGAACGGCTGGAAAACCTGTTGGGCGGGGACCATGTCGCCGACAAGATCGCGGCGGCGGACGAGCAGGGCCGTCCCCCGTACGAGCCGGTGCTCGTCGAGGAGCGGCTCGATTGGCCCAAGGTCGTGGCGCTCGAAGCCCATCAGCTCGAACTTCCGGGCGTGAGTCTCGAGATAACCCCGGGGCGCCACTACTTGTACGGCAAGCTCGCCGCGCATCTGCTCGGCTACGTCGGCGAGGTAAGCCGCGAGGATCTGATCAAGCAGACCGTTTACCGGATGGGCGATGAAATAGGGAAATTCGGGCTGGAACGGGGATGGGAGCCGTTTCTGCGCGGTCAGCCCGGCGGTCAGGAAGTGGAGGTCGATGCGGTCGGGAGGCGGCTCAGGGTCCTCAAGGAAATCCCGGACACCCCCGGCGAGAGCGTCGTTCTCACGATCGATCTCGACGTGCAGCAAGCGGCCGAGCAGGCGATGGAAGGGAAGAACGGCGCGCTCGTCGCCATCGACCCCAACACCGGCGACGTGCTCGCGATGGTGTCGCATCCGGCATTCGATCCCGACGTATTCGGCGCGGGGGTGAAGTCGTCGGATTGGCGGGCGCTGATGAGCGATCCGGACCATCCGTTGCAAAATCGCGCGATCCAGGGAACCTATCCGCCCGGCTCCACCTTCAAGATTGTCGATTCGATCGCCGGTCTCGAAGAGAAAACGCTCGCGGAGGATACCGCCTACACCTGTTCGGGCGGGTTGTGGTTCGGCGGCCGCGAATACCATTGCTGGCGCAAACAGGGCCACGGAACCATCGGCCTCCACAACGCGATCGTTCGATCCTGCGACGTGTACTTCTACGATGTCGGCCAGCGTCTCGGTGTCGACCGTATAGCCCATTGGGCGCATGCGCTCGGGCTCGGCAACAAGACGGGCATCGAGCTCGACAACGAGAAGCCGGGAGTGATCCCCTCCTCGGCATGGAAGCAGAAACGGTTCAGGGAACGATGGTATCCGGCGGAGACGCTGTCGGTGGCGATCGGACAGGGTTACGTTTCCGTGACCCCGATCCAGCTCGCGCAACTCGCGGCGGTCGTCGCCAACGGCGGCACCCGTTACAGACCGCAGTTCGTCAAGGCGGTCGAGGCGTTGGACGGCTCGATCGCGAAAGCCTATCCGCCCGTGGTCGAGGGCCACGCGGATCTTTCGCCTGAAACGCTCGCGATTGTGCGGGATGCGATGGCGGATGTGGTCAACGGGCCCGGCGGAACCGCTCATCGCGCCGCACTGCCGGGGATCACGGTGTGCGCGAAGACCGGCACCGCGCAGGTGGTCGGCAACAAGGGCACCCTGGTCGCGGGCGAGGACGAGGACAAGATCCCCGAGAAATACCGCGATCACGCATGGCTAATCGCCTTCGCCCCGAAGGAGCATCCGCAAATCGCCATCGCATGCATCGTCGAGCACGGCGGCCACGGCGGAGCGGCCGCGGCTCCCGTCGTGCACGACGTGATGCAGCGCTTCTTCCAGCTCTATCCCCCGACGCCGCCGATGCCGGAGTTGACGCAGGCGGCCGCCACGGAGCCCGCGATCGCGCGCGTGCTCGATGACGACCCTGGCACGGCGGCGGAGCGCTGAGCGGCGTGGCTTTCGACCGCAGACTCATCATCCGCTTCGATTGGACGATCTTCTGGACGGTGCTGGCGCTCGCCGTGGTGGGTCTGCTGAGCATCGCGAGCGCGGCGTATCGCGGGCCCCACAAGCCCATCGATCCGCTCGTCATCCGCCAGTGCGTCTGGATAGCCGCCGGAACGGTGGCGATGCTCACGGTGGTGCTGTTCGACTACCGCGCGCTCGCCACTTACGCATACGCCCTCTACGTCATCGCGATCGGATTGCTGATCGCGGTCGAGCTGATCGGCCACTCCACGGGCGGGTCGCGGCGATGGATCAATCTCGGATTCTTCCATCTCGAGCCTTCCGAGCTCGCCAAGCTCGCGATAGTGCTCGTGATGGTGCGGTATTTCAGGGAGGAGCCGCCGAAGGGAGGATGGAGCCTCCGGCAGATGGTTATTCCCGCGGTGCTCCTGGGCATCCCGGTCGCACTGGTGCTGAAGCAACCGGACCTCGGCACCGCGCTCATCCTCATCCTCATCACGGTGACGCTGGTGTTCGTGAGCGGGCTTAACGCGCGCACCATGATCGTACTCGCGTTCGCGGGGCTGTGCGTGATGCCGCTCGGATGGCACTATCTCAAACCCTATCAGCGCCAGAGGCTCGTCAGTTTCGTGAACCCACAGGCCGATCCGCTGGGCTCCGGCTATCACGTCATCCAGTCCGAAATCGCCATCGGCTCGGGAGGCCCGTGGGGAAAAGGATTCCTCAAGGGCACCCAGGCGCGGCTCAACTTCCTGCCCGAACAGAGCACCGACTTCATCTTTTCCGTCTTTGCCGAGGAATTCGGGCTTGCGGGGTCGATGCTGCTTCTGTCGCTATACGCGATCCTGATTACCCGCGGAGCATGGATCGCCCGCCACACCCGCGATCGGTTCGGCTCCCTGCTCGCCATCGGGCTCATTTCGATCGTCTTCTGGCAGGTCGCGATAAACATCGGTATGGCGACGGGACTGTTGCCGGTGGTGGGGATAACCCTGCCGCTGGTGAGCTACGGGGGGTCGTCGCTGATCGCGATGATGATGGCGATGGGGCTGCTCATCAGCATCAACATCCGCCGCTATTTCTTCTGAGGGGCCGCGATTGCGGCACTGCCCCCTCGGGAACATCCTTGCTATAGTCGTCTTTCACCACCGCCATTGGTATCCGAGGCATTGGTTATGGCACGCGCCAGGAAGTTCGACGATCCGACCGATCAGGCGATTTGCGAGATCCATCGCCGTTATATCGAGGTCATGGAGAATATCCGCCTCGAGACGATCAGTCCCGAAACCAAGCAGCGTTATCTCGCCGTGATCTCGTCGCTGACGGAAAAGCTTGCGATGCCTAGCAAGCCGTTGTCCGAAATCGTCGGCGAAATGATGGCTGAAGCGGGTCCGTTCCTGTTCCAAGCCATGCAGCGCTAAGCGGGACGGCGCCCCCGCCCGGCTCTCCTCCGCACTACCGGTAGTGCCTTGCAAGCTCCGATGCGTAGTTGCGGCCAATCCTGTCGGCGTTCGCCACCATCCATTCGCTCAGCCGGGTGCGGCAGGTCGGCGGCGAACCCGACATTAGCAATTCCGCCATCAGACCCGCGACTTCATCTTTGGTGAGCATCACGTCTCCCGTCATCATCCCGACTATTCTTGAGAGCGTCCACGCGACGGCGGGGGGCAAATGCAAAATTGCGGCGCGGCTTCCGACCGCTTTGGCTATCGCCGCGACCAATTCGTTGAAGCTCACGATCTCCGGTCCCACCGCATCGCGGATCTGATTGTCCGTCCTCGCGGCGGCATCGAGCGCAAGCTCCGCCATATCTTCGACGAACACCGGCTGCAGGCGATAATCGCCGGAGCCGGGAATCGCAAAGACGGGAAACTTCCTGAGCAGCCACGCGATGTTGTTGATCAGGATATCCTCGGGACCGAACACGACCGTCGGCCGGACGATCGCGTAGGAGAGGCCCGATTCGATAATCATCCGCTCGATCTCGCCCTTGCCCCGAAAATAGGGGAGCGGAGACTGTTCGGAGGCGTTGGTGATGCTGACGTGGATAAAGCGGCGGATGCGGGCGCGGACGGCCGCATCGATCATCACGCGGGTGTTGGCGATCGCTCGTTCGTGGGTGTTGGCGCCGTATGAAAAGCGCACCCAGTAGGTGTTGAAAAACCATTCCGCCCCTTCGAGCGACTTCGCAAGCAGATCGGGCCGATCGAAATTGAACGCAAGCGCCTCCACCCCGCCCTGAAGCTCGCCTTGGCGGTCGGGATGCCCTGTCAGGGTGGTCACCTTGTCGCCGCGGGCGAGCAGAAGGCGGGCGATATACTTTCCTGAATATCCGAAGGCGCCGGTGACTACGTGCCGCGCCGACAAGCGGATTCTCCGGAACAAGCCCCGCGCGGGCCGTTGGCCGCGCGGGGCCGCTATCTGGTGGCGCTACGCTTCGAAAGCGTACGCGTTCTCCTCGTGCTCGCTCAGGTCGAGCCCGTTGACCTCCGCCTCGTCGGACACACGAATTCCCACCAGCGCCCTGGTGATTGCGAGCAGGATCGAGCTGCCGATGAAGGAGAAGGCGACGCTCGCGACCACCGCGATCGTCTGCACCAGGAGCTGATGCGGATTTCCGAAGAACAGGCCGTTCGAGCCGGCGGCGTTGATCGCGGCGCTCGCGAACAACCCCGTCATCAGCGCACCCAGAATTCCTCCTACCATGTGCACGCCCACCACGTCGAGCGCATCATCATATCCAAACCGCGTTTTCATCCGCACCGCGCCGAAGCACACGACTCCCGCCGCGGCGCCGATGACGATCCCCGACATCGGGCCGACATAGCCCGAGGCGGGGGTGATGGCGACGAGGCCGGCGACGGCGCCCGACGCGGCTCCCAGCGTGGTCGGCTTGCCCGCGACGATCCATTCCGCCACCACCCACGCGAGCGTCGCGGCCGCGGCACCGAGATGGGTGGCCACGAAGGTCGAAACGGCGAGTCCGTTCGCGGCAAGCGCGCTTCCCGCGTTGAATCCGAACCATCCCACCCACAGCAGCCCCGCACCGGTGATTGTTAGAGTAAGGTTGTGCGGCGGGATCGGCTCGCGCAGGTAACCGCGCCGCTTCCCTACCATCAGGGCCGCCGCAAGCGCCGCCGCTCCCGACGAGATATGGACCACCGTGCCGCCCGCGAAATCAAGCGCGCCGAGGTCGTGAATCCATCCCCCCACACCCCATACCCAATGCGCCAGCGGATCGTAAATGAACGTGGTCCACAGGATGCTGAACAGCAGAAAGCCGCGAAACGACATTCGTTCCGCGATCGCCCCGGTAATCAGCGCGGGCGTGATGATCGCGAACATGCACTGATAGACCATGTACGCCTGATGCGGGACCGTGGCGGAGTACGAGGCAAACGGCTCGCTTGCGCTCACGCCCGATAGCGCCGCCCACGACATCGATCCGAATATCGGATTTCCCGGCGAAAATGCGAGGCTGTAGCCGAACAGCACCCATTGAATCGAGACCACCGCGACCAGGATGAAGCTCTGCATCAGGGTGGACAAGACGTTCTTGCGCCGCACCATCCCCCCATAGAACAGCGCAAGCCCCGGTATGGTCATCATCAGAACCAGCACCGACGACACCAGCAGCCATGCGGTGTCGGCGCCGTCGATTTTCGGGGGCGCGGCGGTTTCGGCATGAGCCACGGAAGCAAGGCCAAGGACAGTCAGCAGGGCGACCAGGAAAAATCGTCGCATCCCGTAACTCGTTTTATCGACCATTCTTACGAGCCTCCAATCGAAGCGGCGCGGCGCGCCGGCCAGCACATCAAAAGCGCGGCCGGAACGGCGATGGTCCCGGCCGAACAGCCGATCTGCCTAGCACAAATGCCTGCATAGCGGCAGTACCCTTGCTTATTTCCAGCATCAATTTTCCCCATCGCGCAAAAGGGGGCCCGGAACGGCCCCTCGGGCAAAACGAAAACGGCGCGAATCCCATCAGGACCCGCGCCGCTTTGTCGGACGATGACTACGATTAGCCCTTGGGAAGGCCCAGCACGCGCTCGCCGATCATGTTCTTTTGCACCGGCGAGGTTCCGCCCGCGATCGTCATCGATTCGGACTGCAGGATCCGCTTCATCCAGTCACCCTGCGGGGCGAACGGCGATCGCGGCTCCAGCATCGCGTATTCCCCGAGCAGCCGCGTCGCATACTTGGTCATTCGCTGCCCGAGTTCGGTGGAAACGAGCTTGGAGACGGAGGCCTCCGGGCCCGGAAGCAGCCCCTTAAGCCGGCGCGACAAGGTGCGCAGCCCGTTGTATTTCTTCGCCGTCACTTCGATCGCGAATTGCGCGAGCTGCTGGCGGATATCCTCATCCTCGATCGCGGGACGCCCGTTGATCCGGACGGCTTTGGCAATCTCGATGAGCTGGGCCAGGATCGTCTCGGTGCCGCCCAGCGTCTCGCCGATCCCGAACCGCTCGTGCATCAACGTCGACACCAGCACCTGCCATCCCTGGTTCAGCGGACCGAGCAGGTTTTCCTTGGGCACCTTGACGTCTTCAAAGAAAATCTCGTTGAACTCGGAGTCGCCGGTGATCTGCTTGAGCGGGCGCACGGTGACTCCGGGAGACTTCATGTCCACCAAAAGCGCGCTGAGCCCCTTGTGCTTGGGAGCGTCCGGATCGGTCCGGACGAAGAGCTGGCAGAAGTCGGAGCGATGAGCGAGCGTGGTCCAGACCTTCTGGCCGTTGACCACGAAATAGTCGCCCTTGAGTTCCGCGCGGGTCTGGAGCGAGGCGAGGTCCGACCCGGCGCCCGGCTCCGACATCCCTTCGCACCAGATTTCGTCTCCCGACAGGATCGGCGGCAGATAGCGTTTCTTCTGCTCGTCCGTTCCCCACTGCATCAGGGCCGGGCCGGTCATGATGATCCCGAGCGTGTTGCATCCCATCGGCAGTCCGAGGCGTCCGAGTTCCTGCTGGAAGATGACCTGTTCGATAAAGGTGGCGCCGCGGCCTCCGTATTCCTTGGGCCACGTAAGTCCGGCCCATCCGGCCTTGTACAGGCGCTTGTGCCATTCCTTTAGCCGTTGCCATTGGGCATCATCGCCGCCGAACTCGGGGTCGTCGGCCTTTCCCATGGAGCGGGGGCGATTGGCCTCCAGCCAGGCGCGCACCTCCATTCGATACTTTTCCTGTTCGGGCGACCAGTTGAAATCCATCTGAACGCGATGCTCCTCTGTGGTTCGCGATTTGTTCGCGGGGCGAACCTCGATGCTATCGAAGTCGCCGCCATTTGAGTAGCGCCTCGGGGCGGGCGCCCGCAAGGAGAATCATTATATCGCCGGACTCGCCATCAGCAGCCGCGGATCTCGGCAATCTCCTCGTAAAACACCGCCGTCTCCGGCATCCGCCCCGGCAAATTGAGCCGCATCATCACGGGTTGCGCGGCAAACCATGCCTCCGCGCTTTCCCATCGTGCGGTCCCGAAGAATTGTCGAGGATCCTTGATGCCGCGGGTCAGGTAGCTGCCGTGCGCGCCGGCGCAATTCTCCTGGATCCTGCGCGTGCCCTCTTTCCAATCGCGGATAAACTGCTCCTCGTCGCCGGGATTCACCGTCCATCGATACATGATTCGCACCATCGCCGTCCTCCGGGTAGCATCGTGTCGTCGAACCTCGCGAGCGTTTCCGCAATCAATATCATGCCGCCGGCGTTAAATCGGCAAAGCGCTTTTTCCTATCGATGCAATGCGTGCGGGCGATGCTGCCGCGACAAGGTGATCGCGCTCTCGCCCCACGATGTGATCGCGATGGCGCGCGCGGCCGGGATTTCCACCGCCGAAGCCGTCCGCCGATTCACCATCCGCCGCGGCTCGATGCTGAGGTTTGGAGAGGACGGCCGATGCGCGGCGCTTGCGGGAATCCGATGCGCGATTCATGCGGGGCGGCCGCTCGCATGCCGCCTCTACCCGCTGGGAATCGAGCGCGGCAAAGAATCGGAATGCATCGTCCAACTGGAGCCCGCCCCCGGCTCGGCCGGCGTATACGGAATGGACGGAACCGTGGATGATTTCCTTGCCGCCCAGGGCGTCCCCGGATGCCTTGCGATGAACGATCGTTACGGGGCGTTGCTCGCGCCGTTTCGCCGGCGCATCGGCGAACTCGTCGATTTCGAGCGAATCGAGCCGCGCGAGTTCTGGCGCGTTGCCGCTCGCGAGGCGATGGCGGAGTCGGGCTATGACGACAATCCGATCATCGATGCGATGTTCGACGCGGACCGCTTTCTCCCCGATCGATCCAGCATCGAACGCACCGTCGCCGCTCACATCGAAGGACTGAAGTCGATGACGCTCCGCTGCATCGATGCAACGGTCGTGGCCGCAGCCGCCGTGATGCTCGCAATCAGCCTCGGCTACTCACCCCATGCCGCATCGGAATTCGATGCGACGACTGTGTGATGTATGCCACCGTGATGCCGTGCGTTCGATGCACTTCACGACTTGGTATTGAAGCGCCGCGCATCGTTGCTGGCGTAGGTGGCCATCGCACGGTCAAGACCTGCGGCTGCCTCTATGAGCGGAACTAACTCGGCGAGCCGCGAGGCTGGCAGTGCGCAGGTCAATTCCTCAGGTCGCATTCCTGTTCGCGCGCGGCTCAACGCGCAGCCGACGCTCGCTGCGATCTCGCCGTTCTCTTTGGCGATCGCGACGATGTGGCACTGCGGCTTTCCCTCTATGCGAAGGTTTGGAAACGCATTCTTAAGGATCATCAGCGCGAGCGCGTTGATCCGCACGAGTACGACGTCTGGATCCGTCTCGAACTTTGACAGCGGTCCATAGCCAACGTGCTTGTGCAGGTCGAGCACGCGCGACAGCGAGGACATCGTGGCTTCGTCTACCCAGCCCGACTTGAGCGCGGCCATTACGTCGTCGCGCTTGGCCGCCTCGGCCAGCGTGACGAAGCCGTGCGTGTAGGACCCGACGCTGCAGTTGGCGTGATCGCTCGGGCTGGTCGAAAACAAGT
>Ga0070740_10005632_pt1 | contig 11487 bp, 9 predicted proteins | sample Coa_R2_FD_67286 | JGI IMG/M metagenome (GOLD analysis project Ga0070740, IMG submission 67286) | Surface soil microbial communities from Centralia Pennsylvania, which are recovering from an underground coalmine fire - Coalmine... | ecosystem: Environmental > Terrestrial > Soil > Unclassified ...
GGCTCGCCAGCGATGACCTCCAAACGCCCGGCCAGCTTTTTCGTCCCCACCATCACCTTCAGCATCAACATGATGGAAGCCGCGCGCCGCAATCACGCCGAGCGTTACCTGTTTACCAGTTCGGTTGGTGTTTATTCACCGGCGGAAGTGTTTTATGAAGATGATGTCTGGAAAACGTTTCCCTCACCGAACGACCGCTTCGCCGGCTGGGCAAAACGCATGGGCGAGCTGCAGGCGGAAGCCTACAAGCTTGAATACGGCTGGGACAAGATCTCTATCGTCCGCCCTGCCAATGTATACGGTCCTTTTGATAACTTTGATCCAGCAAATGCCATGGTCATCCCTTCGCTCATCAAACGGGCAATGGACGGCGAAAACCCATTGACAGTCTGGGGCGATGGTTCACCGATTCGTGACTTTATCCATGCGCGCGATGTCGCGCGCGGCATGATGCTCGCGATTGAAAAAGGCATTAATGAACCCATTAATCTCGGCAGCGGCACCGGCGTCACCATCAGGGAAATCGCCGAAATCGTGGCAGCCAATATTCCCGGCGGTCCCATTGAGCTTGTCTGGGATACGACGAAACCCAAAGGCGACGCCAAACGATTAATGGACATGACCCGCGCGCATTCCTATGGATTCACACCGCAAATTTCGATTGAAAACGGCATCAAGGAGACGATCAAGTGGTATGCGGAGAATCGAGCCATTGTCGAGAATCGATATAACGCATTTACCGAGAAGGCGCATTTGCCGGATGGAGTGATGCATGAATAAAGTCGCCATTGTTACTGGTGCCAGCCGGGGAATAGGTGCAGCAACCGCAAAATTGCTTGCAGAAAAGGGTTTTGCAGTTTGCATCAATTATCACACTTCCGGAGAAAGAGCGGAGGCTGTTGCTGCTGATATCAATAACAATCAAGGCAAAGCCATCACGGTAAAAGGTGATATGTCATCCGAGCATGACATCATCGAACTCTTCGAACAGGTCGATCATGAATTAGGCCCGGTAACAGCACTTATCAATAATGCTGGCACCAATGGCGGGATCTGTGAAGTCGAAAATATCACCTCTGACTGTCTGCAATCAGTATTTGCAACCAATGTATTCGGCACTTTCATCGCCTGCCGCGAAGCCGTCAAACGCATGAAGTTAAATGGCGGCGGCAGTATTGTGAATGTATCCTCTGAAGCAGCCAAATTCGGCGGCAACAAGCTCGCTCACTACGCTGCATCAAAAGCTGCCATCAATACATTCACGATAGGTTTTGCACGCGAAGTGGCAGCCAGCAATATTCGTGTCAATGCAATCAGCCCTGGCGTGATAAATACTGACATACATCATGGTTCCTCACCCGAACGTCTGGCAAACTTGATGAATAGTCTGCCGATGAAGCGCATGGGTGAAGCCAGAGAAGTGGCAGAGCTGATATGCTGGCTTATGTCTGACGCAGCATCATACATAAGCGGCGCAATTATACCCGTGACAGGATCACGATAGATTATAAAGGATGACAACTATGAAAATTACCTTGTGTGTGATGACCCTGAATGAAATCGACAGCATGAAAATCATCATGCCCAGAGTCGATACCAAAATTTTTGATCAAGTCCTGGTGATTGATGGCGGCTCTACTGATGGCACCATTGAATGGAGCAGGCAGCAGGGTTACGAGGTCTATGTGCAAAAACAGCGCGGTTTGCGCCAGGCATATCTGGAAGCATTGCCGCATATTCGCGGCGATGTCATGGTGACTTTTTCTCCGGATGGCAATTCCGTCCCGGAACTGTTGCCCGACCTGGTCAAGGAGCTAAAAAAAGGCAATGACATGGTCATTGTTTCCCGTTATCTGGGCAATGCAAAAAGTGAAGACGACAGCCTGGTCACGCGTTTCGGCAACTGGATGTTTACCACCATGATTAATGTTCTGCATGGCGGCAAATACACTGACGCCATGGTGATTTACCGCGGCTACAAGAAAAGCCTGTTCCATGATTTGAAATTAACAGATGACAAGGCATTCAGGATTCCGGAAAAATTATTCTGCACCCGAATCAGCGTTGAGCCGCTGCTGTCCGTGCGCGCAGCACGTGCCAGATTAAAGATATCCGAAATTCCGGGTGATGAGCCTGCCCGCATCGGCGGCGAACGCAAGCTGCAGATTATTCGCTGGGGTCTGGCATTTCTGTATCAGATTTTTGTTGAAAAGATTAATGGCATTCCGGTAGGACAGGAAGCGAAATAAGGCATGATGAATGGATCCCGGATATTAAGCGCTGCCAGACACGCACAACACGCTTGCTAAACAGCGCTAAATTCCGGGATGACATTTTTACAGACACCAGTGCGCGGAAGCTGGTATGACATTGATTATATCGGGCACCTAATACTAAGGGAGACATGAACATGTTAAAAGAGAAAGCAAAGACACTCAGCTTCTTCACCGACCCGGAAGAAGCGCTGGCATCTTATCATGAGCTTGGATATCACATAGAAGAAAACATCTTTACTCCCGAAGAATGCGAACAGCTCATCGCCGCATCCAGAGATCTGGAAAACGCCAAGAGTGAGACTTACCGCCCGCAAATGATGCCCCATCGTCAAAATGAAATTTATCTGACCGCCATGCGTCATCCCAAACTGGTTGCCATCATGAACAAACTTGTTGACGGGAAAGCCATGGGCCTGCAAACCGAATTCTTTTATTGCAAGCCAGGCACGCGCGGCTTTTCCCTGCATCAGGACAATTTTTTTGTACAGGCACCTTATGGTGTGTTTGCCTCAGCATGGGTTGCGCTTACGGATACGTATCCGGAAAAAGGCGGCTTGATCGCCTATCCTGGCAGCCACAAAGAAGGCTTGCTGCCAGTCAGAAAGCTGGAACTTGCCAAGGATGCAGCCCAGGATCCCAATGCCAACAACGAAGAAACTGTCGTACCTGAAAAATACCAACCCATTAACGCGGTCGTACCACGCGGTGCCGCGTTTTTTATTCATGGACATGTCGTACACGGATCCAATCCTAACAAAACCAATGAATGGCGCTACGTTTTATTAAATACTTATATCCGTCAGGGTGAAAGCTTCAGGCCAGGTAATTATGCACAAAGGGAGGCAATTGAACTATGAACATGGCAGTCGCAGCAAAGGAAAGAACCAACCTGAATACCTTATCCAATGATGAAAGAAAGGCGCTCACCAGGCGGACTTATTCCGGTGAAAGCTATTTTGAGAAACTGTTTCATCACGACCATACTGAAATGGATTGCCATGCATCCAGCGAGGCGTTTCGCAATGAAATTGAACGTATCCTGCTGGAAAAGCAGCTCATCAATGAAAGTGTTCCCTTGGAAAAACTGCATGAAGTGCTTTCCGATGAAATGAAGGCTTATAACTTTAATGACGGCGTCAATAAAATCACAACGTATTTTTATGATACCGACAGTCAGTTCACGAATGTCTATCATCAATATATCCGGTTTCTGCGCGAACATTTTGTCAGAGAACCTTTCTGGTTCCAGGCAACACCGACCATACGCATTCACTGCCCCAACGCTGAAAACAGCCATCACTATCCGCGCTACCACAGTGACATCAGCTATGGCCATCCGCCGGAAGAAATCAATATCTGGCTTCCGTTGACCAGTGTCATGGAAGGTCACAGCTTCCGCACCATGTCAGTGGCAAATTCCAGAAACATTCTTGAAAAATTCGATTACGATTTTGGCGCATTTATTCACAGCGCCATTCATGACAAGGAATTTTCAAATTATTGCGAAAGCCTTGCCAATCCGGTCATCACTGAATTTGGCCGCATGCTGGCATTTGATTCACGCGCGATTCACTCGGGCGAACCCATGCAGTCACACACCCGGGTTTCCATGGATATTCGCATTCTGCCGCTTTCTCAATACGAAAAAATGGATATTGAATACCAGGGTTCAGGCAGGCGAAAGATTCTTTTCACGCCGGGCAACTGTTATCATAGCCAGGATTCAGATCACCTCTTAAATATAATAGGAAGTTAATCAATGAGCGGCCAACCCTTGTTAAAATTTGTAGCTGGCAATCAGCCCTTGTTCAATATGGAATATGCGATTTTAAGCGCACCGGTACGACATGTTTTCATGATTTCGACCATTTGGCATCTTACCCGTAAAAAGAAACACGAGAACATGCAAATCCTGGAAATTGGTTCATGGGTTGGCGCTTCCGCCTTGTCCTGGGCACAGGGATTAAAAATTCATAATGATGCAAAAGGCACGATTACCTGTGTTGATGCATGGAAACCGTTTTTCAACCGCGAGACCCAGACAGGTGATTATGTGCGGCACATGGAAATGGCGTTGAGCAGTGAAACCGCCTATCAATTATTCTCGCATAATGTCAGCACCCTGCCCGACTCCATTACCTGCCAGCATTTGCGCGGTAAAAGTGATGATATTTTGCCATTGCTGCGTGAAAACACGTTTGATGTGGTCTTTATCGATGGTGATCATGCCTACACGCCTGTCCTCAAAGATATTAAAAATTCACTGACACTGGTCAAGGATGGCGGCATAATTTGCGGCGATGATCTCAACCTGCAGCTCTCGCAAGTTGACCAGGAACACGTCCGCAAGCATGCTGAAGATGACTTTATCAAGGACCCGAAAACCAACCGCAACTGCCATCCAGGCGTAACACTTGCTGTTGCTGAAGTGTTTGGCGGCGATGTATCGATGTGGGGCGGCTTCTGGGCCATGCAAAAACGCGGCAATCAATGGGTCAAGATTTCCATGAAAGGCATGCCGGTGCATTATCCTGAACATTTCCCGGCTTCGGCGCTCAAGCGGGCGGAAGACCATTTAAATGATATTGATGTCTGCTAATAAAGTATGCTATTGAATTCATTGATATTTTGTGTCATAAAACAAAGTCCGTTCCTAAAAAACGGACTTTTTCACATTATAGAAATGACTCAAGGAAGACCATAAATGGATAAGCGTTTTTTCTTCATCACTACCTACGACAACATATCTGGCGCGCTCATTGCTTCTGTATTGAACATACATCCCGATGTCCATTGCGGCACTTATTTGATTGATCCATTTATTAATGAATCAGATCAGCATGATAAAAACTCAGCAGAAGAAACTGTTGATGCCTTTATTGAATCCAATACTCGTAACAAAAACAAATTCAATGGCAATAGCCAGCGCTATTCAGCCTATGAGTTACAAAACAAACTTCTGATGGAAAAAACCAGACATCCCTTGCGAAAGGTCAATCTTGCAGTGTCACCGAGACTGAGAATTAATTTTCTGATCAAGAGCTGGCTGGATGCCTATAAAAATCCAGATCAGGCAGTTATCGAAATCAATAATAAAATAAATGAACTGAGAGCAAAACAACATCCGTGTATTGTTGAATTTAGATTTAATGACATCATACAACAGATTCAAAAAAGTGCTTGTAATGAGAATATTGACCTTACCAATTCAAATAACCAGCTTTTCCTCATCGCATTAACCAGAGTTATCACACAGGATTCTGCCGATCTACCCACCTCAGGCAAAATAATAAGCCTGGAAAAACTGTTATATGATAATGCTTCATATTTAGGTTTAATAAATTACCTTACAGGTAACGATATTATATTCAATGAAGAATATAAGTCTTCCTTGCAAACACATTTAAATAAAGCATCCGGTTTTGTCTCTGATTTACAAAATCAGCAATGGGAACCATGGCAAACCAGATTACTGGATAAATATTTATCGCTACGCTTGCAAACTCTATATTATCAGCACGTGAACAAACCTCTGGCTGCTTTTTACAAAGAGCTAGGATATGAAATCGGATCATATCAAGATCAGCAAAAAATCCATTATTCAAAACTGATTTCTATACATTTAAATTCAAATCGACCTGCTCAGTTGTCTTTATATTTTGACAATATCGAAGACACCGCCGATGATCCAAGCCTGGTTGAAGTGTTGGTTAATATTGATGATAATGATTCTGTGATGGAAGAAACGCTGAAACGTGAAATTTCTCAGCGTAAATTCACAATCAAATACATTACGACACCCAGACCAAAATCATTTTGTGACTTGTGGGAACCTATCAATAAACTGTTACCCATTACAGATCCTCATGCCTATTTTCTATTGAATATCAGTGATGAAATGTTGTTTGCTACCAAAGGCTGGGACTCCGTCCTCAAAAAGTACGTTGGCTTTTTCCCTGATCATATTTTCAGGTTGAGGGCATCACGTAACAAATTTCGTAATTATTTCGACCGCTGGGAGTGCAGCTTTGCCCAGGATGCCATCCCCATAACAACAAAAAAGTGGATAGATATCGGTGGCGATTGGAATCCATGTTTTGGTCCTGACAGTTTTCAACAGTTAATAGCATTCTATCTTGCCAAAGAAGGACAGTTTGCTGGCACGAATTATCTCCGCGAAATGCCAATCATTGATATTAAATTCCTTGGAGATATTCCATCCATTGGTATTGACCCTCAAAAAGCCTGGAAGCACAATCGTGATCATATTTTTGCCATGCAAATATGCCAGTCCTATCCAATGCAACTGGAAGCACGTAGACGAGCTGTTTTATTAAAAGCAAATATAATTGCTGTTAATCATCAAATAGCAACCTTCAAGACGATAGATAACAAGAATCAAAAACAAATTGATCTCATTAATACAAGCACAAATGAGACTGTATACAGTTTCGACTATAAGGTGAGCTGGTTTTATATTACTTTTATCAATCAATTTCGTAAATTACGATATTATGCATATTTTGGTGCCGGGAAGGAATATAACAGAGGCCATATCACAGGATTCGCATCCTATTTAAGAGCTAAATATTCCTTTTTCAATAGACTTTATCACTTTCTTAATCATTTACGTGGCCGATATAAAATGAAACTCTCAAAGTTTATCTCCATGCTGAAAAAAACAAAACGGACTCTGCAGGGTTTAATGCCTCTGAGACAGGTATCCACTCAACAGCTTCTAAAGAAAATTGAAGTTTTAGAAAATGAAAACCAGACATTAAGAAGTCGATATCAAAAAATTCTTAGTGAATACAATAAACTGAAGGGATCAGGCAATCCGGTAACAGCTTCAGAAACAGAAACGGGTAATTATCATTAAATTATGGACTTAAAAACTGAAATCATGCTTACATTTTGATTCTTTTTAGAGATGACAATGAATGAAGACCGATAGATCTCGATTTTATATTATGAGCATCGTCTTTAGTGCAATCTTTATCGCACTATTGCCCGTGATTCTTTCCAGTAATTATATTCGCCAAGATGATTTAATGTGGGAAATTTGGCCTGGTATGCGCATGTCTGATTTCGGATACCTCTACTACAATACCGTTTTTCAGCTGGTCAGACCTTTATGTATGCTGTCATTTTATCTGACAGATTTAATTTCAATAAACATCAATAATGCTGTCTATGTGAGATTGATGAGTGTTTTAATACTTTGTAGTCTTGGTGTAATGTTGTATTGGTGGCAGCTGTGCTTTAATAATAATAGATTATTAGCGGCAATTTTCGCAATCGCAGCCTTTACCTTACCCCCTTATCAAGTTTTCGCAGCCACCGGCAATTATTCTCTAATTATTACCGCGCTATTATTGACATTTATAAGTGCATTTAGTTGGTACCATTATTTCAGATCGAATTCACGAACAGTATCCAAATGGTACCTTCATTTAGGGTCACTTTTGTTTTTTTTAAGTCTGCTTGAGTATCCATTATCCTCCATGTATTTATGGGCACTATTAGCAATTTGCTATCTTAACAATTTGCATACGAACGAGCCTTACAAAACGAATAATAACAGATTTATTCTTAACACTTCTCTCATGATCATTTCTTTAATGATCGCCTATTACATTGCGAGCCGCATCTTCCATCTTATTTTTCACGTCGACCTTAGCACTGGAAGAGCAGCTGTCATTGATACAAGCCATCTTTTCGCTCGATTGCTGCAAGTAGCTCAGGTCTTATCCTGGCACGCTGATTTATGGTTTTGGAAAAATACTCATTCCTTACTACTATCTCCAATTTTTCTGATCGCAGCCTTGTTTATCATTGCACTCCTACAGACGCACAAAAATGAAATGAAACGATTTTCCAAGATAATGATGACGTTAACCATTACAGTCATATTTTTCTTTCTGGCTTACTCTCCTATTCTTGCAACATCCGATGTTCAGATTACATATCGCTATGCATTAGTCACTATGCCTATCATTTTGTATGTACTTTTATGGTCAATTAATACAATTGTAAATTCCTACTCAAACAACCATATTTACCCTATCCTGACAAAAATCCGAACATTGTTTTTATTCATAGCTTGCTGCATTGGGATCTGCTATTCCAACCTCATGATTGCAGATGGGATAGTAGGACCACATAGCCAAGACTTTACTTACATTCAACAACAGTTAAGTGAAAAAGTTGTTCCGTTATTAAATGAAAACAAAAAGGTAGTCATCCATGCTATCGACTGCGACCAGGGAAATCGTTACTTTGGATACAATGCTCCAGGGATGGAATACGGAATGCGAATCTGCCAGTACCAGCAGCAAATTATTGGTGTCATTATTCATAGTTTGAATAAATTTGGCTTTGCTTCAAACTATCAAAGACATAATCAAGTCATTTATAATGACAAGGAAATTGTTGTAAAAGACACACCTTGGGGAACATTAGTGGTTAACTCTTCTAACTCAAACACTACTGCAACTAAATACGCAAATAAAAATACATCGATCATAACCATCGACACCCATGATATGCCGCCCTATCAACCATACAGCTTTTATAAAGAATTATTAGGAATCAGACGCACATGAAAAAAGAGATAATAATTCTAATAAAGGTATTAATATCAGCGATTCTTATATGGTTTCTAGTTCACACTTCAAAATTGAGCTTCATGTTACTATTAGATTTGTTATATTCTCCGACATTGCTACTTTTTACCATATCAATTTACTTTGTCATTGTTGTTATCAGTTCATGGCGATGGTATAAACTAAACGACGCTCAAAACATAACCCTGTCCTATTCACAAACCATTCTACCTACATATTTAGGAATCGCTTTCAACAATCTTTTACCAGGCGGCGTAGGTGGTGACTTCTTTCGTTTCTATATTCTAAATAAATACACAAACGCAAAAAAAAGCGCCGTCATGCTATCTATTTTATTCGACAGGATTACAGGCTTGTTAGGTATATTTATTACCGTAGGCATAATGGCAATATTTTGCCTGCATACCTATAGCAACCAGAAATTCACGCTCTATTTTCTGTTCATTTGCTTTGCTATTTGCATACTCTTTCTTCTTGTCTATTCATTTTCTAAATTACTCCCACAAACAATTGGTTTTAGTAATTGGCTTAGAAAAAAATTTGATGAAAAAAGATGGCTAAATCCTGTCCTATCACTTTTAGACGCCATTCGCATCTACAGAAACAGTAAAATAATTATTGGCGAGTGTTTGATTGCATCTATCGTCATTCAATTACTCATTGCTGCTACATGTATGTTAATTGCAAAAATGATGCACTTTCCTCCAATTTCGTTTACTAGTTACATTATGGCTATAGCCATTACCCAAATTGTTAATCTTATCCCCATCGCTCCTGGCGGATTTGGCATTGGAGAAATAGCGTTTGCAAATGTACTTACTTTACTAAATCCTGGTATTGGCGGAACTTATGCTACTATTTTTTTAGCTTACAGAATTATTGGTATCGTGACTTATCTACCCGGACTTTCAATCTTTGCACTTGATCATGATATTTTAAAACAGAAATCCATTTTGAGTGACCCCAGCGCGGGGTAAAATCAGTGGAGAATTTATCTTGATGAAACAAGTTAATAATATCAAAGAATTAATTTCAAAAATATTCAATCTGTCTCAACATCGGTTACCTAAAAGAAAAATCAAGCTCGCCAATAATATCCCATTAAGCGATACCGATTACCAGATCGTAAATGACATATGCGATATATTCATCGCTATTAATAATTCTGTTGCAACGGAATTATTAACTCCGCCCATTGGAGGTGTATTTTGGGGCAAAGCAAAACCAGGAATGGGGCCTTTTGAGCTATTCTTGAGAAAAAATCGAGACGAGATCAATCATTTATTTTTACTCTACAATTGTTTTAGAGATTTTTGCGCATTAGCCTATGAATATGATGAATACACGCCGGTTCCAGATATCTGGGTAAGAAGATATGCTTCCCTTGCTCAAGCTGTTAAACGAAAATGGCGTGTTCGTATCCCAGCCCGTTTCGGTGAAATTGGGTGGAAAATTGGTAAGTATCCTGTAAACCGCTGGACTTGCGTCAATCAAGAACGAATTAATGTGATGACTCTAGCTGGAATTACAGACTATCTTGAGAGTCAAAATGTCGCACGGATACTGGAAATAGGAGGCGGAGCCGGTGAAATGGGGTATGTTTTTAGCCAAGCATTGCCAAATTGCACCTGGTATAATTGTGATCTGCTAGGGTGTCTTATTTACAGCACAATTCAACTGGCAATCAATCTTCCGAAAAAGCAGCATTGTATTTATATTGGTAACCTTGATTTACCTGACAATCTCAATGAAAAATTCCTCATACGCTGCCCAAATGAAGCAGCCAGTAAACAAAATTCGATAATCTATATTCCACATTTTTTAATAGAAGATTTCAAACACAAACTAAATATCCATTTTGCATATAATACATATTCATTTGGTGAAATGCCGAAAGAATCTGTTATGCGATATGCAGAATTATTATCTGATTTTTTAAAGGATCGCGGGATACTTTTTGAGCAAAACGGATACTTCCCTGAGAGAGGCGGTGACAATCCTGAAATCATACTTGAATCTATGTTTTCACGTGTAGCTTTGCCGCCTGAATTCGATGGCAGATGGATACCCAACGGCCCAACAAGAATCTGGTGCAACAATCCGACAGGTAAAAACATTGCTTCATTTGCGAAACACAAGACCGTGAACACCATCATTCAGGCACTCATGAAATGCGATGACAAAATCGACATACATTACCCTAATGAACTGTTATGGCCTAAAGTTTACACCCTGTTTTCATCAATACAAAATGTTGAAGATTTATATGCATGGAATCATGATTCACATTAAAGGAAAATCCACATTGAAAGAGTCAGCAAGAATTTTACTCTTTAAATCGCTTCTTAATAAAAATCAAATAGTGTCTTAATATTCTCCACTGCTATCTTCCTTGCACTAGAGATTTTACGCATTATGCATACTGATTAAAACACATCCTAAATAATTACCATGCTTTTGTGTATTTGACCTGCCCGGTTTCTTAATACCAAAATCAGTTAGAGAAATTCGCCCCAGTTGTTAAGTTACTAATCAAAGATAATTTAAACTCATTCGGTGTCTGGTAGTTCAAGCTAGAGTGTGGC
>Ga0070740_10005634_pt1 | contig 11484 bp, 7 predicted proteins | sample Coa_R2_FD_67286 | JGI IMG/M metagenome (GOLD analysis project Ga0070740, IMG submission 67286) | Surface soil microbial communities from Centralia Pennsylvania, which are recovering from an underground coalmine fire - Coalmine... | ecosystem: Environmental > Terrestrial > Soil > Unclassified ...
GTTGATAGCCAAAGCTGCCCAACTCGGCGGTATCTCCCGGACTGTACTTGCCGCTTCCCTGGCTCAACACGACCGCCTCACCCTGAGTGGCCGGGGTCGATGTCGGCGTTGCGGTCGGAGCGATTGTAGGGGTCGCGCTCGGAGTGGATGTGGGAGTTCCGGCGGTGGCGGTGGGTGTGACCGATGGAGTAGTGGTCGCCGTCGCGGTCGGTGTAGGTGTGCGAGTGACCGTCGGCGATGCCGTCGGTGTCGCCGTCACGGTCGGAGTAGCCGTCGGCGATGATGTCGGCGTTGCGGTCGCCGTCGCGGTGGGCGTAGCCGTCGGGGTCCCGGTTGCCGTCGCGGTCGGCGTCGGCCCGCCGTTTCCCGGACAGAAGGTAATGTTGTAGGAAGGCCCGGTGCTCTGGTTGTTCGCACACCCGTAGGTCGCAGCCAGATCGTCGTAGGCGTACGAGTAGGCGTATGGACACGAGTCGTGAAACGCCAGGAACAGGTTGTTGGTGGATGGCGTCGCGGTCGATGTCGGTATGCCGCTGCTCCCGGCCGGAACCTGCTCCCGGTTGATGTTGTCGGTGATGCAGGTCCCCGCAGTGGACCATGATGGACAGCCGCACACCATGCCGACGTCCTTTGTCGTGGTAGTTGTGGGGTTGTAGGGCGATAGATCGTAAGAGCCCGAGCATCCGTACAGCTCAGCCCATGTCGCACTCGAGTTCCGGCAGATCCCCTCGGTGCAGGTGAAGCTCGGCGGGCAGTCGCTTGTCGTGCTGCATGCGCATTGGCCGAAGGCCTGCCCCCCGGTCTTGTTGCAAGTCATGGCCTGACGAGATCAAACAGGCAGTAAGATACATTGAGGTGCTTCCGCTACAACGGCTTCCAAATTTGGATTTCCGTCTTTCGGCCCCCACCTTTCCAGGTGCCTTGCGTTTTGGATGACGCCTCAAATCTGGAAACTTCATGGTCTAAACAATCTGAAACATCATCAATTCGCTCCGTAATGTCTCCTAGGCATACTAGAAAAAAATCGCATCCTAACATCGCGCTGGAGCGGTCTAGCTGATGCAAAGACACCTCTACTGAAGGAGAGTCCAGCTTCATATCCGTCGGCTCTGGCGAGTTGGGCATTGGATTCAAGCGAGGCGCTTGCGATGGCCAGGGCCTTTCATCTCCCGGTCACCCGGCCAGGCGGGGAGCACCAAAAGAAAAGGGCGAGCATTGCTGCCCGCCCTTCGAGTTTCGTTGGCTTTCAGCGACTCGGTCCTAGAAGGCGACCTGCTGGGCGTCGGACTCGCGCTGCGGGCCAAGGATAAGGCCGCGAGTCTGTTCGCGGTAGAGCCGCGCGTAAGTGCCATTGCGGCGCAGCAGCTCGGCGTGCGTGCCGACTTCCGCGACGGTTCCCCGGTCGAGCGCGATTATCAGGTCCGCCGTCACCGCGCTGCGCAGGCGATGCGCGATCAGGAACACGGTCCGGCCTTCCATCAGCCGCTCCATCGCCTCGTGAATCAGGTTCTCCGATTCCGAGTCCACGGCCGAGGTCGCCTCGTCGAGGATAATGATCCTGGAGTCCTTCAGGAAGGCGCGCGCGATAGCAAGGCGCTGGCGCTGTCCGCCCGATACCTTTACCCCGCGCTCGCCGATTATGGTGTCGAGCTTGCCGGGCAACTGCTCGACGAATTCGCGCAGATTTGCCTGTTCAAGCGCCTGCCACATCATCTCGTCGGTCGCATCGGGCCGCGCATAGAGCAGGTTTTCGCGCACGCTCGCGCTGAACAGCAGGGCATCCTGGGTGACCAGGCTGACGGCCTGGCGCAGTGACTTGAGCGTGTAGTGGCGCACGTCCTTGCCATCAACCAGCACGCGGCCGCCGGTCACGTCGTAAAAGCGCGGAATCAGGCTTGCCAGCGTGGTCTTGCCCGCCCCGGAACGGCCCACCAGCGCCACGCGATAGCCGCCCGGAATATGGAGGTCGATTCCCTTGAGCACCTCGCGCCGCTCCGCGCCGTCGCGGGTCGGATAGCTGAAATGCACGCCCTCGAAATCAACCGCACCGCGCCGCACCTGGAACGGACGGCTCAGCGGATGGTCCGCGATTTCGGGCTTCAGATCCAGAAAACCGAACATCCTCTCGATCGCAGCGAGCGAGCCCGAAACCACGATGGAAAGCTGCGCGAAGCGCTCGAGCGGCAGATACAGGAACTGCACATAGAAGAAGAACGCCATCAGCGTGCCGAGCGTGGTCGTGCCATGCACGATCATCAAGGCGCCGACCCACAGCACCACCGCGGGCGCCGAACGGGTCAGAAGCTGGATAAGCATCTCCTGGGAGGCCGCAAGCCGAACTTTGTCAATCGACCGCGAGTACATCTCGCTGCCGCGCTGCTTGAAGCGATTGACCTCGCGCTCCTCGCCGCCGAACGACTTGACCGTGGTCGCGCCGACGATGCGCTCGTGGACCTCGCCGGTGATCTCCTCGACCTTCTCCTGCATCCGATGGCTTACGGCCTTGATGCGAGGCGAGTAGATGCGCATGAAGGCGACCCAGAACGGAGCTATCGCCAGCGCCACCAGCGCCAGCCTCCAGTCCATCGCGAACAGCAGTCCGACCACGATCGCCAGCGACGTCGCATCCATCCACACATCCACAAACGCCGAATCAATCAGCTCGTTGGCGCGCGAAACGTCGTTGAGAACCCGCGAAACGATCGCACCCGAAGGATTGCGATCGAAGAACGAATGAGGGAGCCTCTGCAGATGGGCGAACAGCTTGCACTGCAGATCGTAGATCAACCGATGGCCGGCGAGGCCCGCCCAGTAGTTGCGGTAGTAGCTCGCAAGCGCCTGCAGCGTGTAGAGCAGAAGCAGGACGATGCTAAGCGCGGCAAGCTTGCCTTGAACCGCCGTCCCGAGGCCAAGAAGATTCGACACCGCTATGCACCAGTGGTCGATCTTCATGCTGATGCCATCGGGGTTCGGGTGCGCGGCAACCAGAACGTCCACCACGTAGCGGAAGGCGAGCGGGAAGGCGAGCGGCAGGGTGAACTTGCCGACACCCATCAGGGCGGCGCCGGCCACCAGTTTGGCATGGGGCCTGAGGTAGGACAGAAACCTTATCAAAGCCGGTTTGGAAGGGTCCGAGAGTTTTCCGTCCGCGTCCATAAAACGCCTTTCGTTTTATATTGGGTTCCCCCGCGTGAGAACCCATTCTCTACCCAGCAATCGCCGTGCCCTACGGACAGATGGTCACCGGCTTGAAATACCCTCGTGATTTGGGGGATATTCCGTACCTGCGGAGCACCATAACGCAGTTGGGATAACGCATTTGGTAAGACCCGATAGCGTAACTGGTGCAGGCGGTTTTCCTGCCAAGAGGAGGGACCGGTGGACGCAGGCGGAGCGGTCGGAACAAAACGCTAATTTAGGCCGTCCCCGCTGATTCCCTCCACTCCTCCCGTCATGGACAAGACTGCCGCCACCGGCGATTCTCCCCGCGATACCGCCCTTGCCGCACTTCCCGGCGAATCACTTCGCGTAATCGCCGCAATCATCGCCGCTATCGTCATCCTCCAGGTGTACCAGGGTTACACCCTCTCCATTTCCGGCATCGCTTCTCCCTGGATTTCCAAGAGCTTCGACCTCGATCAGTCCAGGCTTGCCCAATTGTTCGCCTGGATGTCCGTTTCGGCTTTCGGTTCCTTGGGGCTCTCCCGATGGGCCGACAGGGTGGGCCGCCGCAGGATTATCCTGCTAAGCCTGTTCCTCTCTCCGCTTCTTTCGCTCGCCAGCGCCCTTGCCCAGGGACCGATCTCGTTCGCCGTTTACCAGATTCTCATCTCGGCCCTGCTCGGCGGCTCCGTGACCTCGGGAATCGCCCTTCTTGCCGAGGAGCTGCCGGTCAAGCAGCGAGCGCGAGGGCAGGCCGCCGCGGCCACCGCCAGCGCCGTCGGCGGCGTGCTCGGATATTTCGTCATCCCGGTCCTCCTGAGGCTTGGGTATTCGTGGCGATGGCTGTTCGCGCCGTCAGTGGCCGGCATCCTGCTCGTATGGCCAGTGGCCCGGATGCTGCCCGAGACTGAATGGCAGGAGCAGCGCTCCAAGGGCACGGTTACCAAGAGCCGCATCTACGACGTCTTCAATCCGATCTATCGCCGCCGCGCCCTCGCTCTCATCATCACTGCGGCGCTTTCGACCGTGGCCGGAACGGCGGTTAACGGATGGCTCTACTACGAGGCGGTTTCGATAATCGGCCTGTCGCCCGAGCGCGCGAGCACCCTCGTGGTCAGCGGGATGCTGATCGGGATGGTCGGATTTCCGATCGGCGCGTGGAGTTCGGAGCGGTTCGGCCGCGTGCCGACGGTCGCCTACTTCGGCGGCGCGGCGTGGCTCGGCGCGATCGCCCTTTACTGGTGGCCCAACGTGGCCTTCTCATGGGCGTTTCTGTGGCTGACGGGCGTGTACTGCTGGTTCAAGGTCGGCTCCAGCATCATGACCGTCGGCGCCAACGCCTCCGCGACCGAGCTTTTTCCCGCTGCGCTGCGCTCGACGATGATGGGATGGCAGATGATCACGGGCGCGGTGTTCTCGATGCTCGCGCAGGCGATGATCGCCGCGCTCATCCACCCGCTCGGCGGACTGACCAACGTGATCGGATACCTTGCGCTGCTGGGACTCCCCAGCGCGGCCATCTTCGGCATGTTCATCGATGAGACCCGGGGGCTGCCGCTCAAGGTCGCCGCAAAAGAAGACGAATGGGAGAGAGTGCCGCATCGGACCACGCTGGTGTCGCACGCGCCGCAGCATCCATGATGACCTCCCTTGCCAGATACCTGCGTCCGCTCGCCGCCGCGGGCTGCGTCATCCTGATCGTCGCGGTATGCGCCGGTGCGGCGGGCGCGCGCGCGCGCCGCCGAACTCGTCGGCCCACGCCGACCCTTACGCCCACCCCAACTCCCACTCCGATTCTGAGGCCCGTCGTCCTCATCACAGGCGGCACCGGGACGATCGACGTTCCCACGGGGCAGAGCCCCGCCGTTCTGGACAGCGCCGCCATCTACGATGTCGAGACCGGACAATTCCTTCCGGTGCAGAAGATGGACACCCGCCGGGACCATCACGATGCCTGCCTTATGCAGGATGGCAACGTGCTGATCGTCGGCGGCGTCGATGCGGTCCTCGTGCCGACTATTATCTTCCCGGGGCCCGTGATGCCCTGGATTCTGCGTTCCAGCGAGATCTTCTCGACATCCGGAGGCTTTCAGAAGGGCCCCTCGATGGGAGTTCCAAGGGACGACCCGACCGCCACGCTGCTCAAGAACGGCAAGATACTGGTCGTCGGCGGAAGCACCGACGAGACCGAATTGTTCGATCCGAAGACCGGTTCGTTCACGCCGACCGGAAAGATGGCGGTAAGCCGCTATCGTCAGACCGCGACGCTGCTCGCCGATGGAAGGGTTCTGATCGTGGGTGGAGGCGATCGGCGCGCAGAGATCTACAATCCCTCAACCGGCAGATTTGCGGCCGCCGGCGCGATGACCAGCGATCGCATCTACCATACCGCCACCCTTCTGCCGGACGGACGAGTGTTGGTCGCAGGCGGAAGTCCCTATTCGCGCAATGCGGCCCTCGACACGACCGAAATCTACAATCCGAAATTGAACCAGTTCAGGCCGGGACCACGGATGAAGGAAAGCCGCGCGGGCCACACCGCCACGCTTCTGAAGAACGGACGCGTCCTCATTGCCGGCGGACACAACGACAACTCCGCCGAGATCTTCGACCCCGAAAAAGGAACCTTCACCCTGACCCAGGCAATGATGGCCGGACGATTCGGCCATTCCGCAACGCTGCTGCCCAACGGCAAGGTGCTGATTGCGGGCGGGATGGATGCGACCTACAAGCCGCTCGATTCCGCCGAGCTCTACGATCCCGAGAGCGGCAAGTTCGAGCCGGCCGGCACGATGACCGGCGCGCGGGCGGGTCATACCGCCACCCTGATCTTCGTCCCATCGTCGGTGCAATGGATTCTGCCGACCCCGACGCCCACTCCCACTCCGACCTCGACGCCAACGCCTACCGCGACGGCGACCGCGACGATGACGCCGACGGCCACCTCGACTGCGACGGCGAGTCCCAGGGCAAGCGTATCGCGATCCGCCGCGGGAAGAACGCCGGCGGCTACTCCTGCACGGCCGTCGTCTTCGGCGGCCCTTCATCCCCCGACTTCGACGCCATCGCCGCCGGCTACCGTAAGCGCGATGCCCACGCGAACGGCGTCGCCGCCGACTCCGACCGCATCGATCACCCGGACGCCTGTTTCGGCGCACGAGGCGAATCCGCTTCCTTCCGCTTCGCCCTCCGCCACCGGGACGCCAACTCCCACATCGACCGCGGCGGCTGTTGTCACACCGGCGGCATCGCTAACGCCGACACCGTCGCCCACGCCTTCGGCGACACCGTCGAATTCCCCATCGTTAGGGACGCAGACGACGCCTTCGCCTTCCGCGACACCGACAGTGAGTCCGACGCCGAAAGCTTAGAATCGCCGCCGGCCGATTACTTGCGGATATCTATTTCGATGTTGCCCCGGCGGTCGACCACGTCCACTGCGGCCGCGTTCGTCTGCGGCATCCGCTGGAACGTGAGCGACACGGCGCCCTGTCCAACACGGATATTCTCGATGCGCAGCCAGTCGAGCCATGGCGGCATGATCGGCGTGTCGATCGTCACGCGGTTGTCGAACCCCAGAATCCTGATTCCCAGCATCGCCTGCATGATCAGGAATACGCTTGCCGCGGCCCATGCCTGCGGATGGCAGGCGACGGGGTAGGGGACCGGACCGAGATGGGGTTCACGATGGAAGCCGCAGAAGAGTTCGGGGAGGCTGCCCGCCCTGAATGCGACGGCCGCGTCCATCAGGCCGTTCAGCACGCGGATGATGCCGTCGTGATTGCGGCATCGCGCAAGCCCCATCGCCACGATCGCGTTGTCGTGCGGCCACACCGAGCCGTTGTGATAGCTCATCGGATTATAGCGCCGCTCGCCTTCGCTGAGCGTCCTGATGCCCCATCCGGAGAACATGTCGTCTTGCAAGAGCCGCGCGGCCATCGCGCGTCCCGCATCGCCGTCCACGATTCCGGTTGCGAGGCAGTGGCCCGCATTCGAGCTCATCACGCGGCACGGCTGCTTCTTTCCGTCCAGCGCGAGCGCGACGGTTTCCTTCTCCGCAATCCAGAAGTCGCGCATGAAGTTGGACTTGAGCGCGGCGGCGCGATGCTCGAGTTGCGCGGCCAGATCGCTCTTGCCCAGGCGGCGCGCCACGTGCGCGATTTCCACGAAAGCGGCGTACACGTAGCCCTGCACCTCGCAGAGCGCGATAGGCGGTTCGGCGAGGTCTCCGTTCTCGTGGGAAATCGAATCGAACGAGTCCTTCCATCCCTGGTTGGATAGGCCTTGCGGCGTCTCGCGCATGTACTCCACGTAGCCGTCGTGGTCGCGGTCGCCCCATTTGTCGATCCATTCAAGGGCGCGCTCGACGTTCGGCCACAGGTCGCCCGCGAGCTTGAGATCGCCGGTGATCGAGACGTACAGCCCGAGAAGCCACAGAAAGAGCGGGGTTGCATCGATGGTTCCGTAGTAGCGGCCGAAGGGGATCTCGCCCGTCGCCGCCATCTCTCCCGCGCGCATCTCGTGCACGATCTTGCCCGGCTGCTCGTCGCGCGCCTCATCGACCTTGGTCCCCTGCAGAGTGGCGAGCGTGCGAAGCGTGCGCCCGGCGATTTCGGGATTGAACTGCAGGACCGAAAGCGAGGTGAGCAGGCTGTCGCGGCCGAACAGGGTGGCGAACCACGGAATTCCCGCCATCATGAAGGTGCCCTGCTCGGTATGGCCGATTATCGAATTGAGATCGGCGACCGAGCGGCGAAGCAGCAGGTCCAAGATCCCCTGGCTCGCCGTTATTTTCGCCCATCCGGACTGCGCCTTCTCGATCTCTCCATGGCGGAGCGCGAGCGCCGATTGAAAATCCGATGCGCGCTGCACGAGCGTGGCCGACGAAGCCGACGGCTCCTCGAGTCCGCAATGGATGCGCACCTCGAACTTGACGGCCTCCTCGGGCTTGAGATGCGCCACGAACGACGCGCGCCGCTCGCTCAGCCGCCGCGGCGCGGGGTCGAACGCGATCTCGGTAAAGCGCGTCACCTGGTCGAGTCCGCGATAGCGGAACTTGATTCCCGCGTGCCCGATCTCGGCGGGCAGGTGTTCGCCGTGGCGCTCGCGCCTGACGCCGCGCACCTCGAACAGGTCGGCGAAGTCGGCCCCGAAGACGAGGTCGAACGGCACCCGCACGGGCGCGTGGGAGTAGTTGTTGATTGTCAGGCGATGGTACAGGCCCGCGTTGACCATCACCCAGCTCCGCTCGATCTGGATCGAGTTGCGGGGCAGTTCGATCTTGCCGTCGCGGCCGGCGAGGTCGGGATTGGTCAGGTTGGCGCGAAACTCCGCGTTGTCGTCGCTCAGGTAGGAATTGAGGAAATAGGGCGCCTGGCGAGCGATCGTCATCTCGAAGGCGCTCAAAAAGCGCGTGTCCTTGTAGAAGAAGCCCAGCGCTTCGAGGGGCGATTCGGCGATATCGCCGCCGACCTCGAACACCGCGAAACTCTGCGCATCGGCGAGCACCCGGGTTTCGCGCCGCGAGGTCAGCGACGACGCGAGCACGTAAAAGTTGGAGCCGACCTTAAGCACGCTGCGCGGTTTCTGCGCGCTTTCACGCCGTCGCGAGTTCTTTGCCGCCGCCTGACTTGCCTGTTTCATCGCATGCCATCCCCCGCCGCCCCCGAAGCCCGCGGCGGCGCGGCCGCCTACCTTGATGCGGCCGCCTTCGTGGTCCTTGCCTTTTTCTTTTTCGCGGCGGCCTTCGTTATGAGCCGCCGGTAGACGCGCTCGTATCCGTCCGCCATCTGCTCCACGGTGAAGCGCCGCTCGAACTCGGCGCGGATCGCGTCGCGCGGAAGCTCGATCGCCTTGAACATTGCGGCGGTCAGTTCGTCCACCGTGTCGCCCAGAAACCCGCTTACTCCCGGATTGATTATCTCGGGCACCGAGCCGCACGGGCGCGCGACCACCGGCGTCCCGCACGCCATAGCCTCGATCATCACCAGCCCGAACGGCTCGGGCCAGTCGATCGGAAACATCAACGCCATCGCGTTGCCGAGAAACTCGTTTTTCTCGACCTCGTTGATCTCGCCGATATATTCGATATCGGGCGGCGAGAGCATCGGCTTGATCACAGCCTCATAGTAGGCCTTGTCGAGCGCATCGACCTTCGCGGCGATCTTGAGCGGAAGTCCCGCCTTGCGCGCCACCGCGATCGCAAGGTCGGGCCGTTTTTCCGGCGACACCCGGCCCAAAAAGGCCAGGTAGTTGCCCCGGTCGGCGTGGAACTGGAGCAGGTCGCGCGGCAACCCGTGATACACGGTTGCCTGCCAGTTCAGGAACGGAAGCGGCTTGCGCTGCGAGTTGCTGATCGACACCACCGGAATCCGCTTGTAGCGCTCGAAGACCCCGAAGAGCTGCTGCAGATCGAGCCGTCCGTGCAGGGTCGATACCGTCGGCACGCGGGAGACCTCGGCCAGCGGGAACGTCCAGTAGTCGATATGGCCATGGATGATGTCGAAGCGGGACTCGCCGTACTTGAAGGCGTCGCTGATCATCGGAAAATGCGCAAACACCCCGTACTCGTTGTTGCCCGCAAGGCGCAACGCCTCCGGATATCCCGCGACCAGCTTCGCCCTGGTAATCGAGTCGCCCGAGGCGAAGAGCGTGACCTTGTGCCCGCGCCGGACCAGTTCCTCGGTCAGATACGAAACGACCCTTTCGGTGCCGCCGTAGAGCTTGGGCGGCACGCGCTCGTAGAGCGGGGCCAACTGCGCGATTCTAAGCGGTTTGAAATCAGACTTCTGCGACCTGGCCTTGGCGGCCCCTCTGCTCGGCAATCGAATACTCCTCTCCACCCGGTGAACGGCAGTGCTCCCCCCGAGATGACCATATAAGCACGGAGTTCCTGCGACTGAAACGCCCCGCGCCGATTGCATACCAATGCCGGCGAGAAGGCGCGGCGCGATGTCGGCGCCTTCTCACGCGGCGGGCGAGCGGCTAGCCTTTGATGGCGCTCGGACCCTGCGCTGTTTCGTGCCGGAAATCCTTCGGAGGTCTCTCACGATGAGCGATACGGACTTGACGCGGATCGATCCCGGCGAACTCGATAGCGGCGGCGCACTGCCATGCGGATGGTATACGAGGGGCGAGATCTTCGCCGCCGAGAACCAACGGATCTTCCGAAAAATGTGGCAGTACGTCGGGCATGCGGCGCAACTCGCGCGCGCGGGCGACTTCTTTACCGCTACCCTCGGCGATGTTCCCGCCGTGATCACGCGCGACGATGAAGGAAAGATCCATGCGATGGCCAACGTATGCCGCCATCGCGCGAGCGAGGTCGTCCTTGAATGCTCGGGCAACCGCCGCACGCTGCAGTGCCACTACCACGGATGGACCTACAATCTCGACGGCACGCTGCGCGCCGCCCCGCGCTCATCCGAGCAGCGGTCGTTCCCGAAGGATCGGCTTTCGCTGGCGCCCTTCGCGGTCGAAACCTGGGGGCCGATGATCTTCGTCAATCCCGATCCCGACGCGCCGCCGCTCGCATCGGTGATCGGTGATCTCCCCCATCTTTTCGGGCGCGCCGGAGTCGAGGTGGAGAAGCTCAAGATGATCCGGCGGGACGTCTATGAGATCGCGGCCAACTGGAAAATTGTGATCGAGAACTTCAACGAATGCTACCACTGCCCCATCGCTCATCCCAAGTTCTCCGAACTGATCGACACCGATGCCTACAGCGCCGACGTCTCTCACGAGTACTACTCGGCCTACCACGGACCGATAATCGGGGTTCCCGGCGCTGCCGTTGATTACGCGACGCTGTGGCCGACGGCGATGTTCACGTTGTCGGCGAAGCCGCACGCGATGCAGGTGCTGAGGGCGTGGCCGATCGATCCCGGCCATACCCGCGTCACGATCGACTACTACTTCGCGCCCGATGTGTCCGAGGCCGAGATTCACGACTACGTCGCGCTTAGCGACCTGGTGCAGCGCGAGGACATGGTGCTGTGCGAATCGGTCCATCGCGGACAGCGTTCCGCGATGGTGCCGCGGGGGCATCTGATGCTCTCGCGCGAGAGCGGAATCCGCCACTTCCAGCGGCTCGTCTATCGCTTCGTTGCGGGAGCCTGACAGTCGGCGCCGCGACGGTCGCGGCAATCAGGGCGATCCGCGCGAGCGAGTTGGCCAAGTCGCCGAGCCCGTTTGTCTCAGCGCAGGCGGCCCGAGACAAAATCTTCAAGGGTGGTGGTGGCGATGACGGTTCCGTCGCGCGCGAGGATCTCGAACACGTTCGCATCCACCGCCTCGCACAGGAACAGCACGGTTGCGCCCCGC
>Ga0070740_10005638_pt1 | contig 11478 bp, 13 predicted proteins | sample Coa_R2_FD_67286 | JGI IMG/M metagenome (GOLD analysis project Ga0070740, IMG submission 67286) | Surface soil microbial communities from Centralia Pennsylvania, which are recovering from an underground coalmine fire - Coalmine... | ecosystem: Environmental > Terrestrial > Soil > Unclassified ...
TACGCGACCGCATCTGGCTTGCCGCTCCCGCCGACGCAGAACGGATCGGTCACGCCCGAGGCGCTGGAGATGCCCGACGTAAACACAGTCACCGACATGCTCAGGGTGCTCGATGTCGGGCAGCGGTACGAGAACCTGATGAGCGCGGTTCATTCGATGGAGCAGAATATGCAGCAAGCCACGCAGGTCTACACCCTGAACGCCTGAGGAAAAGGAGGGAAGCGTCATGTTGCAGGCACTAAGCACGGCGGCCACCGGGATGCAGGCGCAGGAGGTCGAGATCCAGGTGATCGCCAACAATCTCGCGAACGCATCGACACCCGGCTTCAAGGTGTCGCGCGCCCGCGAGCAGGACCAGCTCTATGTCGACCAGAGACTCGCCGGGTCGATGTCCTCGCAGGCGAGTTTCGTCCCCACCGGCGTCAGCATCGGTCTCGGCGTCCGCACCGCCGCGGTGGACAAGATCTTCACCGAGGGCGAACTCAACAACACCGGAAATCCGCTCGACGTGGCGATCGAGGGCGATGGGTTCATCCAGGTGCAGCTTCCCGGCGGACAGATCGGGTACACGCGCGATGGCAGCCTTCGCGTGAACCAGAACGGCCAGCTCACCACCCTCGACGGCTACATGATCATGCCGGCCGTCACGATGCCTTCCGGTTCCGAGAACATCACCATCAGTCCCGCGGGTCAGGTCTCGGCGCAGATCAACAACTCCGCGACCCCGACCGTCCTTGGGCAGCTTCAGTTGGTTCGCTTCGTGAATCCCGCCGGACTTCAGCCCTACGGCCAGAACCTGTACCTCCAGAGCACCGCATCGGGACCTCCACAAATCGGAATCGCGGGCCAGAACGGCTACGGAACCTTCATGCAGGGCTACCTCGAGATGCCGAACGAGAGCGTCGTGGCCGAGATGGTGAATCTCATCCAGGCGCAGCAGGCATACGAAGCCGGCTCCAAGGCGACTCAGGTCGCCGCACAGATGATGACCGAGGCGTCCAACCTCGTGCGCGCCGCATGATCGCAATTGCATCAAGGATAGGCGGGCTCGCGCTGATCGGCGCCACGGTGGTCCTGGCTTCATCCTCCGCGCGCGCCCAATCGGGCGCCTCCGCCAATCCGCTCATCGCGCAGATCGAGGCCGCCCTTGCGCCCCGTGTCCCGGACGGGATGCGGCTCAAGAGCCTCACGCTCGGATGCCAGCCGCCGCCGGACGCATCAATCAAAGAGGTAGCCCGGGGGTTGAGTCGCATCCGATCCTCTGCATTCACGGTCGAACTTACGACGCCCCATGGAATCGTAATCTGCTCCGCGCAGGCCGAGGTGGAGCGCCAGGCGCTGGTCGCCGCCAGAGATCTCTCCGCGGGTGAGGAGGTCGGAGCCTCCGAGTTTCGCACCGACTGGGTCGATGCGTTTTCGACCCCGCCCGACGTGCTCGTTAGCCTTGATTCGGTGCAGACCCTGATGGTTCCGCTGAGGCGCGGAGAGCCGGTGTCGGCGAGCCTCCTTAGGAAACCAATCGTCGTTCATCAGGGCGAGATGGTCGCCGTGACCGTGACCAACGGAGGAGTCAGCCTTCGCACTCATCTCAAGGCGTCCGGCGACGGCGCGATTGGCGACTATGTGACGATGGAGAATCCGACCAGCGGCCGGCTGGTCTCCGCGCGGGTAGTCGGCAGAGGCGCGGCCAGCATCGAACTTACGCAAAGTCAGCAGGCGGAAGATGAAAAACCCTGAACAGAACACCATTGTCACCAGGGCTGCGCGCGCATTCGCGCTCTCGATGCTGTTTCTCGGCGGATGCGCCCAGTTCTCGACACTAGACCCCGACGTGAAGGTGCCCGCGGCGGAAATCGAGGCGAGCATGCAGGCGCCCGAAACCCTTGCCGCTCCCCCGCCAAAGAAGGGAGAAGGTGCGATTCCGCTCGACTCCGTTGCGGTCAATCCGGTCTCCGATGCGAAAGCGTTTCGCGTCGGCGATATCGTGACCGTGCAGGTTAACGAGGCCCTGAGCGGCAGCGCGGGAGCCAACAGCACCCTTGGCAATCAGAGTTCCGTGAAAGCAGGGCTCTCCAACCTGTTCGGCCTCGAGCAGTACCTTTCCACCCACACCTCCATCGACCCTTCGAGCATGATCAACACCACCTATCAATCGGCGGAAGTGGGAGGCGGAAACATGAGCGCAACCCAGACCTTCGTCGGCAACGTCGGCGCGGTCGTCACACAGATCACGCCGACCGGGAATCTGATGCTGGTCGGACACCGCAAGATGCGCATCAACGGCGAGGACGACACTCTCGTGCTCACAGGCGTCGTGCGCCCCGACTATATCGATTCCAACGATCAAGTCCCGTCCAGCCTGATCGCGAATTTTCATCTCGGCCTCACTGGGGCGGGCCAGGTTCGCGACCAGCAGGGGTTCGGATGGGGCGAGAGGATAGTTTCCTGGTTGTGGCCGTTCTAGTTCGCAAGACGATGCGATCGCTATGATTTTGGCGAGAACGATTGCGCTACTGATTGCTCTTCTGATGACGGCCGGGGCCGGCCTGGCCGCCGTATCCAACCCCCAGGAGACCCAGCAACCACCCGTCATCGCTCCCAACGACAGTCTGCCGGGCTTCAGCCGGGGCTCCTCGGGAGGTGCGCCGCTCAGCGATTTCGTCCACCTGCGCGGCCAGCGCATCAACCACCTCCGTGGCATCGGCCTGGTCACCGGATTGGCCAACACCGGCGACAACCAGATGGCGCTTTTCACGATTCAGCTCGTCCTCAACACCCTCAAGAAGCAGGGAATCACCCTGCCGGCCAATCTGATGACATCGCCGCTGATGATCATGGCCAACGACCTCGCGACCGTGACTGTTACAGCCGACATGCCTTCCTCCGTGCGGCAGGGAGATCGGTTGGATGTCAACGTCGCAGCTATGGGCAATGCAAGCTCGCTGCAGGGCGGAACGCTGCTGATGACCCCCCTGCAGGGCGCGGACGGGGAAATCTATGCCGTCGCGCAGGGCCCGGTCTCGATCGCGGGCTACTTCGCTGGTTCGAACGGCGCCTCGGTAAGCTCCAACTTCCAGACCTCGGGACAGATAGCCGGTGGCGCAACCGTCGAGCGCGAACTCGAAAACGACTTTCCGGAAAACGGCCATCTCGAACTTGACCTGAACGATCCGGACCCCGCCCTGGCCGACGAGGTCGCGCGCGGCATCAGCGCAAACGTGCGCCAGGCTTCCGCCGTGGTGCGAAGTGCCGACAAGATTGACGTGACCCTGCCGCTGTGGATGGCTCCATCGAGCTTCGTCGCTTCCCTGCGCAACATCTATATCAACCCGCCGCTCTCAAACCGGGTCGTGGTCAACGAGAAGACCGGCACCGTGGTGGTGGGCGGCGATGTAACCATCGGCAAGTCCGCAGTCAGCTACGGCGACTACACGATCACCATCGCGCCCGAACTCCAGGTTTCGCAGCCGAATCCATTCGGCGCCGGCCGGACCGTCGTTCAGAGAAGCGCCCGAATCGGCGTCAACCAGGAGAAGAGCCGCTTCTTCATGACCCCGCAGGGCGCAACCGTGGAGCAGGTGGCAGCAACGCTGAGTGCGGTGGGCGTCAAGCCCACCGATACGGCCGCAATCTTTCAGGCCTTCAAACAGGCCGGCGTACTCTATGGCGAGTTAATCGTGAGATGAAGCGGAAGGAGGGCAAGAAAAGATGGCCAACATAGTCCATACCGGAGTTTTCAGTCGCCAGATCTTCGGGTCCGCCGCGCACGAAAAACCCTCCACGGCTAGAGTTGCCCAGGATTTCGCCGCGATCTTCGGACGCATGATCGCGCGCGTGATGATTCGCGCTTCGTCCGACCCCGATGACGGCTTTCTGGGAATCGGCAACGGCGCCGCCGGCGACATCTATTCCAGCTTTCTCGAAGCCCAATTGGGCAAAGTGCTTGCCGGGTCGAAGTCGATGAAGCCGCTGGTCGATGCGAGCGCGCGGCAACTGGAGTTTCGCCGAACTTACACTCCGCCGGATGTGATCGCCGTTTCGCGCACCGACCCGCTCCCGTTCCGCCCCGCCGCCGCATCATCGCTGGCCGGCACTACCGGATGGGACAGCCTTGGGCCAGTGCTGCTGCCGATGCCGGCGGCCGCTTACGGAAATCTCGAACCGCTGCCGCCGCCCGACGTCAAGGAGTGAGACAACGACGGCCTTCGAACCGATTCTTAAGTCAGGGTAAGCGATGGCAAACACTATCCATCCCGATGTGACCAAAATCACTCCCCCGGGGGCGAATGAGCAGGTTTCCGCCAGCGGTCAAAAGGCGGGCCCTCGGGCTTCCACTCCGATGCCGGTGGCCGACGCCAACGAAGTCTCCGGCGATGCCGAACTCTACGGTTTCCTGGTTGCGCAGGCCCGCGCTATCGAGCTGCACGTGGATGAAGACAAAGTCAGCGCGATCCGGAGCCAAATAGAGCAGGGTACCTACAATCCCGATCCTGACCAGGTTGCCGCCGCGGTCGCCAGAGGTATCAAGTGACATCACGTCCCTGTATGCCGCTCGCAGCCTGCCTGGGAACCATCGAGGAAGCCTGGCAAACGAGGGCGCGGCTTGAGGAAGTCGTCTCGCGCCTGGCCGAACCCGAGCCGCCCGCCCGCGCCGAGCTCCTCGCACTTCGCAAGGAGCTTAAGAACGTGGAGTACGCGGTTGGCGTCTTGAGTGGGATCGTTCGCGAGCGCATAGGCGCGCTTTCCCATCGGGAAGGAGATCCCGCCGATGGTTGATATCGTCGCGATCGCCCTTTCCGGAATCGAGGCTGCGCAGCAACAGCTCGCGATTACCGCGTCCAACATAGCCAATGCCTCGAATCCGAATTATTCCGTGGAATCCGTCGAGGTGGCCGCCGTGCCCGGGACCGACGGCGGCTCCGCCGGAGTGCAGGTGCTGGGTGTAAGGCGTGCGACGGTCCCCTTCGTCAATCCCCAGATCAATCATGAACAGGCGGCCGAGTCGTACGCCACCGCCTTCAGCCAGATAGTGCAGACCGCAGAGACCTATCTCGCTCCCCAATCCGGGCCCGACCTCGCCCAATCGATTCAGGATCTTCTGAATCAGTTTCTTTCGCTTTCCGGATCGCCCGAGGACCTGAGCCTCAGGGAGGGAGTGCTGACCAGCGCCCAGCAGTTAGCGCAGCAGTCGCAGTCAATCGACAGCGGTCTTGCCAATGTCGCCGGTAACGCGCTCGCGGGACTGCCCGCTACCGTCGCCCAGGTCAACGACTACACGGCGCAACTCGCCAAGCTCAACTTCGAGATAACGCAGGCATCGAGCCAGGGGGTCGCGGGCGGCGCGACGGCGGCCGCGCTGCTCGACCAGCGCGATTCGATAGCGCAGTCGCTGGCGGGACTGATCGGCGCCCAGATGGACTCGCAGGGGAATGTGAGTCTCGGCGGCGTGCCGCTGGTCAGCGGCAGCACCTCGTTCAATCTGTCCCTGGTCTCCGATTCGACCGGGAATCATCTCGAGGTCAATCTTCCGTACGGCGTGCTGACCCCGCCGAACAACACCGTCGGCGGGCAGGTTGGCGGCATCCTGAATGCCATCGACGCGGTTTCGGAACTGCGCCAGCGCGTCAATCATTACATCGACGGCGTCGCGTCCGCGATTAACTCCCAGCAGGCTCTCGGCTACGACCTTAACGGCAATCCCGGAGGCGCTCTCTTCGTGGTGCCCTCGGGCGACGGACCGATCGCGATGCAGTCGGGGTTCGTGCCCGACAACTTCGCCGCGGCATCCAGTCCCGCCGGCGTCCCGGGCGATGGATCCAACGCGGCCGCTATCGGCCAGATTCAGAACCTGGGCGGCGTGGACAGCGATTTTCCCAATGCCAACGCGCAGCAGGCCTGGGCCCAGCTCACCGCCGACTTCGGCCTGACGGTGGAAACCGCCAATACCCAGCAGACCCAGGCTCAGGCCCTGCTTCAGTCTCTCGAACAGTTGAAGACGTCGGTGACCGGCGTGTCGGTCAACCAGGAACTGACGCAGATGCTTGAGTATCTGAACACGCTGCAGGCGGCCGGACGCGCCGTATCGGTCGGACTCAATCTCGTCGAGTACCTTATTCAGAACCTATAGGGAGAGCGCGCGATGATCTCCGATATCTATTTTGCACGAGCGCTTGCCTACGACCTCAACCGCAACGCCGCCGAGATCCAGAAGATCCAGAACCAGGTTGCCACCGGAAAGAGGGTCCTCAAGGCCTCCGACGATCCCTCCATATGGGGAGAACTGCGCTCCTTGCAGTCGCAGAACACCGTGCTGGGCGCCGATTCCTCGGCCGCGGCCGCCTCTCTCGACCGCCTCAACTCGGTAGATTCCGCCATCGGTCAGGTCGCCGAAGACCTCCAACAGGCCATCTCGATCGCTACCGAGGGCGCCAACGGCACCCTGTCGAGCGCCGATATGCAGGCGCTCGGCGTGTCGGCCGCCGCAATCCTCAAGCAGGTCGTGAGCGCAGGCAATTTCCAATACAACGGCTCCTACGTGTTCGCGGGCCAGAAGACCGGCACACCGGCCTTCGATTCCGCGGGAAACTATCTCGGTTCAGCGGCAACCAATTCTCAGACCTTTTCCAACGGGCTTACCGTCCAAATGTCCTATAAGGGTGATTCGGTGCTTGGCGATGCGGCGTTGGGGACCGGTGCAATGGGAGCGCTGTCCAATCTGACCGCCTCCCTCAATGCCGGCGACAAGGCCGGTGTTCAGGCGGCTCTAAGCCGGCTCCAACAGGCTCTTGCCCAGGTCAGCCAGTTCCGCGCTTCACTCGGCGGGGCGGAAAAGCTTCTGCAGAACATTCAATCGCAGGCCGATGCGACCCGGCTCCAACTCCAACAGAACATCAGTGATTTGAGCGATGCCGATCTTGCTCAGGCCGCCGTGCTTCTTTCGCTCGAACAGGATCAACAGCAGGCGCTGGTCGGCATCGCCGGCAGCTTGCGCAACATGTCCCTCGTCAACGTGCTGGCGTGACTATGATTCGCAATCCGGCAAACCTGAGGTTGCGGCCGTCAAAGTCTCATCCGGTGGCGATCTACACCGATAGCCCGCTCAATCTCGAGACTCTGGCCGTTTGGCTGGTGCTGACGATGGCCGCGATGGGCGTGATGCTGCTGCTGTTGCGGTTCGTGATGGTTGGGCGGGCCCACGCGGAATGGATAAGCAGCGACGGTTCAACCATCACCTCCACCGACACGCGCGACTCGACCACCATCGTCAATTCTCCGCCGCCTGCCAAGAACGTCACGATTCCAAACCCCACTCCTCCTCCGCTCCCCGCCAACATGCCCGCACTCATAATCAACGGAACGGGAAACTGGCCGCCGCCTCCCGCGACGAGCCCGCCTCCGGCGGCTCCGCCCGTGCGGCGATAAGCACCTGCGCGTCGCGGAATCGCCTTTTGCGGCGGGTCGATCCCGGTCTTTTCGAACTCTAGGTCAAACCGCGGCCGTTGACCTGGTCCATCGCGAGGAATATCTCGCTCAGGTCATGAAGGCGCTCGCCGACTCCCTCCAGGTCCTGGGCGCGGCCTGAGTTGCGCGCGCGGTTCGATTGTTCGAGCACCCAGCGCGTCAACACGCGGCATCTAAGGGCTATATCGCGATCGACCGGATTGTCCGCATGCGCTCCCTGCGCCAATACGACGTCCATCGCATAGAGAGCGGCGATCGCTTTGTCCATCAGGCCGTCGCCCTGCTCCCTAAGGTCCATTGCGTAGAAAGCCGCGGCCGCTTCCGTCCAATTCAGGATTCGCTGATAGAGGTCTGCAAAGGCGCGCTCCGCGGTCCCCATCACCGCTTCCTGGAAACGATAAGCCCTGATTGCGTTATCCATCGGACGTCCTCCCTCCCTTCATCAGCGCCTACCCGTTCGAATTGCCGCTGCCGTTGTTGTTGTCGGACTGCACGTTCAGGAGCTGGCCCAGAGTGTTGTACTTCTGCACCAGCGATTGCAGGTTTGCGAACTCGACCTGGAGCTGACTCTGCATCCGATCCAACTGGTCCTGAAGCCGCGAGACCTGGGAATTGAGCTGCGTAATCCGCGCCTGGTAGGAATCGGTCTGGCTTGCCACCACGCCCGTGGTCGGGTCTAGGGCTCCATCGACCAACGAATGAAGCGCCGTGTATAACTGCTGCATCGCCGCGTGCGTGCCGTTCGGATCGGCCTGCAGCGCGCTCGCAAAGTCCGAACTGCTGAACGTGAGCTGGCCGGTGTTTCCGACCGCCTCGTTGTTGTCGATCGTGATTCCGAGCTTGGAAAGATTGATTCCGCTCAGCGCGCTGTTAAGCGCGGTGGCGAGCACTCGAAGCGGTCCATTGGCGTTAAGCGCCGGCAGCGCCTGCCCCGGAGTTCCCTCCGTATAAACCTGTATCTCCGCGATCACCGAATTGAAGGCCTTGACAAAATTGTTGAGCGCCGTGCTCTCGGTCGCGGTCGCCTCCGTCACCTGCATCGAGTAGGGGCCGCCGGTCCCGGTCAGCTCCAGCGTGACTCCCGGAATCGCTCCCTGCACCTCGTTGGTCGACGATGAAACGATCTGGTTTCCCGCCTGGACCACCGCATTGCGGGCGCTCTGGATGGTCGGAACGTAGACGGCGCCATCAAAGCTGTCGCCCGTGTTCAGCGTCCCGCCGAGCGCGGCGAATGAAAGCGTCAGCCCGTCGCCGACCGCAATCGGGGTGCCCGAGGTGTATGAGCCGGAGACGTTGATGACCCCGCTTTCGCCTGCGTCGTTCGACCATTGGATCGTGATCGGGTCGGTACCGACGGTTCCTCCCTGCACCACGTTGAAGTGGAACCCCTGGCTGGCGGTTCCGGTATAGGTGCCGCCAAGCAATGGCCCGTTCGAGGCGCCGTTCCCGCTGCCCGCAATTCCGCTGTAGTCAACCGGACCGACCGAAGTCGAGGAAAAATCCGGCGCGGCGCCGCCTGACAGGGATGCGGATACCTGAAAGGCATTCGCCAATCCGGTCTGACTGGCCAGCAGCTCAAGCCTGTAAGCCGCACCCGGCAGACCCGTATTCACCACCTGCGCAGAAACCCCGAGAGCGGCCTCGTTGATTGCGTCAGCCACTCCCTGAAGCGTGTCGTTGCTCCCATCGATCGTAATCGGATGAGCCACGCCGGCGATCGTGATCGTGATGGTGCCGGTGCCGACCGTGTCGGACGTGGACGAATATCCCTGGGAGGCCGTGATCTGCGCCTGCGCGAGCTGATTGACAGTCACAAGGTAGTTGCCCTGTACGGGAGTTCCCGTAACTGATGCCGAAAAGGGCGCCCCGTCCTGCACCTTGGCGCTCAGCGCCGGGCTGGTCGCCGAATTCTCGAACGATGAGAGCGCATCCTGAAGCTGGCTCAGGCTGCCTCCGATGATCCCAAGTTCGCTGATCGCCGTTTGATCGGTCGAGATCTCATGATTCAGCGCCGAAATCGGAACGCTCGCCTGCGCCAGGATCGCCTGTATGATCGCGTTGAAATCGACTCCGGAGGAATTCGGGATGTTTATCGTGATCGGTGACGTCGTTGCCATCGGCGATGATCCTTGTCAGGGAAGGCCGCGTGGACGCGGATCGCGCATCCACGCGGCCCCGGGCCGCGCCTCTTGCCCGCGTGTGGAGGCCTGGGCGTGTGCGGCGCGGTCTATTGGAACAGCGTCGCGAGCTGCTGCGGAATCGAGTTGGCCTGCTTGAGCACTGCCACCGAGGCCTGACTCAACACCACCTGCTGCGTGAACGCCGCATAGGTCTGCGCGATGTTGGCATCCTGGATCGACGACAACGCCGCGCTCAGATTCTGGGTCTCCGACGACAGATTCGAAGAGATCGTCGAAAGCTGCTGCTCGCTCGCTCCGATCTGGCCCCGATAGCTCGCCAGCGTAGCCAGAGCCGTGTTCGTCTGGGCGATGACGCTCTGCGCCGCCGTCTGGTTCGCGATCGTGGCATACCCGCCGGGAGTGCCGAAAGCCAGCGTGATCGTGTCGCCCGCGTTGTAGGTGTCGCCGCTCGAACCGAGCGCAAGGTCGAACCCGAGTCCGTCAACGTTGGTCAGGGCAAGGTTCGCGCCCGCCACCGTCACCGGCGCGGAGCTGTTCCCGGCCGAGTCCCTCACCACCACCTTGATTCCGCCGGCGCTGCCGAGGCTCCCGCCCTGAACCACCTGGATCTGCACCCAGGCCGGCGCGTTCGCGCTGAGCTGGCCGTTGGTCGCTGCCGCCGCCACCCCGTTGGCCGCACCGCCGCTGCTGGCCGCCGCAGCGCCCAGCGTCACGGTGTTGTTGATCGAGGGAACCGTGATCGCGACGTTCTTGCTCGCACCCGACGAGGCAAGCTGCGTTCCCGAGGCCGGCAGCGAAACTCCGAGCAGGTTTCCCGCCGTGATCGTCGGCAGCGTCACGGTGAGCTGATCGTTGGCGCTGTTGGTGGCTCCGACCTGGAACACCACCGTGCCGCCCTGCAGAAGCTTGTTGCCGTTGAACTGGGTGGAGTTGGCGATATTGTTGATCTGGTTGAAGAGCGCCTGGAACTGGCTGTCGAGTGCCTGGCGCTGAGTGTCGTTGATCGTGCCGTCAGCCGCCTCGTTCGCAAGCTGCTGCATCGTGGTCAGCGCGTTTCCCACGTTCGCCAGCGCGCCATCCGCTGTCTGCAGCATCCCGTTCGCGTTCTGTGCGTTGATCGACGCCTGGTTCAGACCCCCAAGCAGGCCGCTCATCTCCAGCGCGACTGCCAGTCCCGCGGGGTCAATCGAGGCCTGCACGATCCGCTTGCCGGAGGACAACTGCTGAATCGACAGATTCTCGGCAAGCTGGTTCTGCGCCAGGGCGGCGCTTGCCACCTGTGACGCGATGTTGGTGATTAGACTAAGCATGGTTTCCCTCCTTAGCCGGCGGAGAATTGTCCGCTCGTCACCCCATAGAGTCGGCGGCTGCCGTCCTTTTGTTCCACCTGGCATTCAAATGTAACGCTCAAGGAGCGTTTAAGCTTTGAAGAATACCCGAAAATGTATAAGAATTATTCAGAGAAGGAGTTGCCAGGCGGAATAAAGGTATGGATTCGGCAAAAATCGCACCCGCCGATGGCAGAGCAGGGCTGTCAGCCTTCTGCGAAACCTTCGCGCTCGATCGCGAGGAACTCACCAGACTGCGCGCGATGGCGGTGTTCTTTTTCGAGCTCCTCGGCGCCACGCTGGCCGGATGGGGACTGTCGATCAGCTTGAAATCGCTGCTCGCCGAAATCGAAGGCCTCGAGTCCCTGCGTGAAAAATGCGCCCACGGACTCGGTATCGCGGTCAGGTTCGATCGCACCACGCTCGTGGTGATGCTCGATCAGGCGGCCACCAACGCCTGCCTCGGGAGAATCTTCGGATCTGATGGAATATGGCTGGAGAATCAGGCGCTCACCGGTCTCGAACTTGCCACCCTGTCCGGCTCGCTC
>Ga0070740_10005639_pt1 | contig 11476 bp, 12 predicted proteins | sample Coa_R2_FD_67286 | JGI IMG/M metagenome (GOLD analysis project Ga0070740, IMG submission 67286) | Surface soil microbial communities from Centralia Pennsylvania, which are recovering from an underground coalmine fire - Coalmine... | ecosystem: Environmental > Terrestrial > Soil > Unclassified ...
CATGCCCCCGGCGCGCTCCCCTGATCCTTCATCACCAGCAACCCGCTGAGCTGCCCGATTCGAAACGCCGGCGTGTTGGGCAGAGACACGCGGGCGCCCGCCGCTCCGGGAAACTCCGCGCCGTAAATCCCCTCCCCAAGCTCCCTCATCAACGCGATCGCCCTGGATTCGTAGGTTCCGGCGTTTCCGAATCCCGACGCATCGCGCGCCCCAAGGTGCGATTCCTCGTTGAGCCGCCAGTATCCGAGCGGCCCGAACGACATCACTCTCGAACGGAAGGTTGCAATCCTCATAGCTTGACCGTGATCAGTTCGACCTTCTTCGCCTGCCAGAACTGGTAATGGAACTCCTCGAAGTCCACGGTGTCGTGCATGAAGCGCACGCGCGTGTGAAAGTCGCCCGTCCATGCGATCGCCGCGCCGCTCGGAGGCGGCGATGCGAACGTCACCACTCCCGATGGCTCCAAAATGTAGGCATCGACAGGCTGCGCGGTTCCATCGACCTCGAGCACGAACGCTGCTCCCTGGTTCGTCCACATCGCGCCTCCATCCGCGATCGTCTGCCCGACCAGCGGCGCGACGCGCCAGTTCGGCTCGGCCGGGCCCGAAACCCCCGCGATGTCGCATCTAAAGCAGCAGGGCCATCCGGCGCTCTGGATTCCCGCTATTCGGCCGGCCTGCGCGAAGATCGCCCCGGCGGTGGGAATGATCACATCGCCGAACGCATTGGCGCGGCCCGGCGTCCAAACCGCCGGCCTCACCGGAGCGCCGTTCACGTTCTGCACTATCTCGCTGAAGGAACCGATCTGCCGCATGAGCTGGAACGACCTCGCGGCGCCGTCGCCGATCCCGATCCGTCCATTCACCGAACCGACGATCGGATCCTCGTCCTGATCATCGAGCAGAAAGTCCTCGAACGACCCGCGGCGCGCCGCGAAGAATCCCGCCAGGGCGGCCCAGTCGTTCGCGATCAGGTTCGCGGGGTCGAGCAGCGCGCTCGGATCAGCGACCTGTTCGGGCGCCGCGTAGCGCTGGCGCGCATGCAGATATTCGTAGGTCAGCGTGATCTGCCATCGCGGCATCGCCTGCAGCGCAATCCGCAGTTCCTTGCCGGAGACGCTTTCGTGAATCAGGGTGTTGAACCGCGGCGTTCGCGTGATCGAGAACGCCGCGCCGAGGAACCTGGGAAACAGCGCCGTGCCCATCGCCGATCCTCTATGGGCTCACGGCCGTTTGCTCGCAAGTCCGCTTTCCGCATTTGACAGCCTGTCCACAGTTGCTTGACACGCGGCCGCGCGGCCTTGTTCAGTAGCGAGTCGCGAGAAATCGGTTCGCGCGATGCTGATCGCGCACGATGTCTCCGATCCGATCCGCAAAACGCTCCAGCTCCCGCCGCAGATCGACTCCGGCCGCCCCCTGTATGCTCCCGATATGCACGTGGACGTCGCCGCCGGAAGTCTGCCCGAAGCGCCCCCCGCCGATCGCGGACTGGATGCCCTCGCTGAGCGGTGCCGGCAGAACCATCTCCCGGGGATGGAGAATCGCGAGCGTCGCGCTCCCTCCGAGCACCATTCCGCCCGCCGCCGAAGGAACGATTCCGCCGCTCTCGAATCCGAAGAGATGCGAGGTCGTGTCGATCTGCGTGGCGATCGCGAGCTGCTCGACCGCAATCGTGTTGGCGGCAACCGCCGCCGAAAGCACCCCGATAGCGGCCGTGTTCGCCGACAGCGCGGCGGTGTGAGCCGCGGTCGCCGCCGCCTCGGTCGCGGCGGAAGCCGCCCCGCCGCCTCCGTTTCCCCCAATGCCTATTGCCGAGAGCAGCGGACCAAAGAGCCCTCCAAGCGCGCGAAACGCGCTCCTGAATACCTCTCCCACCGTCCCCGAAATCGAACGCCACGCAGCATCGAGCGCCCTCCCAAGACCGCTCGCGTCCACCCCATCGCCCGCAAGGCGCAGCAGCCCGCCTCCCGCGCCGCGCGTTCCGAAAATCGCCCCGAAAGGACTCCCCGCCCTGGCGCCGAAGAGCGCATTCTGCAGCGCGCCCGCGGCGGCTTCCCGGATCATCCCCTGGACGATCGATGCGAACTCCCGCTGAAGGTCGCGTCCCCCGCGCACCCACGCCGCCAGCATCCGCCCGCCCGCTTCAGTGACCGGAGCGAATGCCGATGCCATCGATTCCGCCATCGCCCTGCCCGACTCGGTTCCCGCCTCCGCCATCCGCTGGAAGCTGGTCCTGACGGCGGCGGCGCTGCCCGATGCCGCCTCAGAGAGATCGCGAAATCGCGCCGCGCCGTCGCGCGAAGCGGATTCGAGCGAGGCGGAGATCTGCGCGGCAGCGGCCTGCGCGATCGCCGTCGCCGCGCGCATCGCCTCCGAGAAATCCGCGGCATCCACGATGATCCCCGCTCCTGGATCGAATTCATTCACGCCTTCTTACCCGATTTCGTAAGACCCGCGGCGCCGCCCGCCAGCAGCGCCTCCAACATCGCCGCCGTAGCGGCGCCGACCGGCCGGCTCCCTACACGACGGCCCGCGAATCCGGCAAGCGAAGCCAGCGTCACATGGACCGGAGGAAATTCCTCGAAATAGTCGCGCAACGCGCGCAGCCGCGGGATCGTCAGCTCCTCGACCTCTTCCCATCTCCATCCCAGCGTCACGCACAGATGCGCGACTACTCGATCCCAGTCCTCGGCTCGTTCGATGCCCCGCGCGGCGGGGCCGAAGCTTCCCCCGGGCCGCTTTCCTCCCCTCCGTTCACCTTTCGCACCGCCTCGATAATCGCGGTCAAATCGGCGGGGCGAAGCCCCTCGTGATCGTCGAGAACCGCGGCGCTGATGTCCGGATAGTTTGCCGACAGCGCGGCCGCCGCAATCTCGGTGATCGCCGCGATGGCCTCGCCCGAGTCGGGATCGATCGCTCCCTGCGCGACCCGGCGCAGCACCTCGCGAGCCTTCGCCGTCGCGCGCATTCGCCTGATATTGAACGGAGCCACGACGAACTCCTGCCCCGCAAGTTTCACGGACGCGCCGTCGAGCAACGGCTCTCTCACCCTTCCCGAGTACCATCCCATCGCTCTCCCCTTCCGCGCGCCCGCCTCAGAGCTCGACCATCGACAGATGCATCACGACCCCCGAGGCGTCGGCGAACGCTTCCGCATCGATCTCGGGGATCATGAAATCATCGAGCTTCGTCTGCATTGAAAGCTTCGAGGCGACAACCTGGTTCATCTTCACCGTCATCTGCCGTCCCGCGAACATCACCTTGCCGAAGAACTTGAAGGTGGGGAGCGAACCCAAAAGCTGCCTGCTCACCTGCACGGTGTACCCCCCCGGCACGGTGTATTCGTAGGAAATGAGTATCGCCGCGTTCACATCTGACGCGGCGAATGAATATACGCCGGCATTCACGCTGTACTGGCCCGACGACGGAGCGCCCGCCACCCTCGCAAGCGTGAGGCCGCTCGATGCGTAGCGCACTCCCCAGTCGGCCGCGAACGTCCCCGAATCGGGCGGGGTCACCGCTATCTCGTGCGGAGACGATGCGGGAATCGTATGCGGCTCGTCCTCCGCCATCAGCGTCTCCCCCGCCGAGGGTTGCCCCGGCACTCCGAACACGAGCGCGTTAAGCACGTTCGCGTTGATTTGCGCGAACTTGAATTTCAACGGGTACCTCGCCTTGCCCCTTCCGATGGCCACCGGCGAATCGAATCCGCCGTAGAGCTGGCGGATATCCCAATGGACGTCGAGTGACCATTCCTGCAGAGTTCCCACCTTCACGATCGTGGGCGTGGCGGGAATCGATCCGTCGGCGAACTGTCCCACCGCGCCCCATAACGATCCGCTCCCAAATCCGACCTGCATAGCTCCGCTCCTGTTGCCTCCGAGTTGCTCGCGCCCCGCAGCGGCGCGGAATCGATTCCTAGACCGATGCGAGCATCCTGATGTCCATCGTCGTGGTCGCCTGGGTCACGTCCTGTGCCGCGTCGTAAACGGTCCTCCGTCGCGCCATCCGCGTCCACTTCACGAGTCCCCCGAGCGTCTGTTCCCCGGGAAACACGGGAAACAGCGACGCCTCGATCGAATCGATGAGCCGGTTGAGCGCCGTCGCTGATACCGCATTGGGATCGGCGCCGTCGCGCGTGTAGATGAACACGCGCGCGGCCAGAACGATCCGCGCGGGCAGTCCCGCCGCCGGATAGTCGTATTCCTCGCCCGTCTCCACCATCACCAGCGCCGGCTGAAGATCCATCCTCGAGGTAGGTACGAATCTGCGCGTGAAGGTCTGGATGGCCGGCGCTCCCGCCGCCAGCGTCGTGTTCACCGCCTGAAGCCGCGCGAACAACGCCGTGTATATCACTTCGCGCGAGTTCACGGCTCAACCGGAACCACCCGGCGATAACGCTCGAGCTTGAGCCTCGTCGCCGCCGCCATCTCCCCGACAAAATAGTTCACCCGCTCCGCACCGATCCCGAACCCCGTGTCGCCCCATCGCTTCGATTGCCGGTAGCGCAGTGTTGCCATCTCTGTCGCCGCCATCTGCAGATCCGCGGGCAGCGACGGCACTCCCGCCGGCTTTGGCAGTCCGAGCGCCCGCTGGCCCGGCGTGAAATATCCCGCCGTGAGCTCGATTTTCACGTTGCCCTGGCCTCGCGTGAACAGGATCGTCCCCGGGCCCGCCGCCCCGCGCAGGCGGATGCTCTCGGAGTCGAACACGTAGCCTCCGCTCACCGCATCGGGCGCGGGCGCAATCGCGATGCCGTCGACGAGGAGCGCGCCCACAGACCAACACGGCGCATTCAGAAGGCTCATCGTGTCGCGGCCGTTCCCGTTCCGCACCTCCTCGCAAACCCGCATCATGAAGACGCGCTCGCAGTACGTCTCGATCTCCGCCGACACCGCCGTGATTACGCCCTGCAGCAGCGGCTCGTCCTGGTTTCCCGGCGGGAGTCCCAGGAAGCGCTCCACCGTCGCGAGATCGGTCAGATCGGTCGGATCGGGCGATGGCACCGGCATGGCGTTGCGCCTCGACGCTCGAGATGAAGCTCCCTCAGGCCTTCGCCTTCGGGGCCTTCTTCACGCCCTCCTCGCCCGCCTGCGCCTTCATCGCCTCGCGGGCGACCGCATCGATATCGATAGCATCGACCTTGCGAAATCCGTGATCGAAGAGCAGATGACCGAGCTCGTCGGGTACGTTCACATATGCTCCTGCGCCGCCATTCGCGCGCTCCACCCGGTACTGCCTGCCGCCGACTCCCACATCGACTCCGCTGTAGTCAGGATGAAACAGTCTCATCGCAATCTCCCTTCTCCGTTGAACTGGACCCCCGGGGGACGGGCGATGCCGCCGAAGCACGGCGGCACCGCCTCCGTCCACCCCGCATCTTCTCGCCCTCGCCCTCTACGCGTTTCCGATGTTCGTGATCATCCCGAACGCGGGCGTGAAGAAGTTCTGCAGCACTTCGTCAACGTACACGCCGTACTGATACTGGCGGGTCGCCAGCGGCCATTGGATCTGGTAGTAGCCCTGGCGCACCTTGAACTGGATGATGTTCGCGACGTTCGAGAGCGCGTACGGCACGCGATCGCTCCAGAACAAGATCGTCCCCGGCGGGATCCACGGATGCACCACCACGTCGAGGTCGCGTCCCGTGAACTTGTTGTGATAGGCGATCACCCGGCTTCCCGCCACGATCCCCTCGCCCCGGTTCGCATCGATCTGAAAGCGAAACAGCGAAGTCGCCCCGCTTGCCGCCCCGTTGAGCGCCTTGCGGTTGATGTTGATCGCCTCCTGCGAGTTGCACAGGATGCGGTCGAAGCCGAGCTTGTAGTTGTCCCACCGATCCTTCAGGATCGCGTCGAACTCGACGATCCCGCCGTTGTTGTCGCTGGTCAGTCCCGTCCCCACTCCTGCCGGGCCCGCGGGCTGGATGCCCACGTAGCTGCCCGACGAAACCCCGAACGACTGCCCCGCCATCTGCGTCAGAATCCCGTCGAACACCAGCGCATTCTGCGAGTGATCGGCGGAGAGCGCCGATGCCGGCTGCGTCCCCGCCGCCGCGCCGGTGATCAACACCGAGTTGACCGTCGTGATCGCTCCCAGCGTCTCGCTTCCCGCCGCGCCCCAGTACCAGGCGTACGCGACCGCGCCGCTCACCGGCGCCACCGTTGCCGCGACGCTTCCCGTCGGACCGCTCACCGACACGGTCTGGCTGGCCGATGCCTTCGCGCTGCCGCCCCCGTAGACCGCCGTAGTCCCGTCCGCATTGGCCCGCGTCACCTGCGCCGGCACTCCGCCCGCCACCGACGAGCCGTAGTAGCCTTCTCCGGTCAGGGCCGCCGTGATCACCGAAAGCGTCTGCGACCCGAGCGAACCCCCCGTCGCCGATGCTGTAAGCGCGGGAGTGGGCGTCACCCCGAGCGCCAGCGAGCAGTTGCCGAAGATCGCGCACTTCTCCTCGTAGATCAGAACCGAACGAAGCGCCGACTGCACAGCGGTCGATAGGTTGTCGGGATTGAGCTCGCCCTCCTCGTACCGCGTCTCGAAATCGATCGACGCTTCCAGTCCCAGCGACTTGTAGGCGGCGCTCATGTCCCGGGTGTCGACCGCGATGGTTCCGCCGCGCTGCCCGCGCGCGACGCCGCCCGACAGGTTGGAAGGATTGATGGCCGTGACGGTCTTCCAGTGCGTCGCGTTGCCGCCGCGCGCCGGCACCCGCGGCAGCGGCGGAATTCCCCTCCGCGCGTCGCCCGCCACCAGCGGGACCTGCTCCTCGAACGGATAGAGGTAACGAACCGACTCGTCGAGGTCGTACCATACGAGCTGCTGGCCGTTGATTCCGGCCGAGAAGCTGTCCGCCTTCTGCAGGTCGTCCAGCAGGCGCGATTTCGCGCCGATTACCACCTGATCGATCAATTCCTGAACCAGATTTGCCATTGCTCCCTCTCTCTCCTCCGCAACGTCTGCTCGAAATCGCCGGCTCAGAGCGACCCGCCCGCGCTCCCCTTGAACATCGGGTCGCGGATCGATCGCGGATTGGCGAACACCTGCCGGTAGGACTTCCTGAACGCATCGCGATCCGCCGGGTCGGGCGATTCGCCGCCGCCCCGCCCGTCCGCCTGCTCCGTCAGCATCCGCGCCTCGTCGCCCTTGTGCACGGCGAACAGCCGCGCCCGCGGCCGCGCCGGCGTCTGATCGAGAGCCGCTAGCCGCGCCTCCAGTTCCGCGTTCTTGCGGATAAGCGCGATCATCTCGCCCACGATTTGCGCCGCCGCGTCCTTGCGCACCTCGCCGGCGCCCAGCGCCGATGCGATCATCTCCTCGATGGTCGTCGCCCGCGCCTCCGTGCCGTGGCCGCCGCCCGCCTGCCCATCCATCTCCGCATTGCGCGCCTTCTCCAGGTGCAGCCGCGCAAGCTCGTGATGCTCCGCGATGGAGTCGTGATGCTCGCGCGCCCGCTCGATGTGTTCCGATGCTTCATCGCCCGCGGCCTTCCGGCACTTGTGCAGCGCGTCGAGCCGGTTTCCGAGCAGGCCGTGGTGATGAGCCGCCTTGTCAAGGTGGGCGACGCATCGGGCGAGATGCTCGAGACTCGCTGCGCCGCGCTCGCCATGCGCCTTTCGAGACTCGTCTTCACTCGCCGCTTGGTTGATTGCCTTCAATACCCTGGCCGCGTCCATGATGATCTCGTCTTCCTCCTCCGAGCCGGTCCGGATTTGCCCGGCCTCTTCCTGCGCAATCTCCGCCATCAGCCGCGCGAACCCGTCCCGCACGCGGCTTGACTCCTCGATCTCCCGAACCATCCGCTCCGCCCTTTCGCGGCGGCCGCCCTCCGAAATCGCCTCGCAGCCGAGCGCGCCCGCCGCCGCCTTCATCGCCTCGATGTCGTCTCTCCACGCATCGAGCCTCGAAGCCACAAACGCCATCGTTCCGAGCGACTTGGCGAGGGGCGGCGCGGCTTCCGCGCCCGAAGCGCGCCCGCCATCGCCCTTCTCCACCGCCGCAAGCCGCCCCTCATCGATGCGAACACCCGCGTCTCTGTCGTGCCTGCCAAACATCCGGGAAACGAATTTCCGAAGCGATCCGCCCTCGCGCCCGGGCTGCTCCTGAGCGCCCCGCGCGTCGGCGGCGACCGTCTCTTCCTGCGCGCGCTTGGCGATTTCGATCCGCTCCACGCGCGCGAGGTCGCACGCCGGTTTGTCCACCAGGCTTATTTCCGAAAGCTTGAATCGCTTGAGACGGAACGCGCGCCGCTCGATTCCCTGGTCGTCCACCACCGTCTCGGGCGTCCTCTCCAGGCACAAGCCGCCGATCGAAAATCCCTTGAGCACGCCCTCCTCCAGCATCTTGACCGCCGTCGGCTCCACGATGTGCGCGTTGAGCCACAGCGCGTCGGTGCCGGTTTCGGGATGAGGCCGGATTTCCCAGTTCCCTTCCGGGCACACGCCGATCGGCCGCGCCGCATCGTGTTGAAGGCGGATGTTTCCCCATGGGGCCCATTCCGCCACCGCGCTCCGCATCCCCTCGGGATCCACGATCTCGTTCTGATCGTCGCGATAGTCCGACACCGTCCCCCATCCCATCGCCCACAAGGTTCCGTCGGGCCGCCTGTCGATCTTGGTGATGGGGCAGTAGAGCGTTATTCCGTTTTCGCCGCTGAACAATCGTGCTCTTGAAGTATCCATGGAAACAAAAAAGCCTGACCGGGCTGTTTGCCCCGTCAGGCTAGAGTTCTCCTCTTCGCCGCTTCCTGTCGCGAATTCCTATCCCGCGCTCGACTCCTTGCGATTCTCCGTCAATTCAACGTCGGTGACCTGCCCGCCCTTGACCTTAATCTCGATTCTTCCCCACGGCTTCCTCCTGAGAAAATTCTCGATAGTGTCGATTACCCACTTGGGCGTCGCCGAATTACTCACTGCGCCATATCTCCGCCGAAACCGTTCCGCTGTCAAATCAGGCGATTGATATCCACAGGTTATTCCTCGTCGTTCGAACCTGCCGAAGAATCGCTGCGGGATTCTTCTCCTTCGACGCCCGTTCCGTTCCCGTAGATCGAACGCAGAAGCACCGGGCCGCTTCCCGCGACGATGATCGGTTCGTCGCCGAAGCCCGGATAGGGATCCATTCCGCGCTCGGCGCGAACCTCGTTGGGCGACTTGATTCCCGCGCGGATGTCGCTGGCGTCGGCGTTCGCCTGCTCCACGGCGTCCGCATCGCGCACGTCCTTCCATGCCCATTCGAGATGCGGCCTTCCCAGGTGGCGCTCGATCAGCAGGTCCATCAGCGCCTTCCACCATATCTTGGTGGGTTCGAGTCCTTCCTGGAACTGCTCGGCCTGCGCGGTTTCCGCGGTCGCGCGGTTGTTGCTTCTGATATAGGGCTGGGGGTTCACGTGGAACGCGGCGCATATCATCCTCGCCAGCCATTCCCACTGCTCCACGTCGAACTTGTAGTCCTTGAACGCGACTTCCTTCATCCCGCCCGGCACGAACCGCACCCCGCCCGACCTCAGATGCAGGTTCCCGCGCATCAGGTTGTCCCAGTAAGCCTGGAATTGAGCGAGCTGCCGGCCCGTCCAGCTCTCCGGCACGCCCACCAGCGCATCCGGAATCGTCCCCTCCGTGTAGTAGTAGAGCTGGCGCGTCTCAAGCTTGAGCGCGATCGCAACCGACGTCACCAGTTGCTCGACGGGCGAAAACCCGTACGGGCTGCCCGTGCGCACGTTACGCGGCATGTAAGCCAGTTCGTCCCGCGCAAAGAATTCGTACGGCATCCCCTGGATCACCTGCTGATAGGCGGGGTCGGGCGGATCGGGAATTCGTCCGTACTCGTCGATCAGCACATTGATGGTCGCGCCGTCGATCGCCACGAAACGGATTATCCGCCCGCTCATCGCCGGCCATGGATAAACCGCCGGCGCGTCGATCACCAGCATGTCCTCGAGCAGCGCGTTCTGCCAGGCCGTGAACGGCGCCTCGCCGTCCGGATACCGCAGCATCTCCTTGACCTCCGCGATCTCGTTCGGGCTTGCGGATTCGCCGCGGCGCGCCACGATGTCCCATGGCAGCTTCGCCACTTCGTTCTTTCTGCGCTCGATCACCTCGCGGAGCAGGTCGAGGTTTCGCGCAAGCCATCTGAGCTGCGCGAACGTGTAGGGCTCGTACTTGCGCGGCTGGACGTTCGTGTTGTAGCCCGGCGGATAGTCCCATGACCGCCAGTCCGCCGCCTGCTCGTCGGGCCGCAGCGTTCCCGCAGGCTGGCGCGGCGAAAGCCAGTCCCTGGCTCGCAGCGATGCGATCTCGCGGCGCACGGCGCGGCGCACGCTGTTCCCGATCGCGCGCCGAAACGCCGCCTGCGACAAGACCGCCGACGGGCCGAGCCTGATCTTCGCCGCGGTCTCGCGATTCACGGTTTTCTTCATTCGTCCGATGCGCCTTCGTGATCCCATCGCCCTCCCCTTCTTGCGCCGGTTGCGCCCGCCCACGCCTCGCCCTCTTCCATCGCCCTGATCGCGCGCTCGTATTCTTCGGCAAGATCGTTGAGGCCGGCGCCCGCGCTCGCGCCGTCCCCGAGCTTTTCCCTGTAGTACTCGATTATCCCCGGAGTGCGGCTTGCGAACGCGAGCATGATCGCCTCGGCCCGATCGGGAGACTTCACACCGCGCTTGCGCGCCTCCTCCTTGGACTCGATCTGAATCTGCCCGCGCGGGTTGTGTCGGTAACGGATCCCGGCGAGCTGTCCGATCGCGATTTCATCGTCCAGCCCGCCGATGTCGCCCGCTTCCAGCCGCATCCTGAGCCCCCAGTAGAACTCCGCTTTCGCGTTGGCGAACTTCGCGCTGTCGCGGCTTGGCTCTCCCACGTTGATCATCTGGACCGGAAACCCGAGGTCCTGCAGATGAAGCCCGAAATGGTAGCCGATCCCGATGCTGTCGACGTTGACCATCTCAAGCCGCGCGCGGAACTCCCCAAGAAACGCCGCCGCCTCCCCCCGCGCATCCGCGCTTTGCCATGCGCGTATCGCCACGATTCGGCCGCTTTCGCTCCGCACCGCCGCGCAGGTCTCGTCCTCTCCCGGTCCCGCGACGTCAACGCCCGCGTAAAGGCGCTCGTTCGGAGCGCCCTCTTTCCTTTTCCATCGCGCCGCTTCGAGCCATGCCAGCGACACAAGCGCATCCTCGGCCTGCTCGGGAAACTGCCCGCGCACGCGCGCCTGCCATAAGGGCGATCTCTCTCCCCATTCGTGGAACTTCTCGTAAACCCATCGCCGCGTCACCAGGTAGGGCCGCGCCGGCGATGCGAACACAAGCGCGTCCTCCGCGACCCCGCGCTTCATTGCGCGCAACCCCTCGAGCGGGAACCCTTCCAGGTTCGGCGTCTGGAATGCGTCGATCGTAAACGTGCTCCATCCCTCGCGGTTGGTCGTAAAGGCGTCGTGAAACGGCCCGCTCGCGATCGTCGGATTGCCGAGCGCGAGCAGGC
>Ga0070740_10005642_pt1 | contig 11473 bp, 15 predicted proteins | sample Coa_R2_FD_67286 | JGI IMG/M metagenome (GOLD analysis project Ga0070740, IMG submission 67286) | Surface soil microbial communities from Centralia Pennsylvania, which are recovering from an underground coalmine fire - Coalmine... | ecosystem: Environmental > Terrestrial > Soil > Unclassified ...
GGGAGCGCGCGTGAATTAACGGATATAGAAGAATCCATTCTCGCCAGCGTTGCTGAGGTTATCTGCCGGGAGCTCAGCGCCGCCTGGCAGCCGGTAGGACTGAGTTTTTCCTTTGAGCGAAGGCAGCTCCATACACAGATCGCGCGCGTCATGCCGGTTTCAGAAAAGACGCTTTGTCTGAGTTTTGAAGTGCGCATGCCCGGCGCCAGCGGCATGTTGAATCTGGCCTTTCCTGCTGTGGTTTCCAATACGGTGCTTCGTCGTCTAATCGGCGACTGGAGCCGTCAGCATCGCCACTCTGCGGAAACGCGCCAGCGCTTACAGGAGCGGGTTGGGTTAGTGAAAGTAGGCGCTGCGCTGCAGCTTCCGCCTTTGAAAATTGCCGGCCGAGAACTGGAAGACTTATATGAAGGCAAAATTCTGAAATTTTCTATGATCGCTTCACAGCCGGCGGAGCTGCGGATCGCCGGTGTTCCTCTCTTCGAAGGGTATCCGGTAAGCCAGAATGAACAGCGCTGCGCTCATCTGACGCGTGTCGCAAAAGGGGCTGCAGCGGCAGAGCTTTAATCACCACGATTAAAACAGGAGGCTGAATGAAGACGTTTCTTGACGCATGGTTGCTGGAAGCTCCGATGGGTTTGAGCCAGGAGCTGGCGGGGACCGTGAAGGTAGTCGCAGCCGGAACCTGGACTCAGGCGGCTGAAACTCTTTGCCTGAAGGTTGAATTGCAAGGAGCTTTTCGCGGAAGTTTCTGGGTTACGGCGGAGCCGGCGGCGCTCGCCCGGCTATTTGTTGCCGCCCGCATTACGCCAGCGGAGACAGATATTCCGCGCGATACGGCTCTTTGGCAGGGCATCATACGCCAGGTTGCGGAGCGCGCCGCTAAGGCGGTGAGCCGGGACAACGGCGCACCGACCTCTGTTGTCACGGTACAGCAGGCGGCACTGCCGACGGATCTTTCCTGGACGGCTTTTGAAATTCGCTTTGGCGAAACGTCTGCCCACATTGCCCTTTCGGATGGCACAAAGCCTGTGGACGAGAAGAAGCAGGAAAAATCAGGCACGAACAATTTCCCGGTCCGCGGGGTGGAACTGTTCCTCGATGTTGAGCTTGAGGCTTCGCTGAGATTCGGCTCAAGAGAAATGCCGCTCAGTGAAGTATTGGACCTCGGACCCGGAGATGTGGTGCAACTGGAGCGCCATGTTTCCGATCCGGTCGATCTGATCGTGGGTGACAAGATTGTCGCTCGCGGCGAGGTTGTTCTGGTCAATGGAAATTTCGGATTGCGCGTTACCGAGGTGGCAGAGCCGAGGAAATCGCTGGAGAGCATTCGATGCCTGTTCTGATGAAACGATCTCCGAATGAGACAAATCGGGGAGTCAAGGCCCATATTCGAGCGCAGCGCGAGCAGAAAGAAAGACATGCTTCTGCTCTTATGTCTTCCTGCGGAAATACAAAATGCAAAAGCAGCTGGCTCAAAATCTGGCGCAGCCGCCAAAGCCCGATCTTTGAGGGAAAGTGGGCCTGCAGCCAGGAATGTATGCAGCAAATAGTGCAGGCGGCAATTCAGCGAGAGAGCGAAGGCAACTCGCAAAGGGCGCTCCATCAGCATCGAATTCCTTTAGGATTGATTCTGCTTTCCCGCGGCATTATCACTCAGCAGCAGCTCAGAAAAGCGCTGGAGGCACAAAGAAAAGCAGGCGCAGGCAGGCTTGGAGAATGGCTGGTCAGGCATAAGGCTGCGGATGATAGCCACATTGCGCAGGCGTTAAGCGCTCAATGGAATTGTCCTGCGCTGGCAAGCGTGCCGCATGATCCTGCGGCGATGGCGTCAGCCTTTCCGCGTGTGTTGATGGATGCCTTCGGCATGGTGCCCTTGCGGATGGCAGGACGCAAGCTATTGTATGTAGCGTTTGAGGACAGAATTGATCGCTGTCTTGTGCTTGCTCTTGAACGTATGTCAGGGCTGAAGGTCGAGGCGGGCGTACTGCGCGATTCAGAGTTTCATCGTGCGCGCGCAGAAGCATTGCGGGCGGCGTTTCCCAAAACTCGCCTGCTGGAGGCAGCAAATGTGCGGGGCCTGGCCCATGCTTTCACAGCAATGATCGAGGAGCGCAGAGCTCTCTATTCGCAAGTGGTGCGCATTCACGACTATTTCTGGTTGCGGCTATGGCGTCATCCAGTTCCGGTTGAAGATGAGCGGAGACTTCCCGGGATAGACGAGGTCGAAGACATGATCTGTTCGCTTACCGGAGTCTAGCGAGATCGTCTGAATTGCCGATAAGGTAAGCGAGGAAAATTCATGAGTGAGATAGCTGCCCTGATTGTTGACGACTCATCCGTGATGCGAAAGATCGTCGAACGAGCTTTGCGCCAGGCTGGTTTGTCCCTGAGCAAAGTACACGAAGCATCGAGCGGGTCCGAGGCGCTGGATATGCTGAAAAATGAGCGTGTTCAGCTCATTCTTTCTGACATCAATATGCCGGTGATGGATGGCCTCGAATTTCTTCGCCAGTTGCGCTCGCAGGACCTGGCGCCTGATGTTCCGGTTGTGATGATCACGACAGAGAGCAGTGAAGAGCATGTCAAAGCCGCAATTGTGGCTGGGGCTCAGGGCTATATTCGCAAGCCCTTTACTGCGGAACAGGTCAAAGATCGCGTCATTCCCCTGCTCGACCTTGCCTGAACATTTCAATCCATCGGCCTAATTCATTCTGGAGAACACAATGGCGACACCCGCTCGTGAACTATTGCAGGAGAGCGCGCATGCATTGCATCTTGATGACGCTGTAGATGAGGTCTTTCGTCTGATGATGGGCGTATCCTGCGCCACTTTTGAATCTGGGGTAGAAGACGGCGTAGAAACCGTTACGGCGGTGATCGGACTTGCCGGCGCCATGAGCGGAGCATGCACGCTTCGTTGTGATCTTGAGACGGCACTGCGTATGGCGGAATGTATGGTTGGCTCACGTCCCTTGAAACTGGATGCGCTGGTAAAGGATGCGATTGGGGAAGTATGCAATATGATTGCCGGAGCATGGAAGGGAAAGCATGCGGCGCTGGCCAGCGGATGCATGCTTTCGACACCGGCTGTAGTGACCGGGAGCAGCTATCAACTGCATATGCAGCAGCAGGAGTTTCGCATCGACCGTAGCTACCGCTTTGAGCAGCACGCTCTCAGCATCAGCATTATTTGTGAATCCATTCAATAACTCACAATTGCGAATCGGTCAGCAAAAGTCTCAGTAGTTTCTAATAATTCATCCCCGCTTCTGGTCTTCCTTCTGCATCTTTTGTTCCGCAGAGGAGGCCTGCATTGGACAGCGGCTACTATGCAGCTTTTTCCGGGTTGCTGGCGCGCACTGAGGCGCTTGATTCGGCGGCGAGCAATCTGGCAAATGCAAATACGAGCGGATTCCGCGCCGAGCGGGAATACTTCCGGAACGCGATTGTCGGTCCGGATGCTCAGAATTCCCAGGTCAACAAGGTTGTGAATGATTTCGGCGTTCTTGGCGGTAATCGTCTCGATCTGGAGCAGGGAGCGCTGACGCACACCGGCAATCCTTATGATTTAGCCATCGAAGGCGCAGGTTTTTTTGCTATTCAAACGAAGCAGGGAATCCGTTATACGCGCGATGGATCTTTTCGGCGGGCTTCGGACGGCAAGCTCGTCACCGGAGCCGGCGAGCCGGTTCTCAACGCGCAAAAAAAATCCATTGTGATTCCAACCGGGCAGGTCACTATCGGCATAGATGGGGTGATCTCGGTTAACAATGCTGTCGCCGGCAAGGTTGCGCTTTTTGACTTCCGCGCGCAGGACCTTCTTCCGGAAGGGACCAATCGCTATACCGTTGTCGCAGGTGCCAAGCCAGCGCTGGCGACTGCGGCGATTCATCAGGGAGCGCTTGAGTCTTCCAATCAGGATGTAATTCAGGGAACGCTGCAGCTCATTCTTGTACAGCGGCAGGCAGAAATGATGCAGAAGGCCCTCTCTATCTTTCATAGTGATTTCGACAAAACTGCCAGTGAAGAACTGCCTAAAGTTTAGGAAACCAGTTTTAAACGGAGACGACATATGATTCGAGCACTCTACACAGCGGCGAGCGGAATGAGCGCACAGCAGTTAAACCTGGACACGATTGCAAACAATCTTGCCAACTCCTCCACTTCGGGATTCCGGCAGAGGCAGCTGCAATTCCAGGACATGATTTATCAGAACCTTGTGACGCCGGGCGCTGCACAAAGCCAACAGACAGTCTCGGCAGGCCTGCAGGTGGGCCTCGGAACCAAATCCGCGGCGACAGAAATCATCATGACCCAGGGAGACCTCAACAATACCGGGAATCCGCTTGATCTGGCCATTCAGGGCAACGGATTCTTTCAAGTGTCGCGTCCCGATGGAACCATTGAATACACCCGCGCAGGAAGTTTTCACCTGAACAATCAGGGAACTATGGTGACGACTGACGGCGATCCGCTGATCCCGAACATCACGATTCCTCCAAATGCGACAGCAGTGACAATTACCCAATATGGCGTCGTGAATGCCACTCTTCCGGGGCAGCAGAATCCGACGCAGCTGGGACAGATTCAGCTGGCGACCTTTGCCAATCCGGAAGGACTGGAAAGCAGAGGCGCGAATCTCTTCAGTGCTACGCTCTCATCGGGTGAGCCGGTACTTGACGTGCCTGGCGGAACGCAGGGCCTGGGCACGCTGCAGCAGGGGTATCTCGAAAATTCCAATGTTGATGTTGTAACCGAGTTCGTGCAAATGGTGCTGGCGCAGCGCGCTTACGAGAGCAATTCGAAAGTCATCCGCGCCGCGGATGACATGTACAGCCAGGTCAACAATATGGCGCGGTAGACGATATGAAGAAACTTCAGATCATTGTGGTTTTATTGCTTGGTCTGCTCATGACCAGATCTATGCGTTCCGCAACCTGTCATGCAAATGCAGGTTCCGGAACTCTGCTGGTCGATCACTATATGACGGATGACCTGCTGCGCCACAGGTGGGCGGTATTGGTGGATTGTGCTCATCCTGACAGACCCTGGACGCTTCGAGAAGTGCAATGGAAGAAAGAATCGCCGGCTAACGCTTTGGGGCAGCTGCGGTCCGCGGAAGCAGGCAGGATTGTGTCGTTAGTCCGGGCCGGAGATCAGATACAGCTCTGGCGCATGACCGGCGATGCAAGCATTCATTTGTCCGGCACAGCATTGGAGGCGGGTGCGGCTGGGCAGACGATCCGTGTCAGAACGGGAGAGCACAATATTGTCCTTGAGGGAAGAGTAAGCGGCGCCGGATCGGTCGAATTGCTGCCCACAGAAAAATGGATAAAGAAACACTCGGATAACTGGAGCGCGCAATGAAGACGCCACGGCATCGCTTCTGCGCTTATGCTCTGCTGCTGATCTCCTGTATCTGCGATGCAGCCGGAGCAGCAGGTAAGAAGCAGGAGAAATCTCCAAAGGCCACGCCTCCGGGTATTGCGCTCGAGAACTATATCGAGCGTGTTCGGACTGAGAACGCGGTTGAAGCGCGGACGCCAGGGGCAATCTGGACACCGGATGGCAGACTTACTCGGCTTTCCTCTGATGTAAAGGCATTTCGTGTTCACGATCCAATCGCGATTGTTGTTTCAGAAAGTCTTGCAGCATCGACGGATGGAACTGTGAAGAATACGCGCGCTTCCAATTCCAATTCACAAATTTCTGCGCTTTTTGGCAAGCTTTCGAGCGGAAATGCGCTCAATAATCTCCTGAACCAAGCATCTTCTTCCGGTTTGAATGCGCAGGGGCAGAGCGTGACCAATTCGAGTCTGAGCACGATTGTTGGCGGGGAAGTGGTGGATGTTCTGCCGAACGACATGCTGGTAATTCAGGCAGTGCGGCAGCTGACCTTCAATCAGCAGACGCAGCTTATCAAGTTGCGCGGTCTGGTGCGTCCTGAGGATGTGGATGGGGCGAACCGTGTGCTTTCGACTGCTATTACGAGTCTGGAACTTGAAGTTGTCGGCAAAGGAATCATCAACGATTACACCTATCGCCAAAACCCGGTAGTCCGCTTTCTTGAGAAGCTGATGGTTTTCTAGGAGTCTTGTGTGAGTTATTACAGGAATTTCTTTCTGCTGTTGCTTACGATCCTCGGGCTGCCTGCCTTCGGCGCAGATACATCGCTAAGGGGTATGCCGCCGGCAAGGCTTGCGCGAGTCAAAGATGTGGCTACGGTAGAGGGCATTCGCGACAACCAGCTCATTGGATATGGAATCGTTGTCGGTTTGCGCGGCACAGGTGACAGCCAGCAGACGGTATTTCCCATGCAGACGCTGATCTCGACACTCGAGCGGATGGGAGTCAATCTGCAACAGTCACCACAATTGTCCATGATGCGAACGCAGAATATCGCTTCGGTATTTATATCGGCGACCTTGCCCGCATTTGCGCGCCCGGGGAATAAGCTGGACATCACTGTTTCCTCTGCCGGAGATGCGCGCAGCCTGGAGGGCGGGTTACTGTTACTGACGCCTCTCTACGGGCCTGACGGGCAGATTTACGCTGAGGCGCAAGGGCCGCTGGTATTAGGTGGGTACGCAGTGGCCACTAACGGAAACCTGAAGCAATACAATCATCCGACCACAGCGCGCGTGCCGGATGGAGCGATGGTCGAGCGTTCCGTTCCTCTTGATCTGACAAAGATGCGCACGCTTTCTCTATTGCTGAACGACGCGGACTTCCGTACTGCGGAGCTGATGGCGGGAGCCATTAACAAAGAGATGACCCGACCTATTGCTCATGCTGTGGACAGTCGGCGCATCATGCTCGATGCGTCGCCCGGAGAGGATATTCCAGCTCTGCTGGCCCAGGTTGAATCTGTGGAAGTGCAAACCTATCCGCGAGCCAGAGTTGTTGTGAACGAACGCACCGGAACAGTGGTGATTGGCGGCGATGTCCGCCTGCAGCCTGTCTCAATTCTGCATGGCGGTCTTTCCATTAATGTTGTTACGGAATATCAGGTTTCGCAGCCGAATCCGTTCACCCAGGGCACGACACAGGTAGTGCCGCAAACGACCATTCAGACACAGGACCAGCCTGCCAACCGTATCGAATTGAAACAGGGAGCGACGGTTGACATGCTGGTGGAAAATCTGCAGCAGATCGGAGCTACGGCGCGGGACATTATTTCGATTCTTCAGGCTATGAAAGAAGCCGGCGCACTGGAAGCAGAACTGGAGGTTTTATGAACAGCATTTCGTTTTCGGGAGTGACTTCTGCTGCGGAAATCAGGCAACAGAATCCCCGGCTTGTATCGGCTGCGCATGAATTCGAAGCCAGCCTGATGAAGGAATTTCTCAAGCCATTGCAACAAGATAGCCTCTTTACTGAAGAGAAAAAAGATGGAGATGATGCGAGCGGAAGCGCCGAAACACTGATGAGTTATGGAGCCGAAGCGATGGCAAAGGCGGTCTCTGAGCACGGCGGTTTTGGAATCGCACGGCAGATTCTCGAACACTTCGCCAAGACAGGAAATTCTGCGCAGCCGGACACCAGAAAATGATCCGAATTATTTCGAAAAAAATTCTCCAAAAGAAAGAGCAGGATTACTAAAGTTTATTGCCTGCCTGCCGATACCTGGATTGAGGACAGAACCGCGATGAACGTGAACGATGGCCTGCATAACCTGCCGGGAATTCAAGGAGTATCAGAAACATCTTCAGTTTCTGGAATTCAGCAGAAACGAGCTGCGATATCAGGCAGCGCTAATAACATTCAGGACCGTACTGAAGTCAGTACTGCCGCCAGTCTTGCGCATCAGGCCATGTCGATGCCTGATGTTCGCATGGACAAGGTCGCGGCAATCCAACAGGCCATCGCAAGCGGGACATATCAGGTAAGTCCTGCGGATGTTGCCGATAAAATCGTGCGCCAAATGCTGGGTGAATAGATTCGATGTCTTCGGGTACTTCATTCTCGATTGCAGGCCTTGCGGACCGGGCCATTGGGGCCTTAGCCCACGTTGATGCCGTATCTTTGCGAGATGTGCTTGAAGATTGCGCGCAAGCCGAGATACCGGCTTCTGCTGAAGAGTTCAGTCGGGCACTTACAATGCAGACTGCTTTTGAGAAGGTGCTGCGTCAAACAGAGCGGACGCTGCAGATGCTTTCTCGCAAGGAAGACAAATTTAACTATGGCCGTAATCGAGGCCGGAATTCATAAATACGAACTGTTCTGGAGCAGATCATTTTATGGCAACTCTGAATACAGCTTTCAGCATTGCGACGGGGGCTCTTGAAGCAGAACAGGCTGCTGTCAACGTTATTGCAAATAACACAGCGAATGCCAACACGCCGGGCTATACGAACCAGTTGCCTGAATGGCAGGCAAATGATCCGGTCACGATTGGCGAGGTGGCCTATGGTCAGGGCGTGACGATGACCGGTCCTTCGTCGCAGCGCGACCTTGTGCTGGAGCAGAGAATACAGCAACAGATGCAGCTGCAGCAGGGAACAGATGCGCGCCAGGGAGCGCTGGAGCAGGTCCAGAACATCTTCAGTTCTGCGGCAGCCGCATCTTCCTCCCATGCTTCGCTCGATATCGGAGCAGGCATATCAGGCTTTTTCAGCGCTTTATCACAGCTGCAATCCAATCCAGCGGACAATTCGCTGCGCCAATCGGTCCTCAGCGCAGCAAGCACTCTTGCCAATTCGTTTCAATCCGCATCGTCGCAACTGGCTCAGCAACAAGGCTCACTGGATCAGCAGAGCGGGACAATCGTGACGCAGGTAAACTCGCTTACGCAGGCGATTGCTCAGCTCAATGCTCAGATTTCGCAGACCTCCGGAAACACAGATGCCGGACAGCTTGAAGATCAGCGGCAATATGATATCCAGCAGCTTTCCAAGCTCATCGGGGTCCACCAGATCAAGACTGAAGATAACGGCCTGACCATCACAACATCCAGTGGCGCGTTGCTGGTGTCCAAAGGCCAGTCATTTTCGCTGCAAACATCTGTCTCAGGCGGCGTAACTCATATCTATGACTATCAAGGCAGCGATATCACTGCCAGCGTGTCGGGTGGTGGCGGACAGCTTGGCGGCATTCTGACGGTACGGGATCAGGACATTCCACAGATGCAAAGCGCGCTGGATACATTGGCCTTTGATCTTGGAACAACTATCAATAATCAGAATGCGCTTGGTTCGGACGCCAACGGCGCTGCCGGAGGGCCTGTCTTTAATCTGCCGGGAACCGCATCCGGCGCCGCGAGTTCGATCTCGGTTGCGATTACTGATCCGGCAAAGATTGCAGCGGCCGCATCGGGCAATGGCTCCTCCGACGACACCAACCTTGAAAGCATGCTTCAACTGCAAAATCAGGGAATCATCGGGGGAGAAACTCCTTCGGGCTATTATTCGAGATTCGTCTCAACATTGGGGAGTCTGGTATCTCAGATTTCAACAGAAAATACGGCCCAGCAGGCATCTTTAACGCAATTGCAGACGCAGCGCAATTCGCTTTCCGCAGTGAATCTGAATGATCAGGCAGCCGCGCTTGAAAACCTGCAACAGGCGTATCAGGCTGCCTCAAAGGTATTCACAATTCTTGATACCATCATGGCTTCGGCCATCAACCTCGGAGTACAGACCTCGGTTGCATAAGGACAAGTACCATGCGCTTTGATCCTTTCTATTTGAATAATGCCGTTGCGTCGCTTGATCAGACTTCGGCAATTGAACAGCAGCTCACGAACGAAATCTCCAGCGGAAAGCGCGTGAATTCGCTGAGTGATGATCCGGTAGCAGTTGGCGAGAACGTGTTGCTCAACTCACAGTTGAATCTGGATGACAGTTTTTCTCAAACCGAGAGCTCGACCGTCGGCATGCTTCAGGTGGCGGATTCTGCTCTGGGCAGCGTGGTTTCTCAATTGACGCGCGCGCTTACACTTGCTACCGAAGGAAATAACGGCACCCTCAATGCCAGTGATCTGCAGTCGATCTCCATGGAGCTTTCCGGGATTCGCGATGAAGTGCTTGCTCTTGCAAACACAACCTATATGAACCGTTATATTTTTTCCGGCAGCCAGGGAAGCACATCATCTTATAGCCTCGATTCCACCGTGACGCCGAACACAGTTACATACCATGGGGACAGTGTCACATCCTATGTCCTGACTCCAAATGGGCAAAAGATCCAGGCAAATGTTCCGGGCAATCAGATTTTCAGTGATCCAGTCAATAATGTCCTGCAAACGCTCAATAATCTGGTTGCAGATTTTTCTTCTGGCACTGCATCGGCCACGTCAGTTTCGGACACAACGGCTTTAAACGCAGCGCTCAATCATGTCAGTCAGCAGCGCGTCGGCATCGACAATTCCATTACGCAATTGCAATCAGCCCAGAATTACATTCAGACTGAGGGAACGCAGATAGCCTCAGCGCAAACTGACCTTATGCAGGCCGATGTGGCACAGGTTTCGACACAATTGAGCAGCGCCGAGACGCAGCAGGCCGCTCTGACTCAGGTCATAAATATCCTGGAAAAAAACAACGGAAACTTATTCAGCTTACTTTGAGCTAAAGCCAGGGATTACTGGCGCTCAGAATTGGGATGGGCTTTGCGATAACTGCGTCCACGACTCTTCAATAAGAACACCTCGCGGCAGAATGGGCACTCCCATGGATAAAATCCGAGGCGCGGATAGACGTGTTCCTGCAGGAATCCGCGACGTTCTACGCGGGCCATCTCAACATTTGCACAGTTTGGACAGCGACGTTTGCTCTTCCGCATTCCCTGGATTCAAGAACCTGGCTCGAAACAAGATAGTTGATGCACTGACTCGAAAGCCTAATCAGCTTACGAGTCACCTGACATTAAAACAAATTTTTATCATCAATTGCGACAAATTTTTGTACTTGCAGCAGATGAAAATGGCAGCATCAGACCAGATGGGACCAGGAGAGAAGAATTAGGACGAATTGAAACGAGCTGCTCTTCGGAGGCTGTAATCAAGCTATCCGGTCAAGCGCGTCCCTGGAAAAAGAATTCACAAGACGAATCAACTCTTCGGGGGCGATAGGTTTCAGCTGATAAGCAATGTTCAGCCCAACGTATTCCCTTTCGGCATCGGGCATGCCGCTCAGAACGATAATTGGGAGCTCAGAAAATTTTCCTCGTAATTTCGAGACAAATTCCGGCCCGTTCATCTTCGGCATAAGATGATCGGTAATCACCAGTCCGACATTCCTGGCTAATTCGGGGTCATCGAGCATGGCCAGTGCCTGGCTTGCATCTGAGGTTACGACGACCTTCCTGCCTGCACGAGCGAGTATCGCTTGTCGCGTCATCGCCTGTACAGGATTGTCATCAACGAGAAGAATTGTGAACGTCATGCGAAATCTGGGCCCAAGCTATATTTTTATTCTTTGATGCCACAAGATATTGCGCGGGTTGCTTCGAGTTTCTATACCCTTCATAA
>Ga0070740_10005643_pt1 | contig 11468 bp, 14 predicted proteins | sample Coa_R2_FD_67286 | JGI IMG/M metagenome (GOLD analysis project Ga0070740, IMG submission 67286) | Surface soil microbial communities from Centralia Pennsylvania, which are recovering from an underground coalmine fire - Coalmine... | ecosystem: Environmental > Terrestrial > Soil > Unclassified ...
CCATTATCAACGTGCCCGGCTGTCCGCCGGTCGCCGAAGTGATGACCGGGGTGCTCACCTATTTGCTCACCTTCGACAGGCTCCCCGAACTTGACCGCATAGGCCGGCCCAAGATGTTCTATGCGCAGCGGCTGCACGACAAGTGCTATCGCCGCCCGTTCTTCGATGCCGGCCAGTTCGTCGAATCCTGGGACGATGAGGGCGCCCGGAAGGGCTGGTGCCTGTACAAAATGGGGTGCCGCGGGCCCACGACTTACAATTCCTGCTCCACCGTCGGCTGGAACTGCGGCACGGGCTGGCCGGTGCGCGCCGGCCACGGCTGCATCGGATGCAGTGAAGAAGGCTTTTGGGATAACGGGAATTTCTATGAGAGGCTCGCCAACATTCCCGTTCCCGGGATCGAATCGACCGCTGATAAGGTCGGGGGCGCGCTGGGGCTGATCTCGATTGGAGGCGTCGCCGTCCATGCCGCGGCGATGGCGATCAAGCGCGCCACTCATCAACCGGGCGAGACCGCGCCCGCCGGGGAGAAAAACTAGCTATGTCCACGCGCGTCGTTGTCGATCCCATCACCCGCATCGAAGGCCACCTCCGCGTGGAGGCGATGCTGAACGATTCAAAAACCATTCAGGATGCCATGTCCAGCGGCACCATGTGGCGCGGCATCGAAGTGATCGTGCAGGGACGCGATCCCCGCACCATCTGGGCCTTCGCCGAGCGCATCTGCGGAGTCTGCACCACCGTGCACGCCCTCGCCTCGGTGCGTTCCGTGGAAAACGCCCTCGGAATCACGGTCCCCAAAAATGCGGACATCATCCGCAACATGATGTTTCTCACGCAGTACGTGCAGGACCACGTGGTGCACTTCTATCACCTGCATGCCCTGGATTGGGTGGACGTAGTATCGGCGCTCAAAGCGGACCCCGCGGCTACCGCCGCGCTCGCGCAGAAGGTTTCTCCTTCCTGGCCGACCTCTACGCCCGGCTATTACAAGGACACGCAGGCAACGATCCAGAAGTTCGTTGACTCCGGCCGGCTTGGAATTTTCCAAAACGCTTACTGGGGTCATCCCGCATATAAGCTGCCGCCGGAGGGCAATCTGATGGCGGTAGCGCATTACCTCGAAGCGCTTCAATGGCAGAAGGAGATCGTAAAGATCCACACGATCTTCGGCGGTAAAAATCCGCACCCGAACTACCTGGTGGGTGGCGTGGCCTCCGCAATCAACATGGAAGGCGACAGTGCCATCAACATGGAGCGGTTGAACCAGGTGCGCACGCTCATCCAGCAGGGCATTGAAGTGGTCGAGCACCTGTATCTGCCGGACCTGCTCGCCATCGCGTCGTTCTATCCGGAATGGACCAAGATCGGCGGCGGTCTCGGCAGCTACATGGTGTACGGCGACGTGCCGCAGAATGGCATCAACGATCCGTCGAAGTTCCGCATCCCGCGCGGGGTCGTGCTGAACAAAAATCTCGGCGAAGTTCTGCCCGTCGATCTGGCCGACGCCGGCCAGGTCACGGAGGAGATCTCGCACTCCTGGTACAAGTACCCGGCCGGAAAACCCGCGCTGCATCCCTGGGATGGGGTCACTGAGGCCCATTACACCGGGCCCAAACCGCCCTACAAAAACCTGGACGAAAACCGCGCCTACTCCTGGCTGAAAGCGCCCCGCTGGAAGGGACATGCGGTCGAAGTCGGCCCCCTGGCCCGCATGATCGTCGGCTTCGCCAGCGGCAAGACCGAGTTCAAGGATGTGGTCACTGAAGCATTAGGCGCCTTGAAGCTGGAGCCCGCCGCCCTGTTCTCCACGCTCGGCCGCACGGCTGCGCGAGGGCTCGAAACCCGGCTTGCGGTGCGCTGGCTCATGGATGAATACGACCGTCTGATCGCCAACATCAAGGCCGGCGACACGGCTACGGCCGACACGGCCAAGTGGGAACCCAAGACCTGGCCGGCCGACTGCAAAGGATTCGGCTTCACCGAGGCTCCGCGCGGCAGTCTCGGACATTGGATTCACATTCGCGACGGCAAGGCCGCGAATTACCAGGTGGTCGTGCCCTCCACCTGGAATGCATCTCCGCGGGACGCCCAGGGCCAGCATGGAGCTTATGAGTCGGCGCTCATTGGCACGCCCATGGTGGATCCGCAGCGTCCCGTGGAGATCCTGCGAACCATTCATTCCTTCGACCCCTGCCTGGCCTGCGCGTCGCACGTTCTGGACGCCGAGGGCCGCACGCTCGCCGAAGTGATCGTGCGCTAAGGAGGACGCTATGGAAGCCGCCGGCAAAATTCTCGGCGCCGGGCCGGATCTGCAATACGGCCGCAAGTACGTCTGGCAGCTCCCCGTGCGCCTTACGCATTGGGTCGACGCGATCTCGATCCCGGTCCTCATGATTACCGGCCTGTTCATCGCGCGCCCGGCGCTGGCGCCCGCCGGCGAGGCCTACCGTAATTTCTGGATGGGCCGCATCCGCGAAATTCACTTCATCTTCGCGTACGCCTTGACGGCCAGCCTCATTGTGCGCCTGTATTGGTTCTTCACCGGCAACAACTATGCGCGTTCCGGCTTCCCGCTCGTCTGGCGGAAGTCCTGGTGGAAGGCCCTGTTTCACCAGGTCGTCGATTACACTCACATCGAGCGCGGGCAGGTGCTGCTCGGCCACAATTCGCTTGCCGGATTAGCCTACTTCGGCTTTTTCATGTTGTGCGCCTTCGAGGCCCTTACGGGATTCGCGCTCTACGGGCAGGTGAACCCTGGGGGATTCTGGGATACAACTACCGGCTGGGTCATTCCCCTGCTGGGAGGATCGTTCGCCGTCCACATGTGGCACCATCTGGCGGCCTGGGGCTGCGTCATATTTGTCATCTTTCATCTCTACATCGTCCTCTACGATTCGGCCTGGTACCGGGATGGCCTGATCGACGGTATGACGTCGGGCTATAAATTCTACGAGAAAGGCGACGTCGACAGTGACCAATGGGTTAGTTGATTCGATTCCGTCGCCTTCGGGTTCCCCCCAGCGGCGGCCCATTCTTGTGCTCGGCCTAGGCAACCTGCTCCTGAGCGATGACGGGGTGGGGTTGAGGCTTCTCGAGGAGCTGTCCTCCTCCAAGGCCGCCGTTTGGGGGAAGGAGGTCGAGTTCCTGGATGGCGGAACCCAAGGTCTGGCGCTGATTGGGGAGTTCGGAGCCAGGCGGGGCGTCGTCATTCTGGATGCTGTGCGTACGGGAACCAAGCCGGGCACGGTTCATGTGTTCCGAGCCCTGTCCGGCCCGTACGTCCGCTCCACCACCGCGCACGAAGGCAACGCGAGGGAACTGATGGCAACCGCGGCGCTGTTGGGCGAAAGCCCGGATCATCTGGCCGTGGTGGGCGTAGAGCCGGGCCGGCTGGATACCGGCATCGGTCTCTCGGACTCCGTCGAGCGCGTTGTGAACGTGGCGGTCCAGCGAGCTGCGGAAGAAGTGGAACAAATCCTTGCCCAAACCTGACGCGGAGCAAACCTGAAATGTGCCTGGCCATCCCCGGACAGATTGTGGAGACCACCGAAATCGGCAATTCGCGGATTGCGAAGGTGCGCTTTGGCGACGTCACGCGCGAGACGTTCCTGGATCTCTTACCGGAAGCCCGGACCGGGGATTTCGTGATGGTTCACACCGGATTCGCCATCCGCAGGCTGGACGCCGCGGAAGCCGGGCAGACTTACCGCCTCCTGGATGAAATCATTTCCCCAGATCCTCCAGCACCCGCTCGATCAGCCGGTCGACAATCTCCTTCTTGATCGAGGCGCCGCGCGGGTCTTCCCATGCCTGAAAAATCCGGTCGGCGACAGCCTCAATGACACGCTGGCGAATCTCGCTGAGCGCGGGAGATAACGTTCGGGAGGAATTGGAAAAATAGGCTTCAAGCTGCCGCTCCAGATCGTCGGGGTTTTCTTCCCGGGGCCGGTCTGTGGTTTCTTTCGCCAGCCGGGTTCTCAATTCCTGAAGCGCGGCCGTAGTCTTTTCGGTCGCCTCCGCCAGCCTCGATTCGGATTTGCGCCCGGTCGGCACCTCGGCCATATCGCTGTTACTCAATTGTACTTAAAACCGGTTGAGTAGGACTACTTAACGTGGTACGATGGCCACAATCGATGGCGGCTAGTTCCCGCTCATATCCTCCCGCATCTGATCCATACCCGACTCGACTTCGTTTCCCGGTCACAACCCGCTATCTACAAGAATCGATGAAGCCGGGTGCGCAAAGCGTGGCGATTTCGCGGCCGCCGTCGAGCCGGGACGCCCCCGAATGGGAGATGGTGGTTCCTAAGATGACCCGGCCGCCGCAGGGGACCCCGCGCCTGCGGCACACTGAACCGGCCCAAGGTGCGCCGCCGCGGCGCTCCTTGCGGCTGCTTACTGTTTTCTGGCTGCTGATCCTGGGGTTGGCTGTGACGGCGGTGATCCTCCTGAAAATCCGATGATGACCGTCGAGGCGCTCCAACAGGCCCTGAATGCGGAACCGGATCGCGCCGAGCTGCGGATCCGGCTTGGCGATGCTTTGTTGGAAGCGGGCCATCCTGAGCAGGCGCTGGCCTGTTTCGAAGCGTGCTCCCCGGAGGATGATTCGCCTCCCATGGATGCCCTCGGCCGCGCGGCATTATTCGGCCGGGCGGCCGCCAATCAAAGGCTCGGCCGCTTTCCTTCGGCGCAGATCCTCTATGAGAGGTTGCTAGCCGCTGACCCTCAGGCGGAAGAGGCTCTTTCGAATCTGATTGCCATGCACGTCGAGCGCTTCGATTTGAGCCGTGTCGAATATTACTCGCGCCGGCTGCTGGAAATCGACCCGCGATCTGCGATCGCGTGCCAGGGTTTGGCGTTGGTCGAGGTGGAGCGCCGGGAATATCCGGCCGCGATGTACTGGCTTTCCCGAATCGCCGAATGCGACCCGCCTCCGGAGGGCATCGACGCCATCGAATACCGTCTCAGCCCCAAGGTGCAAGCCCGGTTAGCGCAGGCGTCCTTGTTGAAAGCGTGATTGGTTGAAAACGTGATTTCGTTCGGGACTCTCAGGCCGGCTGGCGGACAAACTCGTACCGTTCGAGCGTGGCGGCGAAGGCGGATTCCGCATCCTCGCGCAGCACTTTGCCGACGCACCGCAGCCTCACTTCACTCCGCGAACCCGGAGTCTTCGGGAACGTGATCATATACTCGATCGGTTCCCCCAAGGGCAGGCGCGCCCCGGCCACGAAGCACACGCCGGAGGAACTCATGTTGCGGGTCTCTCCCGAAGTGGTCATGTTGGAGCCGGACCCCACGATCTGGAACGGCAGGCGCAAATCGAAGCGCTGGTTCTTACGTTGTTCCGTCACAATAGTATGACTGTAAACTCTCGCAGGAACTAAGGTCAATAGGAAGAAGTCATAGATAGAACTACTTAATTGTAATCGTACTTCCGCCGTAATGGTGCCAATCCAACTCAGGTTCTTTCAATCACATAGGGAACAATCCACAGCTTGGCCCGGTTTTCTGTCCGGCCGAAGATCTGGCCCATGTGCTACGTTCAGGAGTGGTTGACCTCCGAACGCTCGCCTTCCCGCGCCGAAGCCATTCAGTTCATTGTCTGCCTGGGACTGGTCAGTCTCTTCGCGGATATCACCTACGAAGGCGCTCGCGGCGTCACCGGCCCCTTCCTGCGAAACCTTGGCGCGAGCGCGGCTTCGGTTGGGTTTGTGGTGGGCCTGGGGGAGTTTGCCGGCTATGCCCTGCGCCTGCTGTCCGGACGGCTCGCCGATCGTACCGGCGCCTATTGGACGCTCACAATCATTGGGTACGTCGTCAATTTGATATCGGTTCCGCTGCTCGCCTACGCGGGCAATTGGCCTCTGGCAGCTCTGTTGATGATCGCCGAGCGCACCGGGAAGAGCCTGCGCGGCCCGGCGCGCGATGTCCTGCTTTCCGATGCCGCCCAGCGAATCGGGCGCGGCTGGGGCTTTGGTCTGCATGCAGCCATGGATCAGGCCGGCGCGGTGATCGGGCCGCTGTTCATGGCGTGGGCGGCATCACGCACCCGTACCTACCGGCCGGCGTTCCTGTTCCTGGCGATTCCCGCGGCCAGCGCGCTGGCGGCCCTGCTCATGGCTCGTACCTACGACGTTACGCGCGAGTCGGCCTGCCCGGCTCGCGCTTCGGCGAAAGATCGCGCGCCGCTTCCGCGCGTCTTTTGGACTTATACCACAGCCGCGGGCCTGCTCGCGCTCGGCTACGTGGATTTTCCCATCGCTGCCTATCACTTCGTCAAAGCCGGGCTGTTCACGCGCGTGCAGATCCCGCTCGTATATGCGCTGGCCATGGCGGTGAACGGGATTACCGCGATGCTCTTCGGGCGGCTCTACGACCGGATCGGGCTGCCGGTGCTGTCCACGGGAATTGCGATCTCCCTGGCGGGATTGCCGCTCATCTTTCTGGACGGCCCGCGAGTTGCCGCCTCCGGCGTGATCTGCTGGGGCGCGGGCATGGGCGCAATGGATGCCAGTTTGCGCGCCGGAGTATCGCAAATCGTCCCCCTGGAATCCCGCGGCTGGGCTTTCGGCCTGTTTAATGCCGTCTTCGGAGTCATGTGGCTGGCCGGCAGTTCCGCCATGGGACTCCTCTATGACCGCTCCGTCGCCGCTCTGGTGATCTTCGGAGTGCTGGCCCAGGCCGCCGCCGCCACTCTGTTCTTCAGCCTGCGGCGCCACTTTCGGGAATAAATGATACGATGCGGCAAAGGAGCCGGAAATATGCGCGTTTCTGTGGTGGCTTTCGCGGCCCCGCTTTGGATTTCCCTCGCTTGGGCGCAATCGCTTGCCGGCGAATGGGACGCCACCGTAACCGCCCGTGGCGTCGATGTGCCCTGCCGTTTCGTGATCTCCGGAGACGGGTCAGACGTTCAAGGCACTTTCTTCAACGGCGACGAGCTCTATGGCTCGACCTCCGGGCGATTCGAGCGCGGGTCCCTGACGCTGGACTTCGCCTACACCACCTCCCGGCTCGACGCGACAGTCAAGGATGGCCGCATTCAGGGCATCTATCACAGCACGCTGGGCGATTACGGATTCCGCGCCGTGCCGCACGCTCCTCCCCCACCCGCCTCAGCCGGCGCCCCGTCCATCGACGGAGCCTGGGAAATCGCGCTCAAAAGCGGCAAAGGCGAGGATGCCTGGCAGTTCCTTGTCCGGCAGAACGGCGCCGAAGTGAAGGCATCGATCCTGCGCATCGACGGCGATACCGGCACGCTCGCTGGCGTGTGGAGCAATGGGAAATTCGTGCTGAGCCATTTTTCGGGCGCGCGCCCGGCGCTTCTGGAAGTCACCCCGCAACCCGACGGGAGCCTGCGCCTGGTGATGAACGTCAAAACCGAGTACACTGCGCTGCGCCCCGAAGTCGCGCGGGCCAGGGGCCTGCCTCCGCCCACCGATCCCACGCTCCACACCGGTGTAAAAGATCCTTCGCAGCCGTTCCGCTTTGCGTTCAAGGATCTGGACGGCAACCTCGTGACCAACGCCGATCCGCGTTTCAAGAACAAGGTCGTGGTAGTCAATATTCTCGGGAGCTGGTGCCCCAACTGTCATGACGAGGCCCCGTTTCTGGAAGAAATGTATAAGCGGTATCGCGCCGAGGGCGTGGAGGTGGTCGCGCTGGACTTCGAAACCGAGGATCAGCTTGGCGATCCGGCCCGCATGCGCGCTTTCCAGAGACGCTATGGCATCGAATACACCATCCTGGTGGGGGGCGCTAACACGGAGATCAATGAGAAGCTCCCGCAGCTTCGGAATTTCAATGCCTGGCCGACCACCTTCTTCCTGGGCCGCGACGGCCGCGTCGCGCACGTCCACGCCGGATTCCCGAGCTCGGCCAGCGGGAAGAAGTACAACGAAGCCAAGCAGGAATTCACGCAGACGGTGCAGCAATTGTTGGCAGTGCGCACCTCCTCGGAGCAGTAACATCCCGCGCCCTTTCCCACACGGCGCAAATCGTCCCCGTCGCGGATGCGCGTCCTGCTAACGACTTTCGGCTCCTACGGGGACCTGTATCCCTACATCGCGATCGGCCGCGAGCTTCGCCAGCTCGGCCACGACGTCTCTCTGGGAACCAGTCCCGCATACCGCGAGAAGATCGAACGCCACGGCCTCGGCTTCCTTCCGGTTCGCCCGGACGTCGCGCTGGAAGATACGGAAATGATGCGCGATTTCTTCGACCAGTACCGCGGCACGGAGCGCGTCGTCAAGTCCATCTGCTCCGTACTGCGCGAGTCCTACGAGGACACGCTCGCCGCGGCGCGCGAGTTCGACGCCATCGTCACCCACCCGATCACCTTCGCCGCTGTGCTGGTCGCGCAAAAGTTAAAGATGCGCTGGATCTCTTCGGTTCTCGCTCCGGGTTCGTTTCTTTCCTCCTGCGATCCCCCGTTACCCGCGCCGATGCCCTGGCTGGTGAAGGTGCGCTTGCTCGGGCCGGGCGCGATGAGAGCCGTCTGGAACGCGACCAGGCTCATGATCGCGCGCTGGCTCCGCCCGGTCGCAGATCTGCGGCGCGAAATCGGCCTGCCGCCGGGCGGCAATCCGCTGTTTGAGGGCGCGAACTCGCCGGATCTGGTCTTGGCGCTGTTTTCGCCGGTCTTCGCCAAACCGCAGTGCGACTGGCCGGAGCACACCGTCGCCACAGGCTTCCCGTTTCTCGATGCGAATGGCGGCGGACTTGCCCCTGAGCTGGAATCGTTCTTTCATTCAGGGCCGCCGCCGGTGGTGTTCACCCTGGGGTCCTCCGCCGTCGCCGCCGCGGGCGATTTTTATACCTCCAGTCTCGAAGCCGCGCAGCGGGCCGGCGCGCGGGCCCTCTTTCTCACCGGGCCGCATCCGCAGGGCTTGCCAGAAACGCTGCCCGAGGGCGCCTTCGCGTGGCCCTACGCGCCGCACGAACAGGTGTTCCCGCGGGCTTCGGTCATCGTTCACCAGGGAGGTATCGGAACCACCGCGCAGGCTCTGCGCTCGGGGATTCCTTCGCTGATTGTTCCGTTTGCCCACGACCAGTTCGATAATGCGGAACGCACGAGGCGGCTGGGCGCCGCCGTGACGATTCCCCGCCGTAACTACACCGGACGGAGAGCCGAAAACGCGCTACGGCTGCTGCTGTCGCAGCCGCGCTACCGGGAGTCAGCCGCCGCCGTGGGCGAGCTCATTCGCGCCGAAGAGGGAGCCGCCGCCGCGGCTCGCGCCATCGAACGCTATCTTCGATCCGGCTGAGCGGCCGCGCTGCACCTGGTATCCCCATCGAACCGAAGCGATTGAGCGCTCGCGAACCCGAGAGCCCTTTCGCACCGAAGGCGCGCCGCAGAAACTCTATTCGAGCGTCAGCGGCCGGTCGAACACCACGTCCAGCGTGGCGCCCGCGCGCAGCTCCACCTCATGGCCTCGCGTGAGGAGCGTGTACCCCGCGCCGACTGCGCTGCCGATCCCGGCTCCGATTCCGGCGCCCTTCCAGCTTCGGTCCACCAGCCCGCCGGCCGACGCACCGCTTCCCGCCAGAATCGCGATCCTCTCCGCATCGCGCCCCACCTCCGCCGATGGCTGGATGGCGTTTTCTCCCCCCCGTGACCTTCTGCCCGGAATCGCCCGCGTCTACCGAGGCCAGGCGAGGGGTGAACTTCACGGCCTTGCCTCCGGGCAGCGTCAGCGTATCCAGGCGGATCGCCAATTCGGCTCGTCCCCTCACTTTCCCGCTGCGTTTGGCGTGCGCCACGACCCCGGTAACGTAAGAATCCACCGGCACCACGATCTGGCCGTTCACCGCGATCGGGCTGGCCGTGCGCAAATAGACCTGATCGCCTTGCTGAGCGGTCCGCGTAGTAATCGAATTGACCATCCTCAACAAGACGTGGCTGCCCTGCGGTATTTCCGCCGCGGAAACCCAAAGCGGAGCAACCCAAAGACCCAGGATCAGGGACTTCATACCCCGATGTTAGCGCCCCTTCCAGCAGGCGGCGCGCTTGTCGAGGAAGGCCGTCATGCCCTCTTGCGCGTCCGCCGCCAGCGCATTCATTGACATGACCTCTTTCGCGTAATCGTACGCTTTGGCTTGGTCCAGATCGATCTGCGCGTAATACGCCTGCTTGCCCAGCGAGACGGTGAAAGGGCTGAAGCGGGCGATCTGTTCGGCCAGCCGCCGGGTCTCCTCCGCGAGTTGCGCCGCCGGAACCACCCGATTCACCAGGCCCCATTCGGCCGCGGTGGCCGCATCGATCGGATCTCCCGTCAGCAGCATTTCCAGCGCGCGCTTGCGGCCGATCGCGCGAGACAGAGCCACCATAGGTGTCGTGCAGAACAGACCGATCTTCACGCCCGGCGTCGCGAAGCTTGCTTGGTCGCTGGCCACGGCCAGATCGCAGGAGGCCACCAATTGGCACCCGGCCGCTGTCGCAATGCCCTGAACCTGGGCGATCACCGGCTGCGGAATCGACTGAATCTGCATCATCAGGTCCGAGCAAACATCGAACATCCGGCGGTATTCCACAATGGAGCGGCCGGTCATTTCGCTCAGATCATGACCGGAGGAAAACGCCTTCCCGCTGGCTGCGAGAATGACAGAATACACCTCCGGCTCGGCCGCGATCCGGTCGAGATGCCCGGCCAGTTCCTGCATCAGATCGAGGGAGAGAGCGTTTCTCCGTTCCGGCCGGTTCAGAATGAGAGTCGCGATAGCGCCGGTGCGCTCGTACAGCACGTGCGGCATGGTCTCACTATACCGCCGGACTGGTTCCCCCTTTAGCCTGGAAGCGAGGCTACCCCTCTTTTTGTTGTTGTTGCTGTTTGCGGTACTCCGCCCAGCGTTTTCGCTGCGCCAGCGCCATCTTTTTCTTGGTGGCGGCGCTGAGTACCCGCTTCGGCGCGGCGCTGCTCGCCGAAAGCCAGGAAGGCGGGCGTCCCCGGCCGCGCGCGCCAGACCGGGCGATCCGCTCCAGAGCCAGAATTGCATCATCCAAAGCTGCACGCTCCTGGCGCAGTTCGGCGAGCATCTGAGTCACATTCATTGAGAACCTCCACCGTAGGGGCCGTTGCCCCGGCTGACACGATTTGCTACTACGGATTGGGCTCGTGCTAGTCCGCCTTTAATTGTAGACACAACCAAAGCCTCTAATTTGCCCGCGCAATCCGGTCGATGTGAGCGGCACGTTGTGCAGGACAACCCGCAAGGAAAGTCTCATTTTTTAGATGCGCAAAGGCGGAAAGCGTAAGCGCGAATTCGGCCGCTTCAGTCCCCCCGGCGGCCGATCCATTTGGCGGCCACCGGCGCTTGGAAACGCAGCAGCCGGTCAATCAGCAGATCCGGCTGTGTGTCTGAAATCACCATGCGGCGGTGTTCGGCTCGAAGAAATTCTTCGGAAACCGCATGATCGAACAGCGCGAGCAGCGGATCGTAATAGGCCTCGATATTTAACAAGCCGCACG
>Ga0070740_10005644_pt1 | contig 11464 bp, 10 predicted proteins | sample Coa_R2_FD_67286 | JGI IMG/M metagenome (GOLD analysis project Ga0070740, IMG submission 67286) | Surface soil microbial communities from Centralia Pennsylvania, which are recovering from an underground coalmine fire - Coalmine... | ecosystem: Environmental > Terrestrial > Soil > Unclassified ...
CGATAGCATCGCTGGCCGCGGTCCGGTGGCCGCGCATTCGCCTCGCTGCTCCGGCGCCGCGCGCGCTGCAGCCTGACGCGCCCGCGCGCGACGTGCGCGCGATCGTTCCGGTCGAAGCGTTCGTCCCGCCCGCCGCCGCGCCGGTGGAGATCGAGTGGGAAGACGTCATCGAGCACGACGCCGTAGCCGAGCCGGCCGAGCCCGAGCTCGAAGAGCCCCCGCAAGCAGAACAGGATCTCGATTACGATGCCGCGCCGCGGGCGAAAGTACTCTACCGTCTCCCCGATCTTTCGCTCTTCGATCCGCCCCCGATGCAGATTGCCGACGACGCGAGCCGTTCGCACGTGCTCGAAGATACGCTGGGCTCGTTCGGAGTCGGCGCAAAAGTCGTTCATATCGAACGCGGTCCGTCGATCACCCGGTACGAACTGCGCCCCGATCGCGGCGTCAAGATTTCGAAGATCGCTTCGCTGGCGGACGATCTCGCACTGGCTTTAGCCGCGACGAGCGTGCGGATCGAAGCGCCGATTCCCGGAAAGTCCGCCGTGGGCATCGAGGTGCCAAACAAGACGGTTTCGATCGTCGCGGTTCGCGAGATCCTCGAAACGCTGCCCGGACGCGGACAAATTCCGCCGCTGTGGATGGCGCTGGGAAAGGACATCACCGGCCGCCCCGTGTTCGGCGACTTGGGGAAGATGCCGCATCTGCTCGTCGCCGGCGCGACGGGCGCGGGCAAATCCGTGTGCCTCAATACGATCGTCGCCTCATTGCTGGTCAGCGCCACGCCCGATCAAGTGCAGCTGCTGATGATCGATCCCAAGCGCGTCGAACTGACGATGTACAACGGCATTCCGCACCTGATCAAGGACGTCATCACCGACGCGCGGATGGCCGCGGGCGCGCTGTTCGAGATGACGAAGGAGATGGATGCGCGGTACGAGCGCTTTGCCAAGGCGGGCGTACGGAAAATCGAGGAATACAACGCCCGCTTCCCCGGCGAGCACCTGCCCTATGTCGTCGTCATCATCGACGAACTGGCCGATCTCATGCTGGTAGCTCCCGCACGAGTGGAGACGTCCATCATGCGTCTGGCGCAGCTCGCGCGCGCAACCGGAATCCATTTGGTCGTCGCCACGCAGCGCCCGTCGGTCGACGTCATCACGGGGCTCATCAAGGCCAACATCCCCTCGCGCATCGCCTTTGCGGTCAGCTCGCAAGTCGACTCGCGGACGATCCTCGATATGGCCGGAGCCGAACGGCTGCTCGGACGCGGCGACATGCTGTACCTTCCCATCGACGCGCCCAAGCCGGTGCGCGCGCAAGGCGCCCTCATCACCGGCAGCGAGGTGCACCGCCTCGTCGACTTCTGGGCAAAGCAGTCGCGTCCGGAAAACCTGCTGGACGTGGACGTCGTCCCCATCACCGACGACGACGGCTTACGCAAGGACGTGGATCCGCTCTGCTACGATGCCGCAAAATTCATCATCGAGAGCAACTACGCGTCGACTGCCGCGCTGCAGTCGCAGTTCTCGATCGGCCATCCGCGCGCGGTCCGGGTGATGAAGCAGCTCGAGGATTTTAAAGTCGTCGGGCCGCACGAGGGCACCAAGCCCCGGCGCATCCTGATCAGTGTTGGCGACCTCGAAACGATTGCGCCGCGTCTTGGGCGCGACGGAGGACAGCAAGATCTCTTCGCCACCGGCAGCTGACCGAACGCGGCCGAACGTGCAGCGAGTTAGAATATTCACGGCCGGAACGGTGGCGGGCTTCATCTTTTTCGCCGGCTTTTGGTGGCTTGGAACCTACGTGAGCGCGCATCCCGAGCCTCCGGCGCTGTGGGCGTTTGCGCAGGCGGTGCGCGGGCAGGCGATCGGCCTGGCTTGGATTCTCACGAGCGCCGGTTTCGGGTACGTGCTCACGCCTCTGTACGTGGCCTGCATCGTGTTCGGCATCGTGAACCGTCCCTGGCGCGCACGCGCGTTTTTTACGGTTGCGGCAGCGCTGGTCTCGTGGATCGGCGGGGACCGATTGCAGCATTTCTTTCACCGCCCCCGGCGCGGCGACTGGCTGATCCAGCACGTGCACGCATTCTCGTATCCGAGCACGCATGCGTCCATCTCGACGGATTTCTACTTCTTGTGGGGCTTGCTGCTGCTGCGGTCGAACCTGGCGCCTGCCGTACGCTACGGGGGCTTTGCGTTCCTGACTGCGTTCACGCTGGGCATCATGTGGTCGCGGCTTGCCCTTGCGGCGCACTATCCGACAGACGTCATAGGCGGGGCATGCTTGGGTCTGGCAATCATTCTGCTGGGCGAACGAATCCTGACCGCGGGCGGAGGCCGCCTCGGGGAAAGCTCGGAGCCTGCGCGCAAATAGGAAACTCCGGTCTCTCAAAAGGATACTTGCCCTCGCCGTGTCACTGCTCATCGACTCCGAACTTGCCCCGATAGAACGCAAAGTCGCCAGAGGCGAACGCCTCACGCTCGACGACGGCCGCGCGCTCATGCGCACGTCCGACATTCACGCGCTCGGGCGGATGGCTCGCGCCGCCAAGGAACGCAAGAGCGGGCGGAAAGTCTTCTACGTCCTTAACCGGTACATCAATTCGACCAACGTTTGCTATGCCGGGTGTAAGTTTTGCTCGTTCGCCGTAGACGAATTCAAAGAGCGGGACCGCGTCGTCCGCATGTCGGCGGACCAAGTGCTGGAAAAAGCGCTCGAAACGGGAACCAATTTCAACCAAATACACATCGTGGGCGGCCACGACCCGCGGCAACTCTCGCTCGACTACTGGCTGCCCCTGATGCGCCGCTTCAAAGAGCGGCTGCCGCACGTTCAACTTTCGCTGTTCACCGCGGCGGAGCTGGAGTACATGGCCAAGCGGCACCGCATGGCTTTCCCTCAGCTCATTGCGATTCTAAAAGAGGCGGGGCTGGACAACGTCAATGGCGGCGGTGCGGAGATTTTTGCCGAGGAAACGCGCAAGAAGATTTGTCCGGGTAAAGTCGGCACCGAAAATTGGCTGGCCATTCACGAGGAGCTGCATCGTCAGGGCGTCGCTTCCAACGCGACGATGCTCTACGGGCACATCGAATCGATCGACGATCGCCTCGACCATTTGATTCGCTTGCGGGAATCGCAGGATCGGTCGCCGGGTTACAATGCCTTTATTCCGCTGGCATTCCACCCCGACGGCAACGAGCTGAGCGAGTGCGGGTGGACCGACGGCCTGGACGATATTCGCGTCTTTGCGGTTGCCAGGCTCATGCTCGACAACTTCGATCACATCAAGGCGTACTGGATGATCCAAGGTCTGAAAGTTTGCCAGGTCGCGCTGCAGTTCGGCGCGGACGACATGGACGGTACGCACGGCAGCACCGACGAGGAGCTCATCTACCACAGTGCGGGAACGCGTTCGGGACAGTATGTGGACGACCGCGAGTTTCGCCGCTTGATTGAAGACGCCGGCTACGTGCCGGTTCGCCGCAACACAACGTATGACGAGTTTCCATTCGACTGGGCTCCCGCCGCATGAGCTTGCGCTGCAGCCGCATGCGATACGTTAACGACTTGCCGATCTACGCCGCAATTGACGCAGGTGTCGTGGCGTATCCAGGCACGCTGCTCGCGGACGTTCCGGCGCGCCTGAACGCGATGATGCGCGCGGGCGAGCTGGACATGGGGCCGGTCAGTGCGTTCGAGTACGCGCAAAATGCCTCGGCTTATGCGCTGCTGCCCGATCTTTGCATCGGCGCGCGTGAGGAGCTGGTTTCGGTGCTGCTGATCTCCAAGACGCCGCCGGCGCTGCTCTCCGGCGCGCGGATCGCCACGACGCCCGAGTCCGCGAGCGGCCGGAACTTGCTGCGGATCTTACTGGAGCGGCGCTACGGCGTGCACGCGCACTTCGCCGCCAGCGACGATCCCTTAGAAGAGGCTCGCCGCGGTGTCCCGGCCATGGTTATCGGCGACGCCGCAATTGACGCCGCGTTCGAGTTCCCGACCGAACAGGTTTACGACCTCGGCGCGCTGTGGAGAGACTGGACCGGCGAGCAGTCGGTCACGGCCGTCTGGGTCGCGCGGCGCGAAGCGTTCGAAGAGCGGTGCGGAGAGGTTCGGGCGTGCCTGCACGCTTTAACCGACGCCTACTCGTGGGGACGGGCGAATCTGGACGCGGTCATCGCCCAGGCGCAGCGCACCAAGCCTCGTCCGGCGGGCTTTTACGAAATTTACTACGGCAAGCTGAACTTCACGTTTCATTCCGCAGCCCAGCGCGGTCTTGCCGCGTATTGCCGGGAGCTTGCCGCGCTCGGAGCGATCGACGCCGTTCCGTCATGCATTCCGGAGGTGACCGGTGTCGCTCCTTAATCTTTTGGAAAAAGCCGCCGCCGGCGGACGTCTGACGTTTGAAGAGGGCGTGCAGCTCTATCGCGAAGCGGATTTGCACGATTTGGGAGCGGCCGCGCACGCGCGCCGCATGCAGCTCTATCCCGGCAACGCCGTGACGTACGTGATCGACACGACGATCAATTACACCAACGTTTGCAACGTGCACTGCACGTTCTGCGCATTCTTTCGCCCCGAGAAGCACCGCGAAGGGTACACGATGACGCACGACCGCGTGCTCGAGCGCGTCAAGCACGCCGCGGACCAAGGCGCAACGCAGATCATGATTCAAGGCGGCGTCAATCCCGAGCTGCGCTTGGAATGGTTCGAGCGGCTCTTCGAGCGGGTCGCGCGCGAGTATCCGAACGTCGACATCCACTCGCTCTCGGTCTCTGAGATCGTCGGTCTTTCGAGCGTGGAAGGGCTGCCCGTGCGCGACGTGCTGCTGCGATTGAAGAACGCAGGCATGAAGTCCCTGCCGGGCGCGGGGGCGGAGATTCTCGTGGAGCGCGTGCGCAAGCGCATCAGTGCGCGAAAAGTCAAACCTGATGAATGGCTCGGCGTGATGCGGGAAGCGCAGCGTCTGGGCATGCCGACGACGGCAACGATGATGTTCGGTTCGATCGAAACCGACGAGGAGCGCGTCATGCACTTGGATGCGATTCGCGCGCTCCAGGATGAAATGGGCGGCTTCACTGCGTTCATTCCGTGGTATTACGTCCCGTGGAAGACGCCGCTGCGGGGCAAGGAAGCCACCGGGCTGCAGTACCTGCGCGTGCTCGCACTCTCGCGCCTGTATTTGGACAACGTGCCGCATTTACAGGCATCGTGGCTGACCCCCGGGCTGAAGATGGGTCAGCTCGCCCTTTTCTACGGGTGCGACGACATGGGCGGAACGATCATCGAAGAGCAGGTCGTTCACGATGCCGGTTCGACGAACGAAGCCAGCCGGCGCGATATCGAGATGCTGATTCGCTCGGCCGGATTCGTGCCCGTCATCCGCGACACATATTGGAATCTTCGCCCCGAAATGGCGCCGGCAATCGCGTAATCGGGGCGCGCGGCGCGAAACGCCGCCGCGCTTTGAGTGTCCAAATTATTGGACACTAACGAGGAGCAGGCTCCCAACAGGTCGCCTTGAACGTCGAAGACATTCGCTCCGCCGCTCTTCATCGTGAGGGTGTCTCAGTATTGGATGACCTAACACTCGTCCAGAATTCCGCTTCCGGCGACTCGGGCAGTGAATGCGAACCGCTCGTGGCCGTGCCGGCCTGGTGGAGCGGCTTTCTGTTCCACGTGCTCAATCCGCGCCAGGTCAGCATGTATCTGTATTTGATCATGCTCTGCGACGATCGCGGCGTTTGTCACCCCACGATCGAACAAATCCGCAAGGATCTCGGCCTGCTGAGCACCACGATGGTCTTCGAATCGATTGCGGTCCTGGAGGACCTGGGGTTCTTCATGCGCTCGCGTCAGTCGCTGCCGGAGTCGCGGTCGCGGCGCAACGTCTACCGTCGAACCGCCTGCGAGTACACCATCCTGCGTCTGCTCGAAACCGGCAAGATCGACGCCTCGATGCATCCGATCGGTTCGGCGGACGCACAGTCGGAAGACGCTCGCCAACTCGTGTACCAAGGTTTGCGCGGGATCCTCGGCGATGCTGCCTGGGATCGCTATTCGAGCGCAGCCGGCGACGCCAAGAGCGGACTGCTGATCAACGAGCTCAATGCTGCGCTGCGCAAGCGCGCCGGCGGAATCTACGCGTACGATTAGCGGTTAGAGGGCGCGCTCGATCGTAGCGGCGCCCAACACTTCCGGCCCGTCGAACAATGCGACGAGCTGCCCCGGCGCTATCGCGCGGACCGGCTGCTCGAAGCGAAGTTCCAGTACGCCGTCGCGTACGGTGGCCGCCGCGGTTTGCGCAGCCGAGCGATACCGGATCATTGCTTGGAGGCGTACGCCGGGCGCTGCGAACCGCTCGGGCCGGATCAGATTCACGTCGCGCGCGAGCAAGCCGGTCGCATGCAATTCGTCCTCGCGTCCGATCACGATCGTATTCGTCGACGCATCGATGCGCGTAACGTAGCGCGCCCCTTCCGAAGTTGCCGGGAGTCCGTGGCGCTGACCGACGGTGAAGTTGCCGATGCCCGAATGCGTGCCCGCCGCGGCACCCGACGTCGTCAGCACCGCGCCCTCGCGGTTGAGCTCCGGGCGCAGCGTTCCGAGAAACTCGCGGTAGTCGCCGCCCTCGACGAAGCAAATATCCTGGGACTCGGCCTTATCGTGCACCGGCAACCCCAGGCGTTTTGCATGTGCGCGGGTCGCGCCCTTGTCCAGGTCTCCCAACGGGAGCAGCAGACGCGAAAGCTGATCGGGCGCGAGCTGCGCGAGCGCGTACGCCTGATCCTTGGCGTGCTCGCTGCGAAAGAGGTGCGGGCCGTCGGCGCGATGCTCCAAGCGCGCGTAGTGTCCCGTCGCGACAAAACGGGCGTTCAAGGAATCCGCGTAACGCCGCAGAGCGCCGAGCTTGACCAGATTGTTGCAAGAGACGCACGGGTTGGGCGTTCTTCCGCGCGCGTAGTCGTCGGCGAACCGTTCGATCACGCTGCGCCGAAAGACTTCCTCGAAGTTGAGCACGTAGTGCGGAATGCCCAAAATCGCCGCACTGCGGCGCGCATCGTCGAAATCGTCGATGCCGCAGCAGCTCTTTGCATGCGGCGCACGGCGCGGCGAATACATTTTCATCGTAACGCCGATGACGTCGTATCCGGCTTCCGCAAGCAGTCCCGCGGCGGTTGCGGAGTCGACGCCGCCGCTCATTGCAGCAATGACGCGAGTCTTTTCCATGGCTTCGATGGACAGGATAACAGGGGGGCGGCGCAAACTCCAAGCTCGATGTCGCTGGGAGAACGCTTTCGCGCCGCCCGGGAGCAGCGAGGAGTAACGCTTTCCGAGGTTGCCGAGCATCTGCGCATCCGTTCGGTGTACCTGGCGGCAATTGAAGACCAGAACTGGAGCGCGATCGGAGCCCCGGTCTACACTCGCGGCTTCCTGCGTACGTACGCGCGCTACCTGGGCCTGGATCCGGAAGAAGCGGTCGCCGAGTTCAACGCGGCCTCGGGCCAGGCGCCCCCCGGTGCAGCGGCGGTCACTCGTCCCGCGCCCGTAACCGAGTATCGCGAGCAGCGGAGCCTTCGCCCGCTCCTTTGGATTGCCGGGCTGGTAGCGGCCGCTCTCGTTGGTTTCGTGATCTACCTTTACTTGTCGCCGCCGCGTCCTGCCGGCGTCATTTCGGCCGCCCCGGCTACCGCGCCGCCCTCGGCCCCGGCTGCCACACCCGCGCCGACGCCCCTGCCCGTGCGGACGCTCGCGATCCGCTTGACATCCCCCTCGTGGCTGCGCGTCGTCGTTGACGGCAGTGTTAGTATTGAGGGAACGTTTCCGGCCGGTACGAGCAAGACGTTTCACGGCAAGACGGCGCTGGTACGCGTCGGAAACGCCGGCGGCGTCCAGATCTCCGTCGACGGCCGGCCCCAAGGGCGGCTCGGCGCGGCGGGCGACGTCGTCGAACGCACCTTCACCATGTAGCGAGAGATGGCAGCGGAATCGTCCTTTGACGTCGTTTCGAAAGTGGACCGGCAAGAACTCGACAACGCGCTCAACCAGGCGCGCAAAGAGATCGCCGGACGTTTCGATTTCAAGAACAGCAAAACGAGCATCGATTTCGACGGTAAATCGTCGATCGTCGTCGTCTCCGACGACGAACTGAAGATGAAGAACGTCATGGACGTCATCGCTTCCAAGGCGATTAAACGCGGAATCGATCCCAAGGCGCTCGACTACGGCAAGATCGAGCCGGCGTCGCACGAGACGGTGCGCCGGGAAATTACAATAAAGAGCGGCATACCCAAAGACCGCAGCAAATCGCTAATGGAAGCGATCAAAGCCCTCAAGTTGAAGGTAAACGCGCAGTATCAAGACGAGCAGATCCGCGTGAGCGCAAAGAGCCGTGACGATTTGCAGCGGGTGATCGCGCACCTTAAATCCCTCGACTTCGATCTGCCGCTGCAGTTCGTAAACTACCGGTGAACGCGCCGGACAAGCGCGTGGCCTTCGTCTCCCTCGGCTGCGCGAAAAATCTCGTCGACACCGAAGTCATGATCGCGCAGCTCGGCGCCGCGGGCTGGCAGCTCGCGGCCGATCCCGCGGACGCCGATACGGTCGTCGTGAATACGTGCGCTTTTATCGACGCGGCCAAAGCGGAGTCGACGGACGCGATCATGGAGCAAGCGCAGCGCAAGCGCAGCGGACAGCAGCTGATCGTCGCCGGATGTCTTGCCCAACGCTACGGGCGGCAGCTCCAGGCGCTCGTTCCCGAGATCGACGGCGTCGTCGGAACGGGCGCGTACGCGGGGATCGTCGAGTTGCTCGAAGACGCTCGCGCGGGGCACCATCCGGTCCGCTTGCAGTTCGACCGGGAGCCCGAACACGGGTTTCTGCCCCGGCTGGTGACGACGTCCGCGGCGAGCGCCTATTTAAAGGTTGCCGAAGGCTGCGATCATCCTTGCACGTTCTGCATCATCCCGGCGCTGCGCGGTTCGTTCCGGAGCCGCAGCGAAGCGTCGATCGTGCAAGAGGCTCGAGCGCTCGCGCAAGCGGGCACGAGGGAACTCATCCTGATCGCGCAGGACACCTCGATGTGGGGGCGCGATCGGGGCTTGCGGCGCGGCGGATTGGCGCATCTGCTGGAACGTTTGAACGCAATCGAGGAGCTGGAATGGATCCGGCTGCTCTACCTGTATCCGGCGACCGTCGACTCCGAGCTCATCGAAGCGATGAGCGTGCTTCCGAAGGTTTGCAAGTACATGGACATGCCGCTGCAGCACGCGCATCCGGAGGTGCTGCGCGCGATGCGGCGCCCGTCGAACGGCGAGCGCTACCTGGAGATTTTGGCCGAGTTCCGGGCGCGGATTCCGGACCTGGTCGTGCGCTCGACGTTCATTACCGGTTTCCCAGGCGAAACTGAGGAACACGTTGCTTATTTGGAAGAGTGGATCGGCCGGGCGGAATTGGATAAGGCGGGGTTCTTCGAATACAGCCCGCAGGACGGCACCTCGAGTGCGGATTTCGACGGGCAAGTACCCGCCTCTCAACGGCGCAAACGGCTGATCCGCCTGCGTGAGGCCCAACGGATCGCCTCGGCGCGCGCCCGTTCCCGGCGTATCGGTAAGACCGTGCGCGTGTTGACGGAGGAACGCCGATCGCTGCGCAAGACCGATCCGCTTCGCGAAGAACTGGGTGCCGCGAGCGTCTGGTTCGGCCGGTCCATGGGTGAGGCTCCGGGAGTGGACGGCGGCATCTACTTTACGGGCGACTCAGCCGTCGGCCAGTTCGCCGACGTCACGCTCGAGGGCATCGGCCCGTTCGACTTTTTCGGATCTGTGCAATCGGAGGTCATGTCGCGCGTTGGATAATCAGCCGCATTTGGAGCCGGAGGGGCCGCACCGCTGGAGCGCCGGGCGCATCGCCGCCGTGGCTGCGGGGTTGCTGCTCATCGCCGTCGCTGCTACGGTTGCGGGCTTCTCGGTCGCTCAGCACCGCGCGCCCTGGCTCGTAATTGCCGACCTGGCCTCGCGTCCGCTCGCGCCGCCGCCGGCTCAGCTCTTCGGCAAGGATCGGCTGCTCGTACTGGTCGAGGGGCTGGATTACGATTACACCGCCAAGGACGAAGAGTACTCGACGCAGGCGCGCAGCGACGTCATTTGGGCGGTCGACCTCGATTTCCGCGACAACCACGTGTACGAACTCTCCGTGCCGCGCGACATGGACGCCGTGCTTCCGAACGGCCGCGAAACCAAGATCAACGAAGCTCAGGCCGAAGGCGGGGTGCGCGAAGCGCAATCGGTGATCGCCAAGTGGCTGGGCATTCCGCAGTTCGACCGCTACGTCGTGCTGCGAGTCAATACGACCAAGGATTTAATAACCGCGATCGGCGGCGTCGACGTGAACGTCATGAATTCGCACGCCGTCCAGAACGACGGCGAACCGAACGGGCCGCTCGATTACGACGATACGTGGGGGCACCTCCACATCCACCTCAAGCCGGGATTTCAGCACTTGAACGGCGAGCAGGCCGTGGGATATATGCGGTTCCGTCACGACTTCTGCGGCGACCCGTGCCGCATCAAACGGCAACAGCAAGTCGAGCATGCGTTCATCGAAAAACTGCGCGGCGACAAGATGAATACGCTGCTGCATCTGAACGACTTACTCGCGGTTTTTAACCGCGACGTCAACACGAATCTGAGCCGGCAGGAAGAATTGAGTTTGGCGGTCGCGTTCGCCGACATGCCAAAGAACGCGGTCGTTACCGATCAAGTGCCGTACGTGGACGATAAAGTCGTGGCGGACGGCGGCGACGTGATCATTCCCGACGAGGCCAAGAAGGCGCAGCTGGTGCAGGACATGCTGCTGGATCCGCCGCTGCCGATGCCCTCGCCCGATGCCAGCGCGGTCGCTGCCGTAGCGCCGGGGACCGTTCGCGTAGACGTCGAGAACGGAACCGGCGTGGCGGGTGCCGCAAAGCGCGTGGCGGCGATGCTTCGCAAACAGGGGTTCACGATCGCGGACATCGGTAATTCGGGTTCGCTGCTCGAAACGACCGAATTGCACGAGCACACGCACATCACGTTCGCCGGGCTGCGCGTGCGTCAGGCCCTTGGGAAAGCCGCGGGCAAGGCGCGCGTGATCTCGGAGAGCGCGTCGCCCGCGCCGCAGCCGTCGGCGACCAGCGACGTCACGGTCATCGTCGGGCAAGACATGGCCGGTTCGCTCGGCCAAGCTTCCGTTCCGCAGTGAACCGGCGCGCGGCCGCGCTCGCAGCGATCGCGTTCCTCGTGCTTGCGGCCTACGCGATCGTTCGCGCGATCCGGCACGAGCAAGGAGTGCAGCCTGCGATCGTGACGCCCGCGATGGATGCCCAGCAAGAGATTTCGCCCTCGCTCGCCAGTCACCTCAAGCGCTTTTTCCGCGAACGCGTCACGTACGGCGACCGCAGCGGCCGTCCGAAATTGATCGCGCT
>Ga0070740_10005646_pt1 | contig 11461 bp, 8 predicted proteins | sample Coa_R2_FD_67286 | JGI IMG/M metagenome (GOLD analysis project Ga0070740, IMG submission 67286) | Surface soil microbial communities from Centralia Pennsylvania, which are recovering from an underground coalmine fire - Coalmine... | ecosystem: Environmental > Terrestrial > Soil > Unclassified ...
AGTTCCAGTTCGAATTTTTCTCCCGCCATCTCCGCTTTGATCTCGCGGCCGCCCAGCGCCAGCAATTCCAGCGCCTCATCCTGGTCGCGCCAGCGCAGCTTGAACTGCGCGGGCGAGTCGTGCGAGCTGTGCCAGCCGATCAGTTCCGCAGGCAGGCCGTGCTCGGCGGCCAGCCGGCGCGCGTCGTCGGCGTAGAGCGCGCAAGCCGCGAGCACGACGTGGCGCGGCGCGGGTTTTGCCGCGGCCAGCCGTTGCTGCGGGAAATAGCGGTCGACGAAGGCGGTGCTGAACTTTCCCGAAGCGAAGGCTTCGTGGGCGAGCACCGCGCGCAGGTAGTCGCGGTTGGAGGTCACGCCCAGCAGCACGGTGTCGTCCAGCGCTTTGAGCAGGCGCCGGCGCGCGGCCTCGCGATCGGCGCCCCAGGCGATGAGCTTGGCTTGCATCGAGTCGTAGTAGGGCCCGATGACCACGCCGTCTTCGAGGTAGGTGTCCACGCGCACGCCCTCGCCCTGCGGCGCGCGCCAGCGCAAGACCGTGCCGGTTTGCGGCAGGTAATTGCGTCGCGGATCCTCGGTGCACAGGCGCACTTCGATCGCGTGGCCGTGGCGGCGCGCCAGGATTTCGTCCTGGTCCAGCGGCAAGGGCTCGCCTTGGGCGACGCGCAACTGCCACTCGACCAGATCCACGCCATACACGCACTCGGTCACCGGATGTTCGACCTGCAGGCGCGTGTTCATTTCCAGGAAATAGAAATGCCCGTCGGGCGCGAGCAGGAATTCCACCGTGCCGGCGCCGACGTAGTGGACCGCCCTGGCCGCCGCGACCGCCGCGGCGCCCATCTTCGCGCGCAGCGCCTCGTCCACCGCCGGACTCGGCGTTTCCTCGACGACCTTCTGGTTGCGGCGCTGAATCGAGCAGTCGCGCTCGCCCAGATGCACCACCTTGCCGTGGCGGTCGCCGAACACCTGGATTTCGACGTGGCGCGCCTCGACCACGGCCTTCTCGATCAAGAGCTCGCCGCTGCCGAAGGCATTGGTGGCCTCGGAGCGCGCGGAGCGGAGGTTCTCGGCCAGTTGCGAGGCGTCGTGGACCAGGCGCATGCCGCGCCCGCCGCCGCCCGCCGCAGCCTTGATCATCACCGGCCATCCGATGTTCTGCGCCTGCGCGATCAGCGTTGCGTCGCTTTGGTCCTCGCCCTGGTAACCCGGCACGCAAGGCACGCCGGCGGCGAGCATGCGGCGCTTGGCGGCGCTTTTGTTGCCCATGGCCTCGATCGAATCCGCATCCGGCCCGACGAACACCAGTCCCGCATCGTGCACGGCGCGCGCGAAATCCGCGCGTTCGGAGAGAAAGCCATAACCCGGATGGATGGCTTGCGCGCCAGTCGCCTGCGCGGCCGCGATGATTTTGTCGATGGCCAGGTACGACTCGCGCGCCGGGGGCGGTCCGAGGCGCACCGCCGCGTCCGCCTCGCGCACGTGCCGCGCCTCGCGATCGGCGTCGCTATAGACGGCCACCGTCCGATAACCGAGTTTCTTCGCGCCGCGGATCACGCGGACTGCGATCTCGCCGCGATTGGCGACCAGCACCGTGTCGAAACGTTTGCTCATCGATTCTTGGCCCAGGCCGGGGTGCGCTTCTGCAAAAACGCGGCGATGCCTTCGGGCGCTTCCGCCCCGCGCACCGCCTGCGCGAATTTTTGCGCCGCGTCGTCGAGCACCCAATCCAGGTCCTGACGCGCGACGTTGAGGATGATGTCCTTGGTCAGGGCGTTCGCCTGCGGGGCGCAGCGCATGATCCGTTCGAGCCACGCGGCGAGCTTGGCGTCCAGCTCGGCCGGGTCGGCGAAGATGTCGTGAACGACCCCCAGGCGCTGCGCCTCGCGGCCGTCGAACTGCGCGGCGGTCAGGCACAGCCGGCGCGCCTGGGTCAGGCCGATGCGCTCCACCACGAAGGGCGCGATCTGCGCCGGCGGCAGGCCGCGCGTGGTCTCGGGCAGGCCGAACTTCGCATCCACGTGGGCCAGCGCGAGATCCGAAACACAGGCCAGACCCAAGCCGCCGCCCAGCACGGCGCCTTCGCAGATCGCGATCACCACCGCCGGCGCGCGCTCCACCTTGCGCAGCATGGTGCCGAAAGCGCGCGAGTAGACGACGATCGGATCGGTCTCGCCGCATCCCGGCGCTTTCAGCCCGCCGGCCATCATCTCCTTCATGTCGCCGCCGGCGCAGAAATGACCGCCGGCGCCGCGCAACACGATGGCGCGCACGCCGCGGTCGTCGCGCACCGCATCGAACACCGCGCCCAGCTCCTCCAGCAGGCTGCGGCTCATGGCGTTGCGCGCCTCGGGACGATGGAGCGTCACGCGCAGCACGCCGGCATCGAAAGACAGCAGGAGGTCTTTGGTCTGTGGCAGATTCACGGGCGTTTCCCGCTCAAGGAGATTTCTTCCGGCCGACGTATCCCAGGCGCTTGGCAATGATGCCCAGCATCACCTCGTCGGCGCCGCCGCCGATGGAGTGCAGCCGCAAATCGCGATAAAACTGCGCGACCGTGGACTCCCACATGTAACCCTGCCCGCCCCAGAACTGCAGACAGGCGTCGGTGAGCTCGCGGGCCAGACGCGCGGACTTGAGCTTGGCCATCGAGGCCAGCAGCGTCACGTCCTCCCCGGCCACCAGCGCCTCGGTGGCGCGCCACACCAGCGCGCGCGTGGCTTCCACCTCGGTCTTGAGTTCGGACAGACGGAAGTGCACGTACTGGTTGTCGAGGATGGCCTGACCGAAAGCCTGGCGCTGCCGGGTGTAGGTCGCGGTGTCCTCCAGCACGCGCTCCATCGCGCACAGGATGCTGGCCGACAGGAACAAGCGCTCTTCCTGGAACTGCTGCATCTGGTAGACGAAGCCGCGGCCTTCTTCGCCGATCAGGTTGCGAGCCGGTACCCGCACGCCGTCGAAGAAAACGATGGCGGTGTCGCTGGCGCGCTGGCCGAGCTTGTCGAGCTTGGTGCGGCGGTCGATGCCTTTGGCGTCCAGCGGCACGACGATCAGGCTCTTGTTGCCGTGCCGGTTTGCATCATCTTCTGAGGTGTTCGCCAAAAGACAGACCCAGTCGGCCTGAGTGCCGTTGGTGATCCACATCTTCTGGCCGTCGATCACGTAGTCGCCCCCGACGCGGCGCGCTCGGGTTCTGATGCCGGCGACGTCGCTGCCGGCGCCCGGCTCGGACACCCCGATCGCCGCGACCTGCTCGCCCGCGATGGCCGGTTTCAAGTAGTTTTCTTTCAGCTCGTCCGAGCCGTAACGCGTCAACGCCGGCGTGGCCATGTCGGTCTGGACGCCGATCGCCATCGGCAAGGCGCCGCACTTGCAATGACCCAGCGCTTCGGCGAAAGCCACCTGGTAGGAGTAGTCCAGCCCCAATCCGCCGACCTCGGTCGGTTTGTTGATGCCGAGCAGGCCCAGCGCGCCCATCTTCTTCAAGACCTCGTGCGCCGGCCATCGGCCCTCGCGCTCCCACTGCGCCACCTGCGGATTGAGTTCGGTCTCGACGAACTTGCGCGTGGTGTCGTAGAGCTGCCGGTGTTCGTGGCTGAGAAGCATGATGATGGTCTCCGTTCAAAACCGCGCCACGCCGAAGGTATTGGGTCGCACCGTCCGCGCGCGCGCCTCGCGGCAGATCGACAGGCAATAGCCCAGCACGCGGCGCGTGTCGCGCGGATCGATCAACCCGTCGTCGAACAGACGCGCGGTCGCGGCGAAGGCGTTGGACTCGCGGTCGAACTGCTTGATGATGTTCTGCTCGATCGCGGCGAGCTGCTTTTCCTCGGCCTCGCCGATGCTGCGGCCTTCCTTGAGCCACTTCTCGCGCGTGATGAGGCTCATGACTTTGGCCGCCTGCTCGCCGCCCATCACCGAAGTGCGCGAATTAGGCCAGGCGAAGATGAAATCCGGTCCGAAGCCGCGCCCGCACATGCCGTAGTTGCCCGCGCCGAAGGAGCCGCCGATGACGATCGTCAGCTGCGGCACCGTGGCGTTGGCCACCGCCTGGATCATTTTGCTGCCGTGCTTGACGATGCCCCCCTGCTCGGACTCGCTGCCCACCATGTAGCCGGTGGTGTTCATCAGGTACACGATGGGCAGGTCGGCCTGGCAGCAGAGCTGGATGAACTGCCCGGCCTTGGTCGCGCCGCGCGTGGTGATGGGGCCGTTGTTGCCGATGATGCCCACCGCGTGGCCGTGGATCGCGGCGCGGCCACAGATGGTTTGCTGGTCGTATTCGTACTTGAAGTCGAGGAACTCGCTGCCGTCCACGATGCGCGCGATCACTTCGCGGCAGTCGTAGGGCTTGCGATAGTCCACCGGTACCACGCCGCACAGCTCGTCGATGTCGTACAGCGGCGCGCGCACTTCGCGCAGCGCGAGCTTCGGCCGCTGCCGGTTCCAGTCGAGGCTTCTGACGATCTCCCGCGCCAGGCGAATGCCGTCGGCGTCATCCTCGGCCAGAAACTCGCTGGTGCCGGCGATCTGGCAGTGCATCTCTGCGCCACCCAGATCCTCGTCGGTGGCGATCTCGCCAGTGGCCGCGCGCAGCAGCGGCGGCCCGGCCAGAAAAACCTTGGCGCGCTGGCGCACCATCACCACGTAATCCGACAAACCGGGCATGTAGGCGCCGCCGGCCGTGCTCGAACCGTGGACCACCGTGATCTGCGGAATGCCCGCCGCCGACAAACGCGCCTGGTTAGCGAAAGTCTTGCCGCCGGGAATGAACACCTCGGCCTGGTAGAGCAGGTTGGCTCCGCCCGACTCGATCATCGACACGCAGGGCAGCTTCTGTTGGAGCGCGATCTCCTGGATGCGCAGCGTCTTCTGCACGCCCCAGGGCGTCATGGTGCCGCCCTTGATGGCGAAGTTGCTGGCCGTGACCATGCAGCGCACGCCGGCCACGTAGCCGATGCCCATGATGGTGTTGCCGCCGGCGAGCGCGCCGTCCTTGTCGTCGTGATGCTTGTAACCGGCGAGCGTGGCCAGCTCCAGCCAGGGCGAGCCGCGATCGAGCATCAAGTGGACGCGCTCGCGCGGCAGCATCTGACCGCGCTGGTGAAAGCGCTCGCGCTTGCTTTCCTCCTCGGCGCGGCCTTTGGCTTCGATCGCGCGGAACTCGGCGATCAGACGCAACATGTCTGCGCGGTTCTGCTTGAACTGGGCGCTGGCCGTGGAAATTTTGGACTCGATGGCGGGCATGGCACGCGCACTTCCAGACGGGCGACGGAGCGAGGATGCTAATCCACTCCGGAAAAGAAGTGAAGTATCATTCATTCCTTGAAACGTCGCTCATTCGATCGATGGCGTACCGGCGATCCGCGTTGATGGAAAAACGGCTGGCGAACAATCGCCGCCGGATCCTGGCCGCGACCCGCCAGCGCGTCGCCGCAGGAGGGTTGCGCGCGGCACAGATCGCCGCCGTGGCCGAGACCGCCGGCGTCTCCACCGGCATGATCTACCGCTACTTCCGCTCCAAATCCGAGCTGCTGGTCGAGGCTTTGCGCGAGGCCGTGCAACGCGAGATCGAGCTGCTCCAGGAAATCCGCCGCGGCCCCGGCAGCGCGCGGCAACGGCTTTACGCGGCGGTCGCGTGTTTCACGCGCCGCGCGCTCACCGGCCCCAACCTCGCCTATGCCTTCATCGCCGAACCGGCCGAGGCCGAGGTGGACGCCGCGCGCATCCAGGCGCGCCGGAAGTTGAGCGCCGTGTTCAAGGCGATCTTGAGAGAAGGCATCGCCAGCGGCGAATTCCCGGCGCAGGACGTGGAGGCGAGCGCCTCGTGCATCGTCGGCGCTTATACCGAAGCCTTGATCGGCCCCTTGCGACACGCGCGCCAGCGCATCAAGGATCCGGAACGGCGCATCGCGGCCATCGCCGAGTTCTGCGTGCGCGCGGTGAGTCGGCCTCCGCGCAGCCGCTCGGTCGCGCGAGCGTAGCGCCCCGCAGAACGGCACGCCCGCGGCGCTTCGTGGTCGAGCGCCCCTGGCCTGAGCTGCCGCCGACGTCTTCGCAGGAGTCCGATGCGCGCGCCCGGCTTGCGTTTCGCGGGTGGGGAATCCCGCTCCGCCGGCACCGCTATGTCGAGGAATCGAGCGCTTTGGGCTTCACGGCCCGGTGGAATCCGGTGAACGGCCGGGACCGCGCGTGCTCGAGGAGCGGGAAGATGCGCGAATTGCGCGAGGACGCGCCGTCCACGTTGAGGCAGGCGCCGCTGATGTAAGCCGCCGCTTCCGAGAGCAGGAACACGATGGCGGCGCTCACCTCGGCTTCCTCGCCCAGGCGCTTCAAGGGCACGGCCTGACGCAGCCTGGGAATGACATCCTTGGCGAAGGCCGGGTCGTAATGATCCATGCCGCTGGAGGCGATCCAGCCGGGCGCCACGGCATTCACGCGCACGCCGTAGCAGGCCCACTCCACGGCCGCGGTTTCGGTGAAGTTGAGCATGCCGGCGCGCGCCGCGCCGGAATGGCCCATGCCCGGCATGCCGCCCCACATGTCGGCGATGAGGTTCACGATCGCGCCGCCGGTGTTCTTCATCGACTGGTTGAACGCTTCGCGCGCGACCAGGAAGCCGCCGGTCAGGTTGTTCGCCACCACGGCGTCCCAGCCTTTCTTGGAGATCGCCGCCAGCGGCGCGGGGAACTGGCCGCCGGCGTTGTTGACCAGTCCGTGGATCGCGCCGCGTTCGGCGACGATCGCCGCGACGCTGCTTTTCACGGCGTCCTCGTCGCGGATGTCGAAAGCCCGGTGCGAGCACGCGCCGCCGTCCTCGCGAATCTCCGCGGCCACGCGCTCCAGTTTTTCCGGCTTGCGGCCGGTGAGCACCACGTGCGCGCCGAGCGCGGCCAGCTCGTGCGCCGTGCAGCGGCCGATGCCGGACCCGGCGCCGGTGACGACGATGGTCTGGCCCGCGAACAGGCCGGGGCGAAAAACGGATCGGTAAGGCATGTTTTCGATCTCCCAGAACGGCGAAGGCCGGACGCATCCGGCCTTCGCTGGATTCACTGCCGAACGCTCACAGCTTGGCGGTCAACTCCGGCACGATCTGGAACAAATCGCCGACCAGGCCGTAGTCCGCGACTTCGAAGATCGGCGCCTCGGCGTCCTTGTTGATGGCGACGATGGTCTTGGCGTCCTTGATGCCGGCCAGGTGCTGGATCGCCCCCGAGATGCCGATGGCGATGTACAGCTCCGGAGCGATGATCTTGCCGGTCTGGCCCACCTGCCAATCGTTGGGCACGTAGCCGGAATCCACCGCCGCGCGCGAGGCGCCGATGCCGGCGCCGAGCTTGTCGGCCAGCGGTTCGATGTATTTCTTGAAATTCTCGGACGAGGCCAGCGCGCGTCCGCCGGACACCACGCGCGCGGCGGATTGCAGATCGGGGCGTTCGGACTTGTGCGATTCCAGGCCGACATAGCGCGTGTGCGTGGGCACTGCGGCGTTCACGGCCACCGTTTCGATGCTGGCGCTGCCGTCGGCGGCCACCGCACTGAACGACGCCAGCCGCACCGTGGCCACGACGATGCCCTCTGGCGCCTCCACCGTGCAGATCGCATTGCCGGCGTAGATCGGCCGCTCGAAGGTGTTCGGGCCGTGCACGGCCATGATGTCCGAAACTTGCTGCACGTCGAGCTTGGCCGCCACGCGCGGCGCCAGGTCCTTGCCGAACGTCGTGCCCGGAAACAGCAGGTGCGTGTAACCGCCCTGCTTGACGAGCTCGACGATCTGCGGCGCGAGCACGGCGGCCAGCGCGCGTTCGTTTTCGGGCCGCTCCACTTTGAGCACCTTGGCCACGCCGTGAAGCCTGGCGGCGCCTTCCGCGACAGCGCCGAGCTCCTTGCCGAACAGCGCGAGGTGCACCTCGCCGCCGATCGCCTGGGCCGCGGCGACGACCTTGGCCACGCCCGCATTCAGCTTGCCTTCGGCCTGTTCGCCGATCACCAAAATCTTGCTCATGGATTCTCTCCGGACTCTCCAAGCCGGCCGCCGTGCGCCCGGCCGTCGTTGGGATTCACACCAGGCCCTTGGCTTTCAGGGCCGACACCAGTTCATCGACCGTCTTGAGCATCACGCCCTTGCTGCGCTTGGGCGGCGGGACGGTCTTGAGCGTCTTGAGCGCCGCGCCCGGCGTCACGCCCAGCTCGGCCAGCGTCACCGCCTCGATGGGCTTTTTCTTGGCTTTCATGATGTCCGGCAACTTGAGGTAGCGCGGCTCGTTCAGGCGCAGGTCGGTGGTCACCACGGCCGGCAGATCGACCTCCAGTGTTTCCAGGCCGGCGTCCACTTCGCGCGTCACTTTCGCCCCCGTTCCGTCGAGCTCGATCCTGGAAGCGAAGGTGGCCTGCGGCAGCTCCAGCAGCCCGGCGACCATCTGGCCGGTCTGGTTGGCGTCGTCGTCGATGGCCTGCTTGCCGAGCAGGAAAAGCCGGGCGTCCTCCTTCTTGAACACCGCGGCCAGGGCCTTGGCGACCGTCAGCGGTTGCACTTCGCCTTCTTCCTTGACGTGGACTGCGCGGTCGGCGCCGAAAGCCAGCGCCGTGCGCAAGGTCTCCTCGCACTTGGCGCCGCCGACGGTGACGGCGACGATCTCGGTCACCTTGCCCTTCTCGCGCAGCCGCACCGCCTCTTCCATGGCGATCTCGTCGAAGGGATTCATGCTCATCTTGACGCCCTCGGTCATCACGCCGGAGCCGTCCGGCTTGACCTGGATGCGCACGTTGTAGTCCACCACGCGTTTGACGCTGACCAGCACTTTCATCGCTTGCTGCTCCTTCTGAAAATCTCAAAACCCGGATCCCGGCGAGCGCGAGCCCGGCCCGCGGCGTCACATCGCGGCGTAGTTCGGGCCGCCGCCGCCCTCCGGCGCGATCCAGGTGATGTTCTGCGCGGGATCCTTGATGTCGCAGGTCTTGCAGTGCACGCAGTTCTGCGCGTTGATCTGGAAGCGCTTGCTGCCGTCCTCGTCCACCACTTCGTACACGCCGGCCGGGCAATAGCGCTGCGCCGGTTCGTCGTAGAGCGGGAGATTCTTTTCGATGGGAATACTCGGATCGGCGAGCACCAGGTGCACCGGCTGATCTTCTTCATGATTGGTGCTGGACAGGAACACCGAGGACAGCTTGTCGAACGTGAGCTTGCCGTCCGGCTTGGGATACTGGATTTTCCGAGCCCGGGCGGCAGGCTGCAGACACTCGTGGTCGCGCCGCCGGTCGCGCAGCGTCCACGGTGCGCGCCCCTTGAGCCAGTTTTCCTCGAGGTAGGTGAGCGCGCCGCCCAGCACCGGCCCGAACTTGTGCAGCGCCGCGCCGAAGTTGCGGCTGCGGTACAACTCGTCGTACAGCCAGCTCGCCTTGAACTTCTCGGTATAGCCCGCTAGCTCATCGCCGCCGGCGCCGCCGGCCAGCAGCGCTTCCGCCGCGGCCTCGGCGGCGAGCATGCCCGACTTCATCGCGGTGTGGCTGCCCTTGATCTTGGAGAAATTCAGCGTCCCGGCATCGTCGCCGATCAGCACGCCGCCGGGGAAAGCGAGCTTGGGCAGCGCGTGCAAGCCACCCTTGACGATGGCGCGCGCGCCGTAGGCCAGCCGCTCGCCGCCCTCGAGGTGCTTGCGGATCACCGGGTGCAGCTTGAAACGCTGGAATTCGTCGAAGGGCGAGAGATAGGGGTTGCTGTACGACAGATCCACGATCAGCCCGACCGCCACTTGCTGATCCTCGAGATGGTAAAGAAAGGATCCGCCGGGATTGTCCTTGTCCAGCGGCCAGCCGGCGCCGTGCAGGACCAGGCCGGGCTGATGCTGCGGCTGCGGCACGCGCCACAGTTCCTTGAGGCCGATGGCGTAATGCTGGGGATCGCGCCCTTCGTCCAGACGGTAGTGCGCGATCAGCCGCTTGCCGAGATGGCCGCGGCAGCCTTCGGCGAAGAACGTGTACTTGGCGCGCAACTGCATGCCGGGCGTATAGCTGTCCTTGTGATGGCCGTCGCGCGCGATGCCCATGTCGCCGATCTGCACGCCGCGCACCACGCCGTCTTCGATCACCACCTCCTGCGCGGCGAAACCGGGATAGATCTCCACGCCCAGGGCTTCGGCCTGCGAGCCCAGCCAGCGCACCAGCTTGCCCAGAGAAATGATGTAGTTTCCCCGGTTGTGCATGGTCTTGGGCACGAAAGCGTTGGGCATCCTGAACGCGCGCTTCTCGCCGAAGAAATACACTTCGTCGCGCAGCACTTCCGTGATCAGCGGCGCGCCCTTTTCTTTCCAGTCGGGGATCAGTTCGGCCAAGGCGCGCGGCTCGAACACGGCGCCGGAGAGGATGTGCGCGCCGACCTCCGAGCCTTTCTCCACCACGCACACCGAGAGCGCCTGGCCCGCCCGCTCGGCTTTCTGCTTGAGACGGATCGCCGCGGCCAGGCCGGCCGGTCCGGCGCCGACCACGACCACGTCGTATTCCATGACATCGCGCTCTACGGACATGGGGTCTCGGGGGGTCTGAGACGAAAGAAGCGTGTATTTTAAAGGTCATGCCGCAGGAATGCGAAGCCGTGGCGCCAAGCCTTCCTGTCCGTGCGCGCAATGACGAGCGCCGCGACGTCCCGCTCGTCACGACTGGCATTGAGCGCCACTGCATCTCGAACGCGACACGGGTTTCCCGCCAGCGCGCGGTGGGCGTTCGAGGCAATTCCGCCACTTGGCCGCGCGCAGGCGAGAAAGACCTGGCGCCCGATCCCGCAGTCATTCGATCCAGCGGCGCAAGAATGCCTCGATGAGTTCGCGCACCGCCTCGGATTTGATCACCAGACCCAGATCGATCATTTCGGCGCTGACCGCCGGCGAGGCGGTTTGAGCCGGAACCGGACCGGGCACGAGCTGGTTGGTCTCCTCGCGAAAGAAAACGGCGGCGATGACTCCTGCGAACCAAATCGTCATGCCGTTCGGTCGATGAGGGTGCGCCGGGTCGCCGCGCAGGACGAATACCGGACTGCCGCTGGAACCGGGATAGACGGCGGCGTCGATGAGGAACTGCTTGTGGCCTTCGAAGTCCAGCTCCAGCGGTGTGGCCGTGGTGCCGCGGCGCAGAATGGGCATCAGATTGACGTGGTCCCACACCCCGCTGGGATAGCCCACGAACAGGATCTCCTCGAGGGCGTCGAATCCGCGCACCGCCGCGGCATCGGGAATGCGTCGGCTGTCCACGGCGTGGTAATAGAGTTCGACGCCGAGCGCGCGTGCGGCGCGCTCCAGAGGACGCAAGGGCACCACGGCCAGGTCCACGGTCTCGTCGGGATGGTAAAACCAAGCGGCCGGAAACTCGTCGATGTTGAGCTGAAACCGCTCGCCCAGGGCCGGCTTGCCCTGGCGTTTGCGCGTGAAGACGAGTCCGCCGCGGCGCACGCCTTCCACCAGGTGGCGGTTGGT
>Ga0070740_10005647_pt1 | contig 11459 bp, 8 predicted proteins | sample Coa_R2_FD_67286 | JGI IMG/M metagenome (GOLD analysis project Ga0070740, IMG submission 67286) | Surface soil microbial communities from Centralia Pennsylvania, which are recovering from an underground coalmine fire - Coalmine... | ecosystem: Environmental > Terrestrial > Soil > Unclassified ...
TCAGGCGCGGCCTCTCGCTCAAAATTTTTAAATATGGCAAAGAGGAGAGCGCCTCCGGCGGGCGGGTGCGCCAGACCGTCCAGCTTCAGCAGGGCATCTCGCAGGAGCTGGCAAAAGAGATCAACAAGCAGATTCGGGATAGCTTCCCGAAGGTCAGGCCACAGATCCAGGGAGACGCCATTCGCGTGGTTGCCAGGAGCAGGGACGAGCTCCAGGGAGTCATCAGCTTTCTGAAAGGCAAAGACTACCCGGTAGCTCTGCAATATATCAACTACAGAGGATAAGTCTGGTGTTCTCTGCTATTCGATGTGACTCGATGGCACAAGGTACTTTAGTACCAGAAATAGGAATCAACCGCTCATGCAGGCTCGATTTGTAGTAACCTAGTCTCTACTAGAGCAAATTTTGCCTGCGCCGCAAAAGATGAGGAAGAAAGCCTTTCATGCCTGGGGATAGACACGTTTTCAGTACAGCCATGAGTACCGCCGATCGCTATCGCTGGGAGAGCCAGTGGACGCAGGCGGCGCAAGAATACCGGCGGGCGTTGGCCGAATTCCCAGATGATGCAACTGCGCGCGGCGGGCTGGGCTTTTGCTATATGCAGTTGAAGCAGTGGAAGGAGGCGCTGGAGGAATATGAGCAGATTCTCAAATATGACTCCAGCAACGTCATTGCGCTGAGTAAAACTGCTGAACTGTATGTCATACTGAATCGGCGAGAAGAGGCGTACAAGGCGTATTTGCACCTGGCGGACCTCTATTCGCAGGCGGGCCAGGGTGCGCGCGCGGAGGCCGCATGGCAGAAGACCGTGCAGTTGTCTCCCGGCAATCCCGAGCCGCATGAGCGGCTGGCGGCCTATTATTTCAGCAAAAAAGATATCGCGCTGATGATCCAGGAGCGGCTGGCGGCGGCTCAAGGATATCTGATGCGCAATGATAGTCAGGCGGCTCGGGCACAGTGCGAGGATGTGCTGCGTTTTGATGCAGCCAATGGACAGGCGCAGCACCTGCTCTCTCAGATCAAGGCGCTGGCGCAGCGGGCCTCAGGTTCGCTAAACCGGGAGGCAGGCGGAACGGGCGGCACACCAGCCGTCTCTGGCTCTCCTGCCACAGATACGGTTGTGTTGAACAATTCAAGCGGAGGTAATTCTAGCATCATGGGTAATATGGGTAGCGCGGGCAATTTTGGTGGGGGTCCGGGTCCGGCGATGGCTGCGACAAGCATGGCCGGAGGGATGGCACCCGCCCCTCGTAAACGCATTACAGCCAGCCAGGTAACGGGTGCGCTCAAACAGGCTCAAACCTTTCAAACCCAGGGTCGTTTCAACGATGCTATCGACCTCTGCGAGCAGATTCTGGAGAGCGGCTTTGACCGGCCCGACGCCCGCTATTTTCTGGGCTGGCTCTATCAGGAGCAGAGGCGCTGGGATGAGGCCATTCGCCAGTTTCAGGCGTTGCTGAATGATCCCGACTATGCTCTCTCCTGCTACTATGCGCTGGGGCAGTGCTACCGGGCGCGTGGTGATTTACGCACAGCAACGATGCATTTCGATGAAGCGGTCGATCGGGTCAACCTGGATGCGCTCACACTCGAGGAGTCAGATCAACTGGTGCAATTGTGCCAGGAGGCCGCCGACGCTCACCGCCAACTTGGTGAGCAGGAGCAGGCGCTGACGGTCTACAATGCGCTGCTGGGCTTTTTGCGCAGCCGCGGCTGGAATGATAAGGTTGCGCAGGTGGAGTTTATGCTCAAGCAGGCGCAGAATATGCCGCAGACGCCTCCACCGGCTCCGCAGACATTTCCCCAGCAGGCGAATGCAACGCGCTCGTTGCCGGAGGCGATGCCGACGATGCAGGTATCGATGCCGCCCGCGCAAGATGCTTCGACAGTGGTCTTTAATACGAACGCGGCTCCTCCCCCGCCGCAGGTTCCTCAGGCTCCCGCCGCGCCCCAGGCTGCGCCGGCAAATCCGAATTCGCTGGGCGATCTGCCCGACTGGCTGACCGGCATTCTCAGCGATTCCGATAAGGCCCAGGCGGCGAAGTCTGTAGCTCCGCCTCCACCACCTGCTCCTCCGAGCGTTCCGGCTCAACCAGCGATGAACGCGGCCCCGGCGGCTCCCGATTGGTTGACCGGCAATACGAACCAGCCGGCGGCGCATCCGTCCATGACGAATGAGCCGACGATGATGCTGAGTCCCGAGCAGATTGCCCAGGTCAGGGCGATGGCCGGCACGCCGGGAGCCAGCGCGCCCGTCCCGGCGGAGCCGGCTCCCGCGCCGGCTCCTGTGCCGCTGGAGCAGATGAGTCCGATCCTGCAGACGCCGCCCGCGCCGCCTCCGAAAGGTTCGGCGGAGGCTCTGCTCAATCAGATTGCCGGCACGTCGCGCGACGAACTGCTGTTGAAGCAAGTGGCCGATTCGGTGGTCGCCAGCACGGCTATGCTGCCGGAGAATATCCGCATGCAGGTCATTCAGTCGATGCAGGATATTCAGCGCTATATCAATCACGGCCTGCTGACGCCCGCAGTCGAGGAGTGCCTGCGCGTGATCGATATGGCCCCGCAGTACCTGGATATTCACCAGGTGCTCTGCGAGATTTATGTGCGCCAGGGCAAGGTTGAGCAGGCGATCACGAAATATGCCATCCTGATCGAAACCTATATGGCGAATGGGCGTATCAATGACGCCGTTGCGACCTATCGGCGCATTCTCCAGTTGGAGCCGAATAACCTGACCTACCGTGTGCGCCTGATCAGCCTGCTGGCCTCCCAGGGCGACAAAGAGGAACTGCTGCGCGAGCGCACGCTAGCGGCAGAGTCGTACCTCAAGCTGGGCTATATGGATCGCGCGCTGACCGAGCTGGAGCAGGCGCTGCAGGAGAGTCCGACGAGTGTGCCGACGCGCCTGAACTACGCGCTGGCCCTGCAAAAGTTGGGACGCACCCAGCAGGCTACGGCTGAATACCAGCGCGTCCTGCAGGTCGATCCACGCAACCTGATCGCCCTGGTGCGCTGGCATATCGCGATGATTACTGGGATCAGCTCCACGCGCTCAACTGCCCTGGAGGTGTTGAGCCGCGTGCGCTGGCAGTTGCGCGGCGAGGGACAGAAGCACTATACCTTTGTGGTGCGCGAATATAGCCAGGCCGCCGAGACGTATCCTAATAACGCGGATGTGCGTTTCGCGCTCGGCCAGATTCACCAGCAGGCGGGTTACTTCGATCAGGCTATCGACGCTTACCAGATGGCGATGCGCGATAGCTCATATGAGGTGCTGGCCCGCTGTAGCAGCGCGCAGTGCTTGCTCACCCAGGGTAAGCCCGAGGCCGCTATCCAGCAGTTGGAGCAGGCCCTGCAGGCGGTGCGCCGCGCTGGCAGCTCGGTGGACCCGACGGTGTGGGCCGCGCGTCCTCGCGAGGAGGGCGAGGAACACCAGGCCCCGGAGGTCGAGATCTCTCTCCTGCTGGCGAAAATCTATGGACGCGTGGGCAAGCAGGAGCAGATGCAGGCTATCCTGCGCCAGGTGAAGCAGCATACGTCCCACCAGGATGAGGTTTCTTCGGCCCTGGCGGAGATTTCGGCCCGCCGCGGCGATGTGAATAGCGCCCTGGATGAGTATGCTGATCTGGTGCAGCACTATCGCAGCAAACGCCAGACCGACAATGCGCTGAGCGTGCTCAACGAGATGGTGCGCCTGGCTCCCCAGGACCCCCGCGCGCATGCCGAACTCGGCGACATTTATATCAATCGCGGCATGATCGAGGAGGGCGTGGCTGAACTGCGCCTGCTCGCGGATATTTATCTGCGCCGCAATCAGTTGGAGCAGGCCAGCGAGACGCTGCGCCGCATCGGCAATATCTACGCCGAGACGGGCAGTCCCGAAGAGGCTTTTATGAACCTGCGCCGCGCGGTCGAGCTCGATCCAACCAATATGGACCTGCTGCGCGAGGTCGTCGGCTATTGCTATCAGCTTGAGCGACCCGAAGAGGCGAATATCTACCAGGAGAAGATCGCTCGCTACTACTTCGATACCCACCAGGTCAAGGAGGCAGTGGCCGCGCTCCAGCAGTTGATCGCCCTGGACCGCAATAACTTCGAAGCCTACGATATGCTTGGCCAGACCTATCAATCGGTCGGCGAGTACGAGCAGGCCAGCCGCGTCTATAAAAACCTGGGCAAGGTTAATCCCGGCAGTACGGTCGCCCGCGAGCGCCTGGCCCTCCTGCAGGAGTTGCGCACCAGAAGCATGTAGCAGCCAGGTCTGCTAAGACTTACATTGAGAAAATGCGGTAAAAATGCATCCCGTGCATTTTTACCGCATTTTCTCAATGTAAATCCTTGCGCGACAAAACCGCGCGTATCGCTCTGGCGAGCTGGCAACCAGAGCCGGGGGCATTAACTCACTACAAAGCTCAGCGTGACTGCTAGCTGACCATTCCAGTAAAGCTCCACCTTGCCCGAAGCTGGCCGGTTATATGTGATGCTGAAGTTGCTCTCAATGGGCACAGTGATGTTCCCCGGCGAGTTCAGCGACGGAGTCGGAACGGGCGAGGGTGTTTGTTGAGCCGGCTTGTCTGTTAAAGCGGGAATGTGGAGAGAAGAGGAGCGGTAGGGATGCCCATCTGCGTACCATTTCGCGGAAACGGTGCCACCATGATCCTCATTGACGAGAAAAAAGAGCCAGAACTGCTGATTGACCTTAAAGTGGTCCTCCGGGACAATGCCGCTGAGTCCGGGACCAATACCCTCGCCTTTGCCGATCGTTGAAGCGGTGAGTATCGCTTTCTGGATAACCTGTGAAGCAGGTTTCCTGGTCGGCTGAGGTGTTGGCGTGATAGAGCTTTGAGAGCCAACGCCGGTCGTATGGTTCGCGCGCGCTGCGTTAGCAAGCGTTAAGAAGCCGCCAACGAGCACCAGCATACAGAGGACGGCGGCGAGCAAGGTCAGGCGGCGCTTCCATCCTGTTTGGGGTTGAGAGGACGTTTGGGCTGTGTAATTTTGCATAGGAGAGATCCTTTCCTGTTGATGAATCATCCTGGGAAGGGAAATGACTTTCGGTCTGGCCAGCGCTTGATCTCTCATCAACCGGGCAAAGACCCGCTCCAGCGAGCGTCGATCCTGCTCAGTTTCATCGTGGTAGGCGCGGCGGATATCAGAGGCCAGGCGCAGTTCGGGTGCGTCTGCCAGGTGCGGGCGTGTCTCCTGGATCTGCTGCAAATCTCGAACGAGCTCATCGATGCGCTCGTCTGTTATGCGAGCGCCTGGATCATGTTTGTGCCTCATGGCGCATCAAACCTCCTTCTTGCCGGTGTAAATGGCGCGCAGGCGGGAGATCGCCCGCGAGAGCATACTGCGCAGCGCTCCCTCGCGCTTGCCCAGCGCCTTCGCTACCTCCGCGCACGAAAGCTCATTCGCGAAGCGCAAACGCAGGGCCTCCTGCTGGATCGCGGGCAACTGTTCAAGCGCTGCGCGCAGCCGTGCGTACTCCTCGCGGCGCATGAGGATATATTCGGGCGACTGCTCCTCGCCGGCGTAGAGCAGATCAACGATCGAATCCAGGGCTAGCGAGGGTTTGCGCACGCTCCGTCGATGGGCATCGGCGACTTTGTTGCGCGCGACCCGCCAGAGCCACTTCTCCTGCGCGCTCGCATCGAGCTGATGAAACGGCTCCCATTTGAGCGCAGCAAGAAATATCTCATGCAAGAGATCCTCCGCGTCTTCGCGCGAGGAGGTATGCTGGCGGAGATACGCAAAAAGAGAGGGCGCGTAGCGATAGAAGAGTTCAGCCTGCGCCTTTTCGTCCAGCGCGCCCTCCTCTGCTCCTGGCAAATTTACTTGCGACTGAATGGAGTTCATCCCCCTTTCCTGTGGATTTCATCCTCAACTATCGCGCCTGCGGCCCAAATGTTGCAGTTTAACGCATAGTGTGCTAGACTTTGCCTGTCCCCACCTGTTGGGACGAGATTTTAGTCTGAGAAAACCTGGTGAACAATTGATGAGCAGGCATTGTGAGACAAGCAGCGCGTACATGCGCAAGCAGCAGCAGAGCCAGTCCGCGAGACGGTCTGGTTTGTTGCGCATGCTTGCTGTTCCCAGGTAGGAAAATCCGCAGAGGCAAAAGCCGCCAGATCGTAGAGAGGTCTGGCGGCTTTTTCTTCTGTCTGGCCGGATCTCTCGCTCCGGGTTTCGGCGCGTTTTGCCCTGCCATCTGTGTAAAGGAGCGAAACATCTTATGGACGCGAGTTTTTTCGTGCGTGGCCTCGCGATCGGTTTCTCAATCGCCGCCGTGGTCGGTCCGATCGGGATGCTTTGTATTCAACGCACCCTGCACAAAGGCTTTTTCTCCGGCCTGGTCACTGGCCTGGGAGCCGCGACGGCCGACGGCATCTATGGCAGCGTGGCCGCCTTTGGCCTGACCGTTATCTCGACGCTGCTGCTCGGCCAGCAGAACTGGATTCGCCTGGTCGGCGGGCTGTTTCTGATCTACCTGGGCATCAGGGCCGCGCTGACCAGGCCGGCGGAACGAGCTGCGAAGGCTTCCGGCAAGAATCTTCTGGGCGCATACGCCTCGACGCTGCTGCTCACCCTGACCAATCCGCTGACCATCCTCTCGTTCGCCACCGTTTTCGCGGGCCTGGGCGTGGGCGCAGCCGGCAAAGACGGTCTCGCGGCGGCCCTGGTCGCGGCAGGTGTCTTCTGCGGCTCCTGCGCCTGGTGGCTACTGCTCAGCGGGGGAGTCGGGCTGCTGCGCGAGAAAATGACCACGCGCTGGCTGGCCTGGATCAATCGCCTGGCCGGCGCTGTGATTACGATCTTTGGCATTGTTGCCCTGGTCAGCCTGATGTTGTAATGCCAGGTTGGTCTGGGTCGCCGCATAGTCGTCAGGTGAAGCCCAGGCCGAATGCGTGAATGCGTAGGACACGGACAAGCAGCGTCCGTCGGGTGAAGCCAATGGCTCAGGATATGGCCCACAAGAGCCAGGCCCCTTGTGTGCGTCCTGTATACTTATGCACCCAACATGTATTTCACCTGACGCCTGTGCGGCGGCCCTCGCTCCCGCCGCTCCACTCACTCCTCTGCCTCTTGATACACCTGCTCCAGCGTCTGGCGGCGGGCCCGCTCGATGCGCGAGAGACGCTTGGTAAACTGCGTGGTGGCGTAGTCGAGATATTCCTGGGCCTGGAAGCCGAAAGGAATCTCTTCGGGGGGCAGATCGGCGGTGTCCGCGAAGGTCTCGTTCACCAGGTTCAGGGAGAGCATGAGCAGGCGGTTCATCTCCTGCTCGACGATTTCCCAGAGCTCGGGATGTTCCGCGACCAGGCGCGAGATCAGGAAGACGCCATAGGCGATGTGGCGCGATTCGTCGCGTTTGAGCAGGCCAACGCCCTGGCGCAGACCCGGCATGACGTTGTTGCGCTCAAGCATGTTATAGTAGCTGTGATAGCCCGTCTCGGCCAGCACGCCCTCGATAATCATGTTGTAGGTCACGCTGGCCCGCACCTGGGCCTCCGGGGAGGTGTCGGTGAGCAGGGCGTTCATCGTGCGAGGCAGCTCCTCGTAGAAGATTGTGCGATAGCTCGGAGTGTGGTAGCGCGAGAGATCGCTCGAATCGTGGGCCACCTCGTCGAGGAAGCGGCGGAAGAACTCCGTGTGCTTGGCCTCCTCCCAGAGGAAGGTCGTCAGGAACATCTCCTCCTCCAGGCGATGCTCGCGGGCCACCGCCATGATCAACGGCAGCAGATCGAGCGTCACTCCCTCCTCGCCGGCCTGGAACAGAGCGGTCAGGCTGACAATCGCCTCGCGCTCCTCGTCGGTGAATCGCTGCCAGTCTTGCACATCTTGCGAGAAATCGATGCTATTGGGGTCCCAGATGCCCAGGCGCTTGGCCTTCTGGTAGAGGCGCATGGGCAGAATATCATGGCGCAGTCCGCGTTCGCTGGTCGTCACAAAACTTTCGTGAACTGGTGAGGTCATGGGAGCTCTTACCGCCTTTCAAAAGGTACGATTGGCTGAACTTCTAGCACACCTTAACTATATGCAGTTTTCTGCAAAAGTGCAAGGATTCTCCTCTCTCTTAATCCCCAGCGCCGGGGCGCACCTTCTCAACGACCTCCGCCGGCTTCTTTGGCTCGACGACCTGGCGTGCGTCGCGCACCTGGCGCTTCTCGTCGCGCCGGCGCTTGACCTCCAATAAACGCATATAGACGTTGTAGACCAGCGGCTGATACACCAGGTCATGCGTCTCCAGCGCGCGAATCGCGTAGCCGCCGAAGCCGCGTTTAAAGATATAGACGCCCCAGAGCTCCTGGCCTTCTTCGAGAATATCAGGGATGCCGCGAAAGTTATAGTACCAGCAGCCGTGAGACTTCGCCCATTGGATGCCATGCCATTGCAGGAGGTGATTAGGCATCAGGTTGCGATGCTCATTGGAGGAAGCGCCGTACATATACCAGCTCCAGCGCCCGTAGCGCAGCACGATAATGCCCGCAATCGGCTCCCCCTGGTACTCCGCCAGAAAGAGGGCGAAGCGATCATCCGGGCTGTACAGGCGCAAGACCTCCTCGTAAAACGCCTTGTTGTGGATAAAGAACTGATCGCGCTCGCTGGTCATCTCGTAAATCTTATAGAACGTATCCAGATCGGCCTGCCCCTCGCCCCGGCGCACCGTCACGCCCTTGCGCCCGGCCAGGCGAATGTTATAGCGCCACTTCTCCTTCATCCCGGCCAGGATCTCCTGCTCATCCGGCTGGATATTGAGCACCCACTCGTTGCGAATATGCACGGCGTAGGGATTGGGACGAAAGCCGTGGCGCCGCAGGGCCAGCAGCCAGCGCTCGTCCTCGTCATCCACGCTCGGCTCGACCTTGAGCATAAAGGCCCCCTGCCTGCGCGCCTCCGCCCGCACAAAGTTGAGCAGCGTGGTGAGCGCGGGCGAGGAGGGATCGTCGATCACCGGACCGCGCACGGCGTAGAAATACGGGCGGCGAATGATCGGTGCGCGCACGATCAGCATCAGCATCGCCGCGCACAGCTTCCCCTCTTCGTCTACCACCCCGATGCGCATAGTTTGCGCGCCCAGGTGGGGTCCAAGCTCGCCCCACTCATAGGACTGGGTGATATTGCAGCATTCCGAGGCTGAGACAAAATCATTCCATTGCTGCCGGTCGGTAATGATACGCGCTTCCATCGTGCTTCCTCTCACTTCTGTGTTTGCTCGGTCTGCTCAGATTGTGCCGCCTGGGCCTGGCCGCGCGCCGCGCGCTCCAGCTCGACCTTCCTGCGCTCCCGGTGGCGTCTGGCCCGGCGGATCTCCACAAGTTTGCGCCAGGCACTGTAGATTACCGGGCGATAGATATAATCCTGGGTGGGAATGTTCAGCCGCGAGAAGCCGCCAAAGCCCTTTTTGTATTCGTAGACGCCCCACATCTCCTCGCCCGGCTCCAGAATCTCTGGAATAGTGCGAAAGTCAAAGAAGCTGCACCCCTTCGCCTGCGCCCACTGGATGCAGCGAAATTGCAGCAGGTAGGCCGGCTTGAGATTGCGCTTATTGTTCGAGGTCGCCCCGAACATGTCCCAGCACCAATCGCCAAAGCGGATCAGCACCTTCGCCGCAATCGCCTCGCCCTCATGCTCGGCCAGGAAGAGAACCGCGTCGCCCTTCTCGGAGAACTGGCGCAGAATCTCCCTGTGGTACTCCTTGCTGTGAATGAAAAAGGCGTCGCGCTCGCTGGTGAGCTTGAGCAGATCATAATACGCAGCGAAATCCGCCTCGCTGCTCGCCTCGCGCACAATCACGCCCTTACGCTCGGCGCTGCGCACATTCTGCCGCCAGGTCATCTTAAATTTCGCCAGCAGCTCGTCCGCGCTCGGACGGATATCCAGCACCCAGCTCCGGCGACCATGAACCGCGTAGGGATAATCCTGAAAGCCCAGGGCGCGATAGGCCGCGAGCCATTGCTCCAGCGCCGGGTCGTCATCGGCAATGTTCGGCTCCAGGCGCAGAACGACCGCGCGCTCCCTCTTTGCCAGCACCTTCTGCGCGTACTCGATCAGCGCGGAGAGCGCGGGCGAAGCGGGATCTGCGACGGTGGGACCACGCGAGCTATAGAGCCAGGTAAAAGGGAGGCGACCCGCGACCGGCGAGAGAGTCAGCATCATCGAGCCGACCAGGCGACCGTTGTCCAGCGCGCCCAGGCGGTAGATCTTTCCCCCCAGATAGCGGTTCAACTCGCCCCACTCATAGGATTGCAGCAGGTGCCCTCGCGGCTGACTCAGCAGAAAGCCGTTCCACTGCTCCTTATCGGTAATCTCTTGAATCGTCATGCCCATTATTGTTTCAGCATCTCCAGATACTCGTCGCGCAGGATACTATATACGCGCACATTGTGGTATTTGCCGAAACGGAAGATAGCCTGGCGCAGGGTCCCCTCATACTTCATGCCGGCCTTCTCATCGGCGCGCTGACCGCCGATGTTCTCCTCCATATCCTGCGTCTGAATGCGATTGAGGTTCAGTTCCATAAAGCCGTACTGGAACATCAGCTTTGTACACTCGGTACCGTAGCCCTTGCCCCAGAAGCGGCGGTCAATAATATTATAGAACTCTGCGCTCTGGTTGAGGTTATTGATATCTTTCAGACCGACCAGCCCGATCAACTGATTGTCGCTCTTGAGGGCCACGCCAAAAATAATATGCTTGCCGTCCTTGTACAACTGCTCCAGCCGCTCCTTCCCCCGCGTATCGCTGGTGGGATAGATAGAGAAATAGCGGCGGGTTTCAGGATCGTTCATCCAGGTTGAATAGAGGTGATTATCTTGAGCCGGCTCCAGTGGACGCAGGTAGATGCGTTCGCCCACCAGAAACGGATTTTGCAAGCGCGATATATCTTCGTATTCCATCGAATGGCAACTGCTCCTTTCACGATTTCGTGGCCAGTATAGCATAGCTGCCCATCTGAGGCAATTCATCGCAGCAGATACAGCGCGTCCCGCCTCACGGTTGTTTCAAAGAGATGGTCGGGTTAAAAATTTTCTGGCAGAAAATTTTTAACCCGACCATCTCTTTGAAACAGGATCACAACCTTACATCGCGGGCGTGGCGGGACTGGGATTAGCCCAGCGCTCGGCCAGGTCGCCAATCACGGGGAGCTTGAAGTATTTCCCCTGGAACGCGTTAATCAGGCAGATCAGCCAGAGCACGAACAGAGCGGCATACAGGAGCAGTTCAAGCGGCAGGATGACGCATCCAAGCACCGTGAAGGCCAGAGCGAAGCCAACAATAAACAGTACAAACCACACGATAACGGCCAGGCCGGTCAGCAGGATTTCCTGCATGGCGTGGAAGCGCACAAAGCGATTCTGCTTCTCCATCAAAAAGATGATCAGACCGGCAACCCAGGTCAGATAGCTCAGCCCGGCGGCCGTGTTCGGCTCCATATTCAAGGTCGTCGGACCGAGCGG
>Ga0070740_10005649_pt1 | contig 11454 bp, 5 predicted proteins | sample Coa_R2_FD_67286 | JGI IMG/M metagenome (GOLD analysis project Ga0070740, IMG submission 67286) | Surface soil microbial communities from Centralia Pennsylvania, which are recovering from an underground coalmine fire - Coalmine... | ecosystem: Environmental > Terrestrial > Soil > Unclassified ...
CTGGAACTCGATGTGGCGCTGCCGCCGGACGTATTCGCCGGCTGGTATACCGCGCCCGCCGACCCGCGCGGTCCGGCCTACGTCAGCCTCTCGCTATCCATGCAGGCGAGCCTGCGCCGCCTGGTGCCGTTCTGCTTCTTCGACGGCCCGAACAAGTACGACATGGGACCGCTCTCCGATTCCGTGCTGGCATACGCCGCGCTGCCGCCGGCCACGGGCAACGGCACTCTCTATTTCATCGACTTCGGCAACTTCGAAGACCCCAGTCAGCTCACGGTCCGGTTCCAATCGCCGCAGTTCCGCGAAAAGCTCGGTGAGGTGATGGGAAACGCCGACGCCCTGCTGACCGCCGTCCCGCAGTTGGCCAACCGGGCCAGTTCCTACGCGTTCAACAACGACAATATCGAGCGCATCCTGCGCAACGCCATGACCGGCGATCCGACTGCCCTTCCGACGTTTCTGCGGCCGCTGCTCCAGTTCGAATTCGACCTGATCCAGGGCATCGTGGGCGCGGCCACGCAGCTTGCGAAGTTCCGCGATCAGGCGGCCTCGGACCCGGAATCCGCGGTGAATGCCCTTACGCAGTTCGGCGTCCGGCTGGTGCAATCGTTCAACGATCACCTCGGCGGCGACCTGGGAATCGGCAACCAGCTTCGCCCGATGGGGATCGCGCTGATGGTGGAAGCGGCGAACGCCCTGATCTTGGGCCCGCCGCCAGCAGGCGCGCCCGCGGGACTGTTCCGCCTGTTCGTGATGAGCCCGCAATCGGCGCCCACGGTCGACGATCTTCTGGCGGGGAAGTTCGATCCGTCACAGGCGATCTCCCGGCAGACGCTCGCCAGCCCGCGCCCGGGCAGGGGCACGGCCGCGGCGCAGCCGGCCCCGTAGAATTCTCCGCGCGCAGGGAACCCCGGCGCCGGGCCCGGTGTCGGATAAGCAGACCCGGTGCCGCTCTCGTTTCAGCCGCTCCGTGGCCGCCTCGGCATGGCGGCCCAGATCGTAAGCCTGCTCGCCACCGCGGTGATTCTCTGGTTTTCGGTGCTCGGCCGCGGGCTGATGTACCGGCCGCTGCCGTCGATGCTCGGCAATGCGCTGTTCTATGCCGTGCTGGCCTGGGCGTGGAGCGCCGGGATCGCGCTGCTGCTCTTCCTGATGCTGCCGGCGCGCGAAAGCCGGCGCATGGCCCACAGCGTCATCAGCACCGCGCGCGTAGCGGTGTGGTTCGCGCCGGCCTGCATCCTGCTGGCGCACCTTTCGGCCGCGACCCTCGCCGCGGCGCTGGCGCTGGTGATATCGGCTACGCGCCTGTTTTATGCGGAATGGATGGCGGGCTCGCCGGTCCCGGCCGAAGCCCCGCCGCTCGCGCGCGGAATGTTCGGCGAAAACGCGCCGCCGCGGCCGGCCATCACCCGCGAGCTCGCCAGCGGCATCGCCGCCGCGGCCGCGCTGCAGTGGGGCCTCGTTTCCGTCTGGAAGCACCAGCCGCTCGCCGCCGGCTTCTGGATCGTCGCCGGCGCCGCCATCGTGACGCTGTTTGCGCTGGTGAGCGGGGCCGTAGCCGATGGTCCGGCGCCCAGCCTGCCGCGTTCCTTCCTCGGCGTGGCGGCCACCATCCTGCTCGGCGCCACCCTGACCGCGGGCGGCCTCTGGATCACGCGGCGCGGTCACGGCAGCGGCGATGGGCTGGCCGATTCCGCCCCGCCCGGCGCGGCCGCCAGCGCCCGCGAAGTCCTGCGCGAGCTGTTCGGCGAGAAGGACACGGGAAAATCCGCGCAGCGGCCCGCGCTGCCCGAACCTGCCGTCACCGGCATCGCTCCGGAAGGCGCCTTCCCCGGCGTGATCCTCACGCCGGAGGTCCGCCCGGTCACCCGAATCGTCGCCCCGCTGCCGCGTGCCGGCGGAACCGGATTGGCGCCTGCCCGCAGCTACGCCATCCCGTTCGATGGCCGCTACCTGCTCTACCAGTTTCCGCAGATTCGGCCGCCGGTAACCTCCATCCTGGAGCGCGGCAGCCCCACGGCGATCGCCTTCCGCACCGTGGCGCGCACGCCGCTGAATATGGACGCCATCCAGCGCTTCGATGTCCCTGTCGACTTCGCCTGTTGCTCCCAGCTGCGCGTGGAGATCTGGAATGCGGACCGTTACCCCGGCACGATTTCGCTCGAAGTGCTGGCGGACCTCCGCTCCCTGGGCGATCTGCCCGTGCGTTCGCAGCCCGACCTACAGAAGGACCCGGCGCTGGCCGTCCCGGAATCGCTCGATTTCGCGATCCCGCCGGGCATGGCGCCGGTTGCCGAATTGAAAGTGGTATTCCACCGCGCCCGCGTGCGCGCCGATAAGAGCGCACGCGTAGAAATCGAGCGCTTCGTGCTGCTGCCGTGACCGCGCGCCGTCTCAAAAGCGCGCGCGACGGTTACGCCGCTCGGATCTTTCCAGGCTTGAACTCGTCGCAGGCGCAGAAGCCGATATCGGCCAGCTCGCCCACGGTTGCCAGGCAGGGCCGCGTTCCGGTGCGCCCGTGTTGGGTTTCGGTGTGCCCGCAGTTCGCGCAGCGAACCTCCGGCACAGCGGACTTCTTGCGTGAAAGTGTTGGTGCTGCCACGGGGATCTCTACTACATGAGACGTACGGCGCAACCCTTTTGTTTCTCACGCCGGGGCCGAAATTCCCGCAGTGATCGGGTTATTTCCCGAAGCGCTTGATGAAGTTTGTATCGAAAGATCCGTTCTGGAAGTCCGCATCCGCCATAATGCGCTGGTGCAGCGGAATCGAAGTGTGGATGCCCTCCACGATGAACATCCCCAGCGCCCGCTGCATCCGGCGGATGGCCTCCGCGCGGTCGTTGCCGTAAGCGATCAGCTTGGCCACCAGCGAATCGTAGTAAGGCGGAATCACGCAATCCGTGTATGCCCAGGTGTCCACCCGCACGCCGATGCCGCCCGGCACGTGAAAGCCGGTGATGCGGCCGGGCGAGGGGACGAACGTCTCGGGGTGCTCGGCGTTGATGCGGCACTCAATGGCGTGCCCCCGCATCTCGATCGGGCCCGGCAGAATTTCCGCCAGCGTTTCGCCCTGCGCGATGCGGATCTGGCTCTTCACGATATCGATGCCGGTGACGAACTCGGTGACCGGGTGCTCCACCTGCACGCGGGCATTGACCTCCATGAACGTCAGGTTGCCCTTTTCGTCCATCAGGAACTCGACCGTCCCCGCGTTGGTGTAGCCGGCGGCGCAGAGCGCCTTGCGCAGCGCCCGGCCGATCTCCGCGCGCTGCTCGGGAGTAACCGCGGGCGACGGCGATTCTTCGACCAGCTTCTGGTGGCGGCGCTGGATGCTGCATTCGCGCTCGCCCAGGATTTCCACATTGCCGTGTTCATCGGCCAGCACCTGGAACTCGATGTGGCGCGGCGCGCCGATGTATTTTTCGAGGTAGACGTCCGCGGAGCCGAACGCCGCGCCCGCTTCCGATTGCGCCTGCGCGAACTGCCCGGCCATCTCCTCCGGCTTGTGCACGATCCGCATGCCGCGCCCGCCGCCGCCCGCGGAAGCCTTCAAAATCACCGGATAGCCGATTTTTTCCGCTAATTCCTGCGCTTCTTCCGGGCATTTCAGCACTTCCGGCGAGCCGGGCAGGATCGGCACGCCCATCTGCTTCATGAAGGCGCGGGCCTGGTCCTTCACCCCCATCATGCGGATGACGTCCGGCCGCGGGCCGATGAATTTCAGCCCGGAGGTCTCGCAAACCTCCGCGAACCCGGCATTTTCGCTCAAGAAGCCGTAGCCGGGGTGGATAGCGTCCACATTGGTGATCTCGGCGGCGCTGATGATCGAGGCGATATCCAGATAGCTGCGCGCGCTCTTGGCGGGGCCAATGCAGATGGATTGATCTGCGAACCGCACGTGCGAGCTGTAACGGTCGGCCTCTGAATAGACGGCCACCGTCTGAATTCCCAGCTCGCGGCAGGCGCAAATGACGCGGACGGCGATTTCCCCGCGGTTGGCGATGAGGACCTTGTTAAACCGCGCGGATGGCAAACAGGGCCTCCCCGTACTCGACCGGCTGCCCGTTGAGCACCAGCTTGCGCTCGATGATGCCCGACGTTTCAGCTTCGATCTCGTTCATGAGCTTCATGGATTCGATGATGCACAGGACTTTGCCGGGCTGCACGCGGTCGCCCACGGAAACGAACGCCGGCGCGCCGGGCGAGGGGCTCTCGTAAAACGTCCCAACGATCGGCGATTTCACCAGCGTGATGTTGGCATCCGGCGCGGCCTTGGCATCCTCCCGCTGCTGGGTGCTCTCGATGGCGGGAATGGGAGCGGGCCCGGGTGCGGCGGGCACGGCGGGGGCAGCGGCTGCGGCCGCCGCGACCGGGTAAGCCGGGGGCGCCAGCACGATCTCCTGCGGGTTCGCGAACCCGGCCCGGCGGATGCGCACGCGGGCATCGCCGCGCTGCACTTCGAGCTCGGCAATCCCGGTCTCCGCGGCCAGGTTGATCAACTCACGGATCTCATCGACTGTCATCTATTGCAATAGCTTAACGCAATTGTGCCGCGCGCCTGCCACTTTTGCGGGGGTTCCTGCCGGCCTTCGCATCAGCCTCCGGACTGTGTGGGACCACCCGCATCCCCCGGCAATTGTATTCGGAAATGCACACAACAGCGGGTACAATGTACGTTCTATAACTACCGTACCAAGGGGATCTTTCCGGATGCCGCGCACCCTCGCTCTCGCCCTAACGCTCGCCTTGCCGGTGGGCACAGCGTTGGCACAATCGTATTCCTGCTCGAGCCCGAACACGCTGCAGACATTCACGAATACTTCGGCCGCCGGCACCGCGAGCGGTACCATCCAATCCTTCACCGTCCCGGCAAGCCAGGTCACCATCGATGCCCTGGGCGCGCAGGGCGGCAATGGCTCCAATGGTGGCGGTCGCGGCGCTGAAGTGGTGTCCACCGTCTCCGTCACCCCCGGGCAGACGTTGTGCATTCTGGTCGGGGCGCAGGGCGGCAGCGCGCCGAACGGGGCCGGCGGCGGCGGCGGCGGATCGTTCGTCTACGCCATTTCGAGCGGCACCTGCGCGTCGAATCTCGAGAGCGTCAACACCGGCTCGGCCCCGGAATTACTGGTCGCCGCCGGCGGTGGCGGCGGCAGCGGCCTGGAGACCGGCGGAATCCCCGGCCTTGCCCCGACGGGCGCCGGTACCGCCGGCGCTTCGAACGGCGTTAACGGAGACCAAACTGGCGGACTCGGCGGAACCAGCGGGAACGGCGGCGGAGCCGTTACGAACAGCGGCGGCGGCGGCGGACTGCTGACCGGCGGCGCCGCCGCTAACACGGTCCCCGGCGGCTCGGCCCTGATCAACGGCGGCACGGGCGGCGTGTTCACCGGATTCGCCGATGGAGGTTTCGGGGGTGGCGGCGCGGCCGCATCGCCGGGCGGCGGTGGCGGCGGCTACAACGGCGGCGGCGCGGGCGGCCTTGGGGTCTTCATCGCTGGCGGTGGCGGCGGCGGCTCTTACAGCATCACCGCGCCGCTCAGCCCGTACACGCAGAGCGGCGTCCGCGGCGGCAATGGCCTCGTAACCCTGTGCTACCTCGCGAGCGGTCCCGCCACCCACTTCAGCATCTCCGCGCCGTCGCCGGTCCAGTCCTACACCACCAACCAGATCACCGTCACGGCGCTCGATGCGTCGAACAACGTCGCCCCCGGCTACACCGGCACCGTCCACCTCACCAGCACCGACCCCGGCTTCGTCAACGGCACCGGCGATGCAACCCTCACCAACGGCGCCGGCACGTTCAATGTCGCCCTCAAGCAGGCGGGCAGCCAGACTATCACGGCAACCGATACCGTGAACTCCTCGATTACTGGAACTTCCAGCGCCATCACCGTCCTGCCCGGCCCGGCCGTGCGCTTGGTCATTTCGGCGCCCCCCACTGCCAGCGGCGGATCCGCATTCGCATTCACCGTAACCGCTACGGATCTCTATGGCAACGTTGCCACCGGCTATACCGGAACTGTCCACTTCACCAGCACGGATGGCGCCGCAAGCCTGCCCGCGAATTCCACGCTGACCAGCGGGACAGCCGCTTTCACCGCCACCCTGCGGTCCGCCGGCGCCCAGACCATCACGGCCACGGATACAGTAACCAGCTCGATCAGCGGCGTCTCGGGCAGCATCAGCGTGGTCGCCAACACCAGCACGACCCTGTCCGCGTCGCCCAGCCCCGCCACCTACGGCCAGTCCGTGACGTTCACCGCGACGGTCAGCCCGTCGGGCAGCGGCACACCAACCGGCACGGTCACGTTCAAGGACGGCTCGACGACCCTCGGCACGGCGACGGTCAGCGGCGGCACCGCCGCATTCACCACCTCCTCGCTCGCCGTGGGCAGCCACAGCATTACCGCCGCCTATGGCGGCGCGACGTATTTCGCCGGCTCCACGTCCAGTCCAATTGCCGAAACCGTCAACCGCGCTGCCGCAAATATCGTGGTCACGTCCACCGCAAACCCCTCGGTTTTCGGCCAATCCGTCACGTTCACTGCGACCGTCACCGCATCCACCTCCGCCGCTCCGACCGGCACCGTCACCTTCAGCAGCAGCTCCGGGATCATCGGCGCCGCGACCCTCAACGGCGGCAACGCCACAGTCACCACAAGCTCACTCGGCGTCGGCGTCTCCACCGTCACCGCGTCCTACAGTGGCGACGCCAACTTCACCGCCTCGACCGCCACGGCGAATCAGACGGTCAATCAGGCGTCGACCAGCACCGCCCTCGTGTCGGCGCCGAATCCCTCCACATTCGGCGGATACGTTATCTTCACCGCGAACGTCACCGCAATCGCCCCCGGCTCCGGAACTCCGACCGGTTCCGTCACCTTCAAGGACGGCTCCACGACCCTCGGCTCCGCCACTCTGAGCGGCGGCGCGGCGGCGTTCAGCACTTCCACGCTTGCGGCCGGCCCCCACAGCATCACCGCGGTCTACGGCGGCGATACCAATTTCACGGGCTCCACCTCCAGCCCGCTCACGCAGACGGTCAACTCCGGCTCCCAAACCATCGTCTTCGCCGCCCTTCCGAATCTGACCTATGGCGCAGCGCCGTTCACCCTGACGGCCACGGCGAGCTCCGGGCTTGCGGTCGCCTTCGCGTCCAATACGCCCGCCGTCTGCTCTGTATCCGGGACCGGCGTGACGATCCTCGCCGCCGGCACGTGCTCGATCACGGCCACGCAGCCCGGAAACTCCAGCTACAACGCGGCGACTCCGGTCACGCAGACCTTCACGGTCAACAAGGCCGTTCTCACCGTGACCGCGAATTACGCCACCAGCGCCATCGGCCAGCCGCTGCCGGCGTTCAGCGCCGCAATCACCGGCTTCGTGAATGGCGACACCGCCGCCGCCGTCACCGGCGCGCCCACGTTGACCACCACGGCCACGCCGAACTCGCCCGCCGGCAACTACCCCATCATTCCGGCGCTGGGGACGCTCGCGGCGGCCAATTACTCGTTCACTTTCGTCAACGGAACGCTCGTCCTCACGGCGCAGCCCAGCATCGTGATCAACACCGCCGGCACGACGCCCGGTTCCAGCGGCAGTTACTACGGCGAGTCCTTCACCACGCCCGGCGGCGGACCCTGGACCAACATTACATTCAGCTTCTTCTCGGACCAGGGCGTGACGCCCACCGCCGCGGGCACGGCCTACCTGTTCACGGTGCCGTACACCGGAACGCCGGGGGGCCTCGCCGCGAGCGGCTCGCAATCCCTGGTGCGGACAGGCGCCGACCCGCGCGCGGCCGCCGGGTTCCTGGCCGCCTCGACCGGCATTTCCGGTGGCGCCTACGTCTTCCCCGCGAGCGTCGTCCTGCAGCCGAGCACGCAGTATTATGTCTACGCGAACGCGCCGGACTCCAACTTTCCCGGCGGCATCCTGACCGGCGGCGCGTTCGCCGGCGCCACGCTGTTCGTCGCCACGGGCTCGAACGCGGCCTTCGCACCGGTCGCTGGCGCCGCCAATTTCCGGGTGGCGGGCTCGCTCGTCCCGCCGGCGAGTTCCGTCACACTAACTGCCAGCCCGAATCCCGCTATGCTCGGCCAGACCGTCACGTTCACCGCGACGGCCGGTGGCAACCTCGCCGCAATCCCAATCGGAGCCGTGCAGTTTCTCGATGGCGGCGCTGTGCTCGGCACGGTCCCGCTGACGAACGGCACGGCGGTCTTCCGCACCTCGGCGCTGGAGGCCGGCTCGCACGTAATCACCGCGAGTTACGCCGGCGGCGGGATCTACCCGCCCGCCCAGGCGAGCGTCGCCGAAACCGTCAACGCGCTGCCGAGCACCGTCACTCTCACCGCGAACGCGCCCGCGCCGGTCTACGGCCAGCCGGTCACCCTCACCGCGGCCGTCGGTCCGTCGTCGCCGCCCGCTGGCTTCGCCGCGCCTACGGGCCAGGTCAATTTCTATCTGCTGGGCGCCGGACCGGCCGGACCTCGCACCCTGCTCGGCAGTGCGCCGCTGGCTTCCGGCGGCGCCTCCTATACGCTTACCAATCTCCCCATCGGCACGGAGTATTACCTGGCGCAGTACAGCGGCGATAGCATCTGGAGCTCCTCGGTCGCGCAGATCGCGATCGCGGTTTCGCCGGCGTCATCCACCGCGACCGTTTCCCTCGCCATCGTGGGAGGAAAGCTGACGCTTTCCGCCGCGGTCTCGGCGGCGGCGCCCGGCGCGGGGATGCCTACGGGTAGCGTCCAGTTTATCGACACCGCGAATCGCAACGTGGTCGCCTCCGCCACGCTGGCGAACGGAACTGCGTCCGTGCCCGTCTCCGCCGGCGCCGCCTCGACCGTGCTGGCTCGGCCCATCGCCGCGGTCTACCCGGGCGACGGCAATTTCAACGGCAGCATGTCGGCGCCGCTGCCGGCCGTCACCAGCGCGGCCGCGAATCTCTGGTCGGCATTCGCGCCCGATGAAATCGTCAGCCTGTTCGGTGTAACCGGTCTGAGCGGCGATACCGCCGCCACGCTGCCGCTCGGCACGTTGCTGGCGGGCGTCTCGGCCAACATCACCGATAGCGGGGGCACGGCCCGCCCGGCGCTGTTGTATGGCGCGTTCGCCTCGGCCGGACAGGTCAACCTGATCCTTCCCGCGTCTACCGCCACAGGCATGGCAACTCTCGGGCTCACGCTGCCCGGCGGCGCCGCCGTGAGCACGGTCGTCAACGTTGCCGCGAGCGCGCCCGCCATCTTCACCGCCAACGCCAATGGCCAGGGTGCCTTCGCCGGGCAGGTTCTCTATGTGAACGCCGATGGCTCGCAGACTGTCGCCAATCCGGCCGTCTGGCAAGCCGCCGCCGGCCAGTACGTGCCGAACCCGATCAGTCTGAAGGGTGGCCAGGTCTATCTCGTGCTCTACGGCACCGGCCTGCGCCACGCGGCGGCGGTTACCGCGTCCGTGAACGGTGTCAACCTTCCGGTGGTCTATTCCGGCCCGCAAGTCACGTATCCGGGCCTCGACCAGATCAACCTCGGGCCGCTGCCTGCCAGCCTCGCCGGCGCGGGGACCATCACGCTGGCGGTCTCAGCCGATGGCCAGCCGGCGAACGCGGTAACGCTCGCGATTCAGTAAAGCGGCCGCGAGCCAGATCGACCTCGGGCCGCTGCGGGCGCGGGAACGGCGGTCGGTCGATGGCCAAGCGGCCGAACGCGGCAACGATTCGGAAGGGCCTTCGGGCCCAGGTGGCAGATCATCTGCCACCCGTGTTTGTAAGCCGCTGATTCTAAATGGGGAAATTTGCGCAAGTGGATTATTAAAATCCACTTGCCGCCGGGGCAGGGATCGGCCCTGCCCTACCGGCCTATCGGCGCCTGCGGATTTCCCGGACCGAAATGCTTCAGGAAAACCAGATTTTCCGTGGCGCTTTCGTTGCGGATCGCCACCCCGCGGCGGGCCGCATCCGCGGTGACGAAGAACTCGTCCTCCGTCATCTGCCCGTAGCGGATCATGGCCGGCGAAGCGGCGCGGTGCACACCGAACTGCCCGTGGCCTTCAACGAGAATGGTGCCATACGCCGCCGCATCCCGAATAATGACGCTGCGGCCGGGAAACACGGTCAGCTCTTTGGCTGAGTAATGCGGGGTCGAGTAGACGACCCACTTTTCCGAGTAACCCTCGGCCGCCATCTGCTCCTCGGGACACACCGGTTTCGGCTCGAAGTAGCGGTGTTCGGCGAAATGCGGGTCCGTGTTGGCGTCCCAGTCGAGCATGTCGAGCAGGTAATCGAGATCGTGATGGTGCTCGGGCGGCACGTCCTTCACCAGCAGGTCCCAGGGCACTGCGCGGCCTTCCACCAGGGACTGGAACATGGCGAACACATCGGAGTTGACCTGCGGCTCGTACGTCACGAGTGACCCCGGCGCGTGCAGAATGCCGGGATCGACCTGCCAGCCGCTGCCGGGCTTCAGCTTGTAGGCCCGGGAGTGGTAGAGGATGCCGTTATCGCCCTCGCTCCAGCGCTCCAGGCAGCGGCGGATATCGGCGCGCGTGGTGCCGGGGTTCAGGCCCATGAAGGTGTAGGGGAAGTGGTTGCCGGCGAAGTTGTACTGGGGCGGGAAATAATACGCCTCCGGCTTGCCCTTCTGCCCGACGCGAGCGGCGAATTCGTCGTTCTGGTGCAGGTGGTGGGGAATGGGGCCGAGATTGTCGAAGAACTTGCAGAGCACGTTCCAGCCGCCGTCGCGCGCCATGACGTCGGCTCCCAGGAAGCTGTCGCCGGAGGTTTCGATGGCCTCCTTGAGCAGCGCCTTCCGGCCGTGGAATTCGATGTAGCTGAGGCCTTCGTCTTCGGGCGTCAGCGGGCCGTTGGCGGCGCGCGTGGTGGAGGAAAACCATCGCTCGTCGATGCCGCCGCGGTGGGCGCCGAGCGCGTAGAGGTCGCGGGGATCGAGGCGCAGGCGGCCTCCGGGCATGAGGAAGGAGCGGGGCACCCAGCAGGGCGCCAGCCGGACGATACCCTCGCCTTCGGCCAGAGCGTCACGGATTAAGGCCTGATTGGACATGCAGCCACGATGCCGCTTCAGACCGGGAAAGTCAAGACGCCGCGCGGGCCCCGGCCGGCATCCGCTCGCGGCTGCGCCGCATTCGGGCCAGCGCGCGCCGGGAAAGTGGCAAAGCGGCGATCGGACGCGCGCGGTTCGAGGTCTGCTTTTGTGTGTCATGCCCGGGCCCGCGCCGGGTTCCGGGATGCGGTGGCGCTCGGGAACGTAGTGCGGCGGCGCGTGCGCCTCAGGCCTCGCGGTGGCGACGTGGCGCAGCAGACTTTAGTTAGCGCGGGCGAGGGGCTCTGGCTGCGGCTGGGCGGGTGCGCCTCAGGGGCTCGCGGCGAAGCGGCGGTCCCGCACAAGCGTTCGGAGTTTACTGTTTGCGGTCATGCTCCGGCCCGCGGCCGGGAC
>Ga0070740_10005651_pt1 | contig 11453 bp, 9 predicted proteins | sample Coa_R2_FD_67286 | JGI IMG/M metagenome (GOLD analysis project Ga0070740, IMG submission 67286) | Surface soil microbial communities from Centralia Pennsylvania, which are recovering from an underground coalmine fire - Coalmine... | ecosystem: Environmental > Terrestrial > Soil > Unclassified ...
CGTTCCAGAAGGATTGCAGGGCCGCGGTGGCCTCGCGCGGGTGGCTCGCGACGATCGCGCCGTTGAACGCGCCGATCGACACGCCGGCCACGATGTCGGGGTGGACATCGGCCTCCTCGAGCGCCTGCACCACGCCGCATTCGAACGCGCCCAGCGCGCCGCCTCCTTGCAGGATCAGCACCGTCTGTGCCGGGATTGACTGCAGCGCGAACGTCTCGTCGCCGAGCCGCGATTTGACCGCCGCGAGATGGGTGCGGTGCCGGATGAGCTCGCCCGTCGCGCGCGTCTCGTCGGTCGGGCGCCCGAGCGTGAAAAGCGACCGCACGATGTCGTTCTTGAGATGGAAGAGCGCGTAGGAGTGCTTCTCGAGCGCGCCGCGCGCGATCCGCTCCTCGCCTTCCTCCGGCGCCCCCATCACGTCGAAATTGAGGTCGAACACATCCGCGTAGAAATACGAGACATCGTCATAGATGAGATTGCGCCCCATCATGTTGACGGCGGCGAGCTGCCCCTGCTTCGCAGCATTGTCCCAGTGCTCGATGCGGCGGCGGTAGCCGAACACCGGGTCGTAGAAATTGGCGACGTCGCCGGCCGCGTAGATGTCCGGAGCGCTGGTCCTGAGGCGCTCGTCGACCAGGACGCCGTCGTCGAGCCTGACCCCGCTGCCCTCGAGAAAACCGACCTCCGGCGCGATGCCCACGCAGATCACGACGAAGTCGCATTCGCAGCGCCGGCCGGATTGCGTGACGACGGCGCGCGCCTTGCCCTGGCCCTCGATCGCCACGGCGGTATCGCCCAGCATCAGGGTCATGCCGCGCTCCGTGCTGTAGCGCGCGAGGAACGCGGAGATTTCCGGCGCAAAGAGCCGGGCCAGGAGGGCGCTGCCGCTTTCGACGAGCGTCACCGCAATGCCCAGCTCGGTGAGCGATGCGGCCACCTCGAGGCCAAGGAAGCTGCCGCCGACGACGACCGCGCGCTTGCCGTCCGCGGCCGCCGCGCGGATCGCGTCGGCGTCGGCCGCGGTGCGCAGCCAGAACACGCCGTCGAGCCCCGCGCCCGCGATCGGCAGACGGGTCGCGGACCCGCCGGTCGCGATCAGGAGCTTGCGGTACTGGATGTCGTCGCCGCGATCGGTGCGAACGATGTGTTGATCGGGCGCCACGCTGGTCGCGCGCGTGCCGAGCGCGACCTCGATCGCGTGCTGCTGATAGAAGCGCTCGGGCTCGATCAGGATATGCGCGTGCGGCTGCTGGCCGCTGAGATAGCGCTTGGACAGCGGCGGGCGGTGATAGGGCAGGGACGATTCGGCCGCGAGAATCAGGATCGAGCCGTCTGCGCCTTCCGTGCGCAGCGTCTTCGCCGCGGTGACCGACGCCATGCCGCCGCCGATCAACAGAAAATCGACATTGCGCGCCATCGTGCCTCGCTCCATGCGCCTCGCCGCGCGGTCCGCGTGACATAGCACAGCCGCCCGGCGCAGCGGTATGGGCGATGACGCGCGTCCCCCAATGGGATCATGCCGGCGGCGGGCGCCCTTGATCCGCGGCGAAGAGTGCCGTCGCCGGCGCCTACGCCGACGCGTGCTCGCGCTGCTTCAGGAAATCGCGCCACACCGCGCGCTTGTCGCGGTCGAGGGGCACGGTCTCGGAGACGACGCACATCTCCGCGAGAGGATTGGCGGCGGGCGTGCGCGATGCCATCAGCGGATCACGCCCGGCGCGGATATCCTCGATCGCTTTCAGCATCTGCCGGCGCATTGCCACCACGCCGCGGTCGGATGCGCCCAGATGCTCGCGCGTGCGGTCGGCCACCGGACCCTGGCTCTCGACCGCGAAGCGGTCCTGCTCCTGGAAGCTGAAGCCCAGTCCGGCATAGGTGCGCGCCCGCATCTCCTCGCGGTCCTGGAGATAGCCGTTGTCGCGCCGGCGCGGCGAGTTGTAGGGCTCGGTCACGGTCCGGCGGCCGATGATGCGGTCCTGGAACTCGGCATCGACCGGGCTGTCGTGGCTGTGCACGAGCGCGAACTTCCAGTGGCTGACATCGTCGATCGGCACGTGCCAGTGCATCTGGTAGCCGACATTGGGCCGCGGCCGCACCCGCGCCGGATCGTGCACCGGCCCGCCATCGAACGCCGCCGCGTTCGGCATGATGAAGTTCGTCACGCGCACGTATTTCTCGCCGGGGCCGGTGTTGCGCACGGCGTAGAGACGGAGGCCATAGGCCGTCTCCTCGATGTCGATGCTGGGCGTCACGTCGGCGGCGATCAGTGCATCGACCTCGCGGCTGCGCTCGTCCTGCGCCGCGCCGGGCGTCACCATGCGGTGCAGGAACGAGAGATGCTGCGGATCGACGTTGCCCTCGCTGCCCTGAAGGTAGTTGCACTCGTGGAAGAACTTGTAGCTCCACACGCGCTCGGGCGGGGCGAGGAAGGCGGGCAGAAGCGGCAAGGGCGGCGCCTCGCCCGGCCCCATATAGGCGAGGATCAGCCCGGCAGCCTCGCGGCAGGGATAGGCGACGTGCCGCACGCGCTCCTTGGCCGGGCTCTGCGGCGGGTCGGTCGGCATCTCGACGCAGCGCCCGGCCGGATCAAGCACCCAGCCGTGATAGATGCAGCGCAGTCCCGCGGCCTCGATCCGGCCGAAGCTCAGATCGGCGCCCCGATGCGGACATTGGCGCTGCATCAGGCCCAATTCGCCGCGGCCGTTGCGGAACAGCACGAGCGGCTCGCCCAGGATGGTGAGCGCCTTGGGCGGCGCGCCCTCGGGCATCTCCTCGGCCAGCGCCACCGGCTGCCAGTAGCGGCGCAGGAGGTCGCCGCCCGGCGTGCCCGGCCCGGTGCGCGTCAGGAGATCGTTCTGCTCGCGCGTCAGCATGGTCAGCCGCAAGCGATCGCGTAGCAGTCCGGGCTCACATCCGCGGGCAGCGGATATTCGCGCCAGCTCTTGCCGCCGTCCCGCGTGCCGAACGCCTGGCCGCCGCGGGCGATCGAAAAGACCTGGTCAGGATCGCGCGGATTGAGCGCGAGGTTCATCATGGTGCCGCGCGGGCTAACGCCGTGGTCGAAGCGGCGCCAGGTCTTGCCGACATCGTCGGAGCGGCAGACCGAGCCGGTCTTGCCGAACGCCTCGACGCTCAAGCATGCATAGAGCGTGCGCGGGTCCTGCGGCGACACGCGCACGTCGCGCGCATAGGTAAGCGGCGAGTAGCGCTTCACCTCCATGTCCTGCCACGTCTCGCCGCGATCGGCGCTGTGGAAGAGGCCCATGCGCAGGGCGATGAACACGCCGCCGGGATCGGCCGGCGTGACGCACAGCGCATGCACGTCGAGCATGCCCTCGGACGGGAGCCGCGTGCCGATCGCGCTCTTGAGATCCGCGCGCTCCTCGGACAGCCGGATCAGGCTCGCGCTGCAGTCCTCCCAGGTCTCGCCACCGTTGCGGCTGCGCATCACGCCGTTCACCTCCATCGGCGCATAGAGGATGTCGGGATTCTGCGGATCGACCGCGAGCCGCATCACGCGCGGCGCGAACCCCATCTCGCAGCGCGTCGGCAGGTCGGGGCGCGACAGGAGCCGGAAATGCTCGCCGCCATCGTCGCTGCGATAGATGCCGAGCGGCGCTGTGCCGACATAAACGGTGGCAGGACGCGCCGGGTGCACCAGGATCGACCAGACCTGCATGTCTCGGTCGGGGAAGGCGCATTTCTCCCAATGCTCGCCGCGGTCGATACTGCGGTAGGGGCCGTCATGCGTGCCGGCGAACACCACGTTCGGGTCCTGCGGATGGACGGTGATCGCCTGGACGTGGACCTCCTCGGGGAGCCCGCGCGTCATGTGCTCCCAGCGGCCTTCGGCGGCATCCGCGCGGAACACGCCGGCGAACTTGCCCTTGGCGCGCCAGCGCGCCGCGCCCGCATAGATGTGAGTGACTGCCGCCATGCCGCATCCCCTTCCGGCCGAAGTTCCGGAAAGCAGAACACCGCGCGCGGCAGGTGGTCAAGGGGATGGCCGGCCACGGCCGCGGCGGCGCTCAGCGGTCGCTGCCGGCCTCGACGGCCGAGCGCAGGCGGCGCAGCAGGAACACCTTGTAGCCGAGCTCGAAATTCTCTTGCGCGAGCGCGTCGTTGAACCGGCGCTGGTACCGGATGATCAGGCACATGACGAGGCAGACGCCGAGATAGAGCAGGACGTGGCCCGTATCGCCCGCGGACGGGAGGCCGAACCCCTTCGGCGGAATGAAGAAGTACCAGAGGCTCATTCCGCTGAGAAGGGTGGCGAACGCGGCCATGGCGAACCCGTCATAAAGGCAGCACAGCGCGATGCTCGGTACGAACGAGAGGAACGGCGCATGGATGCCGAGCCGCAACGCGGCGAACGCAATCAGCGTGCCGCACCCCACCAGAGCGCAGACCATGCCGCAGCGCACCAGTGTGGAGGCCAATCCGGTTTCCTGCGGCATGGGTGTCGCGGTTCCATTGATCGAGGCCGGAACGGTAGCATGATGCGCCGCGTGCCTCAAATTGATCCGGTGGTTCGTTGAGGTTTCGCCGCTCCGGGCCGGTCGTGCGCCAGTCGTCGGGGGGCCGTCACGGCTGGACCGGGACCGCGCGCCATTCGGTCACGTCCTGCAGCGTGCCGCATTCGCGCGGCGGGCGGCCGTTGCGCGCCGCGCGCAGTTCGCAGCGTCCGAGAAACGTCCCGAAGCTGCCGTCGCTGCGCTGGATGCGGAAGACGCAGCCGGAGGCGGAGGGCGGCGCCGACGCGCTGCGGCCAAGCCAACGCGCGACCCGCGTGCGGTCATCGGGATGTACCTGTTCGAGAAGGCGCAGGAGATCGGCCCGCTCGCGCGCGCGCCATCCCAGCATCCGCCGCATTTCCGGCGAGACCATGGTGACGCCGGTGGCACGATCGGTCTCCCAGCTTCCAAGCCGCGCCACCGCCTGGGCCTCGACGAGATGCGATTCAAGGTCGCCGCCCCGCAGCGGCGGTGGCGCCGCGCGCGGCCGCAACCGGGCTCGGCTTGGCGCGGGAAATTTCAAGATCGTGCCGGACATGCGTCGACTATAGGCCGCCGATCTGAACGGCGGCTTAAAGCCCCGCTGGAAGACCGGACGGCTCAGCGCGCCGAGGCGACCAGCATGTCAGCCTTGCTGTTGAGGGTGGCGATCAGGCCGCCGACGCCCTGCCGCGCCAGGATCGCGCCGAACTGCGAGCGCAGATTGGCGACCTGGCTAATTGTTCCGGTCAGGTAGATGTCGCCGACCCGCCATGCGCCGGCGACATCGTGCAGCAGATAGTCGATCTCGACGGGCTCGCCGTCCGATTTCACGATTTGGCTCAGCACGATCGTGCCGAACGAGGTTTTGCGCTGGCCCGTGACATCGAACGTCTCGCCGGAATAGCTGTCGAAATTCTGCGCGTAGGTAGCGGCGGTATAGCGCGCAAACGCGTCGGTCAGGTCCTGCTGCTGCTGTGGCGTCAGCTTGGTCCAGGCAACCCCCACCGCCAGCCGGGCCATGGCGGGCAGGTCGAAATCCTGATGAATGGCCGACGCGAGGAGCTGATAGCGGCCGCGCGCGCCGAGCGTCGGCCCCTGCTGCATGGCCTTTAACAGAACGGCGTTGAAATCACGCACCACCTCTTGCGGCGCAGCGGATTGCGCGCGTCCGGTTCCGCCGAGCGCGCCAAGCGAGAGCAGCGCGACACAGCCGCCGATCACGAGCCTCCGCAAGAGGGTTCCGTTAAAATTCGCGACAATTCGCGGCAGGATTTGTGATTTCAATGCACCAACTCCGCTCGTTTTCTCCGGACGCGCCCGATCCTCGGACCCGCCGCGCATGCGTGACAGATGAGGACGATCGCCGGCCTGGTCAATGCCGCTTGCTTCGGGCTTTCTCGCGTATTGGATTAATTGTCATCCCGCTACCAGTCGCTTCTGTTTCCGAACGTCGGGCGGGACGGCTCCCGCCCGGCTGGCGACGACGGGATTGTACGCGCCGCGCGCACGCACGAAGCTCGCGCCGAGGCGCGCGCCAAGGACCCGCTCTCGCAGTGGACAAGGACCCGCTCTCGCAGTGGAAGAGCAGCCCGATCGACAAGACCGCGCAAAAGCACTGGAAGGACTATAGCCGCCTGCGCCCGCCCGACCCCGAGATCGTGTTTCCCTACAGCGCGGCCACGCTTGAAGCCGGCCTCATCGCGCCATAGGCCTCAATAGCGCGAGAAGTGGTAGCATTCCTTGGCCACGCACTCGATGAGCGCGGGCTCGCCGGACTGCGTGACCTCGATCGACTGCTCGAGCGCCGGCAGGAACTGGTCGGGCGTCTCGACGCGCTTCGCCCGGGCGCCCAGCGCGCGGGCCACCTCGCTGTAGTTGCCGCCGAGATCGAGCGCGTTGTGCTTCTCGATGGCGCGCGGCATCGAATCGCGCTCGCCCGCCATCACGCCGTTGTTGAATACGATGGTGAGGATGCCGATGCGGTTGCGCACCGCGGTCTCGATGTCCATCCCCACCATGCCGATCGACGCATCGCCCATGATGTTGATGCAGAGCTTCTCCGGGTTGGCGAGCTTCGCGCCCATGATGAGGCCGAGCCCGTGTCCCAGTTGCGTCGACTTGCCCCAGCCGAGATAGCCGCGCGGCGCGACGCTCTCCCAGAACGGCACGAGCTGCTCGCGCGGGCCACCGGAATCGTGGGTGATGATGGTGTTCTCGCGAGCGACGGCGTGCATCAGGTCGCGGATCACGCGGTACTGGTTGATCGGCACCTCCGACGAAGTGAGCTCGGGCTTCCATTCCTCGAGCCAGGCCTCCTTCACCGCGCGCACCTCGATCGCGAGCCCGTCCGCCTTGCGCTTGCGCGAGCCGATCTCCGCGATCAGCGCCTCGAGCACGAGCTTCGCGTCGCCCAAGGCCGCCGCCTCGGCCGGGAACTCCTTGTTGAGGTCGGCGGGATCGTTGGTGAGGTGGATGATGCGCTTGCCGCCGGGGACGCGCGGCCCCCAGGGCGTGCGCGACAGGCTCGCGCCGATCGCGACGAGCGGATCGGCCCTGCCGAGGAAATGGAACACTGCCTTCGGTGCCGACACGACGGCGGCGCCCAGCGACAGCGGGTGATTCTCCGGGAACGCGCTCTTGCCCGTGTTGGTGGTGAGCACAGGCGCGTCGAGCAGCTCCGCGAGCCCCACCAGCTCCGCCGTCGCGCCGGCATAAAGCACGCCCTGTCCGGCATAAATCACCGGGCAGGACGCTTCGAGCAGGAGTTTCGCGATCCTGCGGATGTCGGCGGGATCGGGGCCGGTGCGCACCGCGGGCGGCGGCCGGTAGTCCAGCGCGCCGGGATGCTCGGCCTCGATCACGTCGGCCGGCAGCTCGATCAGCACCGGCCCCGGCTTGCCGTTCCGCAGGTGCGTGAAGGCCCGGCGAAAAAGCTCGGCGACGCGGCCCGGCTGGTTGAGGCTCGCGGCCCACTTGGTGACGTTGCGGAAATTGTCCGGCGCGTCGAAGGTGGGCGGCGTGTGGCTGCGCCCGACTGCGGCGCCGCCCGGCAGCAGCAGCACCGGCACGTTATCGCCATAGAGCTGCGCCGCGCCGGGGAACGCGTTCTCGACCCCGGGCCCGCCCTGCATCGAGAACACGCCGATGCGCTTGCCGTTGGTCGAGCGGCTGATGCCGTCGGCGATGCCGGCGCCGACGCGCTCCTGGCGGCAGATGATCGGGCGGATGCCGGCCGCGGCGCACGCATCGATCAACGATTGCCGCGGATAGCAGACGAGATGCTCGACGCCTTCCGCCTTGAGCACCTGCGCCACCGCGTCGACGACCTTCATCGCATCCTCCCGAACTTGACGGATCGAGGATATCGGCGATGCGCGCCTGCCTCAACATTGACTCCCTTTCTCGAGACACGGATCATCGGCCGCTCTCCGCAAGCACGAGGCTCGGCGATGCCCGACACTCAGGAGCCCAGCACCAGCCCGGCCGACGACGAGCTGCCGTTCGGCTACAACGATCTGCGCGACAAGATCCCGGTGCTGGGGCTCAAGGAGTACTGGTATCCCGCAATCCGCGACCGCAAGGTCGGCTGGCGCAAGCCGGTGTTCCTCAAGATGCTCGGCGAGGATCTGTGTCTCTTCCGCGGCAAGAGCGGCAAGGTCGCGGCGCTCACCAATGTCTGCCCGCACCGTGGCGCGATGCTGGCGCGCGGCAATTGCGAGTTCCGCGGGCATGTCGCGTGCTTCTATCACGGCTTCGTCTTCGACGAGCGCGGCGAATGCGTGGCAGCGCTGGGCGAGGGGCCGCAATCGCCGATGCCCGGCAAGATCCGCGCCCGCGCCTATCCGACCGAGACGCGCAAGGGCGTGGTGTTCGTGTGGATGGGGAAGGGCGAACCCGCGCCGATCGAGGAGAGCATCCCCGAGGAATTCTTCGAGCCCGAGAAGGTGGTGCTGAACTGGGCGACCGAATGGCCGGCGAACTGGCGGCCGTGCTTCGAGAACTCGTTCGACAGCCACGTGCGCTACCTGCACCGAAACTCGGCGTTGCTGCTGATGAAGGCGATCTATCCGCCCGCCTTTCCGCCGGGCCGGCCGAAGAAGATCGGCCGCGCCCGCCTCGTCCCCACCCGCCCGATCCACGAGCGCTCCGACCTCGACCAGGAATTCTATCCCGGCCTCGGCGAGAAATGGCCACGGCACCGCTACCGCATGGCCTGGGTCTGGCTGTTCGACATCCTGCGCAAGCCGTTCCTGCGCTTCCCCGCGTATCGCGCGAGCGACGAGTGGGAGACCGGGCAGCATCTCCCCTGCATGGTGCGGATCAACTACCACACGCACATGTGGACGCGCTGGGCGGTGCCGATCGACGAGAACCGCACGCGCATGTTCTATTTCCACACCGCGCTGCGGCGCAGCGCGGTGGGGCGGATCTATGAATGGTGCGCCTATCACTTCTATCACCATTGGGTGATGGACCGGAATTTCTCGGCCCAGGACGCGCCCGCGGCGATCCATGCCTACTACGACCGGCCGGAATATCTGGCGCCGACCGACGCGCAGCTCGCGGGCTGGCGCCGCCTCTTGCTCGGCGCGCGCGGCATGGACGCGCAGCGCTGACGCGGCTCACGAGTCGCTTTCGCCCCGCACCGGCTCCGCGCGCGGCACCGGCAGGCGCGCGCGCAGCGGCAGCTCCTTGATGAATACCGCGAGCGCGATGCCGCAGGCGCAGATGGCCGCGCCGGTGATGTAGACATAGCGGAAGGAGTGGGTGAAGCTCGCCACCACCGCCTGGCGCACCGCGTCGGGCAGCGCGTCGATTGCCCCGGGCCCACCATGCAAGAGGCCGCTCGGGCTCAGCGACCCGGCGGCGCCCGACCGCGTCAGGCCCGCGAACAGGATCGCGCCCAGCAGCGCCACGCCGAACGAGCCGCCCATCGAGCGGAAGAACGAGGTGAGCGCGGTCGCCGAGCCCATGTCGCGCGGCTCGACCGCGTTCTGCACCGCGATCGTCACCATCGGCCCCGCCGGCCCGAGCCCGAGCCCCAGCGTCGCCATGTATGCGCCGTAGAGATAGGCCGGCGTCGTCCGGCTAACGCCCACGAACAGCAGGAACGACGCGATCGCGATGCCGAGCCCGACGAACGGCACGAGCTTATAGCGTCCGGTGATGCGGATGAAGCGCCCCGTGGCGGTCGCGCCCACGGTGATGCCGAGCATGTAGGGCAGGATCAAGAGGCCGGAATTGCTCGCGCTCGCGCCGATCACCACCTGCAGGAAGAGCGGCAGGAAGATGGTGGCGCCGACCGAGGCCGCGCCCATGAAGAAGGCGAGCGCGTTGCCGATCGCCACGACGTTGCTGCGGAAGAGCCGCGGCGGCAGCAGCGGGTCGTCGGCGCGCAGCTCCTGCAGCACCAGGAGCGCGATGAGGATGAGGGCCCCGGCGACGAGGCCCAGGATGGTCGGCGACGTCCAGGCGAGCGTCGTCCCGCCCCACGTCGTCACCAGCAGCAGCGCGACGATCGCCGGCAGCAGCAGCGCCGCGCCCGGATAGTCGATCGGCTTCTGCCGCCCGTGCACCGGCAGCCGCTTCAGCGCCCGCCACGACAATAAAAACGCGGCGATGCCGACCGGCAGGTTGATCCAGAACACCCAGCGCCAGGAGAGCGCATCGACCAGCACCCCGCCCAGCATCGGCCCGCCCACGGCCGCGGTCGACCACACCGTGGAGAAATAGGCCTGGTAGCGGCCGCGCTCGCGCGGCGGCACGATGTCGGCGATGATGGTGAGCGCCAGCGAGATCAATCCGCCGCCGCCCAGCCCCTGCACCGCGCGCCCGGCGATGAGTGCGCCCATGCTGGGAGCCAGCCCACACGCGATCGAGCCCGCGAGGAAGATGGCGATCGCCGTGCCGAACAGCATGCGCCGCCCATAGAGGTCGCTGAGCTTGCCGTAGATCGGCGTCGAGGCGGTCGAGCTCAGAAGATAGGCCGAGATGGTCCAGGACATGTGCTCCATGCCCTTGAGCTCGCCGACCATCGCCGGCAGCGAGGTGGAGACGATCGTCTGGTCGAGCGCGCCCAGGAACATGCCGAGCACCGTCCCGCTCAGCATGTGCAGGATGTCGCGGTGGCTGTAGGTCGGTGAGGCCGGAGAACCGCGCAACGCCGTCATCAGCCCGGCGCGATGCCGTCGAGGAGATGGCCGAACTTCTCCCGCGCCTTCCGCACCACCTCGGCCGAGGGGGCGTTGCTCGGCGGGAACTTGTCGCGCCAGTGGAACGGCTTGCAGGCGTCGATGATGGCGACCGAGTGGGTCATGTTGCGCACCGCGCGCTTCTCCGGCGGCAGCCGCGGGTCGGCCGGCGAATCCCACGATCCCGTGATAAACTGGATCGATTCCTTGGGGTCGGTGCGGGTCAGCATCGCCCAAAGGAGATTTTCGAGATTGGTCACATCGACATCCTCGTCGGTGACGATGATGTATTTCGAGGCATAGGCCGAGGCGCCGCATTGCGCAGCGATCTGCCCGGCCTGCGCCGCGTGGCCGGGGTAGCGCTGCTTGATCGAGATGCCATGCAGCATGCGCGCGCCGCCCACTTCGTGGCACCAAACCTGCTGCACGTCGGGCACGCCGGCATTCGCCATGTTCTGCCGGATGGTGGCGGAGCGCAGCACCGCGCGGTAGCGCGCCATCTCGTCCGGCCCCGCGCCCATCGGCGGCACGCCCAGCAGGATCGGGTCGTTGCGATGGTAGATCGCCTTGATGTCGAGCACCGGAGCCATACTGGCGCCGCCAGCGTAATGCCCGGTCCATTCGCCGAACGGCCCCTCGATATGCCGCTTGTCGGGGGTGACATAGCCCTCGAGCACGATCTCCGCGTTGGCCGGGAAGGGCAGGCCCGTCACCTTGCCGCGCACCATCTGCACCGGCCGGCCGCGCAGGCCGCCGACGATGTCGA
>Ga0070740_10005652_pt1 | contig 11452 bp, 7 predicted proteins | sample Coa_R2_FD_67286 | JGI IMG/M metagenome (GOLD analysis project Ga0070740, IMG submission 67286) | Surface soil microbial communities from Centralia Pennsylvania, which are recovering from an underground coalmine fire - Coalmine... | ecosystem: Environmental > Terrestrial > Soil > Unclassified ...
ACAAAACTGCAGGAATCGTGCCGCTTGCAAAAACGCCGGGCGAACGCTCCGAAGTCGCTGTGGCAGAGCGTCAAAATGGCATCGCTAAGATGCTGGTATCGTGTGGCGTGGATTCGAATGGCCGCGGCTCACCCCGCTGGCGTTCAGGTGAAAAAGGTAGATTTGGCGCCCGGGAAAACTGCCCTTGTTGCAGGCCGATGAGTAAACTACAATCGTGCTGAGATAATCCTGCCGGGTTCGGGGGTGGTCATGAAACCCGCCGCGCTTCGTCCTGCTGTGATTCGGCTGAGCGTTCCAGGAATGCTCCTGGCTTTTGCGTTGGGCATTTTACCGGCCGGGTTGTGGGCGCAGCGCGGAGGCGCCGCCGCACATGCAGGCGTGGGACGCCCCGGCGGAATAGGCCGGCCTGCGGTTCACGTGCCGCCGCCGGCTCCGCGACCCTCGGCGGGAGCGGTGGGTCGTCCTATCGGAGCTGCTCCTGCTATCGGCCGACCGATCAGGTCTGGTTCCGTGCTCACTCAGCCGATGATTCCCAGGCCGGGAATCACTCCAATTGCTCCGTACCGCAAGCCGATCACCTCAGGCGCCATGTTTTTGCCCACACGTCTGCCAAACCGATTCCCCCCGAGATTAGGAGTCGGCGGCTTGCCTGGAAGCGCCGCCTATTTTGGCTATAATCCGTTTTTGCTTCGAAGTTGCGGTGCGTTCCCCGGCTTTGCGTATGGGTGCGGCGTCCTGCCGCCATACGCCGGCTTCGGGTTCAATCTTGGGGGCATTTATCCGAGTTTGTTTCCGCCAGTTCCGCCGGATACGGGATATCCATCCGCTCCGGTTTATCCCACGGAGCAGCCTAATCCGCCTGACCCGCTCGCAACGCTGCAATATAGCCCGCTGGTGAACGAGCCGCTGCCGGGTTTGCCGCCGGACGATTTAATTGCAGCAGGCGCTCCAAACGTGCCTCTATTCGGCGAAACTTTGCTTTACTTGAAAGACGGATCGGTTTTTGCGGTCGCGAGCTATACCGTATCGGCCGGCCGCTTGCGCTACGTCACGGCGTATGGAGATCACAACGACGTAGCAGTTGATGATCTCGACGTGCAGAGGACAATCCAGGCGAATGCCGCCCGTGGGGTGGCTTTTACGCTGACTCCTGCGGCTGCCGCTGCGCCCGGCGATTCGAAGCCCGCGCTGCTCGGACCGTCACCCGCGCCGGAAGGTCCCATCACGCCCGCGAAACAGTAACGACCAAGGCCTCGCAGTCAAAATCCTCAACAGATCAAGGCTTCGCGTTTTGGGCGCCGCCCTTCGCGGGCGGTTTATCCGACCGGGTCGCGCTCGACGGAGCAACCGCAATTGTGGCTGGCGCCCAAAACTGAGTGTCGCTCGCGGCGAATTGTTTCGAGACGTGGCTTACTTTCGGCTCCACTGCAAACAAACGTGTATCGCTGCTGTTGTAAGCGACGCGAGCCATCTCCTGCAAATGCTGCTGCAAAGCTCCGCCCTCGCTCTTTCTCACGGAATCGTTTGCTTCGAATATGCCAGCGACCTCCTGCAGTGATTCCATCGGCGTCACGATTACAAATGCCGGCTCCGGCAGCCCGCCAATCACCTCATACACCGCCCAGGCAGCCTGGGCGTGCACCTTTTCCGAGGCCTCGCTCAGCGACCACTGCGTTTCCATAAAGGCACGCTCATAACCGGGATGGGCAAAGACAGTCGATACGCGCAGAAAGCGCATTTTCGAAAAATCGATGGTGTTCGCGCGGTAACCCATATCCTCCCGCCGGATGGCCAGCACGGTTGTGCCGCTCGTGGTGTTTTCTTGCAGCAGCTTATCCTGCATCTGCACGAGCTCCGGATGCGCCGCCAAGGCCGAATGCAACACATCCATCGCTTTGGCCATCTCTTCGGAAGAATCATAAAAATTCAAAGACAGCACTTCGGGCGGGCCGGTGATCGATTCCAGTTCCACCCAATACGCGGATATGTTTTCGCGGTTGTAGATGCGCGCGATCGAACTTTCGAGGTCCTCATAAGCGCCGACGCGGCCGGGCTTGAGCTCCTGATGAACCATGTTCAGGAATTTGGCAGGACCCGAATTGGCATTCGGAGTTACATCTTGCGCGCGCACGACGCCGCCGAATACCAGCGTCGCCGCAATGATTATCACGGATCTGAAGCGGGTTTTTAGTCTCATTTCGGGACCTCCCGGCTAACCATTCGCCGAGATCGACGAGATCACCGCAGGTGCGATTCCGCCGATCAGTTAGGCTCATTCCTCGATTAGAGCAGAAAAAAGGGGCTCCAGTTGCCGTTTTATGTTGGCGGGAGATCGGGCTCTGCGGTGTCGAAAAGAAGCTGCGTTAGTTGGGACTCTGCGCCCGCCGGAAGGGCGTGACTTTGCCGGCGCGCCTCCGCCGTGCCCCGGAATCGGGGTGAAGCCGTTTCCGCGCGAATTCGGCCCAGTCTCCTTGCGGCTCATAACGCAAATACGCAGAGAAGTGGCGTTTGCTCTCGATCTTGTAATTACTCTTCTCGTAAGCCAAAGCCAGGTTCAGATGGGCTTCGGCCATATCGGGAGCGCAGGCCAGGGCCGCCCGGAATTCCTCGATCGCGCGTTCGGTTTCTCCAAGCCGGTCGCAAATACATCCGAGATTGAAATGCGCCAAGGCGTGGCTGCGGTCGATGGCGACTGCCGTGCAGAATGCGTGTCGCGACTCCTCCCATCGTCCGAGGTGAAAAAGCGCGGTTCCAAGATTAATGTGCGCTTCGATCCAGTCCGGCGCAATTTGAATGACCTGGCGGTAGGCCTCGACGGCTTTGTCCATGGTTTCTTTGTTGCCGTCCAGGGTCATGGCTAATTCGAACCATTCCTCGGCTGTTCGCGAGCCGAGCAGGTGCACTTTTTTCTCGAGGGGCGCCGTATCGAAATCCAAAACAAACTGGCCGGTCAGGGGCTCGATGGGTCGTCCATTCGGCCCGGGCTCGCGCACGATCACCTCATCGCCAGTCACCGAGATATGCAATGATGACAGAGGGCGCGGCGCGCTTCCAAGCTGGCGTTCGAGCGCCCGCACTACGCGGCTGAGCCGTTGTGCGGGAACTCGCTGCGCGGTCAGCCGCCTGAGCGCTTCCACCGCCACCAAGTCGCTGAAGTTGAAAAACCGTTCGCCCCAACGCGAACGCGGTTGCACCAGTCGCAAGCGGGACCAATAGTCGAGTTGCTGGCGCGTCGCGCCGGTCATGCGCTCCACTTCACTGCGCGTGAATTGCTGCTCCACTCACCAGATCCAGAAGACGATCGAGTCGCCCAAGAATAGGCAGCAATCCGGCGGCAGGCAATAGCGAATTCAGGCGAATTTTTCACAGCCGAGTGAGCACTGTGCAAAACACAGAGCTCACAGAGCAGGAAACAGATTCGTCGCTCGTCGTGGAACGCTGGACGCGGAAAATGCCTCGACAGCCTCCGTGTACTCGGTGCCTGTGTGTCCTGTGTGTTAGATCCTGGCGGGCTGGCGGGCGTTGGCGCATCACGGCGCCGGCTGCGGTTCGAATCTCCCATAACGCAGCGCCAGCGTTGGCAGCACCAGCAGATTCAAAACCGTGGAAGTGACCAAACCGCCAAGGATGACGACGGCCATGGGGCCCTCGATTTCTCGTCCTGGGTCGCCGCTGCCGAGCGCCAGAGGCAGCAGCCCGAGAGCGGTGACCAGCGCCGTCATCAGGATGGGCGCGAGCCGCTCGGAGGCGCCGCGCAGAGCCGTTTCGAGTCCCCAAGTCATGCCTTCGACTTCAACCAGGTGCTCGTAATGCGAAATCAGCATGATGGAATTCCGCAGTGTTATGCCAAAGAGCGTCACAAAACCCACCAGCGAGCCCAGCGAAAGATTGCCTCCCGTCAGGCCGGCCGCAATGACTCCGCCGACCAATGCAAAGGGCAGGTTCACGAATACCAGGACCAGATTGCGCGCGTTTCCCATGACCACCGACAGCAGAAGAATGATGCCCAATCCAGCGAGCAGTGAATTGACAATGAGTTCGTGCAGCGATTGTGCCTGGGCGGCGGCGGTCCCGGCAAAACTGACGTAGTTGCCGCCAGGGAATCGAATGCCCGAAATTCGCTTGCGCGCCTCTTGCACAAACGAGTCCACGCTGCGGCCGCGCACATTGCACGTGATCGTTTGCACGCGCCGCGCTCCCTGGTGCAAGACGACATATCTGCCGGAGGATTCCCGCAGGTCGGCCAGATCGCTCAAGGGAATGAATTTTCCGTCGGAATTCCGCAGCGGCAGCGCGCCCAGTTCGCTCACTCGCGGCCGCTGCGTTGAGCCCAACAGCACCGATACGTCGAACACGCGATTGCCTTCGTACGTCTGCCCCACGATTTCGCTGCCGTAGGCAGTGCGCACCACGTCGAGCACCGAAAGCGGATCGAATCCCCAGCGCGCGATGCCATCCTTCCGCAGACGCACGAGAATTTCCGGCATGCCCGGCGGTGATTGCAGTTGCACATCGGTTCCGCCGGGAATGGCCGCAAGGATTCGGGCAATCTGTGCCGCTTCGCGGTCCATTTGATCGAGATCGTTCCCAAAAACGTTCACAGCCACCGCGGCGCCGTAGCCTGACAGCGTTTCGTTGATGCGTTCAGTCAAAAACGTATTGGAGGTGAGCACCGCTCCCGGCACCGATGCGAGGATGCTCCGGATTTGATCCTGCGAGGCCTGCACTTGCGTTCCGTGGATGGCTTGCAGGTTAACGTCGATCTCGCTTTCGTGCGTTCCCATGGTGTCGGTCCCCAATTCCGCCCGGCCGGCACGCTGAGCCACCGATCGCACAAATGGCACCCGCATCAAGGCCTGCGTAAGCCGGTCTCCCAGGCGCAGGGACTCCTCCAGCGAAGTGCCGGGAACCGCGGTCATGTGTACGGTGATGTTGCCTTCGCGCAAATCGGGCAGGAACGAGCTGCCCAGCAGGAAAAGCGCGCCGATTCCGCAAATGACCAAAGCGACGACCCCCGCAGGCACCAGCATGGCCGGAGCTCGTTCGAGGCGAAGGAGAAATCGTTCGTATCCCCGCCTCAGCCAGTGCGCGAGCGGCGGCTCTTGGGCGCGAAGCTCTCTCCTGCCAAGAAGAATCAGGCTTAGGGCGGGGGTGACCGTGAGCGCTACAGCGAGGGAGGCGAGTATCGCCCAGATATATGCGATCCCCAGCGGCCGAAAAAGATTTCCAGCCAGACCGGACATATTGAGCACCGGAAAAAAAACGAGAATCACCGCGAAAGTTGCGTACACGACGGCGCTGCGAACTTCAATGGAAGCGTCAAACACCACCTGAAACAGCGAGCGGGGATTTGGTGAGGCACGGTTTTCGCGCAGGCGCCGGTAAATATTTTCGACGTCGATGACGGCATCGTCCACCACCTCGCCGATCGCGATGGAAAGCCCGCCGAGCGTCATGGTGTTGAGGCTTAGGCCCATTTTGTTCAGCGCGATGACCGCTGCCAGCAGTGAAAGGGGAATGGCCGTGCAGGAGATCGCCGCTGTGCGCAGGCTGAAAAGAAACAAGAACAGGACCACCGCCACCAGGATTCCGCCGATCACCAGCGATTCGCGCACGTTGTGCAGCGCCACGGTAATGAAGTCGGCGGCGCGCAGGACGTCGCGATGCACGACGATTCCTTGGGTTTCGAGTCCCGGCTGCAGTTCGTCGAGCGCTTTGTCTATGCCTTGCGTGACCTCCAGCGTATTCGCGCCAAACGCGGCATCCACGATCATGCTTACGCCGCGCTTGCCGCCAACCGAGGCTGCCCCAATGCGCGGCGCGGGCGCCTCTGCGACGCGCGCCACGTCGCCCAGCGTGACGTTGGCGCCATTGTGATGCACGAGCACGGTTTCGGCGAGTTGCGCGGGCGTCGCCGACGGAGCTTCGGTTTGCAGTACGATCCGCTGATTGGCGGTTTCGATAAAACCGGCGCCGCGAACTCCGGTAGCCTCTTTAGCCGCTGCAATCACGTCTTCCACGCTGACGCCGTACTGCACCAGCTTTTCAGGATTAAACTGGAATTGCAGTTGCCGCACGTCGCCGCCGTTTACCTCCACTCCGGCTACCCCCGGCACCGCTAGAATGTGCGGCTTGATCGTCCAGTCGGCGATGGTCCTCAGGTCCATCAATGATTGCTTGTCCGATGTGAAATCGACTTCCATGACCCAGGCCGTCGAGGAGGTAAGCGGCGTCATCAGCGGCGGCTGCACGCCAGTGGGAAGCTCGCTCGCCACCGCGGCCAGCCGCTCGGCAACCAGTTGGCGGTCGCGGTAAATGTCCGTCCCCTGGCGGAAGACGACCGTTACATCCGAAAGGCCCTGAATCGATCGCGAACGCAGTGACCCGATGCCCGTTGCGCCGTTAATGCTATTTTCGATCGGCTGCGTGACCAGAACTTCCACCTTTTCCGGCGAAAGCCCGGGCGCTTCGGTCTGCACTGAAACTTGGGGAGGCGCGAAGTCCGGAAAGGCATCGTAGGAAGACTGCAGAAGCGAAAAAACTCCATAGCCGAGCAGCGCGCAGGCCAGGGCGATCACAATTCCGCGAAATCGAAGCGAAAACCTGACGATGGCGTTTAACATCGCACCCTCCGCATGTCAGTTGTCATCGCTATCCCCTCCGCCGCTGCCGTAGCCCTCCAGCACGGCCTCTTCCGAGAGCAGCGATTGGGCGCCTCGGGTGACGACTTTGTCTTGCGCAGAGAACCCTGCGTTTGCGAAATAGCCGGCATCCACTGGCGAGCCGGTAGGTACCTCGCGCCGCGAGAATTGACGAGCGTTCGTTTGCACATAAGCCCACGCCTTGCCTTGCGACCAGACCACCGCCGACGAGGGCACCACCACGCCGCGCGTCGAACTCCCCACCGTGAAGTGCGAAACCAGGTTGACCCCGGGCGTGAAGTCCGGCCGTGCGGGAGCGGAATAAAGAAAACTGCGTCCCTGAATTCTCGGATCCACCCGGGGAAATGGCGAAATCAAGGTTGCTTCAGCGCGAGTTCGCCCGGGCACTTCGACGACAAGAGTTTTGGGCGCCGTGTAATTCTGGTCGAAGGGAAATGTCACCTGGATGAGCGCTTCGCGCATGCTCAGAATTCGGTCGAGTTCCGGAGATCCCGCCATGGCCCATTGCGCCACCACGCCGCCCCACTGCTGTTCAGCCATGGCGCCCTGCAGTTGCAATTGTTCCTCGGCTGCGTGCTCTTCCGTCTCCAGAGCGCGCAGATTGCCGTCGGCCGATTCCAGGGTTTTCGCGGAGACGTTTTGGTCGCTGTCGAATAGCGATTTGGCGCGCGCATATTGTTTGCGTGCGACTTCGATATCCACCCGGTTTTTTTCGATTTGAGATTGAGCGGCGACGTAGCTGTTCCGAAAGCTTGCCAACTCCTGCACGGAAACGACGGTCGCGGGCACGTCTGCCTGTGGCCGGTTCGACGCTGCCGCCAGAGCGCTGACCTCGATCCCCATGCGCTTCTGTGCGGCTTCCTCCATGGTCAGAATGACTTCGCCATTTTCGAACGCGATTTGCGCGGGAGGCGGCGTCCCCTTGGCAGCCGGCGTGCGGTCATCAGCATCGTCAGCGTCGATGCTGCCTTTGCAGGCGCTGAGAAACATCTGTGTTGATAAGGTTGCCGTAAGCAGGCAGAGCGAGCCTGCTCGCGCGATTTTGCGCTTCGTTTTCATCGGGATGACTCCAGTGCCGCATTTTTGGATGTGCCAGATTCCGGGTTAACAGGGAACTTGTCGCTCGCGGTGAGCGGCCGCTGCAGGGCATCTTCGAGGTCGCCCAGAGCGGTCTGTGCGCGACCCAACGCATCGAGTTGCGCCCGCGCCACCGCGGCGTTTTCCAGTTGGACGCCATTCAGGGTGAGCCGGTCCTCTTCGCCGGCTCTGACCGCCAGTTGGGTCATGCGCAGTTGAGTATCCTGAAGTTGGCGAAGCGACTGGCCCGCTTCCCGCAATTCATTAAGTGCCGCCGAATACGTTGCGAATGCTCGTTCGCTGTCTCCGAGGACCTGGGCCTGCTTTTGCAGGAAGGCAGCGGCGGCTTCTTTGCGTCGCGCTTCGGCTTCGGCGATCGGTCCTCGGTTCCGGTTGAAAATCGGGAGGGTGACCGAGAGGCCCACGGTGAAGAAATTGTCCTTTTCCTCATAGGTGTAACCGGGGCCGATCTGGACGTCCGGATACTGCTTGGCGATTTCGAGTTGCAGGTCCGATTCCGTCGCTGCGTATTGCAGCAGAGCGCGGCGGACATCCAACCGATCGACAACGGCGTCCCGTCGAACTTCCTGAACGGAGACGGACTGCGCGTCGGGAGGCGAATCCAGATCGCTCCATGCGAATTCGATGCCATCGAGACTGCCCGCCGGAATGGTCATTGCCGCGGCCAGAGATGCTTTCGCCTGTGCCACCAGGCCATCGGCGGTGTTGATCGCCAGATGGCTTTTGGAAAGCTCGATGCGTGCGAGGTCAAGCTCGGGGCGGGGTATGTCGCCGGCGATGAACCTTTCCTGCAGCAACTTCACCTGCTCGTCTCGAACTCGCTCCTCGGAGCGATATAGATCCAGGCTCCGCGACGCCAGAAGATAGTCGAGCAAAGCCTTGCGCACGGCGCTGTGCACCCTCCATTCCGTGTCTGCCAAATCGAGGCGAGCCGCTTCATCCAGGCTGCGAGCGGATCGAAGCCGCAGTCCGCGTTTTCCTCTCGTTTCGAGGGGGATGAGCACGTCGGTCGTCAGCAAGTAGGGGCTCGGAACGCCAGGAGAAAAGTCAAACGCCGGATTAGGACGCGCGCCCGCAGTCGTAATCGCCGCGTCCGCCTCTTCCAGCCGTGCGCGGGCCGCCTGTATCTCAGGGCTGAAATAGACCGCGATTAGCGAGAGTGTCGGCAGGTCGCATTGTTTCGGAGGCCACGGTGACACCGCATGTCCAAGGCTTTTTTCCACGTAGGGCTGCAAACCTGGGTCGCTCAGATTGCGCGAATCGAGAGTGGACGCCGTTGTCGCGGGAACGAGGGGCGCCTCCTGGTATCGCTGCACGGCGCATCCCGCCAGCTCTAAAACGAGAAGCCAAAGAAAGGCAAAACGCGCTACTGAATTCATGGAAGTCTCGCTCCGCCGAAATAGGAATCCAGTTCAATCGCAAGTGAAGCTGTTTTAAGCCTCAATGCATGCGCCGCGCGGGCCACGTGCGCGAAACACCGCACCGTGCGGTGTGAACGCGGATAGCCCATCTGCGCTCTGCAGCGCGTAATTTGCGCCTAACAGAGATCGCGGCCCGGGCTTGCGTGCGAGGGTTTCAGATACGCAGGGGTGGCGGGGGAGAGGAGTCGGAGATTCTAAAATCGAAAATGACGTCGAACGAAACCAACGGGTTCATTACCACAAGAGGTTCGGTGAATTCGGGATTCCGGCATAAACAAACGACAACGGGGCGCGCAAACGAGACCACTACTTCCAGCAGAATGACCAGCACCGCAACGGTGGTTTCGCCATCATACCCGGTCCCGAAAATTGTGTTGTCCCACTTTGCCGCGGTCTCCAGAAACGGCGAAATCGCGCACATTATGAGGATCACGGCGATGACGAGGTGAAACACCCGGCGTCTGAATTGCCGTTTTTGCTCCTGGCATCGTTCGGTCACGAGCTTGATTTTACGCCGTTTTCATGACTTTTGAACGCCCTGTTTCATCCTCTATTTGACATTAGCATCTTGGAAAACGGGTATCGTTCCGCTGTGGCGCTCGGCTCCGGGTTGGTTTGGAATAGAGGTCCTTTCATCTCATGCAGCCGCAGAGTGTTGAACGTCGTCATCTTGAGCGGCAGATTACCTATGCCCGACCGATATTTATCGTTCTGGCGCTGGGTGTCTTGCTGGAAGCGCCCCCGCAGGCGCGCGGCCCGCATGCGGTCGCCTTCGTCCTCGCTTACCTCGGTGTCGCTCTGGCGCTGTTTGGGGTTGAATACATTCCCAGCCTTCGGCGCCGGCAGTGGCCTCTGCTCGTCGATTTGGCGGCCCTGGTCGTTTTCCTGCTGCTGACGAATTCCGTAGCGGCTTTCTGGTTCGTATATCTTTTCCTCGCCCTGGCCGCCGGTATTCGCTGGGGCTTGCAGCGGTCAATTCTTCTCGCCGGCGGGGTGACCCTGGCGATACTGTTCCGGGCAAGCCTGCAGGGCGGTCTTGGATGGATGGAAGTGCTTTCCTGGGTTGCGCTTGTAGCCGGCACGTTCACGGGCGGCGTCGGTCTTTCCTTCATGGGATTCCGCAACCGCCTGCATGCTTCCGAGCACGACTTCCTGGTTCGCCTTACGGCCATGCTACAGGTTGAAAAAGGGGTGGCAGAATCGCTGCGTCTGGTGCTGGGCGAGTTGGCCCGCGGCTTCGATTGCGAGCGGGGCATTCTTGCGTTTCGCGATCCGGAGCTGGAGCGGATCTTCGTTTGGACCGCCGCTGCCGGCGAAACCAAGCGCCTCACGCCCGAGAGTCTCCCGCTATCCAAGGGCGATCTGTTTCTGTTTGATTGCCCGGAAGCGAGCATTTGCTGGAATCGGGGCAACGGGCTGCGGGCTGCCTTTGGCTGGAATCGTAAAGACGGCCAGCACCTGGCAGAACTGCCGCAGATACCTGAGGAGACCCGGCAGGAGCTTGCCGTGCGCTCCGTGCTGGGCGTAACGGTCGATTTCGATGGCCAGGCGGTGGGAAAGCTGATGCTTGCAAATTCCCGCCGGCCCCATATGCCGCAGGACCTGCAGCGGCTCGAGCGCGTCGTGCGCCATCTGGGGCCCCCGCTCGAAAACCTGCTCCTCATGCGGCGCCTGCGCGTTCGCGCCATCGAAGGCGAACGCAGCCGGATATCGCGCGACCTCCATGACGGCATTTTGCAAACCCTCCTGAGCATCGAAATCCAGCTCGACGTGCTGCGCCGCAGGCTGCCGCACGCGGCCGAACAGGTGGCTACCGAGCTCGCCACGTTGCAACACACGGTCCGCAACGAGACCCAGGAACTTCGCCAGATGGTCATGGATATGCGCCCGCTTGGAGTCCAAAGCGCCGATCTGGTGGACCTGATGCGGGGATTCGCCGAGCGTTTCCGCAACGAATCCGCGGTCGCACTCGATCTGCTGATCGATACCGCCGTGCTCGATTTGCCCGACCGAATCTGCCGCGAGCTTTTTCAGATTTACCGTGAAGCACTTCACAACGTAAAAAAGCATGCTCGCGCCACGCATGTCGTGGTAAAACTGTGGCAAAATGAAACGAAAGTTGTGCTCGTCATCGACGACAACGGCGAAGGCTTCAGCTTCGCCGGCCGATATACCGGGGATGAACTTGACAGGTTGCGTTTGGGCCCAATCTCAATTAAAGACCGTACTCGAAGCGTCGGGGGTGTGCTGATGGTGGAGTCAACGCCCGGC